>Ga0315294_10006729_pt1 | contig 12607 bp, 13 predicted proteins | sample YL17G13_40_MG_FD_203626 | JGI IMG/M metagenome (GOLD analysis project Ga0315294, IMG submission 203626) | Sediment microbial communities from Yellowstone Lake, YNP, Wyoming, USA - YL17G13_40 | ecosystem: Environmental > Aquatic > Freshwater > Lake > Sediment | place: USA: Wyoming | collected...
CGATTAGGCACCCGTCAGCTGTCCAGCCTTGTCTCTAGATAGTGACCCGAACCATAGACGGTTCTTGCCTCGAGCGTCTGCTGACGGTCACTGCCTCTTGCATCGAGGCAGATTTCTGTTTTGAAAGCCGAGAGCAGATATACCTATACGTTCTTGTGTCGCAACGTCCGTAAGCTCTCCAACTGTCAGATTCCGGTAGAGGCGTCAGGTCTAATGGACTACAGCTCTCTCAAACGCTCCGAGTTGTTCACATTCTTCCATATCACCGAGATGTCGCGATCGAAATCATCTGCCGACGGCTTGACGAGAGTGAGCCTGAAGCCGGGAGGCTTTCAGGAGTTCATTGATCTTGAGGCAGGAATCGATGAGGCCAGTCTGCTTCGTTTCATGACCCTCATCATGGACCGCCATTGGGTTGGTGATGTTTGTAGTGTTAATCCCTTTGCGAAAGACATCACCAAGACCTTCATGTTGACGGTAGTTCCTGAAGAAGACCTTCCGCTTGCGAAGGATGTCATCGATGGGATATGGAATCTCACAGGGGCTTCAGACAAGGTCTATCACCTCAAACAGCAGACTGAAGTCGAGGAGTCATATGATCCGCAAGTTGTGCTAGCTCAGAGAGTCTTCCTTGGGGAGAAGGAGCGATTCGAGATGCTGATGCCGAGTTCTGAACTCATCATTGAGAACTCGACGGCTGGCGTGAAGCAGCTTCTTCGGTTGACCATCGACGTATTCTAGAACAAGGCTCCCTTCATGGCTGTTGACACGGGAAACTCTCTTGTGAGTCCGTGCGGTTGTCATTGTGCTTGCGCTTGCCGAGCGCACACCAAACCGGGCTGCATTGTATTCTCCAGCGAGCCGGACAACCCGGATTGCCTGTTTGGTGAAAAAAGAAAAGACTGGAGGCCTGTTCGCCTCCAGCTTTGGTTCTTACTATGCCTATCCCCGGCGCTTCCTGAGCAGAATCACGAGCAGCACTACCAAGACAGCGGCGACAACGCCAGCGATGAGAAGGATGTTCAGAGAGGAAGTGACGCTTATCGGATAGCTTGGACTTGCTGTGGTGAAATCAGCCTTGCTCACGGTGACTGAAAGAGTACGGATAGCCGCGCCAGAAGGCACAGTTATCACGGCTTGATAGACACCTGCGCCTGAGTGGCGTGTAGCTTGACTTGGAAGCGTGAAACCCTTTAAACTCAGCGTACAATCGAAAAGCAACAGGGTTGGGTGGGCCGACGCTAGTTCAATAGTGTGTCTGGCGGCATTCCTGTCAAGGCCACGCCTAGCTGCAAATGCATGACTGTGACTTGTCAACTGCCTTCATGTAGCAAGCCGCAGGAAGCTGGTAGGTATCGAATCTGGCGAACCCTCGAACAAAAAGAGGCAGAAAGAAAGGAAACCCGCATGCTGTGAGCCTGCGGGTCACACTGTGCAACTACTCGTACCTGAGAGCGTCCACTGGCACGAGCCTCGATGCTCGCCAAGATGGGTAGAGCGCAAACACGACGCTGACAGTCACACCGAAAAAGACTGCCATGCTGAGCAGGTAAGGTGTTATCACCGGCCTGATTGCAGCAAATGCTGAAGCCCCAGATGCATCCCCGAATCCGCCACCACCCATGCCTGCAAAGCCTCCGCCGCTGGAGAGGGCTATTGAGATGATATTGGCAATAAGCCCCCCGACCACTATCCCAACGATTGTGCCAATAAGTCCGACCACGAGAGCCTCCCCAAGGAAAATGGCCATTACCGTTCGGCCCTTGGCTCCCAGAGCTTTGAGAATCCCTATCTCACGAGTTCGCTCGATGAGAGACACTATCATGATATTCATGATATCTACGCCGGCAACAACCAGAGATATACCCGCAATCCCGCCCAACAATAGACTCACGGTTCCAAGAATGCTCGATATCGTAGAAAGCAAAGCAGTCGGTGAAGTCACAGTGACTTGGTTATTGTAGAGAGCCTCAATCTCATTTGACACTGCATCTATTGTTGAAGAGTCACTGCTTGTGAGCCTGACGATTATCTGATTTGCATCTTCGGTGGCAAAGAAGTCTGTTGCTGTGAGAATGGGAATGTACACACCGCTATCCATAGGACCAAGCCCAAATGCGCCAATCCCTCCAAGAATTCCTGTCACTTCCATTGTCCGGTTCAGCTGAGTCAGCTGTGTCCCGTTCCTGATGCTGTAGGAGAGGACGATAGCATCACCGACATTGAGGATGATTGTGCCATTCTTGTATGGGTCGTAAAGCGAGTGTCCAATGACAACGGAATCGTTTGCAGGCTGATCTGGTATCTCACCATACTCAGCAGAAAATGTAGAGTAGATGCTCTTGTAGGTCGTGAAGTTGACCCCGCTAATGCTGAGTGTGCGCTTCCAGTCACCTTTCTCTATACTACACCCTTTGGAAACAATAGCGGCTGACGCCTGGACAGAGTCAAGGCCGTCAATCAATGCTGTGTCGTTCACGTACAGCGAGAAGTCACTGGGTGTGCCGCCGAAGATACCTCCCGACCGAGTCGAAACTATGACAGTATCTGTGGCAAAGCCCTGCTGGAACTGCGACGTGAGGGCAACCTGAAAACCTTCAGTGAAAGACATCAGTGCTACAATGGCAGCTATGCCGATCACGATTCCCAGTGTAGTCAGACCGGCTCTGAGCTTTCGGAGTCGTATCGCGCCGATGGCGTATGACAGGGTATCGCGCGTCTTCATCTAGTTCACCTCATCAGCCACAATCAGGCCATCCCTCATTCTTAGGGTTCGCCGCGTTCTCCCTGCGACTTCGGCATCGTGGGTCACTATTATGACAGTCACTTGCTTCTTACTATTGAGATCCACAACCAAGTCCATCATCTCTTGGGCTGTCTTGCTGTCCAAGTTACCTGTCGGCTCGTCCATCAGCAGAAAAGAGGGCTCCGTCACGAGAGCTCTAGCGACAGCCACTCTCTGACGCTCACCGCCGCTTAGCTCTGCGGACTTGTGGGTCATTCTGTCACCAAGACTGATGCTCCTCAGGGCATCCTCGGTCCGAGCTCTTCGCTCCTTCCGAGACACTCCAGCGATAGCGAGAGGGAGCTCTACGTTGGCTTGTGCATTCAGTCGCGGGATGAGATTGAAGAACTGGAATACAAAGCCAACATTTCGGCGCATTTCCGCCAGCTTGTTGTCGGACAGTTTGGAAGCATCTATACCCTTGATGAGGAGTGTGCCGCTCGTTGGGCGGTCCAATGCCCCAATCATGTTCAGAAGCGTTGACTTGCCGCTTCCCGACGGGCCCAAGATTGACACGAGTTCACCTTGGGTTACGGCAAAGCTAACTCCTCTTAACGCCTCAACCGGTACAGATCCCATCATGTAGGTCTTGGTCAGGTTCTCTAATTCTAGTACTGTTGTCAGTTTGTCGTGCCTCCATCAGTCAAACCGGAACAAGATGCTACTTCTCATGTCGCTGGACAAGCCGCTCGAGTCTGTCGGCGGTAGATCTCATCAGCTTCTCAAGCTCTGCCGTCCTACCGGGGTCAGGAGATTCACTCAACTCTCCCGCAAGTGCGAACAATGCCTCAAACATACGTTGGGCGGTTTCAATGAGAAAGTGCAACCCCTCAGGCAGGTTGAAGAACGGTGGAAAAAGAAACATGCCGGATTCAAGCTTCTCGCGCATCTGTGATGCGACCTGGGTTTCTTCCTGTAGGAATGCATGACCCAGCTCAGTCAGACGGTATCGCTTTGTGCCATCGACCAAAGGAAGCTCTTCGGCAAAGCCTCTGCCTTCCAAGTCTCTGAGCAACGGGTATAGCGAGCCAGGACTCGGTCTCCAACGGCCTGAGGCGTCCTGCTCAATCCGAGATGCGATCTCAGACCCGGACATTGCCTGCTCCTTGAGGAACATCAAGACTTGATACCGCAAGTAGCCTCGCGGCACGCGTGCCGTATGCTTTACCCACGGAGGGACAAGGGGGGGCCCGGTAGACAGCATCTCATGCATTTGTGGCAGCTTTTCTTCTGAGAGGTAGAACTTGCCATCAACTTCAACGAAGGGCGACAGGGACCCCATAGGAGAACGGATGAAGTACTTCACGACGCTCGGGAGACCTAGCTCCTCTGGAGTCAGTGCTTTCTCCGGGCTCGTCGCTCCTTTCGTTTTGAAAAGGGAGATGATCTCTTCCAGTCTTCGTTCCATGAGTGGCGGCATCTCATTCTGGTTCATAGTTCTAGTGATATCGCTCGTGATATCACTAGCGATATCGTTGGCGATATCGATATAAGGTTTGTGAACAATGCGTACTCAAAACCAGGAGCCTCGCAGCTCCTAGGGGCACCGTGGAGCATTGGGAAACACTAAGAGGCACAGAAGAGCCCTCGGAGATGAAGCGGTATGAAGACACCAATGGACATGATCAAGCATGCTGAGGCGATCATCGATTCAGCGGTTTGGGATGACCTTCGAGAGGAGGACTCTCGCAAGGCGCTCAATGTCTATCAGAAAGCCAAGACAATGCTAGACTCGCTGAAGGATTTAGACCCGGAACAAGAGAAACAGAGGAAGCGGGTTCTCTCATTCTGTCTATTGAGGATCGATGACGCTCTCGTCGCGCTTGGAGACGATGAAGGCTCTGTGGGAAGAGCAAAGCAGGTATTAGAACTGGCCATCGCGTCAGGGGACACTGTCCAAATCGCACGGGCCCAGCTGGCACTAGGAACACGTCTTCTGAATACGGGCGACATTGCGGCGGGAGAAGAGCAGTTCTCCCATATTCTGACGGACTGGCTTGACTGTGACAACAGTGATCTCCAGCAGGTGGTCGGGTGGACCCTTCTGGTCAGAGGACACATACTTAACGCAAAGAGCCTTTACACACAGGCGATTGTCGTTCTTCAGAATGCCGAAACAATTCTGACTGGCATCAGCAATTACGCGGGACTAGCCAAAGCGTATGACCTCATGTCCAATGTGTACCTGAATCTCGGCGATAGCGAAATGTCTGACGAGTGTCGCGGCAAGAGTGGACAATACCTTGAAAGAGCCAAGGCCGAGAAACGCTAAGGGGCTAGGAAGGCATACTCTATAGTTTCTTCACATAATTCTTCATAGTGCCTAGTCCATCCATCGAGATATCGACCAAGTCACCGTCCTGCAACGTGAAGCTGTCAGGTGGAACAACGCCAACGCCCGTGAGCATTATGGATCCTCGTGGAACAGGGTTGTCTCTAAACAGGAACTTCGATAGCTCCTCAAACTCACGCTTCATGTTAGATGTGTTCGTTTCGCCGGCAAACACAACCTGACCACCCCTGTGAATCTTGAGTCTTATGCCCACATTCTTTGGGTTTTTGAACTCATCAGTGGTCGCGAGATACGGCCCGATTGCGCATGAATTCTGCCAGACCTTCGCCTGCGGCAAGTACAGAGGGTTTGCGCCCTCGATGTCTCTTGAGCTAACATCGTTACCAATCGTGTACCCCACAATGCTCCGGTCACCGTACACAAGAGTGAACTCAGGCTCGGGAACATCCCATTTCGAGTCGCTCCTTATGCATATGACATCGTTGGGACCGACTGTCCTGTATCCAAGGCCCTTGAACAAGACCTCAGGTCTCTCAGCTGCGTACACACGGTCGTAGATACCCTTGGCCTTGGTCTCATCCTCTCTGGCCTCAACGCTGCGCTTGTAGGTGACTCCTGCTGCCCAGACCTCACCCGGCACCATGGGCATGATGAATCGGTCTTTCACCCAGTCGAGCTTGTACACACGGGGTTTTCGATCCTCGATGAGTGATCTGACAAAGTCGACGAAAGAGATTTTGTCTGGGCTCTTCTGAGCGATGTATGCCGCGAATGGGTCCAGACCAAGGCTCTCATAGACATGATACTCGTCGCTAACAACAAGTCCGGAAACCGTTTTGGGTCCTTCATAGAATCGTGCAATCTTCATGTGTCACGCGCTCTATGACAGCCTGAATCCAACGGGGTGTTATTCGTTTCGGTGGATACAAGTCACAAGATGCGTGGTGACCGAGTTCATACCGCCATGCAGATGGCTTTCGCAACGTCAGCCGGGCTGGCACCAAGAAACAATGCATCGCGCTGCGTCAGGAACAGACGAATTGCCTCAGTCAACGACTGCTCATTGACAGCATGGCCTTCCAAATGCTTCTCAAGTGCTTCAAGTGTGTCCTCTGGGTGAAGGAAGAAGTCACCCGTGATCACCACGCTATTAATCCGTCCATTGCTAATGGACAGTTGGACCCTGAAGAGCTTGCCGCCAGGAACCTTGTACACACTCTCGCCCATCACGCTCTACCTCAGGAAGTTCCAAGCGTCTGATGAGTACTTCTGCTTCGCCAGCCTCGATGCGTCCATCTTCTCTTGCTTAGTCAGCCTGCCTGATACGAGTTCAACCTCAAGTGCCTCCGAGAAGCCCATCGCTAATGCCTTGCTCAGATCCTTGAAACCGACTCTCTCCCCGAGAATGTCGTGAATGGAAGTGACCCGCTCGCGCACGTCCCGGATCATCTTGTCCGATATCTTCTGCTGAGGGACCCTCAGTATCGAGAACATTGTTATGACGTCTAGGTCAAGAAGTGCAGTACCATGTTGGAGCACACAGGAGTGTCTTCTGGTCTGGGCGCTGCCTGAAATCTTCTTGCCCCCGGTGATGACATCATTGATCTGCTTGAACTCGGCTTCGATTCCAAGATGCTTCAGAGCCCGTACGATTCCGCTACATAGGACTCCATAGGAGGCTTGGATGTCACCGGACGCAAGCCTGTGCCCCTTTGGCAGGATGATGCTATAGGTAATCTCCCCCTTGTAGTCATGGTAGACAGCCCCGCCCCCTGTTATCCTGCGAATGATGTCTATGCCATGGCTCTTGCAGAAGTCCACATCGACTTCTGTTCTCATCCCCTGGAAAGTGCCAATCGATACCGCCGAGGGTTTCCATCTGTAGAGTCGGAGAGTCGCAGGCACGGCCTCTTTCTCAAGTGACAGTAGGATTGCCTCGTCAATGGCCATGTTGTCGGCTGCCGAGTGGACCTCAAGACCGATAAACCTCACCTGTTCCATTTCACATCACCAGCTTCGACTCGTCCATCGCGTGCCGGATCTCATCCTCGGTGAGACACCTCGGAAAGTTGAACATCGGCCCCGCGGGTCTCTCGTTGTAGTAGGGTCGATTACAGCCCTTACAGCCCGTTGTCTGAAAGGCAGCTCCCGATGATAAGACTTGTCTTAGCCATTGTTGTTCTACTTTCAACCTCAGTTCGCCCGAACTGTCGGTTTCGACGTTGCTTCGCTCAATGAGTCCTCTGCTCGCTAGATATCTCACAATCTGGACTCTTCTGTATGATGACAGCTTGGGCGGAGATCGTTGCTCGAGGTCTGTGCCTCGAATACTCGTGAAAGCAAACAGCCCGACACTGACTCCCATCCCGAGCATCGCGAAGATGAAGTCTGCCGCTTCGGTCTCAGTTTCCCCGAGGCCTATCATCAGATGTGTTGTGACATTGCCGTGTCCAAACACCTCAAGCGCATTTCGAAGGGCTTGAAGATGGTTCTCCCATCTGAAGCTGCTTCCTCGCTGAGCTCCTTTGACAGAGTCGAACAGACTCGGAGTACATGCATCAAATGCTACTCCAATGCTTGTCGCTCCCGCTCTCTGGACGCGACGCATCTCGTCTTTGGTCAATGGATGTATGGAGACTGAGATGGGCTCACGCCGCACCTTGCGAACGGCCCTCACGATTTCCTCAGCGTGAACTACTGCATCCGGATAGTCAAGGGCTTGGAGGCACACTCTTTCAAAAGGCCTAGCTCTTATGAACGCGTTAAGGAAAGCGTTCATCTCGTAGTCGGGCCAGGATATCCTTGACAGCCGATCGGAAGAAGAACTGCTTGCACGAGCCTGTGGACAGAAAGCGCAGTTGGCATTGCACCGCCCCTTCTTGTATGTCATCACGAACACCGTCGTAAAGCAGGGGTCTGACTCGCCGTCCTCCAGACCCAATTGAATAGCGGTGCCAAGTGAAAGACGTATCCTTTCGACCAACTGCATCGCCGAAAGCAACACCATGTTTCTCTTTAACAGTTCGCTCCGGCTTCATTGCTTCGTTGTGGGGACACTGTGCGATGGAATCATCCGAGCATCCGAAGCTCGCGGTTCACATCTGGAACCATTCCTATAGCTTAGGACGGCGACCGTTCTGTCCTTCGCTCAGACCTTCTTCGCAGCATCATAGATAGGAGCGATTCTGGCTTTCCACGCAGCAAGTTCCTTGGGTGAACTCGGATACTCGTTGTAAATGCTTTTGACAGAGTCCATCATACTAGCAACCTTCACCAGTCTTCGAAGCAGGCTAATCCTTCCGGCACCCGAGGCCAGCCGCTTCAGCTTCTCTCCCTTGCCTATTCCCATCTTGCCCATCATGCTCACTCCGAGGAGGTCAGTGGCCTTGATGATACCCTTTCTGAAGGCAAAGTCGATGTCGTCGTTCGTGACACGGACCAGAAACCATCGGAAGATATCCAGCGAGGCCTGTTTGATTCCATAGCTCTTCATGTACCTTGGGTTGTACGGCCAGAGTGCCTCGACGGAAGTGTCGTTCTTCTCAAGCGCCTCAGAAGCGGTGATTCCCGCGTGAGCTCCTCCGAGCATCGATGACCCAATACCTCCGCCATGCACCGGATTGACTTGACATCCAGAATCGCCTACGAGCATGAAGTGGTCGTCGACGAGGGTGTCCATCGCTCTTCGAACTGGAGCAATGCCGCCTCCGCTGTCGATAACGCTCAGCTTGGTCTTCATGAAATCCCAGGAGGCCTTCACATAAGTATTGAACACTTCCTGAGGTCCCCTATGACCCTCAAGGGTCATCATTCCCACACCAACGTTCACTCTGTGCTTTCCTTGCGGGAAGACCCAAGTATACCCGCCAAGAGTCTGCTCTTGATTGTAGAATATCTCGAGGACTTCAGGATGCTCGAAATCGTGGTCCGGAGTTTCGTAGATGTCGCGCCAAGCCACCATCATGTCTTCCTTGGCAACTTCTCTTTCGATGATGGAAGTCTCCGGTAGCTGGCGACGAAGCATGCCGACTGCCCCCGTTGCGTCTATGACGATCCTTGCTGTCAGTGGCTTCTCAGTTCCACTCTTCTCGTCTTCAATAGTCACACCTGAGACCTTTCCACCTTCGAGTTTCAGTTTCTTCACTCTTGTGGACGCGAGAACCTCAGCGCCTGCACCCTCGGCCAACGACACGAGCCATTGTCCCAGCTTCAACCGATTGAATGAGTGCCCCTTGATAGTGGGACCTGCCATCGGCATCCTGTGCACTCTGTCTGGTGCGACGAGATCAATCTCCGTCACCTCGTGCTCGATGATACCAGGGGGCACAGCAGGCAGTCCAATCAGGTCTTGCATCTCCTTGATGTGGTGAGCCCCGAGTGCATCGCCACAAGTCTTGTGTCCTATCTGACCTCTCCCCTTCTTGTCCACTAGAAGGACCGAATGGCCTCTCTTGGCAAGTGCTTGTGCTGCTATCGAGCCGCCTGTGCCTGCGCCGGCGATGATAACATCATAGTCTGTCATGCAACTAGTCTCCTGACTCCAGTTGACAGCGACAAAGGCATGAGAGGAGCAGTGGTTCATGTCAGAGTTGAGTTCCTAGGTGTGTCAACCCCGTTTAAGACTCTTCTGCATGGCGAAACCTGTCAGCAGCTCTTTCACAACGTCTCTAGCCGCAATCGCCGTGAGGCCACTGACATCATTCATGGGGTTCAGTTCTACGACGTCTGCGAATCGAACCTTTCCAGTGGAGAACACGGCGCGCATGAGTCGCACCAGCTCGATCATGTCAATGCCGCCAGACTCGGGGTGACTCACACCAGGGACCGTTTCTGGCTTCAGCACATCGAGGTCGACAGAGACGTAGATGGTGTCGGTCCGGTCTGCTATCTTTCGAACAGCCCTCGAGAAGGTGTCGAAAGTATGGTGCTGGATCTTGCCCGTGCCAGCTAGTTCGACTCTCTGCTCTGGCAACGCAGACCTCAGGTCATGCCCCAGCACGTCCTCAGGCCTGACGAGGCTCGCATCTACTATCCTCCTCAGAGACGTGGCATGAGAGAGCTCATAGCCGCCATAGTCGGGGTAGTAGTCGGCATGAGCATCGAACCACACTATCCCGAACCTCGCTTCTCTTCCCCGTTTGAGACCCTTGAGCAGTGGGTACGTGATGAAATGATCACCGCCGAGGAAGAGGAGATTGCTATCATGTTCTGACAGCCTTTGGCATGCGTCAGACAAGTCATACATTGCCGCCTCCGGAAGCCGGAGCGCCACCTCCAGATCTCCGATGTCTTCGAGCGTGATCATCTCAGACAGTGGTCTCTGCTCGAAGTCTACATCATTGCCGAAGGACAGAGGTACACTGTGAGATCTCTCACCTGTGGTAGCTCGTCGTATAGCATCCGGCCCGAACCTGCAGCCAGGCATATAGCTGGAGGTCAAGTCGTACGGTACTCCCAACACGCCGACATCTGGGTCTCCCTCAGCTGGCGGACGGATGTGGAAGAAAGCATCTGGCAGCTTTAGGAAGCCACCAAGCTCCTTTCTTAGCGACATGATAACTCACAACGGCGTGACTTCGGATTCGCAGATAAAGCATGCCGATGAGGTCAAACAGAAAGAGAATAGAACGACCCCCGAGGATCTGCCTTCGGGAGTCGTTTTTTCTGACTATACCTGAATAGTCTGAGCCGATTTGCCGCCATGTCCCCGAGCCAATTTCACTACCTGCCAGACCCCCACCAGTGCCACAAGGCCAACAAAGATGCCTGAGTAGGGCATGCCGTCAAGAAGGGCCTGCATAAACACAGACCCAAGATTGGACTCGACGAGGAAGCCCTGTTTGTGTGTGGTCTTCACGAAACCTGTGCTATTGTACACGTATTCCAGTCGGGCGCCCGGGAATGTGTACTTGCCTTCGTTTGTGAAAGCCACGCTGTAGGTCATCGTTGTGCTCTCATCAGGAGCCAAGGACGCTACAAGCTTGTTTGTGTCGCCTGTCACTGTGAGACTGGGGTAGTAAGCTAGGAAGCCCGTGTCAGTGACGTTCAGGCCAGTGATGATCTCGTCGCCCTGATTCGTGACTGTCACTGTGACCTCTGTCGAACCTCCGATGCTCGTCTGGCCAGGCGAGAATGCCCTCTCAACCGTGACAAGGGGCGGGAAGTCACCACCAGTGAAATGAATGACGTAGTCACTCTGTACGCCGAAGCCTGTCGCGTTCCAGAACACAAGCTGAGACGTGTTCTCATAGAATGAGTAGTTCGCGTGCATTGGGGTGTACGAAACTATCGGAACGTTATTCGGCATGTTCGCAAGCACGACGGACAGTCCGGATGACAAGGGGGTCAGGTCTCCAGTTGCCCCAATCAGCGAGCCTATGCTCAGCTCGGTGCTACTTGATGAGATTACCTGCTCGCCAATGTAGCCCACGGCCGCAACAGCCACAGGCCCGGTGATGTTCTCGATCTGCGATGTCAAGAAAGGTTGCTGCACCGGTATGTAGCTCGCCCCTCCGAAGGAACTGAAGAGGTCGACGAGGTAAGCGATGTCTGGAATTGCGACAAGACCAGCACCTGATGCCCATGCTTCAGAGAAGACTGTCTGATTCAGCACGCCCAGAAAGCCGTCCTGATTCATGACTTCAAGGACAGCCTCGACGACTGCGGCGTAGTCGTTAGTCACCCTGTAGATGTAGGCGTCAAGTGAGTCAAACGGCAGTGTGAAGTTCATTTCTGGCGGAAAAATGCTCTCGTCGATTCTCAGGATTAACAGCTCTTCGAATTGGAAGCCGAAGCTCGTCTGCAGGTGAGCGAGAATCTGCGACATCCTCTGCTGAGAGGCTTGCTGTTCCACATTCGCGAAGAGGCTGAACAGCAGGTTGAACTCAGTGCCGAGCATCTGAAGAATGCTGTTAGGGTCGAACCCCCCGCTGAACTGCTTCGGAGTGTAGCCGTCTGACGGCATCATCGTGGGTCCCATGGTAAACCCTCCCAGCATGTCCATCAGGTAGTTCAGCAGCTCTCCGTGAGTTGACACAAGACCCATCACCAGACATCCGTCGTACATCGTCGAGCCCAAGTTCAGCTGCTCAGAAGGAATGCCGAGCTGGCCATAGACCACCGTAGGTATCCCTTCTTCGTCGACACCTGCATAAAGCGCTTCAGCACCGTTTGTCAGAAGCTGCTGTATGAACTGTCCCGGGTCAAACTCTTGGGCTGGAGCAAACTGGCCAGAAACGCCGATTGCTGCAGCGGTCGGCAGCAGTAAGAGTGAACCCATCAGTACTATCGCAAATGCGTGCTTTGTCTGCGCTCTCATCTATCACTCACTCCTTCTTCCGAATAGTCGCACCAATAATCCCGGATACTGTTACGACGATTATGGGCACCACGAGGTATATCACCATAGGTAAGATAAGACTCAATGGATCGAGGCCTCCTCCGCCTCCAGCAATCAGAGCAAGGACATCACCGATGGCCGACTTGACAAGAGGAATAGACAGAATGTCGACAATTGATGTCCCTGGCGG
>Ga0315294_10006731_pt1 | contig 12606 bp, 8 predicted proteins | sample YL17G13_40_MG_FD_203626 | JGI IMG/M metagenome (GOLD analysis project Ga0315294, IMG submission 203626) | Sediment microbial communities from Yellowstone Lake, YNP, Wyoming, USA - YL17G13_40 | ecosystem: Environmental > Aquatic > Freshwater > Lake > Sediment | place: USA: Wyoming | collected...
CAAGCAGCGCGTGCGAGCAGCCATCAACCTGGAGCCCGTGGACCGGGTGCCGCTGGGATTCTACGTCGTGGATTGCGACACCATCGAGCGGGTGATCGGGCGCAAGACCTTTGTGCGCGACAAGATTGGGGCGCAGGTTGCGCTGTGGCAGGGACGCCGCGACGAGGTGGTCGAGAGCTACAAGCAAGACACGGTCGAGTTCTATCGCAAGATCGAGCTGGCGGACATCATTGACTTCAAGGAAGCGCCGATCGTGCCGCCGCGCGGCTATGAGCCGGACCCGCCGGAGAAAGTCGGCGACAACATATGGCGCGACCGCCACGGGCGCGTGTGGAAGGCGTCGGAGCTGACCAACGACATCGCCTGTGTCGAGGATCCGACCATTGCCGCGACCGAGTACACGGTGGAGCAGTTCGAGGGGCCGGTGGAGGTCAAGCCGCCCGACCCGTCGGTCTTCGAGGCCGTGGACTATGTGATCGAGCACCTGGGGGCGGATCGGTATATCCTCGGCGACTCGGGCGGGCTGACGGCGCTGGTGCTGTTGGGCGGCTGGGAGCGCGGGATGGTCGAATACGCGCTTCATCCCCAGGTCGTGCGCGCGGCGACGCGCCGGTCCGTCGCGCACCAGAACGCCAACGATCAACACGTGATCCGGCCCGGGCAGGACGGGGTGTTCTTCCAGCAGGACATGGGGACGACCAAGGGGCCGTTCATCTCGCCGCGGATGTTCCGCGAGCTGTGCTTCGACGCGATGCGCGAGCGCGCTCAGCGGGTGCGGTCGCTGGGCTACCAGGTGGTGCTGCACTGCTGCGGCAACAACCGGCCTTTGATTCCCATGTTCATCGAGGCGGGCATACAGTGCTACCAATCCCTCCAGACCATCCCCGACATGGAGATCGGTGGCCTCAAGCGCGACTTCGGGGACCGGCTGTGCCTGTGGGGAGGGATCCCGGTCGAGGATCTGATCATGGGCACGCCCGACGACATCCGCCGCGACGTGCGCAATGCGCTGGAGCGCGGCGCGCGCCGGCCCGGGTTCATCCTGGGGCCGAGCCAGTCCATCGCCTACGGCACGAAATACGACAACTTCATGGCGATGCTGGACGAGTTCCACAAGCTGGCGCCGAAGCACGGCGGCGCCGCCTGCGACCGCAGGGGGGGCCACGCATGACGAAGGAGACCATGACCCCCCGCGAGCGCTGGCTGGCGGTGCTGCGGCGCGAGAAGCCGGACCGCGTGCCGATGGATTACTGGGCCACCGGGGAGGCGACGCAGAAGCTGATGCGGCACCTGGGCTGCGCCGACGCGAACGAGGTGTTCGAGCGACTCCACATAGACCGCGTCGCCACCGTCGGCGGCCGCTATGTCGGGCCGCAGCCGCCGGCGGGCGAGGACATCTTCGGCTGCCGCTTCCAGGGGGTGGACTACGGCACCGGCGTGTACAGCGAGTGCGTGTACAGCCCGCTGGCGAAGTACCAGACGCTGGAGGAGCTGGAGCGCGAGTACACCTGGCCCAGCCCCGACTGGTGGGACTACTCCGGGGTCGCCAACCAGCTCGAGGGCAACCAAGCCTACCCCATCCGCGGCGGAGGGTCGGAGCCGTTCCTGACCTACAAGAACCTGCGCGGCCAGGAGCAGGCATTCATGGACCTGATCCTGCACCCCGATATCGTGCACTTCTGCCTGGATAAGCTGTTCGACCTCGCCTACGAGAACACGCGCCGCATCTACGAGCAAATCCCCGGGCAGGTCATGATCACCTACGTCGCCGAGGACCTGGGGTCGCAGGAAGGGCTGATGATGTCGCGCGAGCACATTCATGAGTTCCTGCTGCCGCGCATGAAGCGCATGATGGACCTGGCGCACGAGGCCGGCGCCTGCGTCTTTCACCACAGCGACGGCGCGGTGCGGGAGATACTGCCGGACTTGATTGAAGCAGGCATAGATGTGCTCAACCCCGTGCAGTGGCGGTGCAAGGGCATGGAGCGCGAGGGGCTGAAGCGCGATTTCGGCGACAAGCTGGTCTTCCACGGCGCGGTGGATAATCAGTACACCCTCGCCTTCGGCAGCGTGGAGCAGGTGCGGCAGGAGGTGACGGATAACCTGCGCATCCTCGGCGCGGGGGGCGGCTACATCATCGCGCCGTGCCATAACATCCAGGCGGTCAGCCCGCCCCACAACATCGTGGCCATGTACGAGACGGGCTACGCGCAGGGGTGGACGTAAGGGGACGCTGGTCAAGACGATGCGCATCTCCCCGGGCGGGGACTGTCCCTACGTGGACTGTACCCGCCCGGAAGGGGACAGTCCCTTCGACGAAGGAGAATCCGCGCACGTCCGCGAGAATGGCTAGGCCCGACTGCGTCGGGCCGCCATGGCGGCCGAAGGTGGCTAGGTGGCTCCGCCACCGCCACGGCGGCCTTTAGGCCTAGCCGCTTAGCCATCTGCGGCAAGCCGCAAGGCCACTTCTAACTGACCCACGCGGTGAAGGACGACAATGGCGCAGATGACCAGATGCCCCCATTGCGGGGCGGACAACAGCGTCCGGCGGGCGACGTGCTACGCCTGCAATGCGCCGCTTGCCGCCGGCGACCCGAAGGCTCCGTCGCCCGGCGCCCGCGGCGGGCCGAGCGACCGTTTCGCCGCGGTGCTCCGGGAGCGGAGCGGCTTGCCTCAGGAAAAGGCAGCCGCGGCGGCGCCTTCGCCTGCGCCTGGGAGCGCGGCAGCGCTGGCGCCGTCCTACACCGGCATCTGGCGGGTGCGGCGGGCGATGATGCTGTTCCGCCAGCTCCATGCGATGGTGCAATCGGCGCTGCCGCTGGCGCAGTCGCTGGAGGACTTGGCCGCGCGCGGGGACCCCGTTGCGCGCAGAGCCGTTCGCGCCATGGCCAAGCATGTGGCCGCCGGCGGCAAGCTCAGCGACGCCATGCGCGGCTACGCCGGCGTTTTCATCGAGTATCAGGTCGGGCTGGTGCAGGCGGCGGAGCTTGCCGGCACGCTCCCCCAGGCGCTGGATCAAATCGCCGCCGACTGCGAGGCGGAGTTCAGGCTCCGCAAGACGATAGCCCTCGCTCTGCTGCCGGCTTACGCGGTGAGCGTGATCATGCTGTTCGTCCTCCCCGTGGCGCTGGTGCTGCGCTCGACGCCGCCCCACCCCTGGACCCTGACCGAGATCTGGTCCGGCTACTACCGCGCTCTGCTCACCGTATCGCTGCCCATCGCCGTGGGCTTGGGCGGGATATGGGTCGCCTGGATGACTGCAGGACGCAGCCGATCCGTCGCCGCCCTGCAGCACCGCATAGCGCTGTACCTGCCTATCGTCGGGGGCGCCTACCGGCGTGCGGGAATCATGAGGTTCCTGGGCTCGCTGTCGCTGCTCCTCAACGCGGGCGTCCCTATCGCCGAAGCCTACCGTTCCGCCGCCGCCGCCACGGGCAACCAGGCTCTGACGCGCACGCTCCTGCGCGAGGCCGATAACCTGTACGCCGGCCGCGGCCTGGTGGACACCCTGCGGCGCCTGCGCCTGCTGCGCGGGGTTGCAGTTGACCAGATGGTCATCGGCGAGACCGTTGGCGAGCTGCCCAAGGTGCTAAGCCAACTGGCGGCTGACTACCGGCGCGACGTCGACCGGGCGGCCAAGTACCTCCCGTACTTGCTGCAGCTCGTGGCCTATGCCGTGATCGGCCCCCTCGCGGTGCTGCTGTGGTACACCCTGCTCGGCGTCTACCTGCATCTTCGATTCTACGCGCCGCTCGAGCACCTGTTCGACGTGCCCTAGCCGGTTCGTAGCGCAACCTCTCCCGCGGGCGCGGGGAGGGATTTCGCAGCCGCGCGCTGAAGCCACTGCCAGAGACCATCTTTGGAGACCGCCCATGAACGTCGTCGTCATCGTCACCGACAGCCTGCGCGCCGACCACACCGGCTATATGCACCTCGGCGGCAAGGCCCAGACCCCCAACCTCGACAAGCTCGCCGCGGAAGGGACGGTTTTCGAGCATTACTACCCCGAGGGCCTGCCCACGCTCCCCGTGCGCACCGCCTGGTGGACCGGCCTGTGGACCTTTCCGGTTCACGGCTGGCGCCCGTTCCAGCTCGACGACGTGCTGCTGGCCGAAGTGCTGTGGGACAAGGGCTACACCTCGGCCCTGGCGGCGGATACCTATCACCTGCACAAGCCCGTGTACGGCGCGGGCCGCGGTTTCGACAGCGTGTTCTGGATTCGCGGCCAGGAGTACGACCCGTGGATCGTGGACGTGGAGGTGGACCTCGATACAAGCCCCCACCACCGCCTGCGCGGCGATGAGTCCGACCGGCACTGGCGGCCGCTGTTCGAGCAGTACCTGCGCAACGCCACCACCTACAAGGGCGAGCAGGACTACTACGTCGCGCGCACGGTGACGGCGGCGGTCGAGTGGCTCGACCGCATAACCCAACAGCAGAAGGACAACCTCTTCCTGTGGGTGGACTGCTTCGATCCCCACGAGGCGTGGGATCCCCCGGAGCCCTACTGGAGCATGTACAAGCCGTCCGGGTATGACGGCGCCGAACTGGTGGATCCGGTTCCGGGCCCGGTCGAGGGCTACATGACCCCCGATGAGGTCGAGCGCACGCGCACGCTCTATGCCGGCGAGGTGACCCTGGTGGACAAGTGGGTGGGGAGGCTGCTCGATCGCATGCGCGAGCTCGGCCTATTCGACAACACGCTCATCATCCACATCAGCGACCACGGCGAGCCCTTCGGCGAGCACGGGATCATCCGCAAGGCGCTGGCGCTCAACTACGAGGAGCTGGTGCGCTCGCCGCTGGTCATCCGCCATCCGCAGGGCGTGGGCGCGGGCAAGCGGGTGAGCGCCCTGGCGCAGAGCGTGGACCTCATGCCGACCATCCTCGATTTTCTCGGCCTGCCGCTGACCCTCGAGCAGAATTACCGCGCGCCCGCGAGAGACCTCTTCCCGCAGGATATGATCGCGGCCTCCAAGACGGTCGAGGTCGAGGGCCGGAGCCTGCTGCCGCTGATGAGCGGGGACAAGCGCAAGATCCGCGATTTCGCCTACATCGGCCACTACGGGCGCTCGTGGACGGTGCGCACGCACGAGTGGTCGTTCCACCTCCTCCTGCGCACCGGCGAGCGCTGCCTCTACAACCTGCGCCAGGATCCCGGCGAGCAGCACGATGTCGTCAAGGACAACGAGCCGGTCGCCCGCGACCTGGAGCTCGAAGTGCGCCGGTTGGTGGATACGGTGAGGCGGCGAAGGGGAGTGGTGGAGTAGAACACACTCGGGCCGCGAATCCCCGCACCGCGCGCGAGGTCACGCGTGGTTGGCGGGGGCGCCGCCATGGTCGCCCCCACACCAGAAGCGCGAGGGGCGAGGAAAACCTCGCCCCTCGCGACGGAGATGGTCAAGCCTGGCGCGGCTATTGGACCTAGTCGCCCTTTTCAGCCTTATCCTTGGCCTGGAACCAGCCGCCGCCCTTGCCGTTGCCCTTATTCTCCTTGGGCTCTTCCTTCTTCGATGACGGCGGCGGAGCGGTCACCTTCTTCGTCGGGCTCGACTTGGCTGCCGGCAGAGGAGCGGTCACCTTCTTCGTCGGGCTCGGCTTGGCTGCCGGCGGCGCGCTCTTCGTCCGCCTCATCCACGGCCCGCTGCCGCGACCCGGCTCCGGGCCGGGGCGCTCCTCGGAGCGCATCCACGGCCCGCTCGCGCGCCCGGGCTCCGGCCCGCGCTGGGTGGGCAAGCCGACGTTCGACCTCTCGCCCTTCTGCTCCCTCTCGCGCTCCTGGAAACCATAGACGTAGCCGGGAGGGGATGACGCAAGCTTGAAGTCGCGCCACCCGGCGTGCCCCTTGATCTTGAGCACGCTGTCCTTGCGCTCGACCGGGACCTTGAGGTGCCGGTCGAAGAACTCCGACGGGACGTAGACATGGCCGCCGACGACCACCGGCGGCGAATGCAGCACGATCGTCTGCGTGCCGTAGTACACGTACGGGCTCCCGATCACGAGCCCGAATTCGCGGCCGTTATAGGTTATCGCGGCGCGATTGCGCAAGTCGTCCCACAGCAGCGCCGCCCCGATGATGCCGGTGACGTCGCGCAGCGGGATGTAAACCGTACCGTAGTACACGAATGGGGCGGGCACGTACACCGCCGGGCCGTACTGGCGGCGCCACCCGTGCGCCGGCGCCCACGGCGGCGGCCCGTAGCCCTGAATGAGGGTGATCACGTAGGGGGGCGCGTACGGCAGCACCTGGTAGTAACCCCATCCCGGCGGGCCGAGAATGAGCACGCGGTTGTAGTCGGGCTCCCAGCGCACCGGGACATCGAAGTAGCGGTCGAACACGATCACCGGCACCAGCATCTGCCCCTCGACGATGATCGGAGGCGCCGGCAGAGCGACGGGCCGGCCCATGTAGTACGCGCTCGGGCTGCCCACAACCAACCCCAGTTCGCGACCGCGGTACACCAGCGTCGCGCGGTTGTGCAGCGAATCCCACAACAGGCTCGCGCCCAGGAAATCCGCCGCGCTCTTCAATGGAATGTAGCTGTACCCGGAGTAGACAAACGGCGTCACACCGTAGTTGTTGATGATCGTGACCTGATGATCGTCGTAATCGCGGTCACGGTCGGCTGCCGCGCCCGTGATCATCAAAGCCACCAGCAGCACCGCCCACAACGCAGAGATCCTCATTGCTCGCTCCTTTCCGGCCTACCGCGCTCCCTGGTATTATACTCCTCGGCGCCCCAACCGGTCATGTCGCTTGTGCCTGGCGCCGGCCGTCTGTAGTTTCTCCGCTGTATTTGACGGCGCGCGCGTCGCGATTGTTCCGCCTCGCACGGCGTTCCGCCCGCCGCCGGCCGGAGCCCAGGGCGCAAGCTATGGGCGCCCGGGGGGCAGGCCGCTTGGCCCTTGATCCACAAGCGATCACCTGGTACAATGCTGGCCGTTGTTGGACGGCTTCCGCCGCGGGTGTGGCGCAGCCCCGCCTTCGCTAAAGCTACGGTGGGCAAGCGCCCCTTGGCCCACGAAGCCTTGGCGAAGTGGGCCCGGCTGCGGCGGCACCGCACTTGCGGCGCCGCAATGAACAGGCCCCTAAGCCCTTCGGGCCGGGGTGGCGGTCGCCGAGCGACCTAGCCACGAGGCCCGCTCTGAGCTTGCTTGTCCTGAGCGGAGTCGAAGGGTCGAACGGGGCGCCTGTTCCACATTCGGCGGGAGGCGGTGGAAGGTTAAGATCCATCAGCGTTGAACGATGTGTGGCATCCTGATGGAGCTTAGCAAGCGCGCAACCAACACTCGTCGCCGGCCGGGCGGGCGGCTGGGCTTCGCGGTAACTCTGGCATTGATCGCGCTGATCTGCCAGGCGCCGTTGACCTATTCCCCGTGGGTCGTCGCCGCCGCCGGCACCCGCCCCATTGACCTCATCCACCGCCAGCGTGAGATCGAGGCCGAGAAGGAGAGGGCGCGGGATCGACTGCGCGAGACCAAGGTCAAGCAGCGCGCTGCCGGTTACGAGCTGAAGAAGGTCGAGAGCGTGCTGCGCGATGTCCGCCACGACCTCATCCGCACCACTTCCCAATTAGCGGCTACCCGCAACGAGCTGCACGAGGTGAGCCGCAGCCTCGACGCGACCCGCGCCCGGCTGGGCGCACACCGCGAGGTGATGTCGGACCGCCTGGTCGCCATCTACGAGCTGGGCGGCGTGGAGTACCTCGACGTGCTGGTGCACGCGGCGAGCTTCGCCGATTTCGCCAACCGCCTCTACCTGGTGCAGCTGGTGGTGGACCAGGATCTCGGGCTCATGCGGGCCATGGAGGAAGAGCAGCAGCGTGTCGAGTCCTATCGCCGCCAGGTGGAGGACAAGGAAGGCAGAATCGCGCAGCTAGAGGCGCAGGTTGCGCGCAAGCACGAGGCGTATGTCGGTCAGCGCCAGGAAAAGGCGCGCCTGGTCGGCACGCTGCGCGAGCGGCGCATCTACTGGGAGCGCGCGCTCGCGCAGATGGAGCAGGACTCGCGCGACATCGCCGCGCAGATCCGCCGCTACCAGCGCACCAGCGGGCGGGCGAGCTATTCCACGCCGTGGACCGGCAGCTTCCTGCGTCCCGTACCCGGCGGCATAACCTCGGGCTTCGGCTACCGCATGCACCCCATCCTCGGCGTGCGCAAGATGCACACCGGGGTGGACATTTCCTCCGCCACCGGCACCCCCATCCGCGCCGCCGACGCGGGCACCGTCATCTGGAGCGGCTCCCGCGGCGGCTACGGTCTGTGTGTCATCGTCGACCACGGCGGTGGTATGAGCACCGTCTACGGCCACTGTTCCGGGCTGGCATGCCGCGCCGGCCAGACCGTCGACAAGGGCCAGGTCATCGGTTACGTCGGCAGCACGGGCCTGTCCACCGGCCCGCACCTGCATTTCGAGGTGCGGCGCAACGGGAGCCCGGTCAACCCCTTAGGCTACTAGGTGGAAGGCCGAGGAGGGAAGGTTTCTTTGAGCAGTTCGAGGGCGTTGTCGACAACGAGGTCGAGCGCGTCGGGGCACAGCTTCGCCCAGTACGAGGTGTTGACCTCGTGCCCGCCGCGCTGGAAGGCCTCCTTGCTTGGAAGATACCCAACATAGTGGGTAGTGCAGTGAGCGACATAGGTGGGATATGTGGGTGAGCCGACCTTGATGCGCAGTTGTCCCTCGACGAAAGGCTCGCCGGGCAGGCCGACAAGCGCGACGTCGCCGATGCGCAAGACCTGTATCTCGTAGGCCATCTCGGGCTCGCGCCGCCGCATCAAGTCAACGCTCAGGGTCAGCGCGGCTGACATCCACTGCGGGTCCACCTGGGGCCGGTGCGCCGGTTGCGAGGGGTTGTCGCTCGCCCACTTGGGCTGCGGGTGCTCGGCAATGGTCTTGCGCGCCGCCTCGAGGGCGTCGGGGGCGACCTCCCTGACCGCCAGCGGCACCTCCCGGATCTTCCAGGCCAGGACCGTCTCGTCGCCGAAGGTCATACGCTCGGCGACGCGGCAGGCGGTTCGCGCAAGCTCGCGGCCCATGCGGCGATGATCCGGCTCAAAGTCGGCCTCAAACGCCGGCCACGGGTTGATGTTCCCGCAGCAGCCGTTGAGCACCAGCGGCACGCACGACTCGCCATAGACGGCGCGCATGCCGGCCGCCCACGCGCCGGGCCAGTCGGCGGAAACCGCCAGGTTGGGCGTGTGCGCGAAAACGTTGACGGGGTGGCAGGTGTGATGCAAGATCATCGCCACCATGCGCCCGTCCGCGTCGCGCAGGCACATCACGCCCACCTCGGGATCCGTCGGCCCTTCCAGGCAGCGGATGTGGGTCGGCCCCAGGGGGAGCTGCAGCGAGGAGTACGGCCAGGGCATGCAGGCCTTGCCGTCGCGCAGGATGCCGCGCCGGTTGAACGCCACCCGGTCATTGACGGCGCTGCCGACGCCGACCTGCACCGGCCGCAGCGATTCGTTGGCCAGCCGAATCGCCTCGATGGCTCTGTGCGCCGCGAACTCGTAGTAATGCGTCTGCCCGCCGCGGATCCACTCGTGCTCCGCGGGCACATCAGGGAAATCCTCGTCGAGCATGAAGTGGCCGATCGGCGGCGCGGAGTGGGTCTGGATGGCGTGCACCATCACCGCATCGTGGTCGAAGCCAAGCTCCACCACGGCGGCGCGTATCTGCTCGGTCCAGGGGCGGGTCACCATGGTCACGTCGAGCGTGAGGATGCACATCTTCCGGCCGCCGTGCTCGAGGACGAGAGCCCTGGCGTACAGCGGGTCCAGCACCGATTGGGCGGGGCGGAAGACGCCTATGCTGCCGGCCAGGTGCGCGCCTGCTTTCGGGGTAATCTCCACCTGCGCCGCGCCGGCCCCTAGAGCCCGCGGGCCGGCGCGGCGGTCGCAGCCGGCGCACCGGTCGCAAAGCGACCTGGCCGCGCGCAGGCTTCCCTCAGCAATGTTGTTGTTCATTCGGCATCTCTCCAGTTGGTGCTTCCGGCTTCCTTCGCCTCGCTGCCACCAGCGCGCCCAACACCCACACCAACGTGACAACGGCGCACGCCGCCGAAAACGCAGGCCCGATTCGGTGATAGAGCGTATCCGCCCGGCGGGGGCGGATCTCCGCAATGAGCACGCCGCGCTTCATCAGGCCCAGCGACTGGGTGACGCGGCCCAGAGGGTCGATGAACGCGGAGATGCCCGTGGAGGCGGCGCGCGCGATCGGAAGTCCTTCCTCGATGGCGCGGAACCTGTCGATCTGCAGGTGCTGGGCCGCGGCGGCGGTGCGCAGGAACCACGCGTCGTTGGTGACCACCAGCAGGGCGTCCGCGCCGAGGCGCGCCTCGCGCCGCGCGATGTACGGGAACACCGACTCGAAGCAGATCATCGGCCCGAATGAGAGCCCGTTCGCGCGCAGGAGGCGGAACTCGCTGCCGGGGCTGACGTCAACGTCCCGCACCCGGTAGTAGCGCAGCAGCGGCAGCCTCTCGCGCCAGGGAACATACTCGCCGAAGGGCACCAGGTGCACCTTGTCATAATGCCCGACGGTTTGACCTGCCGGCGAGATCGCCTCAACCGAATTGTACTCGAATACCCCCGGCGGGTCGCCGGTGTCAAACCTGTAGGTCGGCCCCCCGGCGACCAGCCACAGGTCGCGGTCGCGCGCGAGCGAGGTCAGCACTGCGCGACCGGCGCCATCGCAGAGAGAGCCGGGCACCGCGCTCTCGGGCCAGATGACGACGCGGGCGCCGCGGGCGGCGGCTCGCCGCGTGAGGCGCGAGTATGCGGCCAGCTCGTCGCGCTGCTGCTCGGCCGTCAACGGCACGTTGAGCGCCTCCACGGTGAGCCAGGTTTTCACGCTCGCCTGGGCGACGGCTACCCGCACCGGGACCCGCGCGTCAGGCGCCGTCGGCCGGCTTGCTGCGCGGGCATGCGCCATGCCCAGCGCGGCGGCGGCGAGAGCAACCGCTGCGGCGCAAACCAGCGGCAGGTACGCACGCCGTGGCTCGCGGCGGGCGACGATAGCGTGGGCGATGGCGGCGTTCGTGAGGACCACGACGAAAGATATCGCCGGCACGCCACCGAAGGCGGCGAGCTGAGCTAAGACCATGAACGGCGCTTGCGAGTGGCCGACCTGGCCCCACGGCACGCCCAACCGTCCCTGCCCGCGCGCGAACTCCCACGTCACCCAGGCCAGGCCCGCTGCGAGCACGCGCCAACCCGAGCGCGGCGCGGCGATGCGCGCGACCACTGCGGTCAGAACGAACGCCAGCCCCTCGAGCAAGGCCAGCAGGGCCCACGGCAGGTATCCGAAGATGGCGATCCAGTACATGAGGGCGGCGAGGAATGCGAAGCCGGCGAGCCAACTGCAGGCGAGGGCTGCGGGCCAGCTCGCCGTGAAAACCACCACCAGCCACGGCACCAACGCCACCCACGCCAGCGGCCATATCCCCGCGCGCGGGTACGCGAGCGCCAGCAGAACGCCGGATACAACGCACAGGGCGAGGTTGACGCTCGTGCTACGTAGCGAAACGAGTTCGCCGCTTCGCAGAGTTGCAATGCTTCGCATTGGCGGGACAGGCCATGTATCGGGCGCGCGGAATGATCGCGTCCCCACAGGGGTCGCGCCCGTAGTGATAGGTTTCTCCTCGCGACCGTGCCGCGCCTGCACCGAACCCTTGGCAGGCAGGTGCGGGACGGCTATAATGGGGCTGTCTGCAATGAGACGCCTGCTTGCCTTCGCCTGCCTATCCTTGTGCGTGCCGGTGGTCGGCTGCGCCCGCATGCCGTCCCCGGGCACGTCGATCCCCGTGCCAACTCGCCAGCTAATCGTCCGCTTCACGCTGGCGGCGCCGGTCAACCCGGCTTACTACTACTTCATCGCCATTGACACGAACGGCGATCCCAACAACGGCCCGGTGCCGATTGTCGCCAACCCATCGGCGCCCATCCCCGCCACCGGCGTGCCGCTCATCATCTCCGACACCGACCTGCCGCCCGGTTTCTACGTGCAGTACCATCAGGGCGCGTTTTTCCAGTACAAGGAACTCCAGTTCAAAGGCCCGCCTTACCAGGGCGGGGTGTCGCAGGACGAGCTGTCCATGGCCGTCACCATGGACCTCGACCAGGTGACAACCACCGCGCGGAACGTCGAGCTCAACATCATCACCTCCGATCGCCTACTGCCCCCCCAGAGCCAGTTCATCGACCTGAACTACGACGCCCTGGGCCCGACCGGCAACAGCTACCTCATCCTCCCCATAGATGTGAGCGGCGTGTACACGAACAACGACGCGATCGGACCTGAGGGGGAGGGCGACACCGGCATCCCCGCCCTGGACATCACCGATTGGACGGTGGAGGTGCGCCTGACGCCGTGAGGGGGCCGCCGGCGCCCCGGCGCGCGAATCAAGCCGGGCGGACACACGCAGAGCCGCATCTCGGCAATACTTGCGGCTTCACGCGTGCAAACCTGGGGCCTGGGGACGAGTTGGGCCAGACCTGGGACCGGGTTGACCGACTTTCTTTGGTATGCACGCCTGGTATGGTCGCACGGCCGTTCGCCCCTACGCCCGCCGTCCGGCGGGGACGGCGGCCCGACTCGTCGGGCCG
>Ga0315294_10006734_pt1 | contig 12603 bp, 8 predicted proteins | sample YL17G13_40_MG_FD_203626 | JGI IMG/M metagenome (GOLD analysis project Ga0315294, IMG submission 203626) | Sediment microbial communities from Yellowstone Lake, YNP, Wyoming, USA - YL17G13_40 | ecosystem: Environmental > Aquatic > Freshwater > Lake > Sediment | place: USA: Wyoming | collected...
GCTACGGGCGCTGGCTCTCTTGGAAATGAGACTACTTACTTTGGTTCTTTAACTAAAGCTGCGGTAGTCAAATTCCAGGAAAAGTATGCTTCTGAGGTTTTAACTCCAGTAGGCTTAACCTCAGGAACTGGTTTCGTTGGTTCTTATACGAGAGCAAAGCTTAACGCTATGCTTGTAACAGTTTCTCCAACCCCAACCCCAACCCCAACCCCAGTCCCAACAGGAAGCCCAACCCCAACCCCAGTTCTTCCAGTCGCCTCTGGATTGACTGTTGTCTTAGATGCTACGAACCCCGCAGCAACTACGGTTATCGCTGATACGGACGATGCAAACGACGATGACGTAAGCGATGACGGTGCCCAAGCTTTAGCTCCAGTTATGGCGTTAAAGTTCAGCACCCCAGCCGGAACATCAGCCAAAGTAACAAGCTTGAAGATTACAAAAGCAGGAGTATCTCTCGATACCGATGTCGCCAATATGTATTTATATGACGGCGCCACCAGGCTTGCAGAATATACTTCTGTTGCAACTCATGTATTCACCTTCACCAATTCAGCCGGACTCTTTACGGTTTCTGGCGAAAAAGTGATTACGGTGAAGATGGATGCTGCTAATAATCCGAGCTTATCCGGCAAAACACTTATATTCGGAGTCAATTCCGCTTCTGACGTCGTAACCGACGCCTCTGCCGTTAACGGCACTTTCCCGTTAACCGGAAATCAAATGAGCGGAGCTGGCGTATCCGATCTTGGCGAACTGACACTTGCAGATGTCACTTATCCGGGCGCGACAACCGACCCTGGTTTAAACAAAGAGCTTTGGCAGTTTAAACTAACGTCAGCAAGTCAGAAGATTAAGGTGACCTACATTAAATTCACCGTTATTGGAACGATTAATGTTGGAGACATCACAAATCTTTACTTGACTGATGGAACAACCCAGTATGGTTCACTAGTAGCCGGCCTCGCTTCCGACAAGACTCTTGTTTTCGATCTTTCTGCTTCTCCTATGGAGTTGTCAGCAGGATTGCTCAGGAACGTCTCGCTTAAAGGCGATATCGTTGGCGGTTCATCCCGCAACTTCTATTTCTCCATCAGAAATGCCAATGACATGGTAGCGATGGATGCAAACTATGGCGTTTACATAAAGGTTAATCAATCAGATACCTTTACAGCAATAGTCCCAGATGGACCCACAGAGATTAACGAAGGAAGCGTTCAGATTACAAAAGCTACTGACTCACCTTCTGGAAACGTTGCCCAGGACGCTCTCAATGTGAAGCTTGTCAAATACACATTCAAGGCAATCGGCGAGGGGCTCAAGATTACTGACTTAACAGTTAGCACGGTTTCCAACGCAACCCTTGGCACGGACGATGTAGCCAATGCCAAGATTCTCTTGGACGGCGCCCAAATTGGAACAACCAAAGATTTGAATACTAATGGCGTTACAGCCGCTGATACTCAATTTTCTTTTGGAAGCCAGTTTGTGATTAATGCCGGACAAGAAAGAACTTTGGAAATTTATGCTGATATCAAGAAAGGAATAGACGACACCCAAATGACAGAAGGTAGCACTATCCAACCAAACTTGAAGGTTGATACTGATAACGTTCTGAGATTAACTTCCGGAACGTCAACAGGAACTCCGGCCACAACCGCCAGTTCATTAACCGTGACAGCAGCTGATCTTTCAACAACAAAGAACTCTTCAGTAAACAACGTAAAAACCATTGCCTCAACGCAAAACGTGGTAATCGGTTCTTGGTTGATTACTGCTGGTTCCGCTGAAGGAGTAAATGTTACACAGGTTAAGGTTGTTGACGATGGTACGCATGGATTAGGTTCTGCCTTTGACAATCTGGAACTTTGGTCAGGAGGAGTAAAATATGGTCAGACCATAACTTCTCCGAGCTCAACAGATACAGCCGAACAAACATTCTCCTTATCTCCTGCTTTGAAGGTAACAGCCGGTCAATCTGTTCAGGTTGATTTAATAGCTGATGTCAAAGGAGGAGCTCATTGGCACGATAACGAAGAGGTTAAGCTTTCCAGCCTTACTGGTCTTGGTTTGGTAACAAGCCAGACCGTAGAAGATCCTACAGGCGCAGTCGGACAGCAAATTATCGTTGTTGCAGCAGGCAAACTGCTTGTCTCAATGTCCGCCAGCCCGACCAATCCTAATTCAACCCAGATTGTTTGCAGTGATTCCACCCATCTTTCAGAAGTTGTTCTGGGTGCTTGGACCTTCCAGGAAGGAAGCTTGGCCGAGGACTTGAAAGTAACCAGGATAAAAGTTAAGGAAGTTGGATCCGATGTCGCACCTGGAGCCATAGTTAGCCTTAGGCTTTTTGTCAATGGTGTTCAGGTTCCTTCAGCCGCTCCTATCACTGTACCGGCCCTAACAACCAGCACTCCTGAAAATGCTTACGCTGTGTTTGAGTACAATGACGGTTTGTTCACGGTTCCGAAAGCATCCAGCGTCAAAGTTGTCCTAAAGGGTATAGTTAACGATGGCATCAACTCCTTCACTGGTTTTGATACAGCCAATGGTCTCGAAGTCAAATTCGAGATGACCAATCAGAACGTTTCAGGTTATCATACATCAACAACTGACATATCTGCGAAGGGAACACTCTCCGCAGCATATGCAATTGGTATTGACTCAACGGGCGCTACGCTTACTGCAGATGCGGACTATGATGCGGAGATAATGAAAGTTGTTGCCACGAAACCTACCTTTGCCAAACATGCCTCATCTCCTTCTGGCATTCTAATTGGTGGTAATACCGAAGTATTGAGGTTTACCATTACAGCAGAGCCGCAAGGCGATGTAGTGTTTGTCAGCGGACAGACCAATCTGAGATTTACCGTAATAGCTGGTGTAGATCATGGTGACGAAGCTTACAACCTTTACGACGCAGCAACCGACACAACCGTTGCTGACCCCGTAACAGCCGATGTTGATCCTGATACACAGATTGACTTTACCACTTTTGCCGCTACAATTGATGGAGGAACAACCAAGACATTTTATGTCAAGACTAACCTCCATGAGTTCACAGCCGGTGAAACCTTCCAGTTAGGGATTAAAAATGCTGCAGGTGATATGAGTTTTGACGATGGCTCAGGAGGTGTAACGCAACAACTTCCAGCAGTCAACGACGCTTTTGTTGGAAAAGGCTTGCCACTTGATGGTGGTGTCCTAACCAAACCAGCAACATAAACTGATAACTCTTGAAATGAACCGGCGTCTCCTCCTTGTGGGAGATTGTGCCGGAAAAAACAGAAGGCCCCCTTTCGGGGGCTTTCTGTTTGATATAGCAGTAGGTAGATATACTTTGATATAGATTTGATGTCCTATTTGGTTTTTTGTTTTTTTGTTGAAGAAATGTAATTATTCAGTTTTATTGAAAGTATTTTTAATTTTTGGTTAAGATTTTCATACAAGTCATTATTAATTTTTTTTCTTTCAAATAAAAGGTTCAACCAATGGATAGATTCGATTAGCGAACCACGGGCGTTGTAATTAAACTTGTTTCTGTCTAAATAGTGAAACCTTCCAAACCCTTCGGCGAGATTAGCGCCGACAGAATCTATAGACGTGATAAACTGATCTCCGATGATCTTCTTTGTTTGCCAGTCAAAACCATTATAAATCATCCAGCTTTCCCGAGATATTATTCTAGCTAATTTATATACTTCGAGGTCGTCTAATTGCATAGCGATAATGGATCTGTACAAAATATCTCCAATTAATATCAATTTATTACGATTTTTATCTTTATAACGGAAGCGTCTTTAAAAACTCTTCCACCTGATCCTTGCTCTCGGGGCTCAACTCCAAAACCTTAAGCGCTTCTTCTCTTGCTTTTTGAAAATCTCCTATTTCCCGATAATTAAAAGCCAAAGTCGCGTGATACTGCAGATTATTTGGATTTAGATTTATTAATTTTTTATAAATATCAATTAATTTTGAATAGTTCCCAACCTTGGAATATGCCTTCTGAAGTTGTAAAAGAGAGGTTTCAGATTCCGAATTAAATCCTTTCTGGTAAGAAAAATTAAATAAATCTTCCGCCCCTCTCTCTTTACCTGAATAAATTTTCGCGATTCCCATTATCCAATAGCATTCACCAAAGTTAGAATTTAGTTCAATACAATCCCGGGCTTTATCTGTGGCTTTGTCAAAACTACCGGTAATTATGTCCGTTTTTGCCCACTCAATCATTATTTCTTGGCGTTTTGGACTTAATTCAATCGCCTTTTTGAAATATTCATTTGCACCTTTTTCTAACTCTTTTATAGCTACCTCATCTACTATTTCTCGGCTTTCTTCGATTTCAAGGATTATGTTTGTATAATAACCGAGCAACAACCAGTTTCTGGTATAATAAGGCCTAATTTTAGTGTTCTCTCTAAGTGCTTCAGCAGCTTTTTTTGCAAGGTCAAAAACAAGGTTAGGTTTATCTTCCATGCAGTTTTTTATGATCTCGATGTATTTTAAACGCACGTAACTATCCAATATGCTATGCTTGGCCAAAATATTTTCGTACTTTGCTAAAGCTTGTTCACAAAGCCCATGTAAGGATTCCGAAGCCGCAACGTTGATTTCCTCGTTTATCTTTAGCGGCTTTATGTTAAAGTTCCAAACGAACAGAACTAGTATAACAAGCGAAAAAAGGAAAATTGACTTCCCGTATTTATTTATAAAGCTATTTTTTGGTAAAAGCTTATCTTTACCTTCGATATTCTCTGGTTGTTTTTTAGCTAGATTTTCTGCAACAAGAAAGAAAGAATAACCGATAATAAAAAATAACATTAGATAAGTAGAGAAGGTATCGAAGCTGAAAAAGTTTGTGCTGATATATCCCAAGAAAGTAGCCTGAAGTCCGTGAACAATTATGGATTTTTCCGGGGTTGTTTCTTTAATTTTTTGCAGTTGCCAAAAAATTATTGAAAAAAGAGCAATATAGGTAATCACTGCGAAAATTCCAGCAGTTGTCCCTATGTCAAAAATAATATTATGGGCTCTATCCCACCAGCCGGCCGTTTCATAATAAGCTTTTGTGACATTCGGCAACAACGGGTCATAGAATTTATCAAAACCAATTGAAAAATTTTCAGGGCCAAAACCAAGTAAGGGACGCGATAAAAGAGCGCGATAAGCAATTTCCCAACCGGAAATTCGAGGGTCATCTGAAGCCATTTCGAAAGAAAGCCTTGAAAAGGCATCTTTTAAAACCTTGTTTTGCTCGACAAAGGCCGGGAAGTGTTCGGCTCTATTAATATAATAGACGCCGACAATTCCCAGGATCATTAATACGGCGGCAGATACTTTAAGAAGAGCAATTTTTTTTGGGTAAGCGAAAAAAAACCATAAGGCGCCTGCTCCTATGCCGATGATAGCTGATCTGGTTTGGGTGATAAGGAAGATGACAATCGAAAATATTAAAAACAACGAAAAATATGCCCATTTCCTGATAAAATTTTTTGTTTCGAACCCTAAGCTTAGAGCAAGAAAAGATAACAATAAAAGATAGACCGCCAGAAAAGTTGGTCCGCCTATGGTTGAGGGAGGCCTTGCTTCAAAAGAAATAAAAATATTCTTAAGAAATCCAAATTGTTGAAAAATGGCAATAATTGAGACGAAGAAACCGATTAGTAAGCAAAAGTCCAATAGTTTTTTCCAATATTTTTCTTCCAGTGTTATCGATAGTACAGCGGCAAAAAGAACGTAAAAAACAAAATTTATAATCCCATCTGAACGATAAGGCGATCCCCAAAGACTGAAGCGAGTATCCAGGGAAAAAATCGTAGCTAAAAAAAAGATCGCTAATAAGGATAATAAGGCCAAAAACGAAACATTTTTCATTAGATATTTTACGTTGGGGAGTCCTTCTTTTTTTAGAAAAAAACGCCATAAAAGAAATAATATCAATAGAGACATCAAGATACGAAAGGTAATGGTTTGACCCCATGCCGGTGGAGAAAACAGGGGAGGAAGATTAAGCAGGGGTAGGGCCAAAATCAAAAAAAATCCGATAAGATAAACTCGGGAATATTTCCTTCCCTGTTTTAAGGCAAAATTATCCTTGTTTTTCATATGTTTTTATGATACAAATAAATATTCATAAAAACAATGAAAAAAGGGGACTTATCAAACTATAAAGCAGTAATTCTGGCCGGTGGCAGAGGGACTCGACTTTATCCTGTAACGAAAGAAATCCCAAAGCCGTTGCTGCCTGTCAACCGAAAGCCAATCATAAACTATTTGGCTGATTTGTTTTTTACGCAAGGAATTACCGACATCGCTGTTTTAATAAGCCAGCAATTTAGAGAGGATTTCGAGTGGTGGAAAAAGAGATATTATCCTGACAGAAATATAGAATTTTTTGAAGAAATTGAACCCTTAGGTACATTCGGTGGTATTTGGTTTGCCAGAGAATGGATCTCGGACAGTCCATTTTTTATGACAAACGGAGATGAATTGAAAAAAATCAACCTAGGAGATATGGCTAGTTTCCACAAAGAGGTTGATCCGGTGGCAACGATAGCATTAGTAGAAGTTCCGAATCCCCAAGATTACGGTGTGGCTGTTTGCAGAGGAAATTTTATAAAGGAATTCATTGAAAAACCGGCTAATCCGCCTTCAAAATATATAAACTCGGGACTCTATCTTCTTTCTCCGAGGGTTCTAAAATATCATATAGGTCCAAAATTCACAATGATTGAAAAAGATATTTTTCCTGTTTTAGCACGTGAGAATAAACTGGCGGGCTTTAAATTCAAGGGGAGGTGGACTGATTGTGGTACATGGGAGAGATACGAAAAAGCGATTGATACTTGGGAGAATAATGAATAATTTAATAAATTATGGAAACTGAAAATGAAGCTCCGCGGGCTTATAACCGCGGTATCTTCTCCTCCTTGGGTGGAGCGAAATCCGCCGAAGCAGAAAACTGGTATTCATTCCCGGCCTTACGGCCGCGGTTTTCTGCGAAGGAGGATAAAGTTAAATAATTCAAATATGATAATTTCTAAAACGCCCCTACGTATGAGTTTTGCGGGAGGGGGATCGGATTTAAGGGAATATTATAAACATGGTTATGGAGCCGTAGTAAGTACGGCCATGGATAAATTTGTCTATATAACCGTAAATAAAAGATTTACAGATCATATTAGGGTGGGCTATTCTGCAATAGAATACGTGGAAAATGTCGACCAGATTAATCATAATCTTGTCCGGGAAACCCTGAAATTAGTAGGAGTCACAAAGGGAATTGAGATCGTTTATATGTCTGACATGTTGCCGGATCATGAAGGATCCGGTCTGGGGGCGTCAAGCAGTATTTTAGTCGGTTCTTTTAATTCTCTTCATGCGTTCAAGGGCGAGCATGCGAAAGCTGAAACCTTAGCCCAGGAAGCGTGCAAGATTGAAATAGATACGCTTGGCCATCCGATTGGTAAACAGGATCAATACGCTGCAGCTTACGGCGGTTTCAACTATATAAGATTTAACGCCGATGAGAGTGTTGTAGTGGAGCCTATTATTTTTAATGCAGAAACAAAAGAAAGACTGAATAAAAACCTGCTGCTATTTTTTACGGGAATGACTGCAAGATCAGATACGGTGCTGACCGAACAAAAAAACAAGACGCCAGAAAATCTTCATATTTTGGATAAAATGGTAAATCTGGCAGAGCAACTTAAGAAAGCTCTGGAATGCAACGATCTTGCGCATTTTGGCGAAATACTGCACGAAGGGTGGATGTATAAGCAGTCTTTAGCCAGCAACGTTACGAATCCTACCATTAATGAATATTATGAAAAAGCAAGGAAAGCCGGCGCCATTGGCGGTAAAATATTGGGTTCGGGAGGCGGAGGTTTCCTGCTTCTTTACTGCGAACCAGAATATCAAGACAGCGTAAGAAATGCTTTATCAAGTCTTAAAGAAACTCCATTCAAGTTCGAACCGCAGGGAAGCAGAATAATTTATGTTGGGTAATTATGGAAGACGCTAAAGAATTTTCACAGAATTATTTTAATAATCTGAAAATTGCTATTGACTGTTTGGATTATAAAAAAATCCAGAAAATAGCGGGATTGCTTGCCGACGCCTATCAAAAAGACAGTCAGATTTTTATTTGCGGGAACGGCGGCAGCGCAACAACCGCTTCTCATTTTGCCTGCGATTTGGCTAAAGGAACGGTTAAACAATTGGAAGACGAGCAAGAAAAAAGGATCCGGGTTGTTTCGTTGACTGATAACGTAGCTAATATGACTGCCATAGGTAATGATTTATCTTATGAGGATATCTTTTATCAGCAATTAAGGAATTTGGTGAATGAAAACGATATAGTGATTGGAATTTCGGCGAGCGGCAACTCGCCAAACGTAATAAAAGCAATGCAATATGCCAAAAGATGCAAAGCTATAACAATAGGATTATTGGGCTTTAAGACGGGCGGAAAACTTCATGACCTGGTGGATTATGAAATTACAGTTCAAGACAATTCTTATGGAAGGGTTGAAGATGTCCATTTAGCATTGACGCATTTAATAACAGCTTATTTAGCCGATCTAAAAAAATAGCGCATTTAGGGAATTATGAGGGTCTTGGTTACGGGAAACAAGGGATATGTAGGAAGCGTACTGACAAGAATGCTTTTGGAAAAAGGTTACGATGTTTTGGGTTTAGATACGGGCTATTACAAGGGATGCGATTTTTTTTATTCTGGCCCTCGGTTGGATCAGATAGATAAAGACATCAGGAGAGTTTCCAAAGAAGACTTAAAGAATATTGATTCCATCATCCACCTTGCCGCTTTATCCAGTGATCCTTTAAGTATTTTGGATCCGCGATTAACCGACGATATTAATTTTCAAGCAACGGTTAGATTAGCTAGTCTAGCCAAAGAGCTGGGAATAAAAAGATTCATATACGCCTCTACTTGTAGTGTTTACGGAATCGCGGGGGACGAAATGATGAAAGAAGATTCTTCCCTGAATCCGATTACGCCCTACGCGATAACAAAGATTAAATCAGAGCAGGCTTTATCGAAAATGGCTGACGATAATTTTTCACCGGTATATTTGCGGCCAGGTACGGCCTATGGTGTTTCTCCTATGCTTCGCGTTGATTTAGTTGTTAATAATCTTACGGGATGGGCTTATTCGACCGGTAAAATAAAAATAATGAGCGATGGAACGCCATGGAGGCCGGTGATCCATGTAGAGGATTTCAGCCGAGGTTTTATAGCTTGTCTGGCAGCACCTATTGAATTGGTGCACAACGAAGCGTTTAATCTTGGGCTAAACGAAGAGAACTATCAAATAAAAGATATAGCGGAAACAGTAAAAGAAACAATACCTGATTGCGAAATAGAATATACCTATGAACATGGCAAAGACTCAAGGACTTACAGGGTATCTTTTGATAAAATCAATTCAAAGCTTAAGGATTTTTTTAAGCCCGAATGGAATCTTAAGAAGGGCGTCAGACAGCTTAAGGAAAAATTTGAAGCCCTTGGTCTGACAAATGAAGAATTTATTGGCAACAAATATATAAGAATTAACCAGATAAAGAAACTAATCGAGGATCAGCGGTTAGACAATAATTTATTTTGGCGAAGAGAATATCCCGTCCTTCAGGGCGGGGATGAACGTCGCCAAAACCTGCCTACCGACAGGCAGGGAACTTGCCCGAAGGGATACCACGCCCCTAAGGGCGTGGTAGTTCATTTTGGAAAGCTGAAAATGGAAAGAGTTAAACAGGCAGTCATTTTAGCCGGAGGTTTGGGAACGAGATTGAGGCCGTTGACCAATGAAATTCCCAAGCCAATGGCGCCGGCAAATAACCGTCCATTTCTAGAATACCTTCTTGAAATGCTTAAAGAGAACGGAATTGAAGATATTGTGCTTTTGTTAGGGTATCTGCCGGATAAAATTACAAATCATTTCGGTGACGGTAAAAAGTTTGGATTGAATATTAAATATTCCATTACCGATGTTGCCGATAATACGGGGACAAGAATCAAAAAAGCAGAGCATTTGCTGGATGACGTTTTCCTTTTGATGTATTGCGACAATTACTGGCCGTTAAATCTTCAAAAACTAACCGATTTTTATGGCAATAAAAATTCTCTCGCCTCTGTCACGGTCTATTCTAATAAGGCCGGAATTACTAAGAATAATATCCTAGTTGATGACAATGGTTATGTGGTTAAATATGACAAGAGCCGTACTGAAGAAGGGTTGAATGGTGTAGAAATAGGATTTTTTGTAATTGACAAAAAAGTCGTGGATCTGATGCCAAACTATGATTTTTCTTTTGAAGAAGAATTTCTGCCAAAGCTGATAAGCCAAAAACAGCTTGCAGGTTATTTGACGGATCACCGGTATTACAGCATCACTACTTTGGAAAAATTGAAGATTGCAGAAGAATTTCTTAGGCCGAGGAAAGTTATTTTTTTGGATAGGGACGGCGTTATTAACGAGAAGCCGTCCAAGGCAGATTATGTTAAAAATTGGAGCGAATTTAAGTTTTTACCCGGAGCAATCGAAGCTGTAAAAACCTTAAATAAAAATGGATTCGAGACCTATGTCGTAACAAACCAGCCGGGCATTGCCAGGGGCATGATGACCGAAAACGATTTGGAGCAAATTCACAACAATCTAAGAGAAGAACTGGAGAAAAACAATGCAAGAATAGACGGAATCTACTGTTGCCTTCATGGTTGGGATGAGGGTTGCGATTGCAGAAAGCCTAAACCGGGCTTGTTTTTCAGGGCGGCAAACGAGCATTATATTGATTTAACAAAAACTATTTTTATTGGAGACGAGGAAAGGGATTTAGGGGCAGGTAATGCAGCCGGTTGCAAAACAATCTTGGCTACCCTGGAAAACGGAATTTTGCAAATTGTTGATAGTATAATAAAAACCCAAACATGATTATAACAGAAAGTAAAATTAAAGGCGTTTTTGAAATAGAGCCCGAACCTAAGGAGGATGACAGGGGTTTTTTTATGAGGGCTTATGACGACAAAATTTTCAGCGATTTTGGATTGCATAGAAACTGGGTTCAGGAGAACCAGTCTCTATCCAGACAGAAAGGGACTGTCCGAGGATTTCATTTTCAATTTCCGCCACACGCGGAAACGAAACTGGTGAGGGTGATTGGTGGGGAAATATTCGATGTGTTTGTTGATATAAGGAAAAACTCGCCTACGTTTGGCCAGTGGGGAAGCGTTTTGCTAACGGCTGAAAACAAGAAAATGCTCTATCTGCCGAGAGGCATTGCTCATGGTATGTGCACCTTGGTTGATAACAGTTCAATGCTTTACAAGGTTGATAATTATTACGCTCCGAATAATGAAGGGGCGATAAAATGGGACGATCCTGATTTGGCGATTCCTTGGCCGATTCATGGCGATCCTGTTATTTCTGAAAAAGATTCAAAGGCAAAGAGTTTTAAAGATTTTGTTGAAAATTACAAGGGTTTAGAAATTTAATATGAAAGTTTTTATTACAGGAGGCACGGGCTTTATAGGTACGCATGTGACAAAAAAACTTGCAGAGGAAGGTTTTGATTTGCTTCTATTGTCGCAGAACCCTAATTTTATACTTCCTGCAAAAGCAAAGACGGTGACAGGCGATCTGGCAGGCATTGAAAAATGGATTAAAGAAGTAAAAGATTTCAGCCCGGATATGGTTTTACACATGGCTTGGGAAGGAATACCGGACTATAGCTATACTATGAGCGTTAAGAACCTTAATTACGGATTGAGCTTGCTGGGTGCGATAGCCGGCATCGGCTGCAAATATTTTTTATCAACCGGAAGCTGTTGGGAATACGGACAGCAAACAGGGAAATTAGACGAGGAAACGCCGGTTAAGCCCTTGAATGCTTTTACGGCCTCGAAAAATGCTTTGCATTGGTTGGGTAAAGAAATGGCTAAGGATCATAATATGCAGTTTCTTTGGACCCGCCTTTTCTATGTCTATGGTCCCGGCCAAAAAGAAACATCTCTCATTCCGTATTTAATCAACTGCGTTAAAGCCGGTAAAAACCCCGAGGTTAAAAACCCTTTTGCCCAAAACGATTTTATTTATGTTGAAGACGTGGCCGAAGCGATTTACAAAATTATAAAAAATTGCAAGGAAAGCGGAGCTTACAATATTGGATCGGGTTATTTAACAAGCGTGCAGGATATCGTCAAAAATATTTTTGACGCCTTCGGTTCTTCAGAAAAATACAAAGTTGCCAAACCGGGTCCCACAGATGTTTTTTCCGGTTTTTACGCCGATATTTCAAAGATTAAAAAAGAAACCGGTTGGGAGCCGAAAACCGGAATCAAAGAAGGTATTCGGAAAACAATTGAAGGTAAATAACATAAAAAACGAAAAAAAATTATCTAAAATTCCAGGGAGTTAGAAAGATTGCGGTACCTGGGAAAGATACGAAAAAGCGATTGATACTTGGGAGAATAATAAATAATTTAATAATAAACTATGGAAACTGAAAATAAAAGAATTTTAATAACCGGCGGTGCTGGGTTCGTAGGTCATCATTGCGTAGAACATATTTTGAAGAATACGAACT
>Ga0315294_10006736_pt1 | contig 12602 bp, 10 predicted proteins | sample YL17G13_40_MG_FD_203626 | JGI IMG/M metagenome (GOLD analysis project Ga0315294, IMG submission 203626) | Sediment microbial communities from Yellowstone Lake, YNP, Wyoming, USA - YL17G13_40 | ecosystem: Environmental > Aquatic > Freshwater > Lake > Sediment | place: USA: Wyoming | collected...
CCATTCAGGCAATCCAGGCAGGTGCGTTTGATTACGTTACCAAGCCCTTTGATTTTGAGATGGTGCGGAACTCCATTGAAAAGGCGTTTATGAAGGTGGAGGCAGACCGCCTCCGCGAGGAAATGAATTACATGATAACCCATGATATAAAGATTCCCCTCACCTCAATAATCGGGTGTGTTGGGATTATTTATGACAGAAAAACGGGCGAAATCAGCACGAATGCGAAAGGTTACGTGAGCACCATCAATTATAACGGTCAGAAGATTCTCTCATTGATTGATAATTTTCTCACCTCGTGCAAAATCAAGGAGGGAAAACTTGCCATCTGTGAGGGCGAGGTCAGAATCAATATCCTTGTGGATGATATACTCTCAATCATGAGACCGATTCTGGAGAAGCAGGGCATCGCCCTTCATGTCTCCCTTCAGCCCGACCTCCCGCAGGTCACAGGTGATGAAAACCTCCTGTTTCGCGCAATTGGAAATGTGCTGAATAATGCGGCGAAATACACCCCCGACGGGGGCGAGATTGAAGTGAAAACGATGTCTATCTCCGCTGAGGTTTCCCCGCTGGGAAAGCCCTCGTTGGGACTGGTGGTGAGAAATACTGGACCCGGGATTCCGCCACAGGAACTTCCCGGCATTTTTGACCGCTTTCAGCGTGCATGCCATGTGGGCAGGATTGAGGGGAGCGGACTCGGTCTTTATGTGGTCAGGCATGTTGTGAGCGCCCACAGGGGGCTTGTCACCGCCGAAAGCATCCCCGACCAGTCCACAACCTTCACAATTTATCTGCCACTGGAAATCAGTTGACCCGCAGGCGGATTAGCCACAGGGGAGAAATCCATTTAAGAATTTGTCCACGAATTTACACGAATCTGCACGAATCATGGGAAATTTATAGATGAATCCGTCTCAGGCAGATTTCCCCAGTGTCCCCCGTGGTTAAAATTTCTTTTTGTTAGGCTTTCTAAGAAATTTTCATCTGGGCAGTGTAAGATGGAGGCGCGCGCCGCCGGATGCGTTTTCCGCCCAGATGCGTCCCCCGTGCGCCTCGGCAATCTGCCGCGCAATCGGCAAGCCGAATCCCGAGCCACTGGGTTTTGTGGTGAAAAATACATCAAAGCACTTTTCAGGATTGATTTTCCCGAATCCCGGACCTGTGTCCATAAGGGTCAGGTGCCAGAAGATTCCATCTTGTGTCAGTTCGAAGAGGAGCGCCCTTTTGACCTGTTTTTCCACTGCCTGGATGGCGTTCAGTATCAGGTTCAGCAGGAGTTGTTTAAGGGAGGACGGGTCTGCCTGCAGTGGACAGGTCTCGGGTAGGCGCAAATCAACCGTGATTTTTTTCAGACTGAATTCTGCCGAGAAAAATTCAAGGATTTCACGAATAAGTTTCACAAGGTCAACGGGCTGTTTTTCAATCTTTCCCGGAATGGCGAACTTCATGAAATTGGAAAGCGTCTGATTGAGTTGCTGGATTTCCCGCTTCAGATTGATGAGGATTTCCGCCGCCTTTTTCTGCGAATCATCCCGCGGCTCTTCAATTTCCTCCCGGACGATGTCGATGTTGATATTCATGGCGTTAAGCGGGTTGCGGATTTCGTGAGCAAGTCCGGAGGCAAGCGTGCCGATGGCGGCGAGTTTGTCCAGCTGGTCCCGCTCGCGCACCAGTTCTATATGCCGGGAGAAGATGCTCCAGAGTAGGAAATATGCGGTGGACAGGAGAAGGAAGAGGGCGATGAGGAGGACGCCCAGACTCCGTGTGATGAGGCGGCTGGCGCCGGAAAGGCGGCGCAGGACGACATCCTCGGAGACGCTGAACTGGAGTTTGCCCAGCGTCTTTTCCCCCAGCATGACGGGGATATCCAGTTCACGCGTGTGCTCACTGCGGTTGCGGAGGGTGATGTTCAGTTTGGTCTTGTCTGCGGGTGAGGAGAGCGGGGCGGAATAATTTCCGCCCGGTGCGATTATCGCCGTGCCGGATGTGAGACCATCCCGTCCCCTGAAACGCTGGATTATCATGGTTCCCCGCTCATCCACTAACGCCGCCATCATGATGTTTTCATTCTGTTTGAGGAGTAGTTCAATGGAGGCATGGGCGCGGGGATTTTCACGAAGACGCTTCATCTCCTGGGAGAACCCCGTCTGAATAAGGGATGTAATCTCCCCGACGACATTCTGTCCGTGCTCTTCGGCAAGGGCAACGGCGCTCTGAATCATGCTTTTCTTCCAGTGATTGATGAGGACAGCCACAAGTGCGGTGAGGGCGAAGCTGGTCAGAAGGAGCGAGGCAACATAGATGATGAGCGCCTGTGTGCGCATGGAAAAAATGAATTTCCTCATCGGGGCGGTTCCTTCTTCTTTTCTTTCATTATATCCTCCAACTCTTTATGGAGCTCTTTCAGGGAGCTGACGGTGATTTCAGCATGTTTGCGGAGGGCGAAGCGCGCCGTGTCCATGATATCCTTGATGAGAAGGATGAAGACGCTTAATATCAGGAGAAAGTTTGCGCCGATATAGCCCATTTGCCAGAGCGGTCTGAAGAAATACTGCCGGTGAGGTCGCACGAATAGATTGCTCAGCACGATGAGGAGCAACATCCCTAGACCGAGGAGACGGCGTGAAAGACGCCTTGAATAATAAGCCTTCTCCCATCCTGTTACCTTCTGACGATGGCAATGGATAACCTCCGCCGCGCCCAATAGCGTCAGGATAACCCCCACGACAGATGAAAAAATCGTGCCTATCATTGTCCGTTCACCACAGATGAGATTCTTAAATACAGTGGCTATAGATTTCAACTGCTTTCATTTACAATTAAATTGGGAACTTCCAAAATACTCTTTAGGCGTCATGAAAAATGGGGAGAAATTTTAGCAAACAAGCGAACATGGCACCGCGCGATTTTATATATTTTTATAGGTGTCTGACCCTTAAATATCTGGCGCATCAATTTATTCGACACGGACCAGCTCTCCCTCTTCCTTGAGGTAGCGCGTGAAGGGATTATCTTCATCAAGGTCAATGAGGTCAATGGGACATTCAAGAATCTCGCGGGCGTCGCCCATTGCCTGAATGAATCGTTCGGGAGGCAGCCCCGACACGGCAAGATCAATATCGGAATGTTCTCTCAAAACTCCATTCGCCACCGAGCCGAAGACAAAGACCTCTTTTGCCCCGCATGATTTCAGCGCATCCGCCGCCCTGCCGATTCTTGTTTTAATCTCTTCATTCATGACTATATTATCCCCCAAAAGTAAAGGGAGTATAATAGCTTTGGATGCCCTCTTGTCAATCATGAATCAAATCATATCGGTGTTCATCGGCGTTTATCGGCGGTTTCATATCTTCCGCGTGATTCGCGTGTTCTGTAGGCAAAAATTCATTTTCCAGCGCAGTGCCGCCGCAACGCGGAGTTGAAAAACATTTCACAGGGATGAGGGGCAATCTCCCTGTCTTCTTCAACTTTTTTGACAGCCACTTATCCTTACGTGATGGACTCTCACTTTGGTGCGCCATAAGAGAATTAATTACCATTGACGTGTCATAAGGATTGCCCAATATCTGGGATTGAAAAATATAAGGGGCGTTGATTATCATCTCAAATATGCGATACAAGATAAAATCATCTTCCTTAGATGCCCCAAAAGTGGAATGAAGACATCCAAAAGTTTAAGAAGTCAGGGAGATTGCCCCCATTTTGTCATAAAAATCTCCGAAGGAAGAATCTGGCATGATTGAAACACTGGCGATTTGCGATGAAAGGGATTTATTGTTTGGACGGGCGCCGAAACCCGTCACATGCGGACATGGCGTCGTCATCGGCGGCGGAAGCGTCCTGCCCGAAATCAATTTCACCCTCCCGCCTATGGAGATCAGTCAGGACTCATGGCAAAGGGTGCGCGAACAGTATCGCGAAATGATAACTGGAATCTGCGACCGCGCCGTGGATTTGCAATGCCCGGAATTCGTGGTGGAATTTGAACTCCTTCCGCCCATGACTCATCGCCCCGCATGGGGCGCTGAAATCACGTCCTTGATTCGCGAGACGCTGGAGCGTTATCACGAGCGTTACGGATTGAAGAGCGCCCTGCGCGTCACGGTGGTGGATATCCGCGATAATGAGCGTCCGCCGAGGATGCGGAGCGGCGCCCTTCTGGAAAAAATGCTTGAGTGTTTCAATCTCTGCGCAGGTTCCGGCGCCGATCTCCTCTCAATTGAATCCACGGGCGGAAAGGAACTCCACGACGAGGCTCTTTTGAACGGCGACCTGACTGGCATCATCTTTGCCCTCGGCGTTCTTGGCGCAACGGACATGGAATTCCTCTGGGACGAAATCGTAAAAATCGCACGGGCGCACAATGTCATTGCGGCGGGGGATACGGCATGTGGGTTCGCAAATACGGCGATGGTTCTGGCGGAGCGGAAGATGCTACCCCGGACGCTTGCCGCAGTTGTCCGTGTGGCGTCGGTGCCCCGGAGTCTTGTGGCGTTTCTTCGCGGCGCAAAGGGTCCGGCAAAGGATTGCGGGTATGAAAATCCTTACATCAAGGTGTTGATGGGCGTTCCGATTTCAATGGAAGGACGCTCGAGCGCCTGCGCGCATTTGAGTTCTCTGGGAAACATCGCCTCCGCCTGCGCCGACCTCTGGAGCAATGAATCGGTTCAAAACGTGCGGCTCCTCAGCGGCCCGGCGCCGGTCGCCTCTCTTGAACAGCTCATTTACGATTGCCGTTTGATGAATGAAGCCCTGCGGGAGGGCGACGATGCGGCGAGGACGTTGCGCCGCTGGCTTGTGGAAAGTGACGCCCCGCGCGATCCGCAGGCTTGGGTTTTGCGCCCGGATGTCGTGGTTGAGATTTCCCGCCGCATGGCAGAATGCTCGAGTCCCCTCGAAATGACATTGCGCGGAGCGGAAGAGGCCATTTCGACCCTGTATCGGGCGAAGGACGCCGGCGCCTTGAACATTCCTGAACGGGAAGCCCGCTGGCTGGACATGTTATCCGATATTGTGGGAACGATACCCCGCGACCCGAACGCGCTCTGGGAGTCGGTCAAGGCGGCGCATCCGGAGGTCGGAATCATCCCCGGCGAGTATCTCCTTAATGGCTTGTCCGTGACGTATTGATTGCCACATTTATGAGAGCGATAAGAGGGACTTACATGGCTTCTCGGAAGATTTCTCTGGCGCTTAAACTCCTTTTCGGCGGCGTTTTGGGGCTATTGCTGATTTCTTTCTCCGTCCTGATAATTGCCAATATTAAATCAAAAAATAACCTGAAGGAAATTCTGGCAGACCCTCCGAAATGTGGCAAGAATCTGTATTTTCAATACATCAAGGAAAGAAAATCACCCATGTGAAATAAATTCCCATGGGTGAAAAGATGCAACTCTCTTAAGATTCAATTTTATTCATAAATTGTCCACATGGTGTTTGCCCCGAGTATAGGTGGAGGAGTTGGAGTAGGCGGCGGCGCGGCAGGTGTGCCGGTAAAAGTCCATTTTCCATAAGGTGCCCCATACAGGAAGCTAGCTGTTGCATCCGGTTCCCAATTAACGGCCTCGTTTAGGCTGTTAATAAATCCAATTTGAACCCCCCACTCGGTGCTGTTGGCGGGATAGGTCGTCATCACTCCGCCTGTCATGGTGAAGATTGTCCAGGGGATTTTATACTCAATGGTAAGCAGCTTTGTTCCGCTGTCATAAGAAAAGGCGGCCTGATCGCCTATTGCATTCCAACTGCTCAAGCTTGGATACCCGAGCACTGAGGCAGCTGTGTCCACTATATAGCAGATATTGTTCGCTTGATCGGGGAAGAACACGATATGGTAGAATGCCTGCGAGGCAGTTGAGTTGGGACCGTTGGGGAAAAAGAAAAATTCAAAGTCATCGCCGGTATAGGTTGCGCCCGTGGGGTCGCGTCCATCCAAATCGGTGTCGCCTGCCGCTGGGTCAAAAGACAGGATGAAGGAGCTATTGGTGACCTGATACAGAATAAAGAGGTATTGGTCGTTGAAGATAGCCTTGACCTCAGGGTCTTCCGTAGCGGCGGTTGCTTTATCATCGTGTCTTACGAATCCCTTGCAACCGGGGGTTGCCGCATCATTCCATTCGCCCGCGCTGACCGTTCCATCAATGGTTGGGACCTGCCCATAGACACTGTTTGCGTTGACCACATACTGTTTGTCCTGGGTTTCCTGGGCAAAGACAAAAGAAATCAGAACCAGAAATACACAGATAAAAAATAGTTTTGTTTTCATACTTGTACCGTCCTTTCATTTAATAATCCAGATGTTAAAAAATGTCACCGCATCTTGGGAATTTGTTTATCACCCCCTTTACAATAAGTTTTAAATCAACAGCATTTATGACGAATTTAAATAGAACATCTGAAAATCAAAGTCAAGTAAAAAAACCACAGCCGGGGAGATATAAAAAATTTTCTCCAGATTGCGCAGAATCCCACAGATTGAATATATAGCTACTATAACTAAGGAATCATTTGGGGCAAAACCCGCCAGTTTGTTCAATATTGTTTGATATGCATTTTTTTCTTGACGTCATGTGAATCAATATTCAAGTTTTGAATTGATATTCATTTCAGTGATTTAAAATTTATGTCGGGAAAATTTTATGAAAATATCACGGAAGGAAAGAGAAACTGAGCATCATTACAGGGAAATCCTGGAGGCGGCGGAGGCGGCATTCGCGGAAAAGGGGTATGTCACCGTATCGATGGAGGAGGTGGCAAGTCGCGCAGAATTCGCCGTCGGCACTCTATATAAGTTTTTCCGGAGCAAGGATGAATTATTCAGGGAGATTCTCCGCAGAAAACTGGAATTGTTCATTCCGCGGATTGATAATATTCTTTCCGGGAAGGCAAAGCCTCTGGAAAAGATAAGGGCTTACTTTTTCGAGTGTCTGGAACATTTCTGGGAGTCGCCGCGGTTCTTTCGCCTGTTCACTCATCAGACAATGGGCGCCATCTGTGACCACAGGGCTGGCTTTGCGCCGGGCATTCTGGAACTTTATCATCGGATTTTGAAGAGTCTGGAGGAAGTATTCAAAAAAGGGATAGCGTCCGGGGTTTTTCAACCTGTCAGCCCGACGGTGCATGTCCTTATATTGGAGGGGATTCGTTATTACTATTTTGTGCACCTGACACACATGGAATCGCCCATTCGGAATAAAGATGAGGAACAGGCGCTCTGGGAATTTTTCACCCGCGGCGCTTTGGCATCTCTTCCCCAAAGAAGCGCAAGGTTATCCAAAGGAGCATATCGAAAATGAGGAGACATTTCAAAATCTTTGCATTGGTTCTTTTCGCCATTCTCGTTGTATATGGCGCATTTTACACAAGGCGGTTGGTGGAGATGCGTAAAGCCAGGGCATCTCAAAAGAAGGACACCTCGCCACCGCCGAAGGTTTATGTTCACAGGATTCAGAAAAAAACCCTTGAGAGAATCGAGGAAATCACGGGCAATGTCAAGGCGTTTGCCGAGGTGAATGTTGTGCCCAAAGTGACAGGGCGTTTGGAGAGACTGAGATTGCCCAACGGCAAGCTTTTAGAGGAAGGCGATGAGGTGAAAAAGGGCGATGTCATTGCCATCATTGAGCACAGCGCATTAGAGGCGGCTGTTCAACAATCCAGAGCCGCCATTGAAGTTGCCAAAGCCTCCTATGAGCGGGCAAAGGTCAATTTAGAGGATAGTGAGAGGGAAAAGAAGAGATGGGAGAGTGTTTATGAGAAGGGGGCAACATCGGAGCAGCAGCGAGATCAGGCGGTGATGGCTTACAAGCGGAGCCTTGCGGATTTAACCCTTTCCAAAAGCCAGATAGAACAGGCTCAGGCGGCTCTCTTCCAGGCTGATGTAAATCTAAAAGAGGCGACGATTGCCACTCCCACTTCCGGCACAATCAGCCAGAAATTTGTCGATGAGGGGAATATGGTCGGATTGGGAACCCCACTGGTGAAGATTTCTCAAATAGATACGGTAAAAGTGGTTGCCGATGTCAGCGAACGCCACCTTCCCTTTATTGTTCAGGGAAAGACGCCTGTGCGAATTGTGTCGGACTCTCTTCCCAACCAGGAGTTTACAGGAACGGTTTTCATGGTCGGGGTTGGTCTGGATGCGCACACGCGGACAGGGCAGATTGAAATTCGTGTTCCCAACCCCGAACGGAGGCTTCGCCCCGGAATGTTCACCCGGATGAATATTGTTTTAGAGCGGCACAAAGATGTGCCCGTTGTTCCGGATGCCGCCTTAATACGCAGGGGCGAGGACATTTTTGCTTATGTTGTAAATAACTCCAGGATTCATTCAAGACGCCTTGTGCTTGGGATTTCTGAGGGCGATTATCATGAAGTTCTTGAGGGACTGCAACCCGGAGATACGGTTATTGTCAGCGGACAAAGACTGCTCAAAGAGAATGACATGGTTGAGACAGCTGAGGAGGAACGTCAATGAATCTGCCAGAATATTCGGTCCGGAATCCGGTCACCACACTCATGACCTTTTTTGCAGTTCTGATGATTGGCATTGTCTGCATATGGCAGATTCCCATTGACCAGATGCCGAAGATGGAACTGCCGATCATAACCGTCAGCACGACTTATGAGGGGGCCGCCCCGGAGGATGTCGAGAAAAAGGTTACAGAGCCGCTGGAACGCAACCTCAGCACGGTTCCCGATCTCAAACATATAACGTCCACCTCCAAAGAAGACTCTTCGGTTATTTCCCTGACATTCGAGTGGGGAACGAACCTCGATGCGCGCTCCAACGACGTCCGCGATGCCATTGGACGGGTAAAAAGGATGTTGCCCGAGGAAATTGATGAACCGCGCGTCTTGAAAATGGATTTTTCCCGTTTCCCGATTATAATCTTCGGCGTAACATCGAAGGAAAGTTATAGCCATCTGGAGAAGATTCTGGAAGACGACGTGGCGGACCCCTTGATGCGGCTGCCCGGCGTTGGTTCGGCATCCGTCATGGTCCCCCTGAACCGTCAGGTGAATGTGGACTTAGACCGGGAGCGGCTTGCCAGTTACAATCTCACACCCCAGGATGTGATTTACGCCATAGCGAGGGAAAACCAGGATACGCCGGCGGGGAATGTGAAAAAAGGTCTCACAGACTACCTTGTGCGGGTTCCGGGTGAGTTTGATGACGTTGCCCCGATGCGCCAGATCGTCGTCGCCTCGCGCGACGGCGCAACGGTCAGGCTCTCGGACATTGGAAATGTGGAAGATGGTTTTGAGGAAATCCGCCGCCAAATCACCATCAATAGCGAGAAAGCCGCCATGATTATGGTGCAAAAGCAGTCCGACGCTAACACCGTTCAAGTGGCGAATCTTGTCAAAAAGCGCATGGAAGAAGTCAAAAAACGCCTGCCGCCGGATATAAAAATAATAAATGTTATGGATGGCTCGGAAGAGATTGTTAGCGCCATCCATGACCTCACCCGTAGTCTCATCCTCGGCGGCCTTCTCACCATGCTGACGGTGCTGATTTTCCTCCGGCAATGGCGGGCCACCCTGATTATCTGTCTGACGATTCCGTTCTCTCTTATCCTCGCCGTTATTGGGGTATATTTTCTCGGTTATACTATTAACATGATGACCCTGTTTGCGATGATTATCGCCGTCGGGATGATTGTGGACAATGCCATCGTGATTCTTGAAAACATCACCCGACACAGGGAGGAGGGGGAGCGGCCCGCGGAAGGGGCAATCTACGGCGCCTCAGAGGTTTACATGCCTGTTGTTGCCTCCACCGTCACCAATGTCTGCATCTTCTTTCCAATCCTTTTCGTAAAAGGGATAACCGGGGTTATTTTCTCCGAATTTGCCGTCATCACCATTGTGGTCATGATGGGTTCGCTCTTTTCAGCGCTCACCCTGACGCCCATGTTATCTTCCAAACTGTTGAAGAAGGCAAAATTCGGCAATGAGAGCAGCGGCTGGTTTTTTCGCCTCAGTGAAAAAATATTTCTGGCAATCGAAAAAAACTATGGCGACCTTGTCGCATGGGCGCTCCGGCACAGGGCGATGGTTATTCTGACCGCCATTCTTATCTTTGGCGGGACATTGTTTCTTATTCCTCTCTTAGGGACTGAGTATATGCCGGAGCAGGACAGCGCCAGGATTCAGGGCACTTTGTATCTTCCCGTCGGCACCCGTGTTGAGGAGACGGCGAGAGTCATGAGGACAATAGATCAGATTCTCAAAGAAGAGGTGCCCGAAAAGGAGCGAATTGCCATCTTCACACGTTGTGGGGGCGGGGGCGGCATGGGCGGAGCGGAAGGGTCTCATGTCGGGTCTTTCGGCGTCAGGCTGATTCCAAGAGTGGAGCGTTCCCGCAATGTAAAGGAAATCGCCGCCGGCTTTCGACGGCGGATCAATAAAATTCAGGGACTGTTTAGTATCGAGAAATACCGTCTTGATACCGGCGACCCCATGGCCGGCATGTTATTGGGAGGCGAGCGGCCGCTGACTGTGAACATCATCGGAAACGATCTGGATGTTACAGACGCGATTGCCGCTAAAATCAAGCAGATCGCCCTTAATACCCCGGGAACGGTTGATATCAATGTCTCGCGGGAAAAGGGAAGACCGGAACTCAGGGTCAGAGTGGACAGGGAAAAGGCATCCGCCATCGGTTTCAATGTTTCCGATGTGGGTGACATGGTAAGAGCCGCCATCTATGGAACTGAGGCAAGCAAGTATCGGATTCATGGCGATCAATATGTCATCTTTGTTCGGTATCGTGAGAAAGACCGGAGCGACATCAAAGACGTGCTTGCATCATCCTTGCGCCTCCCTTCGGGAGAGATGATGCGTGTGGATAATGTGGCAAATGTTGGTGTGGAATACGGGCCGGTCACAATTGACCGAAAAGACCGGGGGCGGATTGTGAATGTTATGGGGGGTGTTGACAATCGCTCCCTTGGCGATGTTGTGGCAGATATCGAAAAGGAGATTGCCAAATTGGACATCCCATCCGGTGTGGAGGTCATCATGTCGGGACAGGCAACAGAACAGCGGGAATCCTTTTTCTGGCTGACCCTCTCCCTCATTGTGGGCATCTTTCTTGTTTACATGATAATGGCATCCCAGTTTGAGTCCCTGCTTGACCCCCTCGTAGTCATGTTCTCCGTGCCTTTTGCCTTCACAGGGACCATCTGGGCAATATTCCTTGGGGGGCATCATATAAACATTGTTGTTTTCCTGGGACTCCTGATGCTTATAGGCGTGGTGGTAAATAATGCCATTGTCCTTGTGGACTATACAAATCTTCTGCGGGCGCGCGGGCTTCCGCTTTTTGAGGCTGTCCCAAAGGCGTGCCGAACCCGTTTGCGTCCCGTGCTCATGACCTCCCTGACCACAATCGCCGGTCTGATACCCATGGCATTTGGCAGAGGGCAGGGGTCTGAGGTCTGGAACCCCATCGGGCTGACAGTCTTAGGTGGACTTCTTGTTTCCACATTTGTCACGCTTATGTTGGTCCCCACAGTTTATAGCATTTTAGAGACGCATGTGAAAAAAACCCATGATTAAAAGAGGGACGGGATATGAAGGCTATTATTATTGCTTATTATGAGGCGATGGATGACGAGGTTATTGCATTACTTGAGAAAAGCGGCGTTGTGAATTACACAAAGTGGACAAAGGTATTGGGAAAGGGAAGCGGCAGCGGGGCGCACATGCTGACAAACGTCTGGCCCAAGGGAAACAACGTCCTTTTATGCGTGGTGGAAGATGAAATCGCCCCGTCCCTTCTTGAAAAATTTAAAATACTCCGACAGAAATACCGCGCCGAAGGGCTCAAGGTTTTCCAATTCCCCATCGAGGTTGTAACGTGAAGGACAATTGGGGTCATCCCTGCCAAAAGGTAAATAATATCGCTTTAAAAAAAATGGCGTGAGGGATCTATAAATCAAATGGCTGTCAAATAGAAATATTTAGCGAGCCTGCCCCCCAAATCTTCTGTCCACCAGCGCTCTATTTTTTACGCAGGATGAAATAGATTACGTCGGCTATATCTACTTTACTATCATTGTTGACATCCACCTGTCGAATAATTTCGGGAGGCGGCGAGGTTTTGCCAAGCAAATAATCATTAATCTGATGATAATCGGTGATTGAATATTCATCGGCGCCGATGTCGTAATCAGCAAGAAGACCATTATTATCCACGCCCGGAACATCCATAGGTCGTGGTTCGCCATCATAATCAAAATCCGGCACATTCTGGTCAAAGCCTGCATCAATACATGGAGAAGTAGCGGTTAAATGGATTTTATCGGATTGGAGTTGCGGGTCAGCAGAAAAATTTCCCGGTCCCCCGCCTGTCCAGTCCTGGATGCAGGAATAATAAGGACGAAAGCAATCATAAAGTTGGGCATCAGTCAGAGCGGAATTTCCCCAGATAATGCAATTCCTGATAGATGCCTGACAGCCATACAGACCGCCACCCTTTTCTTTCGCCGAGTTTTCCAGAATATTATTATTCTGAATAACGCCATCGCAATCATAAATCCCACCGCCATTATTAGCCGAATTAGAATAGATTAAATTATTCTGGATGATATTATTGC
>Ga0315294_10006740_pt1 | contig 12598 bp, 23 predicted proteins | sample YL17G13_40_MG_FD_203626 | JGI IMG/M metagenome (GOLD analysis project Ga0315294, IMG submission 203626) | Sediment microbial communities from Yellowstone Lake, YNP, Wyoming, USA - YL17G13_40 | ecosystem: Environmental > Aquatic > Freshwater > Lake > Sediment | place: USA: Wyoming | collected...
GGGGATTTGATCCGTATGTTTGATCCATATGCTCGCAAATATCCCGTGCCGAAAAGCCATTTGATTGAAGCGATGATAGAAAACATTGAAAAATTGAAACGAAGACGGAAAGAGAGAGAGACAAATACCATGATAGAAAACATTGAAAAAATACAGAATGTCATGGTCTACAAGCTCACGCCGATGCCAGAAATTAAATTCACGGAGAAGAAAAGGTGAACAAGGAATGAACGGCAACAACTGCATCCTTTTCGTGGCAGGCGTCGTTGGTCTCTTTCTCGGCATTCTTTTTGCTCTTTATTCGTTCACGTCATTCGAGAGAAAAGAATGGTGGTGGATTATCCACGCGATTGCCGCGATTGCCTTCTTCGTCATGATGATTCTTTCTTTCGGAAACGCTGCACGAGATTGAAAATTCGCGAAAGAAAGGTTTAAAAAAGAACGGAAAGATGTTCACGTGTCATGGCACGAAAAAAGATGGTCATCATCGAGATAATGCATGATGGTAGAAAAGAAGATTATTCCTTGCCGTATCGCCAATCTTTCGATTCACTCGCGCCGGTAGATATCCTGGCAAAATTGAAGCGGAAAGAGACGAGACCAGAAAAACCGAGCCTTAAAACGATATATTACGTGCCACGAGCATATGATTACATGAAAGACTTGATGCTCATCTTGAAAAAAGAACCATCATCCGTCTCCTTTGAGACGATCAAGTGCACGACTGGCACGAGGTCACGGGTTCGCCTGGCGAAAAAGGCACTCGTCAAGGATATAGAATGGTGCGATTCTGAGGACAAGCATTTTTCATGCAAGTACATCATTTTCAACGTGACGTGAGCAAAAGAAAGGTTTATAAAAACTCGCGATGAACTATCATCGATGATCATACATGGACATGGTAGCAGAAGTAGCAGTTGAAGAGCTGGAACGCATCTTTCCAGGCTTCAAGTTTAACAAAGCACTATTAAAATTCTCCACGCATGGCGGGAAGAGCAAGAATCTCGTCTCGATAACGAAAGAAGCAGAATACAAGCGATTGACACCGCATAAGAAGGCAAAGGTACGAGAGTACGTGAACTTCATCATCAGCGTTTCCAAGGCTGATAAATTGAAGCATTCCCGGTCAAAATCTTTTGAGATCGGCTATCACGGAAAAACTTGCCCGATTTAAACTTTTTTTCTCTTTTCTCTTTCCTTCGACGTCGCATTTATTAGGCCACGATCAGTTTCTCGTGAATATGGAAACACGGCCGTGTTCCCGTGAATAGATGTGAAAGAAAATGTCGCAAGAAAAAATTATAGATGATGTGACGAAAAATGGTATGTCGGTCAGCGAGATAAAGGCTGTCTTGGAAAAAGGAGGTAAGCCAATGACTGCCACGCAGATTTACGAGAAGGCTGTCTCGAGCAAGATCATCATTGTCGGCCAGACTACGAACGAGCAGATATCAAAGATGTGCATAAACGGTGTCCTATCAAGGGATATAAGGAATAAGGGCATCAATTCAGACTTCATAAAGACGAGCACCGAACCAAACACGTATTTTCTAAATGGCGTCGAGATCGCAAACGAGATACCAAAGCGTGAGTCGGTCGCTTCTCTCTCGAACGCTCCGAGCGCTAAAAAGGTCAAGAACCTCGTCGAAAAAATTCAGCTTGAAAAGTTGAATGTCTCGACTGAAAGAGAACTAGAACTAGTCATGTGGGGTGCTATATCCGCAAAGTGGCCCGAATGGATCAAGTACAGACCGAGCTTCGGCGGGAGGACGTGTGATGTTGGTCTTGGTTCCATTGCCGTTGAGATGAAATACATCAAAAATATCTCCGACAAGGACAGGTTAGTTGGCCAGATACTCGACTACCTCAAGGATGTTGACGAGGTCGTTGTCGTTGCGATAGACGAGAAGGGATACTTGAAAAACTCGTCTATCTCTTCCTTAGAAGATGTTTCGATAGTATTCTTTTAAAAGTGGATAACCATGAAACCTAAAATCGAATTAATTTGAAAACCAACAAGGTGAAATCAAAATGTTCGTTGAAATTCTCAGTGTTATAACATTAGGCGTCGTCGTCATCATCCTGTACTTCATCATCTCGAAACTGAAGCACCAGGACAAGACGATACAAGATAGCATGTCCAAGCTAGGTCTTGATCAAAAAGTAGGCGAGATCAAGGAATATGCGAGTGCGATGAAAGTAGATTACACGGCTTTGATGAATAACTTGCAATCTCAGGTCGGAAAGATCGAAATATTTGCCAATGACGTGCGAACGGATTACCAATCACTCGACAAGATGCTGCAAGTACCGCAACAGCGTGGTGCGCTTGGAGAAATAGCCCTTGAAAAGATTCTTTCCGATCAGCTACCAAGCACGATGTTCGGAATACGCGAAAAGGTGATTGGAAAGAATCCCGACGCTCATATCATGTCCATATCAGGCATCATCTGCATCGATTCCAAGTTTCCTCTCGATAATTACAAGATGATGATCGATGCAACGTGCAACGATGACATCAAATCATGCAAGAAAGAATTCATGAAAAATATTCATGATCACCTTGAAAAAATAAGAGTTGATTACATCCACCCGGAACTTGGCACGACAGATTTTGCATTCGCGTTCATTCCATCGGAATCAATCTATTGGTTTCTCATCAACGAGTGTTATGACGAGCTTGACGAGTGGACGAGGAACGGCGTGATCGTCACGTCGCCGCTGACATTATCAGCGAAGATCGCCTTGATCAAGGCTGGTGTTCACGCGAAGAAGCTGTCAGAAGAAGCAAAGGATGTTCTTGTAAAACTCGGCAAGTTAAAGGTATCGTTCGAGTTGACCGATGCAAAATGGCAAACGTTTTTCAACACGCATCTAAAGAACTTGACCAAGAAAGCGGCCGAGGTCGACGCCGCGTATCAAAAGATTCGTGGCGAATTTGACATGATACAGAAATTGGAATGATGTTTCTTTTATTCTTTTTTTTCTCGTTCATCGACGTCGGATTTTTAAACACGCGACGCGATCGTTTCTTGATCGAACATGAAAACCATCAAGATAACACTTGAATTTGAATACACGGACAGAGACATGAGCATCAATGAAGCCGGTAGAGAACTCGCAATGATGCTCGAGCAATTAGGCAAGGGAGATGACGAAAGTGACAATGCTTTCTTGCCGTGGTTAAAGAGCACGAGGATCGAAACGCAGCCGCAAATTTGATGATGAGAATGACCGAAGAGAAAAATGAAAAGAAGGATTTTCAAGGCGTGGACAAGGAATCGCTTGCCGAGCTGCTCCACGACGTGACGAGGACGTATCTCTCTCCACGAATGTTCAAGGATAAAAAGAAAGGCGAAAAAACCGATTGGTCCGACTTGCCAGAGACAGACAGGGAAACCTACCGGTTCATGGCACGGCACGTGATGAACAATTCGGCACGAACGGCGATCATGAATGATTTTTCTTTCGTGAAGAAGGATTTCGTCTTCGTGAACGGGAGTGATCTCTTGTTCCGCATCCAGGATGGGCCGATAAAGGAGAACGGTGTGAATGGATGCCAGGTCGATGCCTTGATCGAGGTCGCCAAGGAGATCATCGTTTCCTTCAATGATAAAATCCCGTGCGCGGAAAATGAGAATGCGACCTCCAAGCTCGCCGACGCTCTTGATTGGCTTGAACGGAGAAAAAAGAACCGGGAAAAGTATGGCGTTGAAGGGATATACATGGCGTGAACATCCTTCTAAAGATTTAAAAGTCGATGCACCGATCATCGATCAATTCATTTATTTTTGATGATTAGAACATTGGCAATTACTCTTATAAACCTAGATATTAACTGTTATCTTAAACAATCTTCTCACAATCTTCAGCGATTTTCAAGGCTCTTTCACTTTAAATATTATGATTTCAAGAACCATTCGTGATGAAAAACTATGAGTTTAAAAAAATGTCCAAATTGCCATGAAGAAAGTCTTTTTTATTATCCCGATACAGAAGAATTTAAATGTAATAATACAGACTGTGGCTTAATTGTTGATTTAAAGACCATACACGATGAAGTCAGGCAAGAACAATTAAAAAAAGAGGAAATAAAGTTCTTGAAAGAACTTATCGCTCTAAACAACACATAACTAATTTTTATTTATTATGGCATGAAAAAAGATTGAATTCTTTTTCTTTTAATCATCGACGTGCCATTATTAAACATTCTTTTGATCTTATGCATTGATACCAATGGGATTTCATGACAAGTACCTCGGCACGCCGGATTGCTTTATTTGCCAGAACGGTGTCGGAGACGGCAAATGCGGCTTGAACTCTTTTTTTAACGCTGCGAGCGTGAAAAAATTCGATATATGTCTCCGTTTCTTCAAGCAAGTAAACGGCAAGAACACGCATTATAAAAAACCGGGCGTTTTCTATAAAGATCACGAGCGATGCCCGGTGCAGTGGATTGGCAATGACGTGGAATGGCAGTGCAAGAAGCAAGGAACGGCATGCGATCACGTCTGTGATGAGAAAGAATGCATGGTCAACAAGACAATAAATACCAGGAGTGGTCTTAAATCATGATCGTTAAATCTATCGAAACCGACGTGAAATATTGCCGGTTTTGTGGAAGAGCAATGGAAAAGAACGAAAACCGTCGCCAGCACGAGATAAAATGCGGCGGAGACACGAACAAGATAGATCATGGGCACTTGAATGATCGATGCTCGAAACGAGCTGATCTTCATGGAACGAACATCACTTTTTATCTCGAAGAAACGATGCGAAAAAAAATCGACGGGTTCAAGCCGATGCTCGCAACAAGTCTTGGCGAGATCGTTCGTTCAGCATTGGTTGATTGGCTCTCGAATCCAGAACCTTTCGACAAGAACGAGGAACAATCTTTGGTGAAGCCGCGAGGCACGAGCGTCCAGATTTCCGACATCATGTGCGAGTGGATGGACGAGATATCAGCCAATCGTTCGTTGCTGGTACGAAAAGCAATGGAAAGATACATTAAAAAGATCGAACAGATACGGTGACAAAACAAATGGTAAAAGCAAAAACAAGGACAAGAACATGCCCGGATTGCGACAAGGATTTTTCATTCATCTTGTATCGTGGTCCAGGGCCAACGTATTGCTTGAAATGTGCCGTGAACCATCAACCCGGCACGCCACGAAAAAGCGAAGCACATGGAAAGAAAATGCGGTACGTCGAAAGCACGTGATGGAAAGATTTTTAAATGACAAGCGAACGTGATCATCAATGACATGGATACAACATGCTTCTCGCGAATGGCGAGTCAAGTATAGCCCGAACATCAAGACGCCGGTAAAAATCTTGCTGGCCATTGCATATTCGTGGTTGTTATGGGACGGGATGCTTTATCCAATTTATGCTTTATTCGCGGAAACGATAGGAAGCGACGTGCTTGAAACGACAGGCGCGATAGCCATATATCTTTTCGTTTCTGGCGTGCTTCACATTGTCATTGGCAAGATTTCAAGTTCAAAGAATATTGCCAAGCAAGTCATGCTCGGTGGTTATCTCCTTGCCGCTGCTTCAACATTCGGATACCTTCTCGTCACGGACACTACAGGGTTATTCATGATTCAAATATTGATGGGAATATCAAACGCAATGAGTTCGTGCACGTGGGATGGCATTTTCTCCAGGAACATCAAGCAAAAAGATGCCGTTTTCATGTGGTCGATCGTCGAAGGCGGATATGCCATCACGTCGGCAATCGCTGCCGTGCTCGGTGGTGTCATCGTCATGATGTTCTCGTTCCAGGTATTGTTCATCATCATGGGGTTGATCATGGTCGGTGCATCGATAGCCATCTATTTCGTGCAAGAAATCGCCCCTGAAACTTATTAATTGAAATGAAACAGCATTTCACGTCGCATTTATAAGATATCATGGGCATCGATCAAGTAACGGCGAAAAGAATGAAAAAACAAGCAAGAGCCATGGCAACGCGAATACTATCATTGATCAAGCCGATATTTCGTGAAAATTTTACCGCGTGGTGGAAAAAGTTTCGTGCTCGACCATCATTGCCAGCCGAACTCGTCTCCATGATCGATCACTACACGTGCACGCCGGATGTCAAGGATTTGCACGATATATGGAGATGGCACGCCCGTCATAACATCGAGCAATTGGCAACTCATGGATTGGAGAATTTCAAGCAGACTGCCGCGAAAAATTATTTCACGTGGCGAGGCTCAAAAGCCGTTAATTATTGGTACGAGCCGATCATCAATGACGAGAAACGAATGGATTTCATCGTTAACATGAACCAGGTAACGAAAAAACATGCGTTGCTCACGATGGATGAATCGATCCAGCAAAACATCATCACGATTGCCTTGTATCATGATTTCATTAAAAAGAATGGCACTGAATGGTTCAACAAGATTGAAGAGCCTTCGTTCGGTAACCCGGCATTCGTTACCATCGATGGTCACCGCATCACGCAAGACTTGTTAAATTCACTGGTTGAAAGCATCACGGTCATGAAAGAATTGCCACGGCTTTCATCAGTCATCGAAATCGGTGCTGGAGGAGGAAGAACGGCGCACGCTTTTTTGAGCTTGAACCACGGGTTAAAATACACCATCGTCGATATTCCACCGGCTCTGTACATTTCACAGCAATACTTGTCAAGCCAATTTTCCGGCTCGAAAATCATTTTCAAGTTTCGGCCGTTTTCCAATTTTGATGATATCAAGGAAGAATTCAACGCGGCAGACATCGCGTTTCTCACGCCGGATCAGATGCGACTATTGCCAAGCGCAAGGTTCGACGTGTTTCTCGCGATAGATTGCTTGGCAGAGATGAAACCAGCAGTGGTATGTTTTTATTTCGACCAGGCATCACGATTGGCAAGGAGCATCTATATAAAATCAGTATTGTTTCGCCACGAATACCCGGATTCTTGGAAACAAGTTTATGAACGAAAAATGGCATTACCGAGGAGTTTCTTCGAGTCATTTCACGAGATAATTCCGAGATAACCATCATTGAGGCGATCAACGATGACACGACGGAAAAAACTCATCAAGAACATGTATAAAGCCCTTGGCTTTTCCCTGCTGGATAAAATGCTCGGCCGCGTGAAGTTCCAGAAGCAAGGCTCTGGCGTTCGATTGGTGATCGAGAAAGACAGGAGCGTGACGGCATATTAAAGAAAAGCACGACTTCACGTGGTGGTGCAAGCAATGCGAGCATTTCGATGATGACGAGGAATCGTGTACCGTTGCATCGACGTGCCATTACGATGAATACAACAAGGACGCGGAACGTCCGGACGAATTCATGCCACGATAATATTAAAGGTACTAAACATGGCTTCACAGTGGATACAACAGAATTGTCCAATCTTGAATGGAGACAAGCAACATCCATGCAAGTGGAATTGCCGTGAATGTGCAGAAAATTATTTCAATAAAGAAGTGAAACGACGTGTCAACAAAAAAAGAGATGTATAAATATGGACAATATAATCGATTATGAATGCCCTTCTTGCCACGAGCAATGTGCAAAAATATATGGCGGGATAATGGATGGATCGCAAGTTGATCTGGAATGCTTGAATTGTGGTCAAATGTGGTCAATACTTTTCTCCGAAACGGGTGAAGTGTTGGACACGCAACTTGGCTACAATTCGTTGGAAAATCCTTTTTTCCGTCCGAAAAAGGTGCATTGAAACGACAAAAACCGAAATGTTCGATGAGCACGGCAAATCCCGTGGGTTTCACGATCCAGCAAATGTCTTGAATGATTTAACCGGCAAGGAATGGATATTTTCAACGAAGACCGTGATTCCAAAACATTATCCGTCGAGTTTTCGCCAAGACCTGCGGAACCAGCACGGTGGCCAGAAACCGCCGGAATTGTGCGCCGAGTTGATCAAGACGTTCACCAAGGAAAATGAAGTCGTCCTCGATCCGTTTGCTGGTGTTGGCGGCACGTTGATCGCTTGCTCGTTGACAAATCGCCAAGGTTTTGGCGTTGAATTGAATGGCAAGTGGATCAAGATTTACCAGGAAGTTTGTTCATTGGAAAAGATCAAGCCACAACCTCTCTTCTTGGCTGATTCGTGCACGTTTCTAAAAGAATACAACTTTCCAACCATCGATTTCATCCTCACCGATGTTCCGTATTGGAATATGGATGCAGTGGAAAAATCGAAAGGCGTTTACAAGAAACACGGCGAAGCAGCGAAAGACGTGTATTCCAAGAAAAGCAAGTTGAATAGATTCAACGAAGAAAGCCCGACGAAAGATGAATGGCGAAACACGATGCTCTCTGTCTTTAACACGTGTTATCTTCGATTGAAGCCTGGCGGCTATTGTGCTGTCTTCATTGGCAACATGTATACAAATGGCGAGTATCATCTCTTGAATGCAGAACTCTCCGAGATTCTTAAAACGATAGGTTATGTCTTGAAAGGCGAGATCATCTGGTACGATGTTGCCAAGAAATTGCACTTGTACGGCATCAATTATTCGTGGATTCCAAGCGTTGTCCATCAATTTATCATGATATTCAGGAAGGAGAAAAAAGATGACAAACGAAAATGATGATGAAAGAGAGAAGAAAAAAGATAGAAATCACCCGTCGAGGGTTGTTTCGTGGTTTGCAATCGTTTTCTTTTCCATCTTGTTAGCGATTGCCTTGATCAACGTGAAAATATGGCATGATAGGACTTTGGACACGATTCTTGAAACGGCATGCATTCTATTCGTGATCCTGGAATTGATCACGATGTTCATGCTCGTTTTCATCAATAAAAATTATCATGGCTATGGCGAGAAAGAATGATCGTCGAAGATTTCACGATGATAATTCCAAAAGACATGAAATGGAAAGATCATGTCTTCTTGAAAAGTGCGGAACGAAAGCACGAATACAAGCACGCGTGGATCAATAATCTTGTCGGCATGGACACGCTTATTTATTCACGTTGCGTTCTTTTCAAGGGCGCAATGCCAAGAAATCACCTGGCGTTTTGCGCTGCCACGACGTTCAAGAGCAATGGAAAAAGCCGTGATCACGAGCCATTCTTGCCATTCTTCATCAACGAGATGGTCGACGCGTGGGATGCTATCTCTGGATTTTGTGCCGGGATGGTACATTGGTTCGACTGCGGCATTGCATTGATCGGAAACATCTTCAAGACGATATTTTACAAGCATTTCCGGCTCTATGATGACATTGCAGAAGCACGGTTAGAAGGATTGAAGTACATGGACAATAGAAGCAAAGCACTTCATGGGTTCTTGGAAAAGCACGAAAACGAGTACAAGGTCTTGGAATTCACGACCGAAAACAAGCAACAAGGCTGTTACGGCGTGAAAAAATAAAAGATTGTTCATCACCACGGATTTTCCGCGACGAGAGTGAATGAATCGCACGTTATGTGCACCCATTCAGATGAATCGATGCTGAAATATGCGAGACCTTCAAGGTCATACACGATTTCCATCTCTTTATCTCCTGGAGTTCTTTTCGTGACGATGATCAACCTCGGCGTCGTTCTCATGTTCACGATGCGATACATGTTATAATTGATGAATTCTTTCTCATCATCCTTGGTTGTTATCGTCAATTTCTTCGTTGGATAATCCACAGCTTGGCGAATGATGCGTTGCTTGGCAATGCCGCCAGCAAAACGCTTGTCAGATACATCGGTGACAGATTCTATTCTTGATAGATGCAGATGATCGAATGGTTTTTTCATGCTTGTTCACTCTTTTCTTTTCGTTTCTCTCTTGAAGAGAAAGGCTCGCCGCCAGTCATGTAACGCGTTACCAGGCAACCGGATACGGTTGCTCTCTCCCGAGCCTAGCCGGGTTTTCCAGTTTAAAGCATGGTCGCCGTTTCCTTCCAGAAGCGACTCCATTAGAGTCCGGCAACCATTGCCGCGCGGGTCATCGCCATTCTTTTAACGAAAACCGAGCATAAAAATGCGACGTCGTCGAATTTTTAAGATATAAAACAAATAAAGAATCATGCCAGTCTTTTCTCGCATCAAGCAACAGATGGGATGCAAGCACTCTTTTGTTGATTTTAATTCCATCATTGACAAGAGCATGAACAAGGGCTTCGTGCAATGCTCTTCATGTGGATTGGTCATTAGAAAAGAGAAAGAGAACAACATGAGAAAGATCACGTGCCCGGAATGCGGTGCTTTCTTTTGTTTTGCGGAAGAGATTGCCGGTCTTCATTACGAATGCGATCTCGCGTGCAAGCATTGTGGCGCGACGGTCGTGAGAACGACAGATTGCGTTCTCGGGCTGCCGATTTTCTCGTGATCGTCGAATTTATATGCTTCGAGATGAAATCATCATTTTGATGATCCAGATCATGACAAGCATCCCACGACAGCCCATCGACCCGCGCAGAAGGCGCTGGTCTTCCTTGGAGAGAACAGCGGATGCTCCGTCATGCCATCAATCTTTTCAAGGGCTTCATTCTTCTTTGTTTTACATCTCTTCTCATTGATGGCTGGTAGACTTCTTCTTTAATTTCATTTCTTTTCTCATTCTCTTCAAATCTATTAACGAGACCTTAAATAGAACCGTTCTCTTTCTATCTTCATGCAAGAAATGGTGACGTGGTCTAGCAGCGATGATCCTCGCTCCGGAAGCGAGTGCCCGAAGGTGCAATTCCTTCCGTCATCATTCTTTCAATGGGCACGTCGTCTAGCTCGGATGGGCACCGACCTTCTAAGTCGGAAAACGCAGGTTCAACTCCTGCCGTGCCCGTTCTTCAAAAGGGAACGTCAGATAGCAGCAATTCTCCCCGCTTTGGAAGCGGGTTATCGTCGGTGCAATTCCGGCCGTTCCCATTCTTTAGAAAAAGAATGGCTCTATAGTCTAGCAGAAAGGACTGATGTTTGCGAAACATCGAACTCCGGCGCGTATCCGGATAGAGCCATGAAATAAGGGCTTATCGGCTAGTAGAAAGGCTGGAAGATTCCTGATCTTTTGACTCCGGTGCGAATCCGGATAAGCCCGTTAAAAATCGGCCTCGTCGTCTAGCCTGGAATTGGCACCCGACTTCGGATCGGGAACACGTGGATTCAAATTCCACCGAGGCCGCCATTCTTTTTATTGACAAAATCGTTTAAATGTTTCATTGCCTTGTCAACAGTTCCGGTTTAAATGATCATAACTATCTATCGATCTTGGACTTAAGAAGGATTTGATCGATGGAATGAAAAAAAAATTAACAAAATTTGATTTCGTAGGCATCAAGAATGACATCGCATCCTATTTCCTTGGCAAGTGCCAGCAAGTATCGAGTCAACAATACGTGTAATCCAGCATCACGATTCGTTCTTTCAATTCTGTTGTATCCGTGTTAAATGATTCGACAAGAACCCACGCCATGCTCGTCTCAATTGAACTGAAATCTCGTTCAACGGATGCTTCGCTTTCAAAAAAATAGTGATGCTCATGATTTCCTTTTCGTTCGTTAAACATTCGTGCCGCATTTTTCATCGAGAATGCAATCGCAACGTATCCACCACCACTACCTACCCAATGTCGCGACGGCTTGAATATCCATAGTTTCAATGCTGTTACAAGACATCTTTTCTTTGCCATAATAGTTCACGAAAATTGATCATAACTATCTATCGATCTTGGACTTAAGAAGGATTTGATCGATGGAATGAAAAAAAAATTAACAAAATTTGATTTCATAGGAATCAAGAATGACATCGCATCCTATTTCCTTGGCAAGTGCCAGGAGATGCTCTATTTGCTTCACGTGCAAGCTCGAAATGGAATCGCCGTCGTGCCGTCGCGATTCCTTGGTGAACATCGATCCATAACGTGCCGAGAATGAAAAATCATCTTTTCCATCCGATGTCATGCGCGGTGCCATTCTCATTTCTTCACGTTGAAAAATTTCTTTTGCCGTGCAAAATGTTTCGTGATTCATTGGTTTTCACGTCCTTTTAAAATTTCTTTTACTGCCAATCGAGCTTCCAGCAGCTTGGCCACGTAGTCGGTGATTGCCATTCTAAATCCTTCCGATCTATTGGCGATGACATGCTCATCGACGAGAATGTCATACCATTCGATGATTTCGACTGGCAAGAACATCGTCAGCAGTTTCATCTTGTCTTCTTCGTCTTTCTTTTCTTTTGGCATTGTCATTCACTCTTCTTTTCAAAAAATAAAAATCACTTGCCAGATTGTTCCTTGAATCTTTCGCGTTGCTTTCGTGCAGATTTTTCGATGAAGAGAAATGACGATATTCTTCCGATGACGAATGCCCCGGAACCGATGAAGAATGAACCGATCATGAACATGATGATTGCAATGGGAATGGTATCGAAAGAGAATGCAAGAAAATTGAAAATAGAATATGCAAAAGCACCGATGCCAATTCCCATGAGCACGATCCACGGGATCATGCTTTTCTTCAAATAATGCATGGGAATTCATCACGCTCAATTGTCATTTTCACCGACGATGGTGCCAAATTCTTCAACGCCAAGTTCAGCGGTCATTGGAAGAACGTATCGCTTGCCACCCTTGCCGTTCTTGATCACCATGATTGCTCGTTCATAACGAGCAAT
>Ga0315294_10006742_pt1 | contig 12595 bp, 10 predicted proteins | sample YL17G13_40_MG_FD_203626 | JGI IMG/M metagenome (GOLD analysis project Ga0315294, IMG submission 203626) | Sediment microbial communities from Yellowstone Lake, YNP, Wyoming, USA - YL17G13_40 | ecosystem: Environmental > Aquatic > Freshwater > Lake > Sediment | place: USA: Wyoming | collected...
GCTGTGTTTCCATGAGAAGGGATTAAGTATATAAAGCGTTTTTACGTCTTCAACAAATTTTTGTTCATTTTTTTAAGGTCGCAGACGGCATAAGTAGAATGACTATTTAATCTCCTTAATCTCCGCGTGATATTCCTGCAGGGATTTGATTTTGCCTTTGCCTTTCTGGATTGCTTCGATTCCCTTTGCCGCCGCGATTGCTGCCGCTGTGGTTGTAATGTAAGGCAGTTTGTATTTTATCGCAGCCTTGCGGATGTAGGAGTCATCGAACTTGCTCATCTTGCCCGCCGGAGTATTGATAACAAGCTGGATTTCGCCGTTCTTTACGGCATCGAGAATATTCGGCCTGCCTTCCTGCATCTTGTAAATCGCCTCGGCCTTAACGCCGCTGCCTTCGAGATATTTGCATGTGCCGACAGTCGCGAGAATTTTAAAGCCAAGTTTTTCAAATCTTTTTGCAACCTCAACGGCTGCGCTTTTATCTGCATCATTTACGGTAATAAGGACAGTGCCTTTTGACGGCAGTGTTTGTTTGGCGGCATCCTGTGCCTTGTAAAATGCAAGGCCGAACGAGTCAGCCATACCGAGCACTTCTCCTGTTGAGCGCATCTCAGGGCCGAGTATCGGGTCAACTTCCGGAAACATATTGAACGGGAATACGGATTCTTTTACGCCGAAGTGCGGGAACCTGCGGGGCTTTAATTTTAACTCGTCTATCTTTTTGCCGAGCATCAACTGCGTCGCAAGTCTTGCCATTTGTATTCCGCATACCTTTGAGACTAACGGCACAGTTCGCGAAGCTCGCGGGTTCGCCTCAAGCACATAAAGCACATCTTTGGCTATCGCATACTGGATATTCATCAGACCGACAACATTCAGTCTGGTTGCTATTTTCCGTGTGTATTCGTAAATGGTATCGAGGTGTTTTTGCGGGATGCTGATTGGCGGAATGACGCAGGCCGAATCGCCGCTGTGAATTCCTGCAAGCTCAATATGCTCCATTACAGCAGGCACAAATGCGTCAGTGCCGTCGGCAAGTGCGTCAGCTTCGCACTCGATGGCATTTTCAAGGAATTTGTCGATGAGTATCGGCCTTTCAGGAGTTACGCCGACTGCGGCATCGACATATTGCTTGAGCATTTCGATATCGTGTACAACTTCCATACCGCGACCGCCGAGGACATAAGAAGGCCGAACCATCAGCGGATAGCCGATTTTGTCAGCGATTTCGGCTGCCTGCTCGAATGTGCTTGCCATGCCGGACGCCGGCATTGGTATCCCGAACTTTTCCATCTTTTCTCTGAACCTGTCGCGGTCCTCGGCAAGGTCGATGGTTTCAACGGAAGTGCCGAGAATTTTTACGCCTGCCCTTTCGAGTTCCGCAGCGATATTTAAAGGCGTTTGTCCGCCGAACTGACAAATTACGCCTATTGGTTTTTCCTTCTGGTAAATGCTCAGAACATCTTCAACGGTCAGAGGCTCAAAATATAGTTTATCACTCGTGTCATAATCGGTCGAAACGGTTTCGGGGTTGCAGTTTACCATTATGGTTTCGTAGCCGAGGTCGCGGAGTGCGAAGGCCGCGTGAACGCAACAGTAATCGAATTCGATGCCCTGTCCTATTCTGTTCGGGCCGCCGCCGAGCACCATTATTTTTCTTCTCTTGCTCACCGGCACAGAGTCGGGAGCATTGTAGCTCGAATAGTAATACGCTGCGTTTTCGACGCCACTTACCGGCACAGCGTGCCAGCCTTCGACAACGCCCAGACCATTTCGGTGCTTTCTGATATCCTCTTCTTTTATGTTCAGAAGCTGTGCAAGATATTTATCTGCAAAGCCGTCCTTTTTGGCCTTTGTCAGGAGTTTGTCGGGTAACCGCTTACCTTTATATTTGAGAATTTCCTCTTCAAGTTCGATAAGTTCCTTCATCTGCTGGATGAAGTAAGGCTTGATATATGTTTTTTCATAAAGGGCCTGGATGTCAGCTCCCTTTCGCAGGGCTTCGTACATGACAAACTGCCGCTCGCTCGTAGGCTCTCTGAGCATTTCCATCAGTTCGCTAAGTGTTTTCTTGTTGAAGTCTTTTGCAAAACCAAGGCCGTATCTGCCGTTTTCCAGCGAGCGGATGGATTTCTGAAAAGCCTCTTTGTAGGTTTTGCCGATGCTCATTACCTCGCCGACCGCTCGCATCTGAGTGCCGAGCTTATCCTGAACACCTTTGAATTTTTCAAAGGCCCAGCGTGCGAACTTTACGACGACATAATCGCCGCTCGGCGTGTATTTTTCGAGGGTGCCGTCCCGCCAGTAAGGTATTTCATCGAGAGTCAGGCCTCCTGCGAGCATTGCCGAGACCAGTGCGATAGGAAACCCTGTAGCCTTCGAGGCAAGAGCACTTGACCGGCTGGTTCTCGGATTGATTTCGATAACGACTACCCTGCCGGTTTTGGGCTCGTGTGCGAACTGAATATTTGTTCCACCGATGACCTGAATGGCTTCGACAATATCGTAGGAATGTTTCTGCAGTTTTTTCTGAAGTTTTTCGTCGATGGTCAGCATCGGCGCCGTGCAATACGAATCGCCGGTATGAACACCCATAGCATCAACGTTCTCGATGAAGCAAACAGTAATCATCTGATTTTTCGCATCGCGAACAACCTCAAGTTCCAGCTCTTCCCAGCCGAGGACGGACTCTTCGACGAGGATTTGCCCGACAAGGCTTGCTGATATGCCTCTGCTTGCGACGATACGAAGTTCTTCAATGTTGTAAACCAGTCCGCCGCCGGTGCCGCCTAAGCAGTAAGCAGGCCGGATAACGACCGGATAGCCGAGCTGGTCTGCAACCTTTTCAGCCTCTTCAACAGTATAGGCCGGAGCGCTTTTCGGCATATCGATGCCGAGCTTGTTCATTGTATTTTTAAATGCGATTCTGTCTTCGCCGCGTTCGATTGCATCGACATTTACGCCGATGACCTTTACGCCGTATTTTTGCAGCACGCCTGCTTTGTGCAGTTCAGAAACGAGATTAAGGCCGCTCTGGCCGCCGAGGTTGGGCAACAGGCCGTCAGGCCTCTCCTTCTTTATGATTTCCGTCATAGCCTCGAGCGTCAAAGGCTCAATATAGGTAACGTCAGCCATACCGGGGTCGGTCATAATGGTGGCGGGATTGGAGTTTACGAGCATGATTTGATAGCCCAGCTTCCGCAGTGCCTTGCAGGCCTGGGTGCCAGAATAGTCAAATTCGCAGGCCTGGCCGATAACTATCGGGCCGGAACCTATTATCATCACCTTCCTTACATCTTCCCTTCTTGGCATACGACCTCCATGAAAAACTACAAATTTGTCGAATTATAGACAATTTTGTAGCCGGTTAAAGCAAAAAATGGCAGAAATTTTACAGTACCCTATCGGCGGCAGGATTTTGTATTGCCCTCGTTAGAAATCTATGCGATAATCATAAAAATACAAAATACCAGATGTTTGGAGAGACAAAAATGACAGATGCTCAAATCTTTCAGGTTTTAGGAATCGTATATTTGGCTGTCGGTATCGGCATACTTATCAACCCTGATTTTTACAAGAAACTGCTGGCAGATTGTGCGGAAAATTCACTGGTTATGTACTTAGCCGGCCTTATTACACTGGCAATCGGATACCTTCTGGTAACGTTCCATAATATCTGGGTCAAAGACTGGCCTGTTATTATTACGATTGTCGGCTGGATGGCCCTTATAAAGGGACTGTTCCTGATTGTGCTGCCGAAAGTATCAATGAAGATTTGCAACTTTTTCAAAGGGATGACAAAATTTCTGACAGTCTGGGCACTCGTTGTAATAGTACTTGGCGGCCTGCTCTGCTGGCTCGGTTTTTGTACCCTGTAAAAAAGTCCACCGGCCTGTCCAGCTATTCTTTGGCGGGGTTTAGCCGGTGCGTTAAAAACCAAAAGTCGCAGGGAACTATAAACATCCCCCATTTTTCATTTTGCATTTTTAATTTTTAATTCTTATCATATCGCCATGGTAGAAAAAGGATTAGTCCAGATTTATACGGGTAATGGCAAAGGCAAGACCACTGCCGCCCTGGGCCTTGCACTCCGCGCCGCAGGTTGGGGCAAAAGTGTAATCATCTATCAGTTTCTAAAACCCCCTGCCCTCGAACTCGGCGAACGAAAAGCCCTTGCAAAAGCAAAACTGCCGATAAAAATAATTGCTATCGATGTTAAATGGAACATGCTGGAGCAAAAAAACAAAAAGACATTGGAACAGATACGCAATAAAATAAAGCAGGTCTGTAAAAAAATACAATTAACCGCAAAAAAAGGAAAATATGATTTAATCGTCCTTGATGAAATTATATACTGCTATTTGAAAAAACTTGTCGACAAAAAAACCATCGAGAAAATCATGAAGTCGAAAAAACAAAATATTGAGATAATAATGACCGGCCGAGGTGCAACTAATGAGCTTGTTAAACTTGCAGACCTCGTAACGGAGACCAAAGAAATAAAACATCCGTTTAAAAAAGGTATAAAGGCAAGAAAGGGAATCGAATTCTAAAGGGGAAATCCCATATGAATATCGCCGTGATAATTTGTGCAGCGGGAAAATCAAACAGGTTCAGCGGCCAGAAGAAAAAACAGTTTGCCGATGTCGGCGGCCGGGCCGTCTTTCTGCGAAGCGTGGAGTTTTTTGCCGGCAGAGACAATGTAAAACAGATTATACTTGCCGTCCCTGCTGAAGATGAGGAGATGATAAAAATAACTCACGGAGCAAATTTAAGTTTTCACGGCGTAAAACTCTGTATCGGTGGAGATGAAAGATTTGAAACTGTTGCAAAAGCTCTCGAACTTGTCAGGAATGATATTGACCTTGTGGCAGTTCACGATGCGGTGCGATGCTGCCTGAAAGAACAATGGCTCGATGAGGTTTTCAAAGTCGCCCAAATATCCGGCGCGGCAATGCTGGCCTGCCCTGTTACGGCAACACTGAAAAAAGTTGAAAACGGCAAAATTATCGAGACCGTTGACCGCAAAGGTTTATATGAGGCTCAGACGCCGCAGGTTTTTAAAAAAAACCTGCTAAAAGAGGCTTATGCAAATATTGGAAAACCGGACAAGTCAAAAATCAGCGACGATTCACAGCTTGTAGAAGCCCTCGGACTGAAAGTCTCGATAGTTGAGACAGACTCATCAAATATCAAGATAACCACAAAGGCAGATATTGCCATAGCAGATGCGATAATAAAATCCCGGCCAAAACCCAAGCCAGAAGGTCCTGTCGGGCCGTATTACGAGGCACAATGGTAAGCTGCCAAATCTGCTTGACAAGCACTTATAAGTTGTTAATGTTATAAAAAAGGCATATAAAACCCGGAATTCAAGGTTGAAAGGATTTGACGATGAAAAAGATGGCACTGGTAATAGTTTTCATATCTTTTATTGTAATTCTGACTGGCTGCTATAAACATCAGCGCTTTATGGTAGAAAAAACCGGCCCTGATGTATTCGAACAGATGACGCCGTCGGCTGCTGCCGAGGTCGCACTGGCTGAAGAGGTTGCACAGAAACGTCTTGCCTACCGCAAAGAGCTTGAGAAAATCAAATCTTTCTATGAGCAGAGCGGCAATCAGCTCAAGCTCGAATGGGTTCAGAGAGAACTTGCTTCGCTGGATTCTGCGCCGCGCTACCGCTATATTATCCAGGCCGAAGTGGCGGGCGATAAACTTGCAGCAACGGATTCCATACCGAGGGCGAATATCCTTTATGATGATGCTGAGAAGCTTTATAAAGAAGCAGAACTTATTCCGCTGCTTGTCAGCAGAAGCAAGAGGCAGCTTGCCCTTAACAAGTGCAATGAGCTGATAAGAGATTATCCGGCCAGCGACAAAATAGACGATGCAGCTTATATGGCAGGTGAAATCCACGAGTTCTTTGGGGATTATTCAATTGCCGTGCTGTATTACAAAAGAGCTTTTCAGTGGGACGCGGATACGCCCTATCCTGCCCGCTACAGAGCGGCAAAGCTTCTCGATTATAAGCTGTTCGAAAGAGACCAGGCCCTGCAGCTTTACAGGGAATCGCTCAAAAGGGAAACGGCTGCTCACAATTACAGCGAAATAATGCAGCAGAGAATTGATGAGCTGACTATTGAGCCGGCATCTGTAAAAATTAAATAAACGTGTTCCATTCAGCGTTAAAAAGTCAGGCCTGTAAACTATACTACAGGCCTGTTTTTTTTGTGCAGGTCTGAATATGCCGGAGAATATTGAAGAAAAAACCGCCGCTTTTTTGAAGCAGAATAATCTTCTGCCGGACGGTGCAAAGGTCCTGTTGGCCGTTTCAGGCGGCGCCGATTCGGTCGGGCTTGTCAAAATCCTCGCCGCTCTGAAACTTTCCGGCAGGATAAATAATGATTTTCATATCGCTCATATAAATCATCTGCTCCGTGCGCAAGAAAGTCTTGAAGATGAAAAATATGTAAAGGCCCTGGCTCAAAAATATAAACTGCCGATAACCGTCGAGCGGGTTGACGTGAGAAAATATGCCCAGGAAAACAGGCTTTCAACCGAAACGGCCGGCAGAAATTTAAGACTCGAAAAACTCGCAGCGACAGCTAAAAAGCACAACTGCCTGTGTGTCGCCACCGCTCATCAGAAAAACGATAACGCTGAAACTGTAATTCATCGCCTGCTCAGGGGAACAGGCTTTAAAGGACTTGCGGGAATAAGACCGAAGGCGGTCTTAAACGGCATAACTTTTATAAGACCGCTTTTATGCCTCAACCGAAACGAAATTGAAAATTATCTCATATCTCAGAACATCAAATGGCAGACAGACCATACAAACCTCGACTGCCGGTTCATGCGCAACCGTATAAGACACCGGATTCTGCCGAGGCTGCAAAAACAGGCAACAGATGATATTGTCAAATTGCTTTTTGTTCTGTCCCGACGCTGTCTCGTTTTTTCAGAAGCTCTCGAAAGGCAGGCTGAAAAAGTCTGGAAGGAGTGTATTGTAAATCAGTCAGAAAATTACGTGTGTATAAACAGTGAAAAATTCAATGGCTGCCCTTCTTTGTTACAAGTCGAACTTATTCAGATTGCGCTGCAGCAGTGCGGCATTGGTTTGCAGAAAATCACAAATGAATATTATGACAGAATTATAAAATTTTTGACGGATAGTCGAATAGGCAAGACCATGCAATTGCCGAATAAGGCGATTATTGTAAAACAACAAAAAAACTTTTATTTAGGCCATCCTGAAACCTGCACCGAAAAGCCGGAACCTGTTCCGTTAAAAATGCCGGGCAGTGTTTGTTTTTCCGACTGGATTATTGAAACCGAGATTCTGTCCGCTGATAAGTGCAATATCAAATCTATCAAACAGAAAAAAGACAACTTCATCGAATGGTTTGACTTTAAACAGATAAAACCGCCTCTGATTGCCCGATGCCGGCAGCAGGGAGATAAATTTAAACCCTTTGGACTGGGTGTCCCAAAAAAAATCGGCAAATTCATAACATCAGCAAAACTTGACCTTGACCAGCGAAAAAAGACCTTTCTTGTCTGTGATAGTGAAAAAATACTCTGGCTTGTCCCAATACGAAGAAGCAACGAAGCTCCAATAACAAGTAGAAGCAGAAGATTATTACAAATAAAAATAAAAAATAGCCCCAAATGAGACATATAGCATCCATATTTATTATATAAAAAAAATTAAATTTTTTTTATTTTTTTCCTTGACATGCCCAACCAGCAAGGTTATTCTATGTGTAATTGAAATATCCGTAAGTCCTTTAGTATAAGCACTCGTTGTGTTTGAAGGGTTAGGACTTAGGGAGGAGTAATTGAGAATAGTAGGGAAGAAGAGAAGACGTAAACTTAGCGCAGGCATTGTATCTGTTGTGGGGGTTGTTGTTTTCACAGTTGTTTTGATGGTGGCTTCATCGCAGGCTGCTGTTGAATATGATCTCACTTCTGATGGGGCAGTACAAAATATTAACGGGGCCATATTCATGCAGTGGACTGATACAGAGCCAATGGGTTCGGGGAGAATTAACGCGTTTGTCGGGATTCAGGGTAAGGGTGGTGGTGGATCTCAACATGGTTATAATACCACTGGTGTTCGTGAATTTGACACGACACCTGACTCTAAAGCACTATTATTAAGCGAAATTCCGACCGTTGCATTTGTATTGGGCGGGACAAATTACAGAGAGTTCTGGCTGGACATCAATCAAAATTCGACGCATAATATTTTGTCGCTTGATAAACTGAAGATACACATGGGATCCGTGAGCGATCTTACAGGGTATCTAACGAACCCGGCCTTCGGTGCGCCAATTTACGACCTTGATGCAGGCGGGGACAATTACGTTAAGCTGGATTACAACCTGAATCCGGGAAGCGGAAAAGGTGACATGCTTCTCTTCGTTCCGGATAGCGCATTTATCGGAGCAGGAGATTATATTTATCTGTATTCAATGTTCGGCGTCACTATCAATGGCGCCGACGGATTTGAGGAATGGGCCGTCGGTATTGGTGAGCCGATTATTCCTGAGCCGACAACGATGGCGCTACTGGCCTTGGGCACAGCGATGCTCTTAAGAATAAGAAAACGTTAATATTTTAAACAGCGCAGCGTTATTTTCGACGCTGATATAATATAGATGGCCCGAATCAGAGGTTCATAGCCTCTGATTTGGGCGTGTTTTTTTAAACAAAACCGATAAATCCAAGCCTTAAAGAAAGCCTGTTTTTGGCCTTGACAGCCCCTTGTCCTATCCCTAAAATCCCTGTTCCGTGAATTTTGCAATCTGGCGGGTAAAATACCCTGTAAGAAAGTAGCCACGAAGGCACAAAGACGCTAAGAAAAATGAGAAATATAATTTCTTATAAAACTTTGTGTCTTGGTGTCTTTGCGGCTAAAAATAAGGTTTTAATTTTAAAGGAGTTTTTCGATGGCGACAAAAGTAGGAATTAACGGCTTTGGCCGAATCGGCAGATTGGCGCTGCGAGTTATGGCACAAGAGCCAAAACGCTTTCAGGTTATGGCGATTAACGACCTGTTCGACGCGGATATGCTTGCCTATATGTTCAAGTATGACTCAACTCAGGGCAAATATCAGGGCAAAGTAGAGGTCAAAGGCAGTGCTATCATAGTCGATGGCTGTGAAATACCGATTCTTAATGAAAAAGACCCGTCCAAACTGCCGTGGGGCAAGATGGGCGTTGACGTAGTGCTCGAATCCACGGGCAAGTTCACAAGCCGGGCCGTCGAAGGCAAGGCTGGTTATGATACTCACCTTCAGGCAGGTGCAAAGAGAGTGCTGCTGTCTGCCCCGGCCAAAGATAAGCCTGATGCTACGATTGTATTAGGCGTCAACGATGACCAGCTCAAGGCCGGTATGAAGTGTATTTCCAACGCATCCTGCACGACCAATTCATTAGCTCCTGTCTGTAAGGTGCTGCAGGAGAAAATCGGCATTGTAAAAGGACTGATGACGACAATTCACGCCTATACCAACGACCAGGCAATTCTGGACATGCCATACAAGGACAAACGCCGCGGCCGTGCAGCAGCACTCAATACAGTGCCCTCAACCACCGGTGCCGCCAAGGCTCTGGGCGAGGTAATACCCGCGCTGAAAGGCAAACTTCACGGCTACGCACTGCGGGTACCGGTGCCGGTCGGCTCAATTACGGATTTGACATTCCTGGCCGCCCGCAAGACCACCGTTGAAGAAATCAACAATACGATACGCACAGCCGCCGAAGGTCCTATGAAAAACATTATCGAGTATAACAATGAGCCAATCGTCAGCAGTGACGTTATCGGCAACCCTGCCAGCTCCATCTTTGACGCCACCAATACTATGGTACTTGACGGTGACCTCGTCAAAGTTTGTATGTGGTATGATAATGAGTGGGGTTACTCCTGCCGAAGCGCAGACCTCATCGAGAGATTGGCTAAGTTGTAAAAGACAGCAGGACGACATGACAACCCTCAATGAAAAGATAAAGGTACTATTATGGCCAAGAAAACAGTTGCGGATATAAACGTAAAAGGCAAAAAAGTCCTGATGCGAGTCGATTTCAACGTCCCCTTGGACGATAACTGCAATATCACCAGCGATACGAGAATCGTCGCGGCACTGCCTACGATAAAAACCATCCTCGACAAAGGCGGTGCTGTAATACTGATGAGCCACCTCGGCAGGCCGGACGGAGAAAGATTTGCAAAATATTCCCTTGCGCCGGTTGCAAAAAAGCTGGGCGAACTCCTGAAGAAAAACGTCATCTTCACAAACGATTGCATCGGGCCTGAAGTAAAACAAAAAGCAGCAGCTCTAAAGCCGGGCGATTGTTTACTGCTCGAAAATGTCAGATTCCACAAAGAAGAAGAAATAAAAGACAAAAACGCAAAAGAAGACCCTGCTCTGCGGAAGGCTAAAGACGACTTCGCAAAACAATTGGCAGAATTAGGCGATGTCTATGTCGATGATGCCTTCGGTACCGCCCACCGCGATAATGCGTCAATGTATACCGTGCCGGATATGATGAAAGGCAAAGACAGAGTTATCGGCTTTTTGGTCGAAAAAGAACTCAGATTTTTAGGCGATGCCCTGAACAAGCCGAAAAAGCCGTTCGCGGCCATTTTGGGCGGAGCAAAGGTTTCTGATAAATTAAAAGTCATTGAAAACCTTATGAAAAAAGTCGACCGCATCCTTATCGGCGGAGCTATGGCCTATACATTCTTCAAGGCCAAAGGACTGACAGTCGGAAACAGCCTCTGCGAAAACGACTTTGTCGATAAGGCAAAAGAACTTATGGCTAATGCACAAAAAGGCGGATGCGAATTAGTGCTGCCGGTCGATACGGTCATCACACAGGAACTTAAGGCTAACGAAGCCAACAAAACCGTTGTGGGCAATATACCGGACGGATGGCAAGGCGTTGATATCGGGCCGGAAACTATAAAACTGTTTGTGGGGAAACTGGCCGGTGCCAAAACCGTCGTCTGGAACGGACCTATGGGTGTGTTCGAGATGCCGCCGTTTGACGCAGGCACAAAGGCTGTCGCTGAAGCGGTCGCAAAGGCTACTGATAACGGTGCAATAAGCGTTATCGGCGGCGGCGACAGTGCAAGCGCTATAAAGAAAATGGGACTTTCAAAACGCGTCAGCCATGTCTCCACCGGCGGCGGAGCAAGCCTTGAGTTTATGGAAGGCAAAAAGTTCAAGTGCCTTGAGATTCTTGATGAAAAATAGACATCTGCCACAGGCTGGGACAATTGAGGTTGTTCCATCGATATTAAGTGCGGATTTTGCCCGCCTCGCTGATGAAATTGCACAGGTCGAAAAGACGGGTGTTCGGATGGTTCACCTCGATGTTATGGACGGGCATTTTGTGCCGAATATAACCATCGGCCCCCCTGTCATCGCAAAGATTCGAAAATATTCCAAACTCGTATTTGACAGCCATCTGATGATTAGCGAGCCGGAAAGGTACGCTGATGAATTCATAAAAGCAGGCGTCGACCATATTACCTTTCATATCGAGGTCGTACCAAATCCAACAGACTTCATCAAAAAACTCCACGATGCCGGCATAACAGCCGGGTTGTGTCTCAATCCTGATACTCCCGTAGCAAAAATCGAAAAATATGCGCACTTAGCGGATATGATTCTGGTGATGACGGTTCATCCGGGCTTTGGAGGCCAGAGTTTCATTCAAAAAGCCGCTGAAAAGATTAAGCCTATTAGTCAGATAGTCGGTCCGAAAATCCGCATCGAGGTTGACGGGGGCATTGACCCGGATACCACACCGATTGTAACGTCGCTCGGAGCAGATACGCTCGTGGCAGGCTACGCTATATTTGCAAAGCCAAATCGCACGCAGGCAATAGAAGCAATACGCAAGGCCTGTAAACCCCCACACCTACTTTGACATTGTAACCAAAAACCGTAAATCAAGCATTTTGAAGCAATTTTTGCAAAGTATTTAACGTCAGTATATCAAAGTAGGTGTGGGGGTAAATAAAACTCGATTTTTCCCGCCGTTATGATATAATTCCTTCCTTATACCCCCCACCACAGGGGTGGGGGCTAACCGAAAATGAAAACCCCCGGTGAAACCGGGGGCTAAATATTTTTTATTCTATGGCGAAACAGTCAAAATCACAGTGGGACGGCTTTAGCTTAAAGCCGCGGAGGGAAATGCCGGAAGGCCTGTGGCTCAAATGTCCGGGTTGCGAAAAACTTCTTTTCAAAAAGGCTGTTACTGAAAACATGGATGTCTGCCCTGAGTGCGACTATCATTTTCGCATCGGGGCCGAGGCAAGGCTCAAATACCTCGTGGATGAAGGCTCGTTCGAGCAGATGCTGGCGGAGATGGTTACGGCAGACCCGCTGGACTTCAAATTCCGGGGAACATCATATAAAGACAGGGCAAAAACCGCTGAAAAAATCGCAACCGGCAAAGAGGCAATGCTTATCGGCAAGGCATTTATCAAGGGCAGGGACCTGATGCTCGCGGTAATGGACTTCAATTATTTAGGCGGCTCAATGGGAGCTGTCGTCGGGGAGAAATTAAGCGTTGC
>Ga0315294_10006743_pt1 | contig 12595 bp, 9 predicted proteins | sample YL17G13_40_MG_FD_203626 | JGI IMG/M metagenome (GOLD analysis project Ga0315294, IMG submission 203626) | Sediment microbial communities from Yellowstone Lake, YNP, Wyoming, USA - YL17G13_40 | ecosystem: Environmental > Aquatic > Freshwater > Lake > Sediment | place: USA: Wyoming | collected...
AAGGCGCGCCCGTAGCTCAGTGGATAGAGCATCGGATTTCTAATCCGACGGCCGCAGGTTCGAGTCCTGCCGGGCGCGCCAGTCCGATGGACGCGGGCGCAAGGACTGGGTAGCAGCCTTGCGCTCTTTCTTTTGTCGCCAATTGGCCACGATGGTTTGACGCACGACGCGAGCTGTCTACAATAGTAAGACCACCACGTCAAGGTAAGAGAACACTGCGCGAAGAGGATTCTGGACTCATGGCAAGAAAGAGGAAGAGCAAGCTGGCGTTGTTCGGCGGGCAGAAAGCCATAGGCGACGGCCGTCGCCTGCGCTCGTGCTGGGGCGGCATAGGCTTGGACAAGGCGCTATCGGACTACACGGGCGCCAAGTACGTGGGCCTCGTGAGCTCTGGCACCGCGGCGCTCATTTCGTCGCTCTTCGCGGCGGGCGTCGGGCCGGGCGACGAGGTGCTGACCGTGGCCTACACGTGGGTCGCCACGCCCGGTGCGGTGCTGCGCGTCAACGGCGTCCCGATATTCGTTGACATTGACCCGCGCACGCTCTGCATGGACGTGAGGGACCTGAAGCGCAAGATTACTCCGCAGACGAAGGCCATCCTGCCCGTGGACTTCTACGGCCACCCCGCGCCGATTCCCGAGATCATGGACATAGCCGCCAAGCACGGCCTTATCGTGATTGAGGACGCGTGCCAGGCCTCGACTGCGGAGATTGACGGCGTGAAGGTGGGCAACATCGCGCACATGACCGCCTTCAGCTGGTCGGGCAAGCCCATCTACTCGAGCATGGGCGGCGGCGCCTATCTGACCAATGACCGCAGGCTCTACGAACGTGCGCTGCTCGCCGGTCAGCATCCCACCGTCATCATGGGCCGCGCCACCGACCCCGAGGTGCTCAAGTACGCCTCGATGGGGGGCACGGGCGACAATATGCGCGCCGTCGGGTGGGACGCCATGGCCCAGCTCATGGATGCCGATGCGCGCACCAATGCGCGCATCCGCAATTGCGACTATCTGACCGAGCGCCTCCAGGAAATCCCTGGCGTCACTCCGCCATACGTGCGCCCGGGCTACAAGCATGCGTACCACTACTACACGTGCCTGTGGGAGCCGAATAAGTTCGGCGTGTCGCGTGACCGGTTCTGCCAGGCGCTCAACGCCGAAGGCCTGCCGGTGGTCGCGTACGTGAACGACGCAAACTACTACTTTGCCCCGGAAAGCAAGCCCATCCAGGCTGGCGGCCCTATTCACCTGCGCACCATCTTCCAGGAGCGCAACCTGTACGGCAAGGGCTGCCCGTTCCGCTGCCCGCACGTGAAGAACCCGCCCGTCTACAAGAAGGGCGACCTGCCTGTGAGCGAGGAGATGGCGCAGCGCGAGTTCTGCATCATCCAGAGCGACCTCTCGCCGCCCAACGACGAGCGCGACATGCAGATCATCGTTGACACAATCGCAAAGGTTGTGGACAGCATTGACGAGTTGAGGGAGTAGAGACATGGAGCAGGTGCGATTTGACCTGATGACGAGCGGGGAGGTGGTCGCGCGGCGCGAGGCATGCAACCTTGGGTACCTGCCTGTTGGGTCGCTTGAGTGGCACGGCCCGCACATGCCGTTCGGCACGGATTACCTGACGGTGACGCATATCGCCGAGGAAGCGGCGCGCAGGTTCGGCGGCGTGGTCTTCCCACCCATCTTCTGGGGCGACGTGCGCTACTGGCTGCAGGAGTGCCGCGCCGAGTGGCGCAAGACTTACGAGGCCGAGATGAAAGTGCCTGAGGCGTACCCCTCTGCGTTCCCGCTGGAATGCACCGATGGTTCGCCGGGCTACGAGTGTCCAACGCGGCCTGACGACGGCCCGCCGGCGGAGGAGCCGCTGCCGTTCACGCTCAAGGAGCAGGAGACGTTCTTCTCGCACCTGATCGCGCGCTCGCTCTTGGAGATGCACCTCTACGGTTTCCGCAACATCATCCTCTTGCCAGGCCATGGGCCGAACCCGCCGTACTGCACGAGGGCCGAGAAGGTTTACCGGCAGAATGTCCTGCGACGCAGCTCATTCGGCCCCGCGGCGAGGACGATGACCTTCTTCTATATTGAGGCAGGCAAGGAAGTGGAGCCGCTGCTCAAGAACCACTGGATTCACGCTGACAAGTGGGAGGGCTCGGTCACGATGGTGGCCGCGCCGGGAACGGTGAAGGTTGACCGACTCCCCAAAGACCGCAAGAAGCTCGTTCCAGCGTACCTCGGCCACCCGTACCTGCATGAGGATAAGGGTTACAACCCTCAGTACAAACATCTCCAGTACAGCTTTGACGCTCTCGACCCGCGCAGCGGCACGAGCGAGGAGTATGGCCGCATACAGGTTGAGGGTATTCTTGCCCGCATGGGCGACGTGGTTCGCCGGTTCCTGGCTGGCGAGTCGTGACGCAATCTCAGACGAAAGGAGATAGCATGAGGACGTTTCGGAGCTTGAGGATTGTTGCCTGCATCGGACTGGTGAGCGTGTTGGGACTTGTCGCGGCACCGCGTGTGTGGGCGGACGTCACATTGCCGCACATCTTTGGCAACCACATGGTGCTCCAGCGCGACATGCCCGTGCTGGTCTGGGGCTGGGCAGAGCCGGGTGAGCCGGTAACGGTCAAGCTGGGCGACCAGGTGACGAAGGCTGCTGCCGATGCGGACGGGAAGTGGATGGTCAAGCTGCCGGCTCTGAAGGCTGGTGGGCCTCTCGAGATGACCGTGACCGGCAAGAACACTATCAACATCACCGACATCCTGGTGGGAGAAGTGTGGATCGGCTCCGGGCAGTCGAATATGGAGTTTGGTGTCGCCTCATGCAACAGCGGGCAGGAGGAAATCGCTGGGGCGAACTATCCGCAGATTCGCCTGTTCCAGGTGCCGAAGAAGCCGGCGGGGCAGCCGATGGCGGACGTCGCGGCGGAGTGGCGTGTGTGCAGCCCGCAAACCGTCCCGGGGTTCTCGGCCGTTGCCTACTTCTTCGGTCGCGAGCTTCACAAGGAGCTGGGTGTGCCGGTAGGGCTGATAAACACATCGTGGGGCGGCACGCGCATTGAGCCTTGGACGCCCCCTGCAGGATTCGCTGCCGTTCCAAAGCTGGAGGGAGTTCTCAAGCAGATCGCACAGGCTGACGAACAGTACAAGAAGGCGCTCCCCGCCTCCCTTGATGCGCTTGAGGCATGGCTGAAGCCGGCCCGGGAAGCGCTTGCGAAAGGCGCCGTGATCCCGCCGATGCCGGAGGTGGCTCAGCACCCGCTCAACAGCTCCGGGCAACCGACAGGGCTCTACAACGGCATGGTGAATCCGCTTGTGCCGTTTGCCATCCGCGGGGCCCTCTGGTACCAGGGTGAGGCCAACGTCGGGGAGGGAATGTTGTACCATGAGAAGATGAAAGCCCTCATTTCCGGGTGGCGCAAGGTCTGGGGCGAGGGAGACTTCGCCTTCTACTACGTGCAGCTTGCGCCGTACAAGTACGGCGGCAACGTCACGGCTCTGCCGGAGATCTGGGAAGCGCAGGCGGCTACGCTCAGCGTGCCTAACACGGGCATGGCGGTGACGGTTGACATCGGCAACCCGCGTGACATCCACCCGCGCAACAAGCAGGATGTGGGCAAGCGGCTGGCGCTCTGGGCACTGGCCAAGACATACGGCCGCGAAGGCGTCGTCTACTCTGGCCCGCTCTTCAAGTCAGTGGAGGCGGGAATCGGCGAACTCCGCATCAAGTTCGACCACGTGGGCGGCGGCTTGGTTTCGCGCGACGGCAAGCCGCTTTCTCACTTTGAAATTGCCGGGGAGGACGGGAAGTTCGTGGCGGCTGAGGCGAAGATCGACGCCGACTGTGTCGTGGTGTCGAGCAAGGATGTGCCCGAACCAGTCGCGGCCAGGTACGCCTGGACCCAGGAGGCGGAGCCTAACCTCATGAACAAGGAAGGATTGCCCGCTTCGCCGTTCCGCGCGGAGGTGCTGCGCAAATAGGGCGACAGGGCAGCAGCTCTTGGCTACCGCGACCCCTCGCCCTTGGGGACGCGGGAGTGCTGCGTTTTCTGGAACTCATGATAGATGTCGAGCGCGGCAGGGAAAGGCTCCAGGGCCCGTTCGAGAATGCCCAGGGAATAGGCGATGATGAGGCCGTAGTTGGTGATGGGAACGCCCGCCTTGCGGCAGCGCAGCTGGCGCGTCAGCATCTCTCGTCGGTTCAGCATACAAGCGCCGCAGTGGACGACGAGTTGGTAAGGGGAGGGGTCGTCAGGGAAGTCGTGTCCCTGGATGGTCGTGAACTCGAGCTTGCCGCCGACATACTGCATCAGCCAGCGGGGGATCTTGACCCGGCCGATGTCTTCCGCGATGGGGTGGTGAGAACATGCCTCGGCAATAAGGATGTGGTCGCCTGGCTTGAGCCTTTCGACGGCAAGAGCGCCCAGGAGTTGCTCGTTCAGGTCCCCCTTGAATCTCGCGAACAGTATCGAGAACGACGTGAGCTTGATGTCCCGAGGCGTGTCTGCCACTACCTTCAGGAACGCCTGCGAATCAGTGACGACGATGCGAGGCGGTCGCTTGAGCCGGTCAAGGGCGTTGCGCAGCTCCCGTTCCTTCACGATCATGCAGTACGCATCAATGTCCAGCAGGTCACGTATGGCTTGCACCTGTGGGAGGATGAGTCGGCCCTTCGGTGCTTCTTTGTCGACCGGCACGACGAGCATGGCCATCTCGCCCGGCCCGACCAGGTCTGCGAGGATGCTGGGGTTGTTGACGAAGTCGGCGGGCGCGGCGTCCAGCAGCGCCTGTCGCAAGTCCAGTATCCCCGCGCCAGATATCGCAGCAGTCTTGACGGTAAAGATCCTTTGCGCCTTGAGCCTGTCAACCACCTCAGCGGGCGGCTGTGCGAGGTCCATCTTGTTGAAGACAACGACTATTGGGATGTTGCGCAGCTCTATCTCTGCGACGAGTTGTTCCTCGAAACTGCTCCATCCGCCTGCTTCGCATATTATGACGGCCACGTCTGTGCGGTCAAAGACTTGCCGCGTCCGTTGAACGCGGAGCTGTCCCAAAGCCCCCTCGTCGTCTATGCCTGCGGTGTCAATGAAGAGCACTGGGCCGAGGGGAAGAAGCTCCATCGGCTTCTCGACTGGGTCCGTTGTGGTGCCGGCGACGTCGGACACGATGGAAACCTGCTGGCGCGTGATGGCATTCAGCAGGGACGACTTGCCCACGTTCCGACGCCCGAAGAAGCCGATGTGCAGCCTAAGTCCCTTTGGCGTTCGGCGGTCCATCTTCTTCCCTTCTCAGGAGCACAGGTGAGCCCAGACGGCAGACGGCTTCAGGGCTGACGAGCTCGTCGAACTGCTTCGGCGTCAGGAAGCCTTCTTCGACTGCCGTCTGTCTGATGCTCCTGCCCGTTTCGGCAGCACGTTGCAGTATACGACTCACACCCTCGTAGCCGAGCATCGGCAAAAGTGCGGTCGCGATGGCCGTGGAGCTCTCGACGTGCATGCGGCAGCGTTCCTCGTCGGCCTCTATTCCTGCGACACAGAAGCGCCTGAGGATGTCGCAGCTCTGATTGAGCAGCGCGAAGCTTTCAAGGAGGCACTCGGCGATGAGGGGGAGGAAGGGGTTGAGTTCCAGGCTGCCGGATGCGGCCGCGAAGGCGATAGTCTGGTCGTGACCCATCACGAGCATCGCGCTTTGCGACACAGCTTCGGGCACCACGGGGTTGACCTTGCCCGGCATGATGGACGAGCCGGCCTGCCGTGCAGGCAGACGGATCTCTCCTATGCCGGCCTCGGGGCCTGAGGAAAGCAGACGCAGGTCGCTGGATATCTTGAACAGCGTGGCAGCGCATGCCTTGAGGATGCCGGAAACCTCTACGAAGACGTCGGCATTCTGGGTCGCCTCGACGAGATTCTCAGCGCGGGCGAAGCCGATGCCCGTCAGGTCGCGCAGCACGTCCACGGCGCGGAAGATGAACTGTCGGGGCGCGCCCAGCCCCGTGCCGATTGCAGTTCCGCCAAGGTTGACGACGCGCAGCCGCTCCTCGCACTTGTAGATCCGCCAGCGGTCGCGGCTCAGCGCCTCTGCGTACGCAGCCATCTCGCGTCCCAAGGTGGTAAGCACAGCGTCCTGCATCTCTGTCCGACCCACCTTCACCACGTGCGCGAAGTCCTTCTCTTTCGCCTGGAAGGCCTCTTGGAGTGCGACGACCTTCTCCTCAAGCTCGCGGAGCATTCTTATGGCGGCCAGCTTCAGTGCGGTCGGGTAGGTGTCGTTGGTGGATTGGTGAAGGTTGATGTCGTCCAGCGGAGACACGAGCTCGTAGCAGCCCAGTGGCTGCCCAAGGAGCTGCAGCGCACGGTTGGCCAAGACCTCATTCACGTTCATGTTCGTGGACGTGCCGGCCCCGCCCTGCAGACAATCAACGACAAGGTGTTCGTCAAGCAGGCCGCTCTCCATGTCGCGGCATGCCTGCTCGATCGCGTCGGCCTTACGCTCGTCCTTCCAGACACCCAGGCTTCTGTTCGCGATAGCGCAGGCGAGCTTGACGGTGCCGTAGGCGTGGGTGAGCTCGCGCCGGGTGGGCCTATGGGCAAGCGGGAAGTTCTCAATGGCGCGAGCGGTATGGATGCCATAGAGGGCCTGCGCGGGAATGTCACGCTCGCCTAGCAGGTCCTTTTCCTTGCGATATGGCATCGTGGTTACCACCCCTGATCGCCCTGTTTCCGTCAGAAGTACAGGTCCCTGTCGTCCGTTTCGTGGATGCGGCGCAGCCGGTCGAGGAGCTGCCGCTTCAGGTCGCCTTCGGGGATCTTTGTCAGTTCGTCCGCAATGGCTTTCTCGCCCGCAGCACGCGTCTCGGGCGAGGCATAGTCCACGAGGTACTCCGTCAGCGTGCTCAATGCATTCGGGGTGCAGAACCGTTTGATGAATCCGGGGATTGCGAACTCCATGAAATGCTCGCCCGTCCGGCCGAGCCTGTAGCACGCGGTGCAGAAGCTGGGGATGTAGCCGTCTTCGAGCAGCTCGCGCATCACCTCGTCGAGAGGCCGGATGTCGCCAAGCTGAAACTGCTCGCGCTCCACGCACTGGGTGTCACCCGCCTCTGTGTAGGCGCCGATCTCGATGCGGCTTCCTGCGTCAATCTGGGAGACGCCGAAGGCCATGACTTCGCGGCGCAGCTCAGGCCTCTCACGCGCCGTCAGAATGAGGCCCGTGTAGGGGACGGAGAGGCGCAGGATCGCCACGAGTCGCTTGAAGTCGTAGTCGCTAACGGCGTAGCCGGTGTCCAGTGCCACGCCGCAGGCGGGCTGCAGGCGCGGGAAACTTATGGTGTGCGGCCCGACGCCATGGCGCTCCTGGAGATGTCTTGCGTGTGTCACGAGGCCCAGCACCTCGAAGCGCCAGTCGCAAAGCCCGAACAGAGCACCGATGCCTACATCGTCGCAGCCCACCTCTAGCGCGCGGCCAAGCGCGTTGAGGCGGTAGGAGTAGTTGGACTTGCGCGTGCCCGCCGGATGCACCTGCGAATACGTGGCGTGGTGGTATGTTTCCTGGAATATCTGGTAGGTGCCGATGCCGGCCTGCTTGACAATCCGGTAGCCCTCGTGGTCGAGCGGGGCGGCATTGATGTTGACGCGACGAATCTCCCCGTGGCCCACGCGCGTGCCGTAGACGGTGCGCACGCACCGGGCCATGAACTCGGCGTCGTAGCGGGGGTGCTCGCCGAACACAAGTATGAGGCGTTTGTGGCCGCGCCTCTCCAGTGTTTCGACCTGCGCCCGGACTTCCTCCTCCGAGAGCGTGCGGCGCACGGCGTCCGGGTTGGACCGACGGAACCCGCAGTAGAGGCAGTCGTTCACGCAGTCGTTGCCGATGTACAGCGGCGCGAACAGAACGATGCGGTTGCCGTAGACGCTCCGCTTGAGCTCGCGGGCGGCCTCGAAGATCTCTTCGACCAACTCGGGCTGGTCCGCTCTCACCAGCGCGGCAGTCTCGTCGACCGTCAGCGCCTCTTTTGCCAGGCTCTTGGCGATGACCTCGCGCACGCGCGCAGCGTCAGCCTGCGGCGCACGAAGAAGTTCCGTGAGGTGGCCATCATCCACGAAATCCGTTTCGGTCTCGCTCAATATGATCGCGGGAAGTCCGCTCATGTCATATCTTCCCTGCTGCATTCACCGACCGGACGCGGCGCAACCGGTTTGGAGAATCGCCGCGCCCCACGCCAATCTTTCTTCCGATTGTCAGGATGCGGTGTCTTATCGCTTCGTCGCTCTCGCTCATTCGCGACGGGTAGATCTCGTAGTGGACGCGGTATTGCAGCGGCGCAATGTTGATCATAACGATGTTCGCACCGCGCATCAGACCCAACTCCCGCCCCTCGGTGGGGTTCAGTGTCGCCAGGGCGGTGGTGCTCGGTATGTTCGCCGCTGGGCAGACAATGCGTGCAAGGGCCACGACCTTGCACGTCATCTGGTCCGTGTTGGGGACCTGCTCGCCGTCGCAGGCTCTCACGCGCTGCGCGTTCCGCCCTAGCGGCGTGTTCAGGTGCGGAATGTAAGGCCCTATACCTATCATGTCCAAATCCAGTCCGCGAAACAACTCAACGTCCTCGACTACGTCCTCGAAGGTCTGCCCGGGGAGGCCGACCATGGTGCCGCTGCCGGTTTCATAGCCTATGTCCCGGAGCGTGTGAAGCATGGCGATGCGGTCGCCGCTCTTTCCCTTGAGCGGCGGGTGCAGACGCTCGTAGAGGCGCTTGTTGGACGTCTCGAACTTGAGCAGGTAGCGGTCGGCGCCCGCCTCGCGCCACGCGGATAGGTCCTTCTCCGGCTGCTCGCCCAGGCTCAGGGTCACGACCAGCGGAGTCTCGCTCCTGATGCGGCGTATGAGCGCCGCAATCCAGTCCGTCTCGATGCCCGGGTCCTCGCCGGATTGCAGCACCACAGTGCCGTACCCGCAAGCCATGGCCTGGCGGGCGCAGTCCATGATTTCGGCCTCGCTCATCCGATAGCGGACCAGCTTGCGGTTTCCTGCCCTGAGGCCGCAGTATGCGCACTGACGGACGCAGCGGTTGGAGAACTCAACAAGGCCGCGCAGATGCACATCGTCCCCGACGTGCTCGCGCCGTACGGCGTCCGCGCGGCGCCAGAGGTCTTCGAGGCGCGCCTCGTCGTCCTCCTTGAGCCAGGCGCGGATCTCGTCTTGAGTGATGTACGCATGCCTCACGGGCTCTGCTCCGCAAGGGGAAGGCTAACTGTGAACTCGCTGCCCTTTCCCAGGGCAGACACGACGCTGACTTTCCCGTGGTGCATCTCGACAAGCTGCTTCACGATGCTCAGACCGAGCCCGGTGCCCACGACGTGCGCAGTCTGCTCATTTCGCACGCGGAAGAACTCGTCGAACACCTTCGCCGCGTCCTCGGGCGCGAGGCCGATGCCGTCGTCCTTTACGCTGAGCCTGGCGTACACGTGGTCGCTTTCCACGCGCACGGTGACATGCCCGCCGGCAGGCGTGTACTTGGTTGCGTTGTCAATCAGGTTGGACAACACCGTGCGTACCGCTGTTCTGTCGGCGAGGACCTTTATAGGCTTCTCGCGTCCGCCGAGTCGCACCGACAACTCGATGCTCTTCTCCTTAGCCTTAGCTTTGCACGTCTCGGCGGTCTCGGCCACGATTTCATTGACGTCGAGGGGCGACCTAGTCAGCATGAAGTTCCCCGTCTCAATTGCCCTCAGTTCAAGGAGTTCCGAGACCATCTGACGGAGCGTGCTGGCGCGGAGGATGGCCCTGTCCATCATCTCACGGCTGCGTTGTGGCTCCTTTTCCAGGTCGCTGCGAATGACGTTCAGATAGCCCTCAACGGCCGCCAGATGGCTCTTCACCTCGTGGGCGACCATCGAGACGAACAGGGATTTTGCCGTCTCAAGCTTCTTCAGCGCCGCGATGTCTCTGAGGACGGCGACGACGCCCAGTATCTCCCCGCCGGGCTCCACCACGGGGCTTGCATTCACCATGTAGGGACACTTCTCGAGCTCGACCTCCCTGGAGGCGACGAGGGGGCCAGACGGGCCGCGGAGGATCTTGGTCAAGATGTCCCTGAGCTCTGCGCAGGCGACCGCGGCCCCCAGCGGCGCTGGCAGGGACACCTCAGTGGAGGAGGGCAGGATGCGCGCCGCCGCGGCGTTCCGCAGCACAATCTGCCCATCGCGGTTGACGACAATCACGCCATCGGTCATGCAGTTGACGATGGTGTTGATCTTCGACCGCTCGAAGGCAACCTCCAGCAGCCTCTTCTCCCGCTCCTCACGCAGGCGTCTTGTCTCGGCGGAAAGCGCGCGCCATTCCAGCCCGTTCCTGACGTGCAGAAGAAGCTCGTCCGGGGTGAATGGCTTTGCCAGGTAACCGTTGGCGCCACGTTTTGTCGCTTCGATGGCGGTCTCGATGGTGGCGTAAGCAGTGATGACGAACAACGCAACGTCCTGGTCCTGCTTCCGTATGCGCTCGATGAGCTCGATGCCTCCCATGCGAGGCATCTTGAGGTCAACGAGCATCGTCGCGAAGTCACGGTGCTTTTCGAACAGCTCCATCGCGACAACCCCGTCCTCGGCAGTCGCCACGTTGTAGCCCTCGGCGACGAGGATTCGACGGCAGCCTTCCCGCATCCCCGGTTCGTCGTCCACGACCATTATGTGGACAGAGTCATCGCTCATCTCTTCTGTTCCCCCTGCCGTTTCCCCAAGAGCTCTCTGACCTTCGCCTGAAGGACGTCCGGCATGACGGGCTTCTCGAGATACGCGTCGGCGCGCATCGCTTCCAGGTCCGCCTGCGTGCGCGGCCTGAAGTCGAACCCTCGCTGACTGCCTATAGCCGTGACTATGACCACCAGAATGTCTTTGAGGTGCGGGTCATCCTTTATCGCACGAGAGAAAGAGAACCCGGCATCCAGGTCCTTCATCATCAAGTCCGTGATCACCATCCGAGGCTTTTCCCTCTGCATCTGCTCCAGGGCCTCTGATGGCGTGACAAAGCACGCGACCCTGTACCCGTCGGCCTTGAGTGCGTGAGCGCCTATCTCAAGGAAGTCCGGGTCATCGTCAACGAGAATGATGAGAGGGGTCTCAGGTGACACTGGTTCTTCCTTCCTGTCCACGGTCCGCCCCCAACGTCGCGAGCGGCAGGGGTGCTTCTTCGCCTTTCTCCGGCACGCTGACGGGCAGGACTATCGTGAACGTCGTCCCCTTGCCGACCTCGCTTTGGGCCGAGATGTCTCCGTAGTGCATCTTCACGATTCCGTACGCAATAGCGAGGCCCAGGCCGGTTCCCTTGCCCGCCTCCTTTGTGGTGAAGAACGGGGTGAAAAGCTTCGAGAGGTTCTCGCGTGAAATACCGCACCCATTGTCGGTCACCTTGATTTCGACCATGTCGCCCTTTGCAGAGGCCCGCGCGCCTATGCGCACCTCGCCCGTGTTCGAGATGGCGTCTATGGCGTTGTCCACGAGGTTCACGAGCATCTGCCTTATCTGCGTCGCGTCAATCATCATGGTGGGCAAGCCAGGCTGCACGTCGGCAGTCAGGCGCACACCCGCCGCCGCTGCCCTGGCGGCCGCGATGGACATCGTTTCTTCAATGAGCGCCGCCATGTTCGTGGGAGCCTTGGACACGCGAGACTGTCGGGCAAAACCCAGGAGGCCGCGCACGATGTCCTTGCAGCGCGTGGCCTCATTGACGATCATCCGGAGGTCGCGCTGCTCACCTTCCTTGTCCTGAAGCTGTTTCAGCAGCATGTGCGAGTAAAGGAGGATGGTCCCGAGTGGATTGTTGATCTCATGGGCGACGGCTGCCGAGAGCTGGCCCATGGAGGCGAGGCGCTCGCTCTGCACAAGCCGCTGCTGCGCCGAGGCAAGCTCCTGATGGGACTCCTGCAGGCGCGCGCAGGTGGCTTCCAGCTCGCCCACGAGGTAGGGGAGGCACATCTCGGACTCGGCCAGCCCCTGGCAGACGGCGATGGCCTTCTCTCGGCAGGACGGATAGCCGCAGGCCCCGCAGTTGAGCTGGTCCTCAGGGGCCAGCTTCTTCATCGTCCTGAGAGCCTGCGCAATCTGCTCCTCCGTGGGCTCTGGCAGTATCAGGTTCTGACGGGTGAAATTTCTGCTCAGGTCCAGGTGCTCGAACTCCCCGAGCCCTTCTGCGAGTTCCCGCTTCGTCATGTGGCGGCTTTGCTCGTTGACGTAGCTTGCCACGACCTCCTTGCGCGCAAAGACGCTCAGCTCGGTGAGCATCTTCGGCCCGTTGATGCATCCCTCGCAAAACAGAACGTCGAACAGCCTGGCCTTGCTCTGTCCCCTCGCGAGCTCGTTCAGCGCCACGAGCACGCGGTCTTTGCCCTCTGTGATGACGACTGCGTTTTCGAGGATGTCCATGCTGAGACCGGCGGTTCGGAGCAGCCCGCCGGAAATCGCGAACGACCGGCCGATGTGCGCCTGCGGACCGTCGGAGGCGCTCTCCGGCTGTTCGTCCAACACAATCCCCGCTTCCTCGAGCATCCTGCCAAATTCCTTGAACGTGAGGACTGCGTCAACCGTGCCCGCCAC
>Ga0315294_10006745_pt1 | contig 12591 bp, 14 predicted proteins | sample YL17G13_40_MG_FD_203626 | JGI IMG/M metagenome (GOLD analysis project Ga0315294, IMG submission 203626) | Sediment microbial communities from Yellowstone Lake, YNP, Wyoming, USA - YL17G13_40 | ecosystem: Environmental > Aquatic > Freshwater > Lake > Sediment | place: USA: Wyoming | collected...
AGTAGATTGCCGCTAGGTTTCGTATTGCCACAGCCTCCTGAGCAGTGCAATCCGTGGGATCGATAGTTAGCCCAGTCTCGACCTCAACAGTCTCCGTGGCGTCAGTGATAAAACGGTTCACTACATCGTCGGGACACTCAGCTGCAGAAACGTTGATGCGTTCGCGAACTGATTCGGGCGTGATAGAAACCACGATTTGAGCCTCTACCCTAATACACATAGAACCTGAAAAGAAGCCCATTTAAGGCTAATTCAACAAAATAGAATAACATGCACCGTTATTCTATAAAATAAGGCTAAGAGTGGAGACTTCTCCCGCAATCTCCTTTTTCATTCGGGATATCTCCTAAGTCTATTTGAGAATTCTTGAATTTAAAGACTGATAGAAGAATGCTCTATTTGCGAGCGAGTTTGAAGTCAACTATTTCTCTCGTGCGCTTGGGTAAAACTTCACCCTTTTGATGCTAATGACTCTGGTTAGATAACGCTGCCCTGAATGCTGCTGGGAAATAGGGCAGCTATCAGAGCGCTGCTAACGTCAGCGCACGAATTTTCGAAAATCCTCAGTGCATCCTTAAACTTTCCAGTTGAAGAGTTATGTCTTCTCGATTTCCACACATTCGGGGGAGACGTAGTTGAAACCAATCCAGAACCTTACAGAATCAGTTTCCTGCGGCACAAATCCGCGACAAGCTTCTATTCTAAATCGCAAGTTTCTGTCAAGATTTTGCAGAGAGTCAACTCTTATCTCTCCCTCATATGGGTCATTGATTCGGACGATAGTCCCATCAAAGCTCTTCTTCTCGCCTTTCTCGTCGACGTAATATTGGGGAAACGAGAAACGATCACGAAAACCTGCACTTCTTTTCTCTAATTGACCAAACACTTTGAATGAAGTCGGATAATAGCCCAGCATGAAAGCGCTCACTGCCAGATCATACATTAGTCCAATCTCCTGCCATTTTGAAACTGCAAACCATTGATCTAGCGCATCGAAGTATCTCTTTCTGTCTCCTGGATACAACAGTTTTGTCACTTCGGCTTTCAATCTCATCAGTGATTCATCTGCAGGAAATGATTTCAGACCTTTTTCAAGAATTCCGTTGGCTTTGCTCAGCCTTTCCTTTGTGTCACTCGGTTTCAGCCTGGTGATATTCGCTAACAAAGTCTTGATGTATATATAGTATCCTCGAGAACTTGAATACTTCTTCTCAAGAACGTCGACGGCTTCCATCAGGGCTTTTTCGTCTTTAGTACGCTCGCGCAGTTGGATCTCGACTTCAATAAGCGCGCGTATGCGTGATTCGTCAACAGTTTTTCTTGCCAGATCCACTACTTCAAGAGCCTTTGAATAGTATTCAAATCTCTTGGAGTCATTGCCGCAATAATCACCTCTTTGCAGATTCATCCTTGCCATGACATGATATGGATGCGGTTTGGGGTACCTGCTCCTCATTGCATCACTCAAATAGTACTCAGACTTCCTATACAGTCCCTCCATAATGGCTTCAGCATCCGCCATTTGCGTATCTTTGACCCACTGTGCCCATTCCATATACATCATCCCAAGGGAAGTCAAGATGTTCTGGGTAGACTCCCCTCTGTAAGCTTCAACGAACCTGTCATGCGTGTTCAATGCTTTAAGGAGCATCTGCTCAGATTTGGGGAAATCTTTCTTCTTCATATATAGAAGACCTGTATGGTGCAATAGACTTCTCAGTGGGTTCTTCTCAATGACCTTCAGGAAAATCTCAAGTAATTGATCGTCTTTGAAATCGCTCAGGTTCCTGTTTGGACCCATATTTCTGATGAGCAATCGCTCCACAAGATCTCTTTCTACCTGGATGGCACTACGCACGTCTCCAAGCAGTTGACAATAGAATTCCTTCTGCCTCAGACGGTCGGGCATGAAAATCGAGAAGGTTCTCTGGGCGATCAGTGGGTTGTGTGTAGAATAGACTACGTTTCCTTCCCAATCCTCGGTTTCAACGATAGTCTCTCGGAATCCTTTGTCTTTCATTACTTCAGTGAATTTTCCGTAATCGCTTTTGATTGTCGAGCGCGTGAGAAGCTCTATGTTGACTGAAAGACCGAAACGATGAAACGCACATATAGTGAAGAACAGCTCCTTCTCTTCATCTGTGAACTTTGTAAACTGATCATGTATTATTTTTCCTAAAGGTCTTCGAGCAGGATCCACCAGCGTATACATCGCAGCGAAAAAGGAACCTTCCAACTGCTCACGGATAAATGCGTCCCATACCTCTTTTGAAGCCACGTAAGCAAGTTGGATTAGATGCTCGACGAGTTTCCCTGTCTCTGTGGGGGTCAGCTTCTGTGGGATTGAAATGACGGAGCTTTCCGGAATACCAAACGGCGGACCCATTTCAAGACTAACGTCACGGGTTGTACAAATGATAAGTGCTGATCGTCCTCTCGAGCCCAGATATGATGCTACTTCTGTGGGATCAAAAAGCAGACTTTCAAGATTATCAAATAGTATCAGCGATTTCGCGCTCTTCAGTCTCCCTCCTGTCGATTGAGAGACCTTTCGATCCAACTCCATCAGCATCGAATCCAAGACTTTGTAGTCGAATATTCCCTTGCTTCGCCCGAAAATGACAACGGGCATTCCCGCATTATAGCAGTCAAACGCAAGTCTTTGAACAATCATAGTTTTGCCAATGCCGGGAATACCAGTGAGCAACATAACCTTGTTTTCACGAGCACCTTTTCTAGCCAGTTCCGCGAAAACTTTGGACCTAATTCCATCCTGTTTCTCGTATATGTCCCTCTGGAAGTCCCATTTTTCTCTGTAAGCCCCCCAACTGGTATTGATGCCTCTGAAGAAATCATCTCTGTTTCCCGGATCTGCGTGAAAATCTGACTCGTTGAATATTCTAAACAAGCCCTCAAACGGTCTCACTTCTTCATATGAGAAGACTATGTCATAATTTGACACTCTGACTAGTTGACCCTTTGGAACCAGAGACTTAGGAGGTTTAGTTCTTTCTGACAGGAATTTCATTAGATCTTCGAAAGAGCATTGAACTGGGATTACATTTCTTCTGCCAAGTTTCTGTTCTTCACCTTCAATGGATTTCAAGTCTCGAAGTAGCATGTAGCTTTTCGTAGATACATCCTTGTTTTCGCGAATGACTTCATCCATGATTTCAAAAACGAGTTGATCATCTCCACTGTAGCCTACAAAGACCAGTGTTCCATCTTGGATTATGTCATATAGTATCCCAGCTACTTTCGTACGCATCTTTACATTTTCGATAAAATCTGTTCGAGTAAGGACCATTCGACCTGGGTCATTCCCTCTCGCAAGAACAGTACCCATAAGTTTGAAAATATACAATGCAGAACGTTCTACGACAGAAAATTGATCGTTCAAAACCGGGTAGAAATCTCTTCTTACCTTCGGTGGGATCGTTCTGTAGGTTTGTTCAACTAAATCATCGAAATTCGTAGTGAATATGGCTTTCCAGTTGTATTTCACGAGCTCAGAATGCCATTTTGAGGGCTTTAGTGCAAGCATTATTGACCGTATGAAATCCTCAAGTTCTCTTCTTCCATCATAGAAATCGCAATCAACAACTCCTTGGCAGACATCCATAAGACTGTCAGTTCTGTATTTCGCCTTTGGAAATTTCTCTCTAATCAGCTGGCTCAGCTTCTGGGTACTGGGAGCATTTGCCGCTTCTGATACACCTGCTCCGATGAACAGTGCAATTTTTCCCTCATCTGCAAGCTGGGCGATTCTCTCCATAAATTGGTCTCTTGGAGTCTGAACCATGCTGAACCCCCCGAGACAAATATAACTCAAAGAGCACAAAAGCCTTGTCTCTCAGGGGTTCCCACGACGTTTGAGGGTTTGGGGTTTTGGGGTAAAGTTTTATCCACACACACAATTTGGCACATTTGCGAGCCTATTCAAGTAGGTGAAATCAATATTCAGAAATCGCATGACATATAGCGTTTGCTTCGAAAAATGCTGTTAGGGTAGTTAGTTGGGTAAGCGGCGCACTCATCCATCGTATCTTTCGAATGATGAAGCGGCGCGAGAAAGAAGAAGAATGGAGGGAATGGTGAGGAGTATTGTCGGTATTAGCCATTCAGGAAGCAGCGTTGAAAGGAAACAGGCGAGTTACTCTGAAGAAAAGTCAGACTTGGCTATGGTTAATAAGCAAAATGAACCAACGCCTCAAGCTAAAAGACTTCATGAAGCTTTGAACAAAAGAGACATTCATAATGAATTAGAATTTGATGACGGATACAAGCATACTGACATTTCTATTCCTTGGGCTAGACTCAATCTTGAGATAAATGGAAAATATCACCTTACAGACCCAGAACATCTGTTTCGTGATTTGGAACGAGATTCATATTCGCGTTTAGACGGAATAGACACCATTCGCATTCCGAATTTTTACATCGATAGTCATTTGGATGAAATAGCTAATGCTATAGCCGAAGTCGCAAGAAAGAGGCAAGAACGCGGAATACCGCAAAAAAGCCACGAAAAATAAGATATTAGCGCGCCCATCTTACGGGCGCAGTCGTATACTCGATTCCGCTACTACCTACCCCTATACTGCTCCTGCCTTCTATGTTACCTGAACTGTGTATACTGCCCTTCAGGTAGCCTTTTCTTCAGTCAGTTCATAGTCGTCATTGGTTTTGTTGTTGGAGTAAAGTTTTACCCAACCAACCAACCAAAACGACGGACGACGACGGACCACGACGACGGACCACGACGAACGACCACTAACCACGACGAACGACTACGACCACGACGAACGACTACGACCACGACGACGGACGACGGCTAACGGACAACTATCCATCTGTTTACAATGGATGGCGAAAGAATGGATACCTGATTCAGGATACGTCTGGGCACCATTGGAACAGGATAAGGATAGGATAGTCAGTTGAAGCTGCGAGGGGTAAAATTCACTCGAAAACTTACCCCTCATAATAAACCAAGACTAATACTACGAGGGGTAAAAAAGATTCGAAAACTTACCCATCAACAATTCGCGCGCACTGCGCGGCTCGAAGTTCGCCATTCCGAGGCTATGTAAAACTAAGCAAAATAGGCTTATATCAGCCGCTATCTTAACAAGTCTCGGGTGGGCAGGTATGTCTAGCCTTAGGAAAATGAAACTAAATGAGGCTCTTCCTCTCGCAGAGAAATTCTTTGAATCATTTGGCATGAAATCTATGATCGCCTTGCTCGGTGGCAAATGGATCAATGTTGTAACTGTTATTCATCTTACTCGAAGGAAAGATTCCGGTAAAGAGACTTGCTTATGAGATCAAGCAAAGGCTCGGCATTTCACAGGCTCCTGCATATGACCTGCGAATCAAGCTGCTGGAAGAAATCGAGAAAAACAAAGCAAAGGAATCAAATTAGCAATGATCAGGACTACTCGCACGCGCTTGGTAAACCAAATGATGGCGAATCTTCACATTGATTTGAATCGAAGCTAATCTATTTATGAAAGACAGAGACTATAATTCGGGAATGGAATTGAGTTTTGAGCCGTCAGTCGTGATTAGCATCGTGGCGGTTGTCGTCGCAATTCTCAGTATGTTTTATACTAGAAAAAGAGCAAAAATAATGGAGCAGGAACTGGAGATAATCAAAGTAGAAAAAGAGAAGGAACGCGTACTGGAAGAAGCCTCTGGAGTAGTGCGAGACGTCAAATCTGAAATCGAAGAAAGCATCCAGGATACGAAGTGTAAGCTAAAAACGCATGGGTATTTTTTGACGATCAGGGATGATATAATCCGTTTTATTTTCGATGGGGAACAACACGATGATTTGGATCTGCATTTCGACCCAATCCGCTTTGACTTGGGTTCGGTAGGAACTGCCCGAAAAACATCATACTCAATGACGGACCCGTACAGTATGTTTGAAGATGGACTAAGAAGTATCCTGAAACATGATTCTCGCCCTATTGCTTGGGTGTACTATCAATGTCAACCGAAAATAAAAGGAAGCACTGAAGACTACGGAATTGATCTTAGTGATCTATTCGACCAACTAATCAAGATCCACCAATCAATGGTCAAACTTGCCCCGTATAAAGAACAGATTAGTGTTTTCGACAGCGGAGTCTCAAATGAGATGCAAAGAAACCTGTTCATGACATTTAGGTCGATCTATGAAAACGCGATGAAGAGCCATAGGATGAAAATTACCAAGGGCGAAAAATCCGAAGAGATCAAAACAGGATTACTCGAGGAAATGATGGGACTGCAATCGCTCCAAAGTCAACTAGATCTGCTAACTGAAGGGACCAAAAAACTCTCTCATGTTCAAGAGGAGCTTTTCAGGGTGTCAAAATGAAAGGGTTGCACACTAGCATCATCACTGTGCAAAGACCGCCAACGCACGAAACGCTCGTGTTAGGATGGGGGGAACATGAGTAAGACCCGCCTCGATCGGATGACAGTCTTCGTTGGAGCAGTGTTTGGGTTCATTCTTAGTATATCGCTCCTCCTCTTTCTTTCTGTATATGCTGGTCTTTCGCTAGCGATGGCAATCGTCGCAGCAGTCTTACTCTACGCCGGAACATGGACCGTTGCGATTATTGATTCGCAATACGGCGTCCTTTCGCGGGTTCTGGGATACGTCAAGAGAGAAGTTCTTTCCTCAGTTCAGATGGACCAATGGGTAACTACCATTGAAATAGACCCGGAGGGAAGCGCGGATGTGACCTCTGAATTCAAGGGAAGAGTGAATTTTGGGAGAGTCAAATGGATACCCATTGGGATATGGTCGGGGGCTCCGCAATCAAAATTCAAGATAGAAGCGATAGATCTAGGATCGCATGGAAATGGCGCGCGCGTGCTAGACGTACAGACAATACAAGACTTGCCAACCTACAGAAGAATACTTTTGCGTTTTAATATCCCAATAGAGCAGAACAATATTTTTCAATGCAGAGTGAAATATCGACTTGAGCGTTGTTTCTATTTCGGGCGAGAGGACTATTATAGTCACCATACGAACGAGTACACAGAGAAGCTCAGCTTGCGTATAGCTCTTCCAGCGGGAAGACGTGTAATGCGCACATGGGCAGAAGGACAGACTGAGTACGGAGATTCACAGAAGATCAGCAGAGGTCCAGAACTGCTCTCGCCCAACACCATCGTATGGAATACCGATAAAGCTAAGCGAGGGAACTATTACAAACTGTTCTGGTATGCTGAAGAGCCCTAAAGAATAACCTTCCGCTCGCTTCAAATACGATTGCTGGAGGAGATTGAAAGAGACCAATCCAAAACTCAAATGCCAACTACAATTAGCCTCTGAACATGTCAATGCTTTGCCGAACAATTTTGCCAATATGCACTCTGAGCCTCTGACCATATTTTCTTTCAGCACTGAGCCGATGCCTTTCAAACAAATCGTAGATATCATAGAGGTCATCATAAGGTATTGACAACTGAAACTGCTGATAAGTGAATCTGAGTTCATACTTTTTTCGGAGATTCTTAGCTGCTTTCAGACAAGGTCTGGCGTCGTTGACACAAAAAGGAGAAAACACGTGAAACATGTGTACATGCGGAAGCCACTCGCGATCCAGAATTGTCTTGACCTTTCTGACGTTCGTAATGCAGCCCTTCCTGCAATTGCACATCTCCAACTCCCAAATGAGAAAAACGCGGTTGGGTCTAGAATAGGCATAGATGTCGAATCGAACATTAGCTTGACTTTTTTCCATTTTTGAAGAGAAACCGACTTGCAGCGAATCCAAGTAGGGTTTCAACTGGTCTTTCATGTATTCTTGAACGAAGCCTGTTAGGTTGGTAGGCACTGCAGCCACAAGCAGCAATTTGAAACCTTTTGTTAATGAGACTTACGCTCCGGTGATTCCGAGGAATAGGCAAAAGATTTTCTAGTAGTTGGAAAAGATCTAAATGAGGTGAAGTCGTTGCCAGTGTGTTCTCGATGCGGGACTGAACTTGCCAATGGACAGGTTGGGGATTGCCCGGTGTGTGGAGGGAAAGTAGTCCCAGGTTCCGCTTATTCAGGTACGGTCATAATTACGGGCTCTACTTTCTCAGTCTTTGGAGCAATCATGAATGCCAGAAAAATGCTTGCGTCAGAAGCACAGGCAGACGGGAACAAAGCGAAGTTCATTCAACCGATAATAGAACAGCTAGATGCTGCGGCAAATGTGACAAGAAAACAAGCGGCAATTTTGGCTACGGATCAGAAAAAGGATCTTGACCAATATGAAGCAATGATAAAAGAGTATCAGAAGCTAGTGGAGAAGAACGCGGAAGAAGAAGAATTCCAAGCATTCTTCACCGATGAGCCGCTTTTTCTTGACACGAAGGTCAAAAACGCTATTCCAAAAGTGCCTCTCGGAGGCGAAGAAATACCCGATTTCCTGTTGGTTCTCCACGATCTCAACCATGTATTCGTTGAGATAGAAAAACCTGGAGCTAAGATATTCAAGAAAGATGCAGATCCGACGTCGACGTTTACACATGCACAGCAGCAGATTAGAAACTACTTGAAATGGGCTATCGAGGATAAGGAGTGGCTGAGGAAAAGAGGGTATCCCGAAATGACTGCTGACAACGTGAGAGGTTTGGTTGTGATAGGTAAATCCAGTGACCTCACGGGAGACACTGCAGCAAAATTGGAGAACATTAGATCCGAAGTTAGAGGAAAGTATGAAATCAAGACCTTCGACGGCATACTAGCTGAAAACGCAACAATATTGAAAAATCTCAGAAAACTTGCTTCCAATTGACAAATGGCATTGAAGCGGCAAGTGGAAATGCAAATTGCTCTCAAGAGAGTTTTTATTTTTATATGGAGTAACAGCCTTAATCATAATGGAAACTATGGACATTATACCTGAATACTTTACTGCACAGTAAACCTAATAAAACTTTACCCCCAAAACCTAAACCCAAACGAACTGCTGCGCTCCACAATAAGATTTATGTGTGAGACCCACGAACTGACAAGTGAGTTAACCATGAAACAAATATTAAAATCAATCAATATCCAGGTTCCAGCGAGTGTGATCTATGCAAGCATCAAAGAAGTGGACGTAAGTCGTTACACAACCGACCTTTTCGGTGGGGCTGCAAGTACGATTTTCACAAAAGATATTCCGAATCAATTACTCGCTGTTGAGTCAAGTAGCGGGCTCGCAAAGCTACAGGTTGAGATCTCACTTAGGTCACTTGGGGAATCAATGACCGAAGTAACAATCAAATTTGATCATAAATGGACAAACGAAAACGCAGTCAAATTGCTTATGATGGCAGAGATCGCGACATTTCTCGCTTTGGAATATGGATACAACGCCCGCATACAGTAGCCTCTCCTAAGTTGAGAGTTTAGACCGAGAAGTGAAGTCAAAAGCGCGCGCGATCTTGAGCTATTCCTGATCCTCACTTTAACCATTAGTTTTATAGCAAGAAGATACACAATTCACAACACCTGCTTCAGCACAAGATTCGCCAAGCATGTGTACGTATTGAGGGGAAAAGCCTTTGCTGTTTCGTCCAGATGAGTATAAGATTCGGTTTGAAATCTTCAAAAAGCTCGACGGTCTAACATATCCATTTACCTTTGGTGAGTTTTGGAGAAGGAAACTTGCACTGGAGAATGAAACGAAAAGTATCTTAGACACTGGAAACTTGGAATCTACATATAATAAGCTCAGCATAACATTAAGAAAATGGCGGTGGGCACGCCCCTATAGTTTGGCACGTCTCTCTAAAGGTTTGAGCCTTTCTCTTCATAATATGCAAGATGCCTATGCCGAACTTAGGAGATACAGTTTGTTGGAAGTGGAGGAAATTCCAGATGACCTTCTAAGAAAAGTCTGGCATGAGATGGGTTGCGTAAAGAATTTCGGAAAGAATTCTGGCGGATACTATCTTGTTATGGGGGCAACGAAACCTCTGATGTTTGTTTGGGGACAAACGCCAGCTTTTGATTCGGTTGTTCGCAGACGGATGCCAAAATTTGGTATCACGGGAATAACCTATGATCATTGGAATTATGAAACCTGGAAGCAAGTACTTGTAAAGTTTAAAGAAGAAATAGAGCAGCAGGATGGGTTAATAGAGTTTTTAAGAGCAACAACCAAGCAAGAATACAAAACAGACAAGATCGTTCCATACGGACAGTTGATAGACCTTTACTATTGGACACAACCTAAGCCTTGTAATACACATTAGAGCGCGCGCTAGGCAGTATGCTTTTAAAAACAGCGAAAAGAGATAGTTGTACGCTCGCATGTGCAATGATGAGGGGAACAGAAACTGAGAATCTATATTACGCACTGTTCTGCAAAAAAGGACAACTCACTTTGTGACACAGGTAAAAAGGTGACACCTGACCAATTATATTCGGCAACACCCACGCAACGGTTCATGATTGAATGTAAAAAGAAGGGCGTTATGTGGGCCATTTTCTCTGACAAACACGGCGTATGGTTTCCCGAAGAAAGACATGAATGGTATGATAAGGACCCCGATACCGTTTCTGAACAAGAATTTACACAATTAGTCAAGAACTTCGAAGAAAGACTCGCCAATTTCGATGAAATTTGGTTCTATTGCAATCCAAGTCGTTTTCATCCAATGTACGAAAGGCTCTTAAAAGAAGCCAGAGTAAAAGGCAAAATGACCCTCTTCACCCACAAGAAGCAGATCACATAGAGCGATAGTCATGTCCGAACGATGCAAATGGCTTCACGAACAACTCGAACAGCTGCCGTTCATAAGATATCCATTCAACCTCGACCAGCTGCCTGAAAACGGTATCTATTTCTTTTATGAGCAAGGCGAGTTTTGGGGGCACGGCGGAAGTAAGCCCCGAATAGTCCGAGTAGGCACCAGCAAAGATGGTAACTTCAGAAAGCGCATATCAGAACATTATCTATTTGACGAATCAAAAATGAACTTCGATTCCACCAAACCTGCACCCCGAGAAAGAAGCATATTCAGAAAAAACATCGGTCGAGCACTACTCAACCAAAGACATGATGATTACCTGAAAATCTGGGAAATAGATTTTACCTCACACAAATCAAGAAGAGAAAACGCCAACGTACGGGATATAGAGAAAGAAAAAAAGCTGGAAAGCGAAATAACAAAACTGCTGCGAGAAAATTTCTCCTTCAAATCCATTGAACTGAGCGGCCAAGCTCAACGCATGGGTAAAACAGGCCTGGAAGGCGCGTTAATCGGCACTCTTGCACAATGTTCACTCTGTCAGACTTCAAGTAAGTGGCTTGGAAGATACTCACCCAAGACCGAAATTAGCGGTGGTAAACTATGGCTAGTACAGCATTTAAAGGCCAATCCAATCCGCGACAACGACGAGACAATAATACTTAATGCGATAAAAGCGGGCAGAACTTCACGAGTCGAATAAGCTCAGCGCGCGCGCTAATATAACTATAAATTAGGGAGTAGAGCTTGATTTGTAGGCTTTTGCGCCTTTGCGGAGCAACATTTCAACCGTGTTGCTCCAACGAGGCATCGTTCGATCCTTTTCCTCCGCCGACTTCACTTCAGCCTCATGAATATTTTTTATTTCACTGAATAATTTGTCATCAATCGTAGCCACAATGCGTTTCTTAGTCATTTACATCACCTGCACCAAAATCCCAGCTGCCGGTGGCGGAGCAGGTGTTGCTGCAAGAGCCTGAAACTCATACATACGCTCATAGTTAGCGCCGAGTTTGGTGACCAACTTGATGTATCGGCCATCCTTGCTGAAAGCTCCACTCTCTTGCCAACCGTCAGCGTTTAATGTTCCGTCCCAAACTGAGGCGCCAAGATTTGCGGGGTCGTCGCCCACATACACGGTGAGACCTGAATTTTCACCCCATCTGTAGCCTGCGACTTGAAACAGTTTGATTTTAGTGATTGTCTTGGTACTTCCCATATCAAAGATAATCCAATGTAGCTCAGCGGTTCTGTGATTCCAATACGTTCCTGTGTCGGTGTCTATCGCCTTCGTCGCAAGGTAAGGGCTTGTTTGTCCACATTTACTATGAACCGCTGAAGGCGTAGTCCAATCAGCCATGGTTTTTCACCTAGCTAAGCGTCACCGTTTGGTCGCATACGACTTCGACAGTCAAGTCTGCGCCAGCGATTGTGGAACCGACTTGGTCAATGTCAATCGTGAGTTTATCTCCTTCCGCAAGGCTTGTCACGTCTGGCGTGTCTGAATCGTCTGTCGTGTCGCCAATGGCGATGCTTGGCCTCCCACCTTGAGTTGTGAAAATCGTGGTTCCATTCTTGTTAACATCAACGATTAAGGCTGCTCCTGTAGGCGCTGTTTTCACGACAGCTTTGACTTTGACGATGGTTAACGTGCATGGTGCGACGATGGTGGGCGCTTTGTCCGTGCCTGTAGTTAACGTTCCAACAACGGCGAAGCTAAGAGTGGTTTTGATAGTGGATGTATCCGCTGCCAGTATCAGCTTTTTCCATGTTGCGGGCATTAACCTTTAACCTCAGTTGGTATTTTACGTTCTTGCCGTATCATCTTCACTTTTGCGTCTAATGCTTCTTGCAAGG
>Ga0315294_10006746_pt1 | contig 12591 bp, 14 predicted proteins | sample YL17G13_40_MG_FD_203626 | JGI IMG/M metagenome (GOLD analysis project Ga0315294, IMG submission 203626) | Sediment microbial communities from Yellowstone Lake, YNP, Wyoming, USA - YL17G13_40 | ecosystem: Environmental > Aquatic > Freshwater > Lake > Sediment | place: USA: Wyoming | collected...
ACCAGTCAAATATCGACCTTATCATCCCCCGGCTCGTGGTCTTTTGTGAGGAGATCAACCGTCTGGAGGGAATTCGTGTTATTCCGGGGATCGAACTGACCCATATCCGGCCTGAGGCCATACCAGCTTTGGTCAGCAGGAGCAGGAAGTTGGGGGCGAGATTGGTGGTGGTTCACGGAGAGACCATCGTCGAGCCGGTAGCGCCAAGGACCAACAGAATGGCCATCGAGTCCTCTGTGGATATCCTGGCCCATCCCGGTCTGATCACAGAAGAGGAGGTCTTATTGGCCAAGGAACATTCTGTATACTTGGAATTGACCTCGCGCAAGGGCCACTCATTGACCAACGGTCATGTGGCCAAGCTGGCGCACAGGATGGGGGCACCTATGATATTGAACAGCGACGCCCATGCGCCTGGTGATATCTGGTCAGTAGCTCGCCTGCACGAGATCGTCGTGGCCGCCGGTTTGACGGAAGACGATTACCACACCATGATGAAAAATGCCGAATCCATTGCAAAGCGATGTCTGGCCTAAAGGGTGTTTGACTGTGAATCAAATGTTGAAGGTTTGAACCCCGAAGCCCGATATTCTGCGCCGAGGAGAATTCATTTCTTTGGGCAATGGGGGTTCGATTTACCATTGGTCTTTCGTCATTATCTTTTGAAAGGCATCTCAAGATATTGCAAGCGCGGATAATAGAATTGATCAGATATCGATCTTTCAAATGAGAGACTATTTCATTGTCAAAACAATTTATTTAGTATTAGAACAAATGAGAGCTGTTTCACTATTAAAACGAATTATTTAATATTACAGCCACCTATTTTTATCAAGCATTTTTTTATTGACATAAGAATATCTTTTTCATATGATCTTCTCGATTGAAAACCACTTTTAATCACTTATTCCATTGGGTGCGCCGGATGGCCGGTACACAGAAAGGGGGTCTTTATGTTAAGGAGATTCATTTTTATCTTTATGGGTGTTTTCATTCTCGCAATCGTGCTACCCTCCCCAGCTCCAGCAGCAAGCTTTCCGGAGAGGGACATCACCCTGGTCTGCCCTTGGTCAGCAGGCGGCGGCACTGACACCTTAGCCCGTACCCTGGTAAAAAATGGTAAGAAATACTTCGGTGTCAACATTAACGTGGTGAACAAGGTCGGGGGCACCGGCGCGGTCGGCATGAATTCGGTGGCGACGGCACGGCCGGACGGCTATACGGTCGGCGTGATCACCTTCAACCTTAGCACCTACCGGATGCTCGGCTTAGCCGAGCTTTCCTACAAGGACTTCGACCTCATCGCCCTGCTCAACCGGAGCATAGCCAGCCTCTCAGTAAAGGCCGACTCACGGTTCAAAACGATGAAGGACATGGTGGAGTACACCAAAACAACCCCTGGTGTCGTGACGGTCGGGCACTCGGGCCCGGGCAGCCCCTGGCATCTGGCGGCCGAGGACTTGGCCCATAAACTCGGCCTGAAGTTCAGAATGGTACCCTTTGACGGGGCGGCTCCGACCCGCACCGCGCTCGTGGGAGGCCACATCACAGTGGCGTCCACCGGCATGGACGAGGTTCTACAGTTCTATCTAACGAAGGAGATCCGCATGCTTGGGGCCATGAGCCCGGCCCGTCACCCGTCCTTCCCGGACGTCCCGACCATAGCTGAGGCCGGCTACCCAATTCAGGATCCCGTCGTCGACTGGCGAGGCTTAGGAGCACCAAAGGGAACACCTCCCGAGATCATGAAGGTCCTGCGCGACGGATTCCGGAAGGCGGCCGAAGATCCGGAGTACATCGCCTTGATGGACAAGCTTGCCCTGCCTCGGGCCTACTTGGAGGGCGATAAGTTCGTAGAGTTCCTTGCCAACATGGAAAAGACACTCGAACCCGTTCTGGATAGGGTCGGTCTACTTAAAAAGAAATAACCCAGCCCTCGGCCAGTCACACCGGGAGGGAGGGTACACGGCTCTCCTTCCCGGATTTCTCTGACAACCCAAGCAAATCTCGGAGTTCCCATGACTAATTTGAGTATGAAGAAGGGGGATATCATAGCCACACTGGTGATCGTCCCTATATGCTTTTATGTCTTCTACGAATCGGGAAAATGGCCTGTAATAGATCTGACCGGCATCGGCAGCCCATCGTTTATCCCGCGAGGGGTGGCCACCTGCTTGCTGTTTGCCGCCGGGATGCTTCTGTTCCGCGCCCTGAGAGGCCGAGCCCTCATGCTCGAGAGCAAGCTGGAGGGAGCGAACCTCCGACGCGTCTCCGCAGCAGCCCTGCTCACAGGAGCGTATGTGTTCGTTGTCGAACGGGTTGGGTTCATCAGTACAACGTTCTTGTATATGCTGTTCTTTGTCTGGGTGCTTGGCGAGCGGCGCTGGCTCCGTTTGGTCATGTTTGCTTTACTTGTTCCAGCTGTTGCGTATGTAATCTTCTCCACTATTTTACACGTGCCGCTGCCGCGAGGCTGGTTTCGGTAGCAATTTCTGGAGGGTCGTTCTTATATGGTCAGCCTGGATCTTCTACTTCGAGGTTTTGCCACAGTCTTGACAGGCTATAACATTGTAGCCTTGGCCTTGGGCTCATTCATGGGCATCATCATTGGAGCCATTCCCGGGCTCACTGCCACCATGGGGATCGCGCTGTTAGTCCCGTTCACGTTCGGCATGAACCCAATCACAGGCATCGTAATGCTCCTCGGAATCTATACAGGAGCGATCTACGGCGGAGGCATCGCTTCAATTCTCATCAAAACTCCGGGGACACCAGCTGCTGCAGCGACAGTGTTCGATGGGTATCCAATGGCCCAGAAAGGGATGGCTGGGAAGGCGATCGGCATGGCCACAGTAGCCTCGGGCATCGGCGGAACCTTCACCGCGATCTGCCTCACCTTCTTTGCCCCGATCTTAGCCAAATTCGCCCTTCGATTCAGTGCCCCTGAGTATTTTGCCCTCGCCGTCTTCGGGCTTTCGGTGACAGTCACCTTGGCTGGTAAATCCCCTCTCAAGGGTTTCATCTCAGGTGGGCTTGGACTCCTCATCGCCATGATCGGCCTCGATCCCATGGGTGGATTCCCAAGGTTCACCTTCGGATCGACCGAGCTGTCTGGCGGATTCTCCTTCGTTCCAATGCTGATCGGACTCTTTGCCCTCTCTGAGGGTTTCCGGCAGGTGGAGGTCATCCTCACCGCTCCTAAGGTAAGTGCAGTCCTGAAGGATATCCTGCCCAAATTCCGTGAGCTGAGGCAATGCTCAGTCACCTTTATCCGTTCCGCCATCATCGGCCTGATCGTTGGAATCACACCCGCTATCGGAGCAGAAACCTCTTGTTTCGTCAGTTATAGCGAGGCCAAGCGGACTTCCAAACATCCTGAGCTGTTTGGTACCGGCATCCTGGAGGGCGTGGCCGCCCCCCAGACAGCAGAGAATGCGAGTACCGGTGGAGACATGTTGCCTATGCTCACGCTGGGACTGCCAGGCGATGCAGCAACTGCAGTCCTCATGGGTGCTCTGACCATTCATAACCTGCAACCCGGTCCCATCTTGTTCCGAGATCACTCTGCTTTGGTTCATCAGATCTTTGCCGGCATGATTGTAGCAAACCTTATCTTCGTGATCTTTGGACTCACCTTTGCTCGGTTCTTTGCCAAGGTCATCAACATCAAACGTCAGTACCTCATCCCCCTCATCTTCATCGCCTGTATGGTCGGATCCTATGCCATTAATAACAACTTTTTCGACCTGGCAACCTGCGTCTTCTTCGGATTTCTTGGCTACCTGATGATACGATACGACTACCCCGTCTCACCCATGGTCCTCGCCCAGATCCTGGGCGCCATGATGGAGTCGAACTTCCGAAGATCACTCGCAATGTCGCGAGGGGATCCTTTGATCTTAGTGACCCGTCCAATCGCAGTGACGATATTGGTCTTAGCTATCTTCACGACCGTGACAGCCATCCGACGCCAGCGCAGTGCATTACGACAACAAGCAGTCCTATCCACTACAAAGTCAGATGAAAGCTCCCAGAACGAAAACAGGTGAATCAGCCGCCCTTTATCCCCGTCCTTCAGGACAACCGATAGAAAAAATACTGACCAAGAGAAAGGGAGTAAGAGATGAACCATAAGACCTTGAAAGAGATTTGTCAAAGGTTCGGAAAACTTTATACAGGGACCGTCGCCGACACTCTGGATAAAAAGGGGTATCGTAACCAAGTCTTGCCACATGACATCACTCCCATTACCATCGTTAATAGGGTGGCTGGATTGGCATTTACCGGGCAAGGGTCTCTTTGCGATGATCCAAAGAGTGATGACACACAGATGCGTCTGGATATGCTCGAAACCATTACCCCTCATTCCATCTCCGTATGGGCTTGCGGCGGCCATGCAGGTTCTGCCCACTGGGGAGAGATCATGTCAAAGGCTGCTCGGCAGCAGGGCTGCCAGGGAGCAGTCATCGATGGCGGGGTCCGTGATGTCGATTTCATCAACAGAATGAAGTTTCCTGTCTTTGCCCGATTCAAATGCTCCGCAAGTTCGATTGGACGTTGGGAAATTAGAGAGTATCAGGTCCCAATTAAAATTGGTGACACCCCAATCTTTCCGGGCGACTTCATTTTCGGCGATACGGATGGCGTTGTTGTAATCCCAAAAGACCTTATCAGAGAGATCTTGTCAGAGGCTGAAGCCCTCTTTCTTCGGGAAAGGGGTATGCGAAGAGAACTGCGAAAAGGTGCCTCAATTAAGAAGGCCTACAAGAAATATGGTGCGTTTTGATACGCTCCCGAGGATTATTTACCGCTACTAGGGGTAGGACGAGGGGGTCACGTCTTGTTTTTTGATGTTTCCTAATAAATCGTAAAAATGCAAGTTCTCACCTTTCAATTCTTTTAATCTCAAATAGCAACATTTACCCGCCCTAACCTACTGATTCGAAGAGCCTTTGGTGAAGAGGAATCATTTTGGTTTTAATGATCAGGTTTCAATAACATCTGAAGATGTAACCCTCCAAGGTTCTCCCTGAATTTTTGGAAACATCCAGGGGCAAGATCTGAGGGGTTTGCTGCGCCGAGGAGAATTAATTTCTTTCGTCAGTTGGAATTCAGTTTATCACGAGTTATTGGTCATTTCGAGATTGGAAAAAGATAAAGCCGTCCCCTTAACTTCTGCCAAAAAATAAGAACATGTGAAATTTCCTTCAAATCTAATCTGAAGCCAAACTTGTCCTCTCTTATGGTTTATAAGGTTCCACAGTTCTGCACCGCTGTTCCACTTGATATTTAATCTGCTGGATTGTTTGTTCATCCAATATTATTTCCTTAGCGGTCACATATTTTATTATCTCTTTTGGATTAATGACCATTATATTTCCATCGTTCATCTGACGCTCTACCATCCAACCAGGCAGTGCTAAAACAGCATTTACAGGCACTGACTTTCCAACACTCTTTCTTACAAAATCAGACAAACATTTTGATTCCTCTTTCGCTTGTTGAATTGATTTTGATTCTTGGAAGTTTGGAAAGATAAGCTGTGAATTCTTAAAAAATACTTTAGCCCCCTGTTTTCCCTTCCCGACAGGCTTCGATCGGGTTTTCGTCTCAACGGCAAACACTCCTGCTGGACCTATGACAACATGATCTATATTGAAATGATCTCCTGGAAAATCATGAAATACATAGTAACCATAATGCATCAGCTGATTGAGCTCTTCTGCCGTTGCCAATTCTCCATCCAGTCCCAGTCTCATATCTTGGATTCTCTTGTATTGGGACTTTATTCTAAGCAGGATTAAAAGAGCCAAAATAATCCAAATCGGTATTGTGAAATAAACTAACCTTGATGGAAATAGTGTAAGGACCGCTCCAAATAGAGTAATTAATACCAACGACCAAATATTGGAATTCAAGTCGAGTGTCTCGTTCAGTAGATTATGGTGAATGGTTTGGCCAGGACTTCGCAGCAGGTTATCTCTCAAAGGAGACCTTTTGGTGGCTCGAAATAACTTTCTCCCTAACGCTGTCCTTTTCCACGCCCCCGTAACTAAGAGTGTTGCCACAATGGAAAGTAGAATTACCCCGATTAGCAAGATCAGATTAAACATTTGTCCATTTAACATGTAGATATCTTTCCTACCGATATGCCTTCATGAAATTCAGGAGGTATCCCTCTTTTCTTTATTAATGACTCATTAACCTAATGACCCATTGACCAGGGTCACTATGTTCGCATGTTTAAAATTGGCAATTTGAAATTAGAAGAAAATTAATGAGCCTCAACAACCGTCCCCTTTTCTGACTTCTGATCACTTTTTTTCCACAATCCCCTCATGTTCTCCCTTGCCTCTCTTTCATATCTCCTGAACTCCTCCTTATACTTAAATGGAAACTTTATATAAGCAGATCCATACCCCTGCTTGATGATTTCTGCATTCAAGAAAGTCCCATCCAAAAGATAGACATAAGCAAGGAGGCGTCTATATTTGTCCCTCTTTCGCCTGTCAAACTCAAAGCGGGCCTCCTTCCCATCAACCATCTGTTTGGTAAAAAGATGTGCTTCTTTTCCAAAATATTGGACAGGTTTTCGAGGATGTTTGGTTTCAGGAGTGTCCACACCGATCAGCCGGACTTTCTCCCCATTGGTAAGAAGAAGGGTATCTCCATCGATGGCACGTTTTACCCTGTAAATCTCGGCATGGGAAGTGGAGAGAAGAAAAAAAAGGATTAAAATTGGAATAACAGATAAGGAAAATTTCCGATTCATGGAGCACTTTATTGAGGGCCCAACCTTATAAGCATCGATTTTCTTTTGCACACTTCATGTAAAAGGCAAATCCGTTGCCAAAGTCTAAAAATCTTATGAAGTTCACAACATGTCGAAACTCAAAGATTATTTAAATTGATGTGACACTCTCGATGGGATGGCGTTGCTCATATTTTTCCCAGTTGCCTACTTTTTTGAACACATGCCACAGTGCAGATAAGGATGAGCCTATGATAAGGGGATAGAGGTGCGGGAGAATTGAATAACGGGCGGAGTCCTTCGAAGCTCTGGCGAGGAAGGATGTGTCCCTCCGTAGCTTTAGCGTAGGAGGAGAATAAAAAATAATTTCTCAGTTCTTATGTTTATAAATTAAGGCCGCCCCTTTTCTATTTAAAGCTGTTGCTCCAACAGTGAAGGCGGGTAGAAAAATATCTTTAGCAGAATTTCTGGAAGGATGGAGGGTTAAGATTTAAGGAGTTTCAAGAACCAAATTATCAAAAATATGGGAGATGTCCCTCCTGCTTTTTGAAGATGTGACCCTCAGAGGTTTTGGTTTTCAATATAGACATAGATTTGTTATGTATTTTTTTTATTAGAATAAAATATGTATTTGACAAACATATTAATTCAACATATAATTTTGTCAGAAAAGAGGTGATTGGAATGCGTGCTACACTTGAGATCCCTGATGCCCTAATCGATGACCTTCTTAAAGTGACAGGAGAAAGGACCAAGACGAAAGCAATCTGTCTCGCCATCAAAGATTTTATTCGACGGAAAAGGAAAGAAAAACTCCTCTCCCTAAGCGGCAAAATTCGCTTCGACTTGGATTGGAAGGAGATGGAAGAAATTGAGCTGAAAGGAATGAAGGAACGTGAAAAGCTCAGGAACTCTCGTTGATACAAGCGTCTGGATTAGTTTTTTCAGGGGAATCCCCGCAATCAAGGGCCTCTTGGAAAAATTGATCGTAAAGGATGAAGTTTTTACTACAGGTCCTATTCTGTACGAATTGTTGCAGGGGATAAGGTCTCCCGAAGAGAAGGGGCAGGTTAAAGAAGCCTTGCTTTCGACGCACTATTTAGAAATAACCTCAAATGACTGGGAGGGGGCAGCCATCCTGGCCAGCAGCCTCAGGGTGAAGGGAATCACACTCCCCATGACAGATATCTTGATCGCCCATTTAGGAAAAACAAGAAACTTAGAAATCCTCTCTTCGGACCCGCATTTCGACCAAATTCCTGAAATCATGCACCGCAAAGTTGCAATCTAATCGTTTGCATTCTTACAAATAGGAAAACTGTCCTCCTGCTTCTAAAGTTGAATTTTGAAGGTTCGATCCCACCTATTTACTTCTACAATAACAGGACATTTCTAAATTAACTTGACAACATAAGATTTAATACTTGACGGACGATTATGTACATGATATCTTATTTATGTACATTACTGATAGGAGAAAAAATATGCTCAAATACAAACACATGAGGCTAGACCAGGAGAAAATCGAAAGGGTAAAAAAGATTTTTGGGGCCAAAACAGAAACAGAGGTTCTACATAAAGCCCTTGATAAAGTGATTCAGGAAGATCAGAGAAGGATTCGAAAGGCGAAAATCATGCAGCAGATGATCGAACTTCGAAACCGTCTAAGCAAAACGAAGGGGGACACATCAGAGTGGGTGCGGATCGCAAGAAGAGAAAGGGTGAAATCTTATGAAAGCGGTGATTGATGCAAGTGCTGCTCTGAAATGGCAGTTCAAGGATGAAGAGGCTTCTGATGCAGCGACTACCCTTCTTGGAGATTTTGTCGAAGGAAAGATCGAATTGATTACCGTTACGCTCTTTCCCTATGAAATTCTCAGTGCGCTTAGTGTAGCCATTAAGAGAGGAAGGATCACCGAGGCAATTGGTCAAAAAGCTCTAACTTATCTCACCTCTTTAGGGATCGAAGAGAAGATATTTGACGATCTCATCGGAACGACTTTCAAAATAGCCAGAAAGCATCATCTATCTCCGTATGACTGTGCCTACATCGCACTGGCAGAGAAGGAGGAATGCAGTTTCTATACAGGAGACAAGAAACTCTTTAACGCCGCAAAAGTTCGTCTCGCCCGGGTTAAATGGATTGGAAGTTACTAAACATCGAAATTCAAAATCTTAAACCGTTTAACGAAACGCAAAATATATTGTTCCTTTCTTTCCACGATCGGTGTCTTCGGAGAGGTAGCCTTAATCGATTCATTTTATGTAAACGCCAAGAAGATATAAACTGCAAATAGATAATTTCTCAGTTCTTATGTTTATGACTTATGGCCGCCCCCCCCTTCAGTTAAAGCTGCTGCTTCAATTGTGAAGGTGGAAAGAAATTATCTTAGCACAATTCCTGGAAGGTTTGGGTGAGAAGATTTAAAGACAAGACACCCTATTTTCAAATCTTGACGGAGAGGATCTTCGAAAGATTAATTTTCCACATTCCTTTTTCAAAGGACATCTGATAGGTCTCTGTACGAAATTTCGTCTCTCCTCCTCTTGTGGGTTTGAAGCCTATTTTTACTGTGGCAAAGGCGACGGTGGCGCTTTTTACCTCTACTTTGATGTCCCGGATAGTCTCCCATGAAGAGGCCAATCCTATTCCCTTCTTCGTCATCCGGTGCTCAAATACTTCTTTATTGATGGACATTCGGCTCTTCTGATCTCCATGATCATACATGGCATTGTATTTCCCATCTTTCCATAGAGAAAGAATCGTTTTGACTAATTCGATCACATCGCCTTCGATCTTATTTACATTGATCCTTTTCTTCTCTTTCCCTGCAAGCTTTTCCTTTGCCCCTTTTCCATCTTGCTTTCTGACCTTCACCTTCCCTTCCGGAGGTTTCGATTCTTCCGGCAAGGATTTCTTTTCAAGTTGGTCTCTGTACTTTTCAGGGACGCCTGATTCATCTTCTGAAAAATGAACTGCCCCTTTTTCATCAACCCATTTGTAAACATCCTTTGCACGAGAGGGACAATCCACAAAAAGGAAAATCAGGGCTGCTATTACGGCAAAAGCTCTTGTCGCCTTTCGCATCGTCATGACTGTTCCTCCCAACCATCGACTATAAAATAGAACCGTCCCCATTTCGGTATCTTTTACTTCACAGGGCCAACTTTTTTACGGATGACCCGCTTCATTCTTTTTTCCAGCATATAAGGATCTTGAGGTTTAAGTGGGTGACTTCTTTCTCAACTTATAATTTTGTGGACGTCCCTCCGTCCCAACAAACATCAATTTTCAAGACCCCGAAGCTTTCCCTGCTACGGGATCCAACGCCCTCCTATAGCTTTCTCGATAATGGCTTTTGTTTTCTCAACGGCTTCCGGGTTGGGCTCGACACGAACCGGTCGACGGGGGCGGCATCATTCGAAAGTGTAAGAATAGATGTCATCGTAGCAGTGAGTAGCCCCTTTCAACTCATGAAACTTTACGTTTTTTGACCACTTGGCCAGGCTACGGCAAGCAGAATTGTATCCATCATATCTGCCCGCATCATCAAGATCGCCATAAAAGATATGAACCTCGGTCGGCTTCTTGTGGGTGTTTACACAACGATCAATCCCCCAGCCGCCTGGGTAGAGGGCAAAAACCAAACTTGGCGGGGTCCGCTTGCCCTTAAAAAGCGGTCCTGCCTCAAGAGCCTGCTGGCCTCCGCGCGAAAAGCCCATGAGTGCGAAACGGTTTGTATCGATTTTGGGATTATCTTTAAGCAGATCCCAAGCTATGGCAGCATCTTCGGTGTACATGGAGCCGTCAGGATTTTCTGTCCGATTACGGATCCTTGCGTTATCTACGATCGCCGATGCAATTCCCATGGTCTTAAACCATTCCGCCCATTTTTCGGCGCGTCTGTTGTGAGCTCCGGTTCCTTGATAGTAAATGACAACAGGAAACTTCCCATCTCCCTCCGGAATCACCACGTAAAGATTCTTCTGAACCATCTCCGATGTGATTTTTGTAGTCGCACACGCAGCCACGCCAAAACATAGGGTGATAATCAGAAGGAAACTGCCTTTGTGTATCATCCTTCTCATTGTTTGAAGACAAATACCACACTATTAGAAGGGAATCAACATCATTTAGGCTCGCTTCTTTAAAATTGCCAGTTTGAGATTCGTATCGATAGCATTTCAAGAATAAAGATTTGGCCCCCTTCCTTCCATTTACAATTCTGAGTCATTCCAGTCTTCTCAGAAACTCGTCGTGGGTCAAAACCTCTCCGATGTAAGGGAAGAACTTCTCTTCCACGTATTTCTGCTCCTCAGCGGAGATAGCTGCGCAGGCGTCCTTAAGAAGAAAGACCTTGTAACCTTTGTCGTAAGCAGACCTTGCTGTCCCTTCCACACAGACATTGGTTAGGAAGCCGCAGAACGCTACGTTCTTGATGCAATTGACCCGGAGGAGGAAGTCGAGGTTGGTGGAGTGAAATGCGTCCAGTGTTCGCTTCCCCTCCACTACAATATCCTGCTTGGTGGGCTTCAGTTCATCAATGATCTCTCCTCCCCATACGCCTTTCCGAAAGGCTTTGGCCTGCATGACGTTCGCATGGATGGGGCCCAGCACCCCTGCACATCCGGCATCGGAATAGTCTTGTTCGAAGAGAATAGGGACAAGCAATGTTAGACACTTCCCTCTGGCCTTCTGGATGCAATCCTGCGCATTCTTGATTGTGTTCTGGGCCTTTATCTGGTCCTTAACTGCCTGATACAAAGCCCCTCCTTCCTTGCAGAAGTCGTTTTGGAACTCGATGAAAACGATTGCAGTCTCACTTGCCTTCATAAATAGCCTCCTTTCTAAATGATTTTGGAGTCATTTCAAATTCAAATATCATCAAGCGTGTAAGTCAGACCCCAATTGTCTTTATATTCACTATAAATTTACATCTGGGACAGCATCTTTAAAATTGACAATTTGAGATTCGTAGAAAATAAAACCTTCTTTTCTCACAGCCTTCTGGTTTTCCTTCGATCGAGGACTTCAGCAAGAATAGATAAAAGAAAGGAACCTCCTGGAAGAGAAAAGATAGCGACTCTTGGAATGATCTTCGCTATGTTTCTCAGATGCATCCTTATCTCTTTCCTCTCCTCCCTCATCCATTGTTCATCTGTATTCCGGGTTTTCATAAGAAGCTGTATCAGTCCCTTTATCGAAAGGACTTCCATCAGGATGGCTTCCTTATTTATAATGATCAGGCTTTTGAGATATCTTTTAATCATCGGCAAACCAATAACAACAGCAGAGGTCAGTTCGAGGTCAATCCCAGGTCTATTTTCTTAGCGTTCACCTTTCCCAACAAATTCCTCCAAGCGAGCTAACTACACTCTCAAAATGCAAACATTATAGATTCACTCCGCACTTCAATAAAATCTTCTGTCAACTTTCAAGGCCAGGCACCATTTACTCTTTCTTAAATATTCCTCAAATGTGAGAGGTATCCACCCCTCACCCTATCCCTCCTCCAGTGCCTGCCTGCCGGAAGGCAAGGGATGAGGGGATGAATGGTTATGGTCTATAAATTTCTATTGCACCCGCCTTAATGCCTTCTTGGGCGATATCTTCAGGAGTGGTGTTAGAGATAGTTATCACGGGAAAAAACCTAAGAGCTCATAGAAAATCTCTTGGTTCCTTTTTTCCAAAGGGGGTTCTGTCGAAATCGCTATCAAACCTTCCAAGGATTAGATTGTACTTTCTGGCTGCAACATAGTGGTAGGCATCATCAAAATCCAGGTTGAATTGTTCCATCACTCGAACCAACTCATGTGTATCTCCGGGATCAAGATGAATA
>Ga0315294_10006750_pt1 | contig 12590 bp, 11 predicted proteins | sample YL17G13_40_MG_FD_203626 | JGI IMG/M metagenome (GOLD analysis project Ga0315294, IMG submission 203626) | Sediment microbial communities from Yellowstone Lake, YNP, Wyoming, USA - YL17G13_40 | ecosystem: Environmental > Aquatic > Freshwater > Lake > Sediment | place: USA: Wyoming | collected...
CGCGCCCGAGCAGGTCGACGAGTTCCTGGAGAACTACATCCAGCCGCTCCTGGAGGCCAACCGCGACCTCATCGGCACCGAGGCGGATATCGATGTCTAGATGATCTCTTCACAGGTGCTCGCGCGCGATGGCCACTCAGGCCCATCTCCAGGCAGGCGGCGGCTACGACGTGGCCATCGTCGGGGCGGGGCCGGCGGGGGCGACTCTCGCCCGGATCATCGGCGAGGGGTGCAAGGTCCTGCTCATCGACCGCCGGCCGATGGCGGCCGACCCGCCGTCGCCCGGGCAGGCCGACAAGTGCTGCGGCGGCCTCCTGGCGCCCGACGGCCAGGAGATGCTCGCCCGACAGGGCCTCGGCCTTCCGCGCGACGTCCTCGTCGGGCCGCAGCTCTTCGTCGTCCGCACGCTCGACCTGCGGACCCGGCGCGAACGCTACTACCAGCGGCACTACATCAACCTCGACCGCGGCAAGCTGGACCGCTGGCTCCTCTCCCTGGTGCCGGGGGGCGTGGATGTCCGGCTCGGGTGCCGGTTCAGGTCCTTCGAGCGCGGCGACGGCGGCTTCACGATCACCTTGGCGGCGGATGGCAAGGAGTACCGCGAGCAGGCGCGGCTGCTGGTCGGCGCCGACGGCGCGGCATCGCGGGTGCGGCGGCTGGCATTCCCGGACACGCCGTGGCCGAAGCGCTACGCGGCTATCCAGGAGTGGTTCGCCTGTCCGCGGCCGCCGCCGTACTTCTGCGCCATCTTCGACCGGGACACGACCGACTTCTACGCCTGGACGATCCCGAAGGAGGAGGGCCTCGTGGTGGGGGCGGCGCTGGAGCCGGTGGCCGGTGCGGCGGAGCGCTTCGAGCGCCTGAAGGTGAGGCTGGCGGAGTTCGGCTTCCGCTTCGACCGCCGGCTCCGGAGGCACGGCGGGCTGCTCTTGCGGCCGACGCGTGTGGGGCAGATCTGCACCGGCGGGGCGGGGATCGCCCTCATCGGCGAAGCGGCCGGCTGGATCAGCCCCAGCTCCGCCGAGGGGATCAGTTACGCCTTCCGCAGCGCCCTGGCCCTGGCCGACGCCATCGAGGCCCGGCCCGGCGACGTCCTGGCGGCCTATCGAAGGAACACCGCCTCCCTGCGGCGGAACATCCTGGCCAAGAACCTCAAGTCCCCGTTTATATACAACGATTTCCTGCGGGGCCTGGTCATGCGGTCCGGCATCGGGAGCATGGACATCCGCCGGTAGCGCCGGCGGGCGCCGTCAGAGCCGGAACGCCCGGAACCAGAGTTCCAGACACACGAGTGCCCACAGCGGCTCGCCGTGATCGGCGCGAAGGGCGGTGTGGGCGGCAATCATCTCCTCGATCGTCCGGCGCTCGGTGATGCCGCGCGCCACCGTGCCCGGATCGAGCAGAATTCCGCGCATCCAGTCGGCGTAACCCGTCGCCAGCCAGCGGCTCACCGGCACGCCGAAGCCCATCTTGCCGCGACGAACGACGCCAGCCGGCAACTGGTCGGCGAACGCCTCGCGCAGGATCGCCTTCCCCTGCGGCATCCGGCCGAGACGCGGGCGCCACTTGAGGTCTACCGGCATGCGCCGGGCGAGTTCCACCACGCGGTGGTCGAGCATCGGGCAGCGGACTTCCAGGCCGTGGCGCATCGAGGCGATGTCGACCTTGGCGAGGCAGTCGTTCGGCAGGTAGTCGGCGAGGTCGATCGCCATGGCCCGGTCCGGCCACGGCCGCGATTCCAGGCGCGCCACGGCGGCGCGCCAGGCGGTGAGCGGATCGTCGGCGAGGGCCTCGGCGGCGAACGCCGGCGTCGCCAGGGCCGCCAGGGCCTCCGGCGAGAAGAGCGACCGCCACGCGAGGTATCGCGGCAGGGGCTCCAGGTCGAGCGCCGAGAGGAACCGCCGGGCGGCGTTCCAGCGGCTCTTGCGGCCCGCGTGCGGCCTCATCCGCCGGCCGAGCCGCGCGAGCATCCGGCGCCAGCGCGGCCCCAGGCGCTCGCTCATCGCCATGGCCGCGTGGCGAGGGTACCCGCCGAACGATTCATCGCCGCCGTCGCCCGACAGGGCCGCCGTGACGTGCCCGCGGGCCTCGCGCGCCAGATAATACATGGCGATATTTGAGGAGTCTGCGAAGGGTTCGCCGTGGCGTTCGACGAGTTCGCCGAGCGCCTCGACGCAGCGCGGCTCGACGGTCACCTCGGCGTGTTCCGCGCCGATGCGGCGGGCCACCGCGCGGGCGTAGGCCGACTCGTCCCACCCGCGCTGGCCGAAACGGACCGTGAACGTGCGAAGCGGCGCCGGCGACTGGGCTGCCGCAAGCGTTGCGACGATCGAGGAGTCCAGTCCGCCCGAGAGCAGGACGCCCAGCGGCACGTCGGCCGCGAGTTGCGACCGCACCGCTTCGGCGAGCGCGCCGCGCAGCCGCTCGCGCCACTCGTCTGGGCCAACGCCTGACTCCGCGGGGCCGCGCGGGATGTCCCAGTACCGCGTCGGGCCGGTCACCGTTCCCGCCACGGCATCGAACACGAGGTAGTGCGCGGGCGGGAGTTTGCGGACGCCCACGAGGCCCGTCTCGGGCGCGGGGACGTAGCCGAATTGCAGGAACCGGCCGACGGCGCGGCGGTCGGCCTCGCGCGCGAGGTGGGGGCACTCCAGGAGCGCGGCCACTTCGCTCGCGAAAACGAAGGCGTGCGGCCCGTGCCACCAGTAGAGCGGCTTCTGCCCCAGCCGGTCGCGGGCCACCAGGAGCCGCCGGTGCCGCGCATCCCAGAGGCCGAAGGCGAACATGCCGACCAGGCGGCTCAGGAGTTCCGGCCCGTGGTCCTCGTAAAGGTGTACGAGGACCTCCGAGTCCCCGGCCGAGCGAAGCGTGTGGCCGTGGGCGGCAAGGGCCGCGCGAAGGTCGCGGTAGTTATAGATCTCGCCGTTGTAAGCGAGCCAGACCGAGCCGTCTTCGTTCGAGAGAGGCTGGCGGCTGCCGGGCGGGTCGATGACGGCCAGCCGCCGGACGGCCAGACCCACGGAGCCGGCTGGCATGCCCACGCCGCCGTCTGCGTGGGAATGTTCCGCCCCACCGATACAGCATGCCCACGGAACAGATGCCGTGGGCATGCCACCCCCGCTCTGGCCCTCGATCCAGAAGCCTTCCTGGTCCGGGCCGCGGTGGACCAGGTGTGCGGCCATCCGGCCGAGGACCTCGCGGTCCACGGGCCGGCCGTCGTTGCGGATGATCCCGGCGATGCCGCACATGCCCCGCCTCCCAGGGCGGATAGTGTAGGCCGTGGCAACGCCGCGGCAATGAAATTGGTCGGCCGGCCCGGGATGCCGCGGCGTTGCCGCGGCCTACGGCTATAAAGATTGACACTTGGCCGCACAGGGGCCTATAATCGGCCCGTTGCGATGATTGGCGGGCGCGTGGGTGCAGGGCGCTTACCCTGCACCCGGGAGTGGTGCGTGGCGCGACCAGGGAGCATGGCGGTGGCGATCGGTCTGGCGGGGCTGGCCCTCGTCCTGGCCGGCGGGTGCTCCACGTTTCGGGGCGGCGACCTGGAGCGGCAGAAGATGATCATGGACCTGGCCGATGCCCTGCGCGAGGAGGCCCTCAACCTGCCGCAGGAGGGCCCCCGCGAACGCATCGTCTCGGGCCTCATCCAACTGCGCGAACTGATGATGACGGACATGGTCCTCAAGCCGGTCGAGGAGTCGCCGGGCGGGCCCCGGTTGCCGGCGCCGGAGGGTGGCGTGAAGTCCGACCCCGCGTGGTCCGCCATGTTCGCGCCCAAGAGCATCGTGATCGGCTTTTTCACCAAGACCAGGAGTTTCGGCGCGTCGGAGGCCTCTGGGTCGGGCGGCGACCAGGGAGGCGACGAGGGGCTGGAGGTCCGCCTTCAGCCCCTCGATCAGTACGGCGACCCGACGAAGGCGGTCGGCTCGTTCCGCATCGAGGTCTTTGCGTACCGCGCTTTGAGTGGCGAGAAGCGGGGCGACCGGCTCGGCCACTGGTTCGTCAAGGTGCTGGACGCCGAGAGCCAGCGCAGGTATTATGACCGCGTGGACCGGTGCTATGTCTTCCCGCTGCTGTGGGACAAGGGTGTGGAACCCGGCAAGGCTGTGATTGTTCAGGCGACGTACTACCCGCCGGGCGGGTTCCAGGAGAAACTGTTCGCGCAGCGCGTCATCAAGATCGAAACACCGGAGGAATAGGGGTGATGGGGAGGGCGACGTTGGGCCGGCTGTTGTGGGTCGCCGCGGCCATCGCGCTGGGCGTGGCGCTGGGGGGTTGCGAATTCACGCGGCAGGGGTACCAGACCGTCTCGCTGGGCCAGACCCAGGCGGACGTGCAGAAACTCCTCGGACCGCCCACCTACCGGGCGGACACCGAGTGGGTGTACACCCGCGGCGATCCGCGCGACCTGACGAAGATGGTGGTGCGTTTCGACGCGGGAAAGAAGGTCGTCGGAAAATCGTGGCAGAACCCGGAGAAACCGTGGGAGAATCACCGCGAGGGGCAGGTGCCTTAGAGTGTAGTCCGGGGCGCGCCCCGGCCGATATGAACTCCGGGCCCGCCGCGTAGGGCTTGGGAGAAACAGAGGGCGCGGGCCTTGAGAAAGGGATTTGTGATGCACATCACTCGATGGATCGTGGCGGTCGTGGCGCTCGCGGGCCTCGCGGCGGCGGGGTGCTGGTATCACCAGCCCAACCTCGACGAGTGGTACGGCAAGACGTCTGTCGGCATGAGCAAGGACGAGATCATCAAGGTCCTCGGCCAGCCCTCCGTCGTCCTGGGTAACGAACTCTTCTACCTGTACGACGACCCGGAGGCGCCCGCGCGGTTCCGTTTCGTCCTCAACGAGAAGGAGTTCGTTGTCGAGAAGTACGTCGAGACGAAGAAGGAACTGGCCAAGAAAGCCGAGGAGACGATGGGCGTCGTTCCGCCCGTCGAGAGGCTTCCCGGCGAGGAAGGGCGCGTGTATCCCGGCGGCCCGCTCCCCCGATTTGAAAAGAAGCCGCCACAGTCATAGCGGGAGGTGCGAACTGGGGTCGGGCGCGGGGTTGTAACATCGGCCGGCCTACACCTCGGCATCACGTTATCGGTGATTCAGGGGCACGGCATGCCGTGCCCCTGCGACTTGCGCGGGGGGCCGAGGCACGGTGGCAGGAGATCCGCTGCATGTGACTACTGTGTCGGCTTCTCAGGCATCTTCCTTGCGAGCCAGCCGTACCGCAGGCGCTCGACGGCCTTCTTTCTCCTCCTGGGTGGCCTTGGTCTTCGGGAAGACCTTGATCACGTTTTCCTCGTAGACGCGGACTGCTTCCTCTGGAGGCGTGCCGGGCGCGACCTCATACGCCCTGCATTCCTCGAAAGCCCGCTGGGCGGCGCCTTCGAGCGTGTTGGCCGAGATGGGTCCGGCCGGGGGCCTGCCGCGAAGGCGCGGCAGCGTCACCTGGGTTTCGGCCGCCAGCGCTTCCCCGGAAAGCGTTGTGAACTTCGCGCGCACGATGACGCCGGGGCCGGCGGGCCGGCGGCCCTCGGGCCAGGGCAGTTTCAGGACGTAGCCCGTCACGCTGAGCATGTTGGTCCACGTCTGCGCGAGGTCCGCCAGCGGGAACTGCCAGCGGTGCACCAACTTCGGCGGTTGACCCGCGGGCGCCGGGTTGAGGGCTTCAAGTTCCAGGCTGCCGGCGCGCTTGACGATCTCTCCGCTTTCGTCGAGCGGCTCGAGGATGATCTTCAGCCGCTCGTCGGCCGGCCCGCCGCCTTCGAGCACGCCGGTGTGCTTGTTGAACCGGATGGCGGCAACGCGGAACGGGTCGGCAGCAGGCGCCGCGGCAGGTTTGGGCTGAGCACCGGCGGCGGTCAGGTCTGCCACACGCCGCTCGCAGGCCACGAGCCTGTCCTGGAGGACCAGGTTCTCGTGCGCGAGGACCTGGAGTTCCTCGTCCTTCGACAAGGCCGCGCCGCAGCCCGAACCCGCGAGGGTCACCGCCACGCACCCGAGAAGACCGGCAAGACGCCATCGCTTCATGGCAGGAAGTCCCTCCCCCAGATCAACCTGACGGGGGTGGCATGGCCACGGCCTGCCCGCCGTGGCGGGCGCCGTTGCGTGGCCATGCGGGCTCGGCGAGCGACATCCTTCATGGTCACCCAAGAGCGGGTGACCATGCCACCCCACATGGGCCAAGAGCCACTTTAGGCGACCGGCGCGTGCGTGTCAACTGCCACCCGCGCTGAGCGTCCTTGTGACGGCGCGCCGGCGCGCCTATAATGAACCTCTGCGGCAGGGAGGCGACATGGCGGCAAAGATCCGAGTGGGTACCGTACGGTTCCTGAATGCCTGGCCTCTCGTGTTCGGCCTTCGGGACCGCGAGGACGTTGATCTGCGGTCCGAGGTGCCGAGCGCGCTGGGGCCGCTGCTGGCCCGAGGCGAGGTGGACGTGGCCTTGGCGCCCTCGATCGAGTACTTCCGGCTGGCGGCCGATGGGACCGAGCGCACCCGTGCCGCCGAGGCGCCGCGGGGCGCCCGCGCGGGCTTCGTGGCCCTGCCGGTGGCGGCCATCGGCTCGCGCGGGGCCATCGGGTCGGCGAAACTCTTCGGATTTGCCGAACAAGACCGGTTGCGGCGAGTGCTCCTCGATCCGGCGAGCCGCACGTCGAACGCCCTGGCCCGCGTCCTCGTGATCCGGCGGTTCGGGTGCACGCCGCATTTCGTCATGCCCGACCAGATCGGCCCCACGCCGTCGCGCCCGCCCGACGCAGAGGTCGTCATCGGCGACCGCGCCCTGGCGGCCGAGCGGCCCGAGGCCCTCTGGGTCCGCGATCTCGGCGAGGAGTGGCATCGGTTTGTCCGCCTCCCCTTCGTCTACGCGTTCTGGATGGCGCGCGCCGACGCGCCCCTGGCGTACCTCATGGCGCTGCTGACCGAGGCACGGGACCGCGGCCTCGCGGCCCGCGCGTCAATTGCCGAGGAGGGCGCCCGGGCCATCGGCATCCCGGCGGAGGCCGCCGCGCGGTACCTCCTGGAGCAGGTCCGCTACGGGTTCGGTCCGAAGGAGCAGGCGGGCCTGCGGGCGTTCTATCGGATGGCGGCCGAGGAGGGCCTGGCGCCCGAGGGCGTCCGCCTGAGCGTGGTACGCTGAGCGAGCGGGCCCCTCAGCCCAAGCGCGGGGCAACGCCGCCATACCTGCCCCCGAGCCCGCCGCGGGAGCGGCGGGAAAGCCCGAACTGGAAGTGTCCCGCCGCTCCCGCGGCGGGCTCGAAGGCGAGATCGAGGTTTCGCGGCGGGTCGGGAGACCCGCTGCGCAAACTGGCGTAGTAGGGGCACGACATGCCGTGCCCCTACCGCGCGATCGAGACAGGCCATGAGTCACGCGAGGAGCGAGGAGCGCCTGTCGCCGCAGGAGGCCCTGCGGCTCCTGGAGTCGGCGGACCTTCTGGACCTGGGCCGGCGCGCCGACGCCGTCGCGCGGCGGCTGCACCCCGAGCCGTGGCGGACCTGGGCCATCGACCGCAACATCAACTTCTCCAACCTCTGCGACTGCCGATGTCGCTTCTGCGCGTTCTGGCGGGCGCCGGGCGCCCCGGGGGCGTACATCCTTTCGGACGAGGCGCTCGAGGCCAAGGTCCGCGAGGCCGTCGCGCTCGGCGCGACGCACATCCTGGCGCAGGGGGGCCTCTCGGAGCGGCTGGGCCTCGCGTACTACGAGGATCTGCTGCGGAAACTGAGATCGAAGTTCGCCGTCCTGTTGCATTGCTTCAGCCCGCCGGAGATCCATTTCCTGGCTGAGCGGGAGGGCCTGCCCGTCCGGACGGTGCTGGAGCGGCTGCGGGCCGCCGGGCTCGACAGCCTGCCGGGCGGCGGTGCGGAGATCCTTGTCGATCGCGTCCGTGCCATCGTCAGCCCGCGCAAGTGTACCGCGCAGGAGTGGCTCGCGGTGATGCGCGAGGCCCACGCCCTCGGCATGCGGACCACCGCCACGATGGTCTTCGGCCACGTCGAGACGCTCGCCGAGCGGATCGAGCACCTGCGCATCTTGCGCGACCTCCAGGACGAGACCGGCGGGTTCCTGGCGTTCATCGCCTGGCCGTTCCAGGCTGCCAACACGGCCCTGGCCCGCGAGGGTGGCCTGCCGGCGGGCTGGCGCCCCGTCGGCGCCGCCGAGTACCTGCGGATGCTGGCGGTGGCGAGGCGCTTCCTCGACAACATCCCGAACGTGCAGGCCTCCTGGGTCACGATGGGCACGAAGATCGGCCAGGTGGCCCTGGCGTTCGGCGCCAACGACCTGGGGACGACGATGATCGAGGAGAACGTCGTGGCGGCGGCGGGGTGCGTCCACCGGGCGTCGCCGGATCTCCTGCGCCGCCTGATCGAGGAGGCGGGCTTCGAGGCCCGGCGCCGCAATTCTCGTTATGAGACCCTGTAGGAGCGGCCGATAATACGGGCGAGAGGCAGCGAGGGTCCGCCATGCCGGAGATCGAACCGATCATCGAGATCGCCCGCGATGTTCTCGTCGGGCGCTCGCCGCTGGGCCGCGAGGACACGTTCCTCTTCGATCACTCCGTGCGCGTGATGCGCGTGGCCGAGCGCCTGGCTTCCTGCCGCGAGGTTCGCTCGTGGCGGATGGATCGCTTTGCGCTCGCGGCCGCGGCGCTCTTCCACCAGGCGGCCACGGGGAGCCTGGAGGAGGAGCGCCGGACCTCGACCGTCTACGCCGCCGCCACGATGAGCGCCGAAGACGTGAAACTCTATAGCGCGGAACTCGCCGGCGACCGGCTGCGGAGCAGGCTGCCTCCGCGCCAGGTCGAACTGGTGCAGGAGATCATCCGCCGGGCCCACGATGCCACGATCGACATGGCGGAAGCGAAGGTCCTTTCCGACGCCGACAGCCTCGACGATATCGGCGCGCTGGGCGTGTGGCGCGACCTGCGCCGCCACGTCCTGGAGGGACGTTCCGTCGGCGACGCCACCCGGGCCTGGGAGCAGCGCGAGCAGTACGGCTACTGGGTGGCGCGGGTTCGCGACGCGTTCAACCTGGCGACGGCCCGGCGGCTGGCCGAGAGTCGCCTCGGCGCGGCCCGGGCGTTCATGGAGCAATTGGCGCGCGAGCGCGACGCCGCGGACCTGGTCGCCGAGGAGGCCGGCCCGTGAGGCGCCGGCGCCGGGCGGCGCGCCCGGGTTCCGCCGGCCCCAGCCGCGCGGGCGCCATGCCCGCCATCATCCTCGGCAGTGGCATCTGGCCCATCCTGCGGGGTCGTCGTGGCCTGCCGATTTCGCGCGGCGAGATCGGCGAGACCCCCTTCGGGCCCTCGCGGCCCGTCTTCGAGACGGTCCTTCCCGGCGGACGCCGCGCCCTCCTCATGACGCGCCACGGCGAGGCGGGGTACGACATTGGCGCGTGGAGCGTCAACTACCGCGCCAACCTGTGGGCCCTGAAGGACCGCGGGGCGGACCTGGTGCTCTCGACCAGCGCGTGCGGCGGCATCGCCCCGCGCCTCTCGGTCGGCACGTTCGTCGTGCCGCACGATGTCGTCGACAAGACCACGCGGCGCGCCAAGACGTTCTTCGATGGGACGGGCCTGGGCATCGTGCGCCATAGCCGGCCGTTCTGTCCGGCGCTGTGGGCGGCGCTGGCGGAGGGGCTGGCGGCCGTCGGCGTGCGGCACCGGCTGGGCGGCGTGTACGTGTGCACCGACGGTCCAAGGCTGGAGACGCCCGCCGAGATCCGCGCCTACGCCCGCGAGGGGGCCGCGATCGTCGGCATGACCGTCGCGCCGGAGTGGGCCCTGGCGCGGGAATTGGAGCTCTGCTACGCGACGCTCTCCTGGGTCGTCAACCCGGCGGAAGGCGTCGTGCCGAGACCCTACCGGCCCGACCTCCTTTTTGATGGCATGGCGACCGAGGAAGAACTGGCCGAGGGCGACCGGGCGGCCGCGCGGCTCCCGGAGATCCTGGCGGCGGCGTTGGATCGCGTTTCGTCCGACCGGACGTGTGACTGCCGGCGCGCCATGGAGCGCTACAAGCGCCGCGGCGACATCGGCGAAGATTTCCGGACGTGGGTGAAGCGCCTGTAGGCCGGGGCAACGCCCCGGCTTCTTGCTTCGGCGCGAGAAAGTGCCGGGGCTTCGCCCCGGCCTACAAGGTTACTTCTTCTCGGGCGCGCCCGGGCTGATACTGACGGTCGCGCCGTGGTCGCGCGAAATGCTCATCACTTCGGCGACAGCCTTCTGGGACGTCTTGGCGCCGACGGTCAGGTGGATCCGCTCGACGTCCTTCAGGAGTTCCCCCGCCTTGCTGCGGAAATCCTCGACGGAGAGCGTCTTCGCGCCGATGCGGACCTTGTCCTCGGCCGTCAGTTGGACCTCCAGTGCGGGGGCGGAGGATTTCGTCGGCGCGGCAGCGCCCGACGCGGCCGGATCGAGAACCACCATGTAGACGTTCATCAAGGCGTCGCGCAGGACCTTGTGGATCTCCATCACGCGGCCGAAAGACTCGTCCGCGTCGGCCTTGAGGACCGCGGCACGCACGTCGGCGGGCTGGGCGTTCACGGCGTTCTTGAAGTCCTCCATCTCCAGTGGCTTGCCGTCGAGCATCGGCGGCTTGCCCTTCTTCACGACGACCGCGATCTCGACCTTCTTCGGATCGATGCGTCGGCCCGTGGGGCGGATGATGAGTTCGACGGGCGTCCCCTTCGGCGGGACGGTGTTGAAGTCCGCCTCGTACAGGAGGTCGGCGTTGACGCTGGTGGACTCGAACGGCACGTCGATGACGGCCTCGAGGAAGTTCGAGAGGCAGACGACGGAGCCCTCGCGGTCGGCGGCCACCAGCGCCTCCTGGCTGGGCTGGCCCACGTATACCCACTCGAGGGGCCGGTCGAGGGCCTGGTCGGAGCCCGCGAGTTTCAGGAACTTCCACGCCGGGATCTCGCGGGCCCCGGTTTTCTTCGCGCCGTTCTCGGTCTTCTCGACGGACCAGCGGGCCGTGATCTCGAGGACCGCGCCGGCCGGCGGGCTGAACGCGCCGCCTTCCGTCCGCAGGCCCGGATTCCCCGGGGCCAGGCCCAGCAGCGCAAGCGCGAACGTCACGTGCGAGGGCTTCGCCTTGACGACGATGACGCTTTCGTATTCCCGCGAGCCTTGGCTGCACACGAAGAGTTCCAGGGGCCCCTTCTGGAGGCATACGGCCCCTGTCAGCCGGACCTCCTTGGCCTTCGTGTCGACGATGATGCCGGGGAGGGTCTTGATGACGATGTCGTTGTCGGCGGCGGGCTTGGCTTCCTTGGCGACGAGAGGCGCGCCCGCCGCTAGCGCCAAGAGGGCTGCCACTATCCCGGCAAGTGCTGCGCGGCGGGCAGTCTTGCCCGCCGCGCACGCAGAGAGAAAACGCGGCCGGACAAGCCGGCCGTGGCACGCGGCGCGCAGAGCCTTCTCCGGAGTTTCGAGGGTCACTTACTTGCACTCCGCCAGGGCGTTGAGGCAGTAACTGGTGGTCACCGGCCCGAATCCCTCGAACCAGCGGTCAGCGGTGTTGAGCCAGGAGCCATCCGGCCGCTGCCGCTTGAGGATGGCCTCCGTGAGTTCGGCCTTCCAGTCATGCGTGCGCCGGCGGGCGTCCATGACCTTGTCCTCGCCCCAGGCGTTCAGGGCCTTGGCGGCGGTTTCGTAGTAGTAGTACAACCCCTGCTGGCCCATGTCCGGGTTCTCGTCGAAGGTCCAGTGTTTGCGGATCCATTCCATGGCCGCCACCACGCGGGGGTCGTCGCGCTTGAGGTTGGCATACATGAAACTCTTGAAGCCCGCGTAGGTCATCGAGCCGTAGGACCTGAGGCCCTTGCGTCCATCAGGCAGATCGACCGTGCCGGCCTTCGATTCGGGTCCCTCTTTGCTGTTCGCGGAGTAGACGAAGCCGCCGTCGTCTCTTCCGACAAACGTCTTGTCGTTCGACTCCGAGCGGTCCTGGCAGCGGCTGAGGAAGACGGTGACCTTGGCCCACAGGGGGTCGTCCTTCGGCACGCCGGCGTCGTGCATCGCCTGGACGAAGTACTGCGTGTTCGAGAGGTCCGGGCGCTCGTGCTTGCCGTAGCCGTGCCCGCCGTACCACGGGTTGGCCCTGTCGATGCTCTCCTCTTCGTCCCACTGGGTCTTGAGGAGATAGCCTTTGACCTTCTCGATGGCGTCGGCATGGGCCTTGGGGTCGGCCCTGACGAGGACCGAGCAGGCGATGCTCGAGGTGTAGGTCTTGAGGTCGGCGTCGCCGTAGATCCCGCCGTCGGGCTTCTGCGACTTCAGAAGGAAGTCGATGCCCTTCTTGACGGCCGGGTCGGAGGCGGTTCTGCCGGAGGCCAGCAGCGCCTGGGCGCACAGGGCCGTGATGCCGGCGTTGCCCTGCCCCCAACTGCCGTCTTCGCCCTGCTCTTTGAGGACGTAGGCGGCGCCGCGCGCGATGGCCTCCTGGCGCCGCTCAGCCAGGACCTTGGTCTCAGCGGACGGGCCGGACGATTCCTTGGCGACAGCGGCCTCCGCCATGACAACGGCCCGCTGCTGGGCTGGCTCGGCCTGCGCCTCGGCCACGAGCGCCTCGCGGGCCTCGGCGCGAG
>Ga0315294_10006756_pt1 | contig 12585 bp, 14 predicted proteins | sample YL17G13_40_MG_FD_203626 | JGI IMG/M metagenome (GOLD analysis project Ga0315294, IMG submission 203626) | Sediment microbial communities from Yellowstone Lake, YNP, Wyoming, USA - YL17G13_40 | ecosystem: Environmental > Aquatic > Freshwater > Lake > Sediment | place: USA: Wyoming | collected...
TGAGACAATGGAATAAACGTGATCAACCCATCGAGGTGGATCGTGAATATCAGGAATTGAAACAATTCGATACTTATGAATTCCCGCAGCATCCAATGATTGCGTGACCATCTGTTTTCGTTCTACTTCAGAAAATGGATTATCACAGGTGTCACGGTATTGTGAAGACCCGACACCGATGATGATCCCCTCATACTGCGTACTCAGTCGTTGTAACAACAATAAATGCCCCCGATGGAAGGGTTGAAAACGCCCGATAAATAACGCCTTCATATCAAACCAACGAACCGCGAAGGAAGGTTTTTACTTTTTCTTTTGCTTTTAACAAATAATCTGTTTTTTTTTAATTTTTTCCGTCTTCAGATTTAAGAAGAGTTTGTGTCTTCCGCTCTGACTCCAGTTCCACTTTACCAATGACTTTCGGAGGTCGCATCTCCTTTAATTTCCGCAACAGCTCCTCTTTTCCTTCACCGACTAATGCTGTTTGCAGAACATCGGTTAATGTCTCGACCGGGATGATTTCAATTAATTTTTTATATTTATCCTCAATGAGCACATCATTCAGATTCGCCTTCGGGATAAGCACAGTTTTCATTCCGGCCTCAGCAGCTGCCTCGATTTTTGCTGTTACACCACCAATCGGAAGCACGGTCCCTCGGATGCTAATTGAGCCAGTCATTGCGACATCCTGTCGCACCGGAACATTCTCCATTGCGGAAATCACCGCGGTGATCAGAGAAATACTCGCAGAGTCACCCTCAACGCCCTCATACGTGCCAATAAACTGAATATGAATGTCATGTTTGGAGATATCCCTACCCATATATTTTTTGATAATCGCGGAGATGTTCTGTACTGATTCTTTTGCGATATCCCCAAGTTTCCCGGTTGCAATCACCTTTCCCTCAGATTGTGATCCTGCAGGGGTTACTTCCGCAACAATCGGCAAGACCAACCCAGAAAACTCGCTCATTGAAGGATCAGCAGAATGTACGGCAAGACCGTTCACCACACCGACTTCTACACCCAGGGTTCTAAAGGAACGATAGCTCTTCTGTGACTCCAATGCCCGATCCGCGACCTGTTGTTCTAATGACCGAGCGATATGTTTTGCCTCAATTACATGCTGCTGCGTGACAATTTTATCTCCTCGCTCGTAGGCAATATCCCCAGCAACCCGGATCAAACCACCAAGTTCTCGTAATCGTAATGACAGTTTCCCTTTCCGGCCTGCTCGTCGCTGTGCCTCATGGATGACTTCCGCGACCGATTCTTTATCGAAATGACAAATCTTCCCGTCTTTCTTTACTTCTTGAGCAACAAACCGAATCAGTTTCTCCCGATTCTCCTGAGAATCATCCATCACGCTGTTCAGGTAGCTTTCATATCCATATCCTCGAATACGAGATCGCAACGCAGGATGCATTCCATTTAACGCATCAAGGTTCCCCGCACAAACCAGGATAAAATCACATGGTGCCGGTTCTGTTTTTACCATTGCACCAAAACTCCGTTCTGACTGCCCCGTGATCTGAAATTTTTTCTCCTGAATCGCGGTTAACAGATGCTGCTGCGAGGGTAAACTTAACGTGTTAATCTCATCAATATATAACACTCCTTTATGTGCCCGGTGGATCGCACCAGCCTCCACGAGTTGATGCGGCGGGGTTTCTAATCCAGCAGATTGAAACGGGTCATGACGCACATCACCAAGTAACGCACCAGAATGTGCAGCAGTGGCATCAATAAACGGGGGTACATCATTCTTCTCGTGAGATACAAGGAGCTTCGGAATCATATGCAGTTCCCGTCTCTGAGAAAACCCGCCTCTTGCGACAATTAAATACACCATGACTGCTGCAATCACACCAAAAATCGCGTATTCATATTTACCGGTAACCATCGCCCCGATCAGGGATAACGTCACAATCAACAAAACAATGCCAAGAATCATACTGTTTTGCTGCTCCCCTTTTCGTTTCGCTTCCTCTCGCTGCGTCTTAATAATCTCGTGTGCCTTTCCCGCAGGCACAACACGAATCGTTGGGGTATTTGTATCCTCGTTATTTGGATAGACGATAATATCTTCGAGTTCCCCTTTCGGTAAAAACTCGGTCATGGCACGAGCAACCATGGACTTCCCCGTTCCAGGGTCACCGATTAACATCACATGTCGTTTCTGTTCAGCTGCTTTCTTGACAATAGCAACGGACTGATCTTGTCCAATAACCTGATCTAGGAGGTTTTCGGGGACTTTGATTTCCTCAGTTGTTTTAAATTTAATGCCCTGGATCCATTTATCGATAGGAGGTAACTCCTCTTTGCCTTGTTCATTCTGTTCCAGTTGCACTTCTGTTTGTTTTGTGGCCATGTTCAAAACTCCCTACGTACGAGTTCACTATAGAGCGTACTCGTTGCAGATTCACCGACATATACGCATTGCATATATCAATTTTTTTCTTTCTTGAGAAATGAAACGCCGTTGACTTTATAATACATTAGTTAATATCGCTTGAGTAATGACTTTTAACAGAAAAACGCTGGTTATTCCAGATAAAACCTATTTTGAGGAACAAGTGATTATAACCAAAGGAGATGTGGTAATCGGCGATCGATCGCTCCTGCGATTTGGGGTCAACACCGATGGTCGAATCTTTGTCGGAGAACACGCAATTATCGATGGAAATCTTGAGGCGACAAACGATGTGCGTGTGGATATTTTTTCAACGATTGGCGGAGATATCAAGAGCGGGGGTAATGTTTATTTGGGAGAGAAAGCGAAGATTAAAGGGACCCTATCGCTCAAAGGGGACTTGGATGTTGGTGATAGTGTCGAAATTGAAAAAGGGTTTGAAGCGAAAGGGTGGATTAATATAAGGAACCCCGTTCCAGTTGTTATATATATTTTTGTATATCTCATGCAGTTGTTGAAAATGGGACGAAGTGAAGAAATCGAACGCATACTCGAAGAACTTGAACAAAACGAAGGAGGAACAATACCTATTTCGGAATCATTCCTTTTTTTACCTAATAACTCCATTATCAGTGTATCAAATTCAAAAGTGGAAGGGAGTCTTCAAATCGGCAAAGAATGTAAACTACCAGGTAACTACGACATCAAAGGAAACATCTCGGTTGATGAGAAATCAGAGATCCTTGGCACGTTGAAAGCGACTGGGAACGTCTTCTGTGGAAAAAAGGTAAAAATCCATGGAAACATTACCTCTACAGGCACGGTCAATATCACTGAACAGGTTGAGATTTTCGGGAACGTTTCTGGGGAAGAGATATTCCTTTCAAAAACCGCATCAATACAAGGAACACTCCTTGGAAAGAAAGGCATCTCATTTCAAGATGTCTTAAAAGAACAGGTCACTGAAAAGGTTAAACGCTTTGAAAGCGATGTCGATGTTGTTGACGAAGTAAAAGAAATGTTGGAGTAGAAAAAATGCAACTCGGTATTGTTGGAAAACCAAATGTCGGGAAATCCACATTTTTCAACGCCGCAACCAAAGCCCATGCGGAGGTTGCCAACTACCCTTTCACCACGATTGAAGCAAATCGTGGTGTCATGTACATCCGCAAACCATGCCCCTGCAGAGACATTCATGTAACATGTACACCTCGAAACTCACGATGTCTCAATGGAATCAGATTTGTCCCTATCGAAGCAATCGATGTTGCCGGATTAGTCCCTGATGCCCATAAAGGAAAAGGCTTAGGAAACAAGTTCCTTGATGATTTACGACAAGCGCACGCACTTATCCATATCGTGGATGCATCAGGAAGTACTGACGCGGAAGGAAACCCCTGTGATGTAGGCACCCATGACCCACTCTCAGATGTTGCATTTCTAGAAAAAGAAATCAACTATTGGCTCTTCGGCATCATCAAAAAAAGCTGGGAGATTATTGCACGAAAATGTGAACTTGAAGGAAAAAAAATAGAAAAAATGCTTGCAGAACAGCTCACGGGACTGGGAATAAAGGAAGAGCATATCACAGGAGCCATACGGAAAATCAATCTTGATACAGCCAAACCAGCTCAGTGGAGAGACGAGGAGATTTTCAAACTCACAGACATTGTGCGCGCGATTAGCAAACCAATCATCATCGCATTTAACAAATGTGACAAAGCACCAGAGAACCTCATGGCAAAAAGAAACGAACTGACAAAATACATAGTTATTCCAGCCAGTGCAGAAAGTGAACTTGCACTCAGCAACGCAGCAGAAAAAGGAATGATTGCATATACACCGGGCAGTAATGATTTTACGCTACTAAAAAAAGAAGAAATCACCGAAAAACAACTCAAAGCATTGGAATACATCAGAACACATGTGCTCGCAAAGTATGGTTCAACTGGTGTGCAGCGATGCATAGACGAAGCAGTACGGATGCTTGATCTCATCGTTGTGTACCCAGTTGAAGACGAGCATCATCTCACCGACAAAGAAGGACGGGTGCTGCCTGATGCACATTTAATCCCACGAGGGTCAACCGCAAAAGACCTCGCCTATAAAGTTCATACTGATCTGGGGGACCATTTCATCAGGGGAATCGATGCACGCACACATCGCGTTATCGGTGCAGATCACCCGCTAAAAGACGGGGATATCATCAGCATCATCGCAGATGCGTAAGAACATTAAGGGGATACTTTGTCGAGCATGTAGGTGCATAAAGAGCTGCATAGCAGAGGGATAATGAGCTGCCCTGTAGATGCATAGGTAGCTGCAAAACAGGCTTTTATAGTCCTCAGCAGTTGCTTTTTTGGGATCACTTACTAATAAACTTCATTAGGAGGTAGAAAGGTGTCAATAAGAAAAATCAGCAATAAAAGACTCTCTCGAAATCTCAAAACAAGAAAAGCTCCGTTACGGGTGCTTCCCATGGCAACATTTCATATAAGACACCGAGTAAAACAAAATATAAAAAAACAAGAGACGGAGGAAACCAAACCCATACCGCTTCCTCCGCCAACAATTCAATACACGGTCGAAGAAGTAACTCGAACCACGGGGAAAAGTGTAAAAAAATCTGGGAGAAAGGGGCCGATTACGGTACGGCCTTTTATGAATCTTCACTTCACCATGAATGCGTTACAATGGATCTTTTTATTGATCTTTATCTATCTTGCTGCTGGTACGGCCATTGTGATGATTCAAGACGGAACCGAGTCACTAAAAAATATCGTCATTTACAGCATTATAGGGTTCTTCACGTTCTTCATGGGGTACATTGGCTGGATTCTCGCACGCGATGTTCTTGAGATAGTCTCAGGTAAGAAAAACACTCAGAATGAAGCTGAATTTGAAGTATAAGTCTTGCTTCATACTCTATCTCTTTATATCATTCTTTTTTATTCTCTTTTTGAGGTATGATACGTGATCTTGTTCGATAACCATCTACACCTTCGGAGAGACGGAAGGTTTCTTGATGCAGTGCGAGAGTTCCAAAATGCTGGCGGAACCCATTTCATTCTCTGTCAATATCCGATGCCGGTACTTGTCTTGAAAGAGAAAAGCTACAAATCTTGTTATCAAGAGACGCTACAAATGGCAGAGGAGATACGTGCTGCTGTGGGAATCGGTGTGTTTGTTGTTGTCGGTCCGTATCCTGTTGATATTCTCCCGTTGCAAGAAAAATTCGGAAGAGAGATAGCAATCGCGATCATGAAAAAGGGGATGGATGAAGCAGCAGTATTATGTGAAGAGCGGAAATGTATCGCCATCGGTGAAATCGGACGGCCGCATTTTCCTGTCGATCAACAAATTCTTCAAGATTCAAATGATATTCTTTTCTATGGTATGCAGAAAGCAAAAGACGTTGGAGTACCTGTTGTCCTACACACAGAAAGTACGACACCCATGCAATGCAAAGAGCTTGTTGAAATTGGTAGAAAAGTTGGTCTAAACCCAGAAAAAATAGTGAAACATTTTTCGCCTCCGCTTATCACATCTGATGAAAATTTTGGTCTTATGCCATCTGTTCTTGCGATTAAAAAGAATATTGTTGAGGCATTACAGAAAGGTGTACGGTTTTTAATGGAGACGGATTATATCGATGACCTCCGACGGCCAGGAGCTGTGCTAGGGCCAAAAACAGTCCCCAAGCTTACAAAAAACCTGCTTGCAGAGAACATCATGTCAGAACAACAAGCTCACATGATCCATGTAGAAAATCCGCAGAATACATACGCTATTGAACTGGAACAATAAAAAAAAGAACACCGGTTCCACACTTTTCGAGGTGAAATACTGTTTTAAAGAGGTAAATGATTTATTGATACCAATCGGAGGATATTATGTCAACCTTTCGAGGGTTCATCGCAATCGATATAAAAGCCACACCTCAGATAACAACGTTTGAAAAAGAGATAGCAAAAACAGGTGCTGATGTTAAACTTGTTGAACCAGGAAACATCCACATCACGGTAAAATTCCTTGGAGACATCGATGAAAATCATATCGATGCCATCGAACAGAGTATGAAAGAATCGGTGCTTGCAATAAAATCATTTCCCATCACACTCAAAGGAACCGGTGTATTCCCTAATCAAAACTATATGAAAGTTTTATGGATTGGAATCACTGATGCAGGCAACATTGAAACCATTGCACATGCCATTGATGAAAAACTTGAACCGCTCGGGTTTAAAAAAGAAAACAGAGGGTTTTCTCCCCATTTAACCGTAGGCCGCGTAAAAACAGCAAGAAATAAAGACCAACTCCTCAAAGTGATAGAAAACTACAAAGCAGTCGAATTCACTATTCAAAAGGTACAATCAATTACACTTAAAAAAAGCGAGCTCACTCCAAAAGGACCAATCTATACAACCCTTAGGGAGGTATCACTATAAGATGGCGGTGAAATCATAGACTATTGGTTTGTTGTCATAGGGGTGCTGAATCTCTTTCTGTTTTTTATTGCAATGTTGTTTCTCGTCCCAAAGAAAATCTGGAAAACATCATGGTCTAATTATAAACAAATTTTCTCGTATCATTCCGTATATCTTCTTCTTATCATTGTTGTTGTCGCTGTTCACCTTCTCGAAGTAAACATCATCGATTCGTTTATGACAAGACTCGTCGGTAGTAACTTCACACCCACGATTCAAATGATTGAAGGTGGGGTCGTCTACTGGTTTTCACAACACTGGACGCCAATGTTTGTATATTTTTTTGTCTTCATTTACATCGTTCTTTACCCATTTACCCTTTGGTTTTCACTACTCTATTTCCTGATTGCTGATGAGAGAAAAGCAATGAAAACATTTGCATATGCACTGGTGATTATCTACGCGATTGCATTACCCTTTTATCTGTTTCTCCCAGTCACAAACGTCTATATTTATTATGGATCAGCTTCAGCACTAAATGCAGTTATCCCTGGTGTTGAACAGTTCTTCTACGCCACTACAACAAACAACAATTGTTTCCCCTCACTCCACGTTGCAATAGCATTGCTCGTCGCAAAAACCGTTTCCCTTACCGACAACAAAAGATTCATCTACCTTGCATACTTCTGCGCCATCTGTGTGATCTGCTCAGTTATCTATTTAGCCATCCACTGGATAACCGATGTAATCAGTGGGATACTCCTTGCATTCGCGGTATTCTACCTTGTCAAACGATTCAATAAGGAGACATGAATGATCCCTGGTTCAGAATCAATTGAGACCAACGTGCTTAAAAGAATCACGCCAGATGCAACAGAAAAAAAACAGATACAGCGCGTCATCGCAACACTTAAAAAACAAGTCGCCAAAGAAATCAAAAAAACCAAGATACCAATCACCATAGAACTAGTCGGTTCCACCGCAAAAGATACCTACATACGAACCTCGGTCGATATCGACCTTTTCCTTGTCTTTTCCACCACGGTTTCGCGAGAAGTACTACAAGAAAAAGGCCTTACGATCGGACGAGCGATTCTTGAACAACAAGAAGAATGCTTCGCTGAACACCCCTATGTCCGAGGTGTGTTCCAGGGCTATAAAACCGAACTTGTCCCTTGTTATAAAATAGAGTTCGCGTCGCAGAAACTTTCTGCAGTCGATCGCACACCACTACACACAAGATATGTGAAAAAATATCTGAACGAATCACAGAAAAAAGAAGTCAGACTCTTCAAACAATTCCTGAAAGGCATCGGCTGCTACGGTGCAGAAGCAGAAATCGAAGGATTCTCCGGATACCTCTGCGAAATCATGATTATAAAATATAAAGCGTTTCAACAACTGGTTGAGAATGTACAATACTGGCGCCATGGAGAAACGCTCGCCCTTGAAGAAGGAACGTCCCCTCTTTTTGAGACACCGTTAACCTTCATCGACCCAGTGGACTCTGAAAGAAACGTCGCCTCTGCTCTCTCAAAAGACAAATTTGAGCTATTCATTACCGCATGTAAGGAATATACAAAGAAACCGAGTCTCACCTTCTTCTTTCCCAACGAACTCCAACCCTGGTCGCTAGAGAAAATCAAGCAAGTAATTGGAACAAACCTGTTCGTCGGCGTGAAACTACCAAAACCAGAAATTATCCCTGAAAACCTCTACCCGCAGGTACGAAAAGCTGTACGATCAATTAGAGAGCTCTGCGAGCAGTATGAATTCACGATTCTAGATGCCACATTTTCTATTGAGAAGGCAAACGTGTATATTGTTCTTCGCCCAAAGACAAGAACCCTATCGAAAATCGTTCTGCATGCGGGACCACCGGTCATGCTGAAAAAAAATGCTGACGAATTCATACAAAAATGGTTCGACAACCCGCGAACAAGAAAAAAACCATTTGAAAAAAACAAACGATTATATGTCGAAATAGAACGGGAGTACATCAATATCCAAGACCTTTTAGAAGACCAGATAAAACAACTCAGCCTAGGAAAACATATTGACCTTGTGATTCGAAAAGGGTTTATGATTATTGATCATAAAGATCTTCTTACTGAGAACCTACGATTTTTTTGGACAACGTATCTTGACACACGAATGCCCTGGGAACGCTAAGATCCCCTTATTTTCTCATGTTCCATATAGGAATATTTTTATGATAAAAAGAGTTCTGAAATACAAATATTTTTTCTAGGATTGTTTTCTCCTTTCATATTTCAGTTATCACCATAAAAACAATCTGGCAAGCGCTTCATATATCTTTTGCTGGAGGAAAAACAGGGTTGCTAAACAAAAAATGGAGGTGTCCATTGTGGGCGTTCGGAACCCATATTAACCAAGGTGGCAGAACCAATGAAAAATTTGTTTATTTTAATTCCAATAAATCCTTCCACTCCTGCATATTCATCAACAGACCAAAAGTAAGGGTTGTGAATTAATGCTTCGTGTGTAAAAATATGTCCAAAAAATGTACCATTCCAAGTTATATATCCATTTTGTCCATAAGAAATAATCCAACCTGAAGAAGGCCATTCTTCCGCTCCATGGTCATATATACCATATAAACCAAAGGTTATGAATCCTCCTAAATCAACTGGTGAACACCGTTGAAAGAGAATTAAAAATAACATGAAATAACCAAGAAATAAACCATCTAAAGGAAGTGAATTCAATTTAATTTTATCAAGAATTCGATATAATAGACCATAAAATCCAGTTTGTGTTGCTTTTCCAGCAATCAAACAATAACGATTTTCAGTATCATTCAAAGTTAGATGGTTAATGATATCGAAATATTTTGAGCACATCTGAAGATTTTGATATCTCCCTACTACTAATCGCTGTGTCTTTTCAACCCTCATCCCCTTCGGCAACAACCCATACTTATTCAACTCCACAACAGCTTCCTTGAAGATAGGAACCGCTTCCGCCCTGGTTGTCGTCTGATTCAATCGTGCCCTGAAATCAACAAGATACTGCTCCAAATTCTGATATTGTTGTCTGGTGAGTTTCACCGTTGTATTCCCATAACCCTGGATGCCACACGCTTGAGTGGTTACTTCCACAAGGTCGTTGTCATTGGATGCTTTGACAACACTTAGGTTGATGCTTGGTGCGACTGCGATACCGATGAATAAGAGGATAACTGCAACTGCCAGACTTTTTCTTAATACGTTTGTGTTCATTTTTCCTCCATCAATCTTTCATTAAAAAGCGGCAATATTTCCATACCCTATCACAAATAACCAATGCCGACCCACAAATCCTATATGTAAATAGTTACATTCAATCCAGTATGATTTTTTAAAAAACCATTGATGTTCTAGAATCCAGTAGCCAATGACGTTCATTGTTCGGTTATACCATGGAGCTCGATTATATACTACTACCTCAAGTAAAGGAAATACACCCCATCTCACTTCGAACGGACCCCAAATAATCGCAAAATCGAAAAAATCCTCATCGTCATCATCCGTATGTATCACTTTTTTTACTGATGATTCTGGGGATGTTTTTTCCCCATTTGTCTGTGGTGTACTGATATGTGTACTACACGCGGGCATGAGTGCACCACAACCGAACAAGAGAATGATTCCAATCGCCAACATTTTCCTTTTCATTGATTGTTCTCCTTTAATATTGTAATTGTTGAACCTATCACTCGATGATGTTGTATCAGGTTATAGATTAGATTATGAATTAACTGAGTTCTTTGTTGTCTGTTGGGAATGCTCTGACTTTGAATAAATAGAGTAATCTTTGATTTGCTTGCCGAGTTTCCAGCAATATCATAAACCTTTGCTTTTACGATATGAACACCAGAACCCTCCCAAGTCCACTCAAAAGGAATCGATGTGTCATTTGATATCAGCTGGTCATCGAGAAAGAACTCAACTCTCCAGATACCACTCATCCCATCAGAGACATACGCAGTAAATTTTACTTCGTTAGCACTTAACTTTTCTTTTACTAAGGTTATATGAGGGAGTGTTCTGTCGATTTTGAAAAAGACTGGACCAACATACCAATACGCACCCATGGGGTCTTTGACTCGAAATTCAACAGAGTAATATCCATCTGTACTTACTATAAGCGGTGTAGTATAAACAATCCATCCCTCGTCATTTATATTATAATAACCTAGTGGTATCAACGAACCATTGTCATATGTAATGGCAATCACAACAGCGCTAACATACCAACCATTCTCCCCCATCGTTCCATTTAATGTAATATTTATCCATGGTGAATCTGACATAAATGGAGGGGCATTTACAATAGTTGATTCCACAGTCTGATACCCAACCACATTGGTCAACGAAGCCAGAATAAGAAGAACCACAGCACAGATACTAACCGTCAAACTTTTTATCAATTTAATATTTCTCATCCTAGTGCCTTCTCCCAATCACTAAAGAAAACAAGGACATCCTGAACATAGAAATTATTGTCGTAGTTTTCTTCCTCGATTCTCTTGTCAGGATTCACCCAACAGTATATTCTGTATATTCTGAAAAGACACTGAGGAAGCTGGTAATCCATTGTGAATTCTATGCCTGTCGCGTTATTTGGTGGAAGGCCACCAGATGACCAACCATTTGCAAAATAACTGCGTAACGTCTTATTGATAAGAAACACGCCAAAAAGTACTCGCTTAATTTCAACCTTCACATCGATAAAGTCATTGGCAGTTCCAGATCCGATGTTCTTGACAACGCAATACACCCAGTTTTGGAAATAAATTTCATCATCAGGTCTTGTTCCAAGACCTTCTATGATCAAATCTGGTTTCCCCTCACCTGCATTCACAACAGGGAGACATATTGTCGACAAAAACAATAAAACGACTGTAACCCCAAATCCTTTCTTTATACGTGGATTTTCCATGACTTTCCGCCCCTTATACAATTTTATAGCAATGTTCTCCTATAATAAGATTGTTAATGAAGGAAATTACCTTGATATATAAACAGGGCAACGATTCCTATGATTACTAATTGTTTTTTCATACATTACCATTTATATTTTGGAAATGTTACTTTAGGTAGCATATCATCCAAAGGATTACTTGATTTTCTCTTTCTCCTGGTTGATTTCTTTCTTCTTTTAGGTGTCTTTATTCCTAGTAATCTTTGTGTTTCTGATAGACTTTTACTTCCTTTTAGTCTATTACATTGTCTATGAGAGATTTTTACATTACTCAGGTTTGAAGCTCCTCCCTTTGAATACGATTTTGCATGGTCAAACTCTGCATCTGAAAGTTTAGAAACCCGCTTCCTACAGATATTACACGTATGAGGATTATTTTCCCAACACCATAACTTTTGTGCATTAGTTAATTGTCGTTTCTTCTTTGGTTTTTTAGGTTCATAGATTCCTGGAATTTTTATTGGTTTTATTCCAAAATCATATTTCTCCATATTATTTCCGTTTCTTTCTATAATGTGTTTTAACGTGTGTAGTGCTAAAAGGGTCTTTAATTTTATAACCTCCTCCCATATCAATTAACGTTTTACTTCTTGTATGACCTCTAACTTTCTTTGTGCCTTTCTTTGGCATTTCCTTTGCCTCCACCTTGTAGTTTTGAAACAATTAATTCTTTATAATTTCTTCTACTTAAGTTTAAAAGATCGTCGATTTTTCCCCTGATAAAGTGTAGTAAAATTTTACAATTTTTGCTGCTAAATA
>Ga0315294_10006757_pt1 | contig 12585 bp, 10 predicted proteins | sample YL17G13_40_MG_FD_203626 | JGI IMG/M metagenome (GOLD analysis project Ga0315294, IMG submission 203626) | Sediment microbial communities from Yellowstone Lake, YNP, Wyoming, USA - YL17G13_40 | ecosystem: Environmental > Aquatic > Freshwater > Lake > Sediment | place: USA: Wyoming | collected...
ACGCCAGGCCCATCCACGTGCACCGGAGCATCGCTAGAGTGGTGGCAAACGAAAAGGGCCGGAAACCGTCCGCCCTCGCCGCACTAATCGATAAACTCACCGACGCCGCACAAAAGCAGAGGGGACAAACCGCGTCCGTCCCCCGCACTTTTTCTCGTAATCCAACCGGCACCTGCCGGCGCCTGCTTACGCCGCGCGTCCCGCCCGGGCTGACACCACTGCGCCAACACCAGTAGAGACACGCGTCTCGCCAGACCCAACACCAATCGAGACGCCCGGCGACCTGTCCCAACCCCGGTCGAGGCGCCCGGCCGCTGGCAAGCGCACGCTCATCGCGCGCACACAAGTCTATTCCGGCACTTTTACCGCAACGAATAGCGTGGCGTTCTCGCGCCGCATCAAGAGGAGCACAGAATCACCGGACTTCGATTTGGCTAGCGCCTTCTTGTAGTCCGTGGTGTTCGAGACTTTCTGCCTGTTGACTTCCTTTATGAGGTCGCCGTGCTGGATCCCGGCAGTCTGTGCCGGGCTGCCCGACTTGACCTTGGTGACGATAACGCCTTCCTCGTTCTCGTACCCGAGCCGGCCCGCCATGGAGGAAGTCAGCGTCTGGACCTCAAGACCGATCTCACTCTCCACCTTTTCCTTGGGTTCCTCGACCGCAGCGACTTCCTCGGCCGCAAGCTCGCCGAGCTCGACCCTGACCGTCTTCTCCTTACCGTCTCTCAGAATCGTGACGTCCACGTGCGCGTCTGGCGCGGTCTCGACAACGAGGTTCCTCAACTCGACGGTGTTGGCCACCTTCTTGCCCTCGAACTGGAGTATCACGTCGCCCTGCTTCAAGCCGGCTTTCTCGGCTGGCCCGCCCTTCGCAATTTCACTTATCACGACGCCGCGCGCCTTGCCGATTCCGAGCGCCTCGGCCATGTTCTCATCCACGTTCTGGATCACCACACCCATCCAGCCGCGGACCACCTTTCCCTTCTTAACCAGGTCTTCCATGACCTTCTTGGCCATTTCTACCGGGATCGCGAACCCGATTCCCTGGTAACCCCCGCTGCGGCTCAGAATAGCCGTGTTGATGCCCACGACCTCGCCGCGGAGATTGACCAGAGGCCCTCCGCTGTTGCCGGGGTTGATGGCGGCGTCAGTCTGGATGAAATCCTCGAACTCTGCGAGCCCCACGTTCGAGCGGCCCTTGGCGCTAACGATGCCGGCAGTGACCGTCTGTTCTAGCTGCTCCGAGAGAGGGCTTCCAATTGCAAGCACCCACTCTCCTACTTCGAGCTTCCTGGAATCGCCGAATCGAGCGACGGGAAGACCATCGGCATCGATCTTGATCACGGCAACATCGGTTTTCGGGTCCGTCCCTATGACTTTCGCGTCGTATTTCTTTTCGTTGGCGAGGGTGACGCGGATTTTGTCAGCGCCAGTGACGACGTGGTTGTTCGTGAGTATGTATCCGTCCCTGCTGACGATAACGCCCGAGCCGAGGCCCTGCTGGCGCATCTCACCCTCTGGCACCTGGTAGCGGAAGAACCTGTCGAAAAAGTCCTGTCCGAAAAAATCCCCGAACGGTGAGTTGGGGGTCTCCCCCTGGAACTGCTGGGCGTTCTTGATGACTCTTTCGCTGGAGATGGTCACGACCATCGGCCCCACGGTCTTCGCGACCACCACAAATGCCTTGCTCGTGTTCTGAAGCTGGAGGAGCTCGGCCGGGATCTCACCTGACGCACCCAGGGTCGCCTGTTTGTCGGAGCCGAACCCGAACCTCACGAGCCCGACGTCAGAAGCTATGTAGATCCCCAGGGCAAGTCCGACCATGATGCACGCGAACGGAATCAGAAAGCGTCTGCCTTTCAAAGTCATGCTGTTCCTCCTCTTCAGTGTTTGAGTCCGCCTTCCTGGAGAAGGCTTCCATCTCAGTGTTTGAGCCCGCCTTCTTTGGCGAATTCCTCCATCAATTTTCTCTGCTTATCGGTGACGTCCTTGGGAGTTGCTATCTCGACTATTACGAACTGGTCACCCTTGAGCCCGCTTTTCTTGAGGCCCATGCCCTTGAGTCGAAACATTGCACCATTTTGAACACCCGCGGGAATCTTCAGTTCCACTTTGCGGCCGTCTATGGTCCTGACACGTACTCTGGTGCCCAACACTGCCTGCGCGATGTTCAGAGGCACAGTGCAGTAGATGTTAACCCCCCTCCGTTCGAAGAAATTGTGGGGGCCGACCCTGAACTGGATGACGATGTCACCCGGCGGCCCTCCCGAGACACCGGGTTCGCCCTGGCCCCTTAGTCTGATCTTCTCGCCAGTGCCCACACCCGGCGGGACAGTCACCACGTATTTCTTGGACGTCCTTGTCGTGCCCCGTCCTACACATGCATCGCACGGCTCGCCGCTCAGGACGCCGCGACCCAGGCAGCGCGGGCAGGGTCTGCTGACTGCGAAGCCCCCCTGGGAGAACGAAACGCTGCCCCGGCCCCGGCACTCGGGACATGTGATCCTCTTTGAGCCCGGTCTTGCTCCGCTGCCGTGGCAGACAGCACAGTCTTCCTCTTTGGGAATGGCGATGGTGGTCTTGCCGCCCGACACGGCCTGCTCAAAAGGAATCTCGAGCTCGAGGCTTACGTCCTCACCCCTCTGCGGGCCGTAGCTATCCGTCCTGATCCCACCGCCGAAAAGCCGGCTGAACAGATCTCCCAGACCGCCGATGCCGCCCAGATCCTCATATGAGAAGCCTCCTCCGCCGCCTCCACCTCCGCCGAAACCCGCACCCGGACCACCAGCTCCGAAGAGGTCTCTGAAGTCCTGCCCCCGAAACCCTCCAGCGCCAGAGAACGCACCACTCCCCAGCTTCCTCATCTGGTCGTACTGCGCGCGTTTCTGAGAGTCGCTCAGGACGTCGTAAGCTTCCGAGACCTCCTTGAACATGTCTTCCGCCGCCTTGTTTCCAGGATTGGCGTCGGGATGATATTTCTTCGCAAGCCGACGGTAGGCCTTTTTTATCTCATCGTTGCCCGCACTCTCTCCGACCCCAAGAATCTCATAAAAGTCCTTCTGGGTCTGCGGCATACCTGCTCATCACCCCCGGCCCGCGTCTTCGTCCTCGACCTGCGCCACCTCAACCTTGCTGGGCCTTATTAGTTTGCCCTTGAAAACGTATCCTTTTTCGAAATCCCGCAGTATCCGGCCGTCGTCGCCTTCCTTCACTCTGGTCACGACGACCGCCTCGTGCACGTTGGGATCGAACTGCTGTCCCATGCACTGAAGATGCTCCAGCCCCTCAGATTGAAGGATGGATCGCAGTTTCTCATAGATTAGTCTTACGCCCTTCAGCACCTCCCGGCTGCCTGCATCCGGCTCCAGACTCTCCAGCGCTCTCTCGAAATCGTCCAGGACCGGGAGCAGCTTACATGCGAGCTCCGCCTTGCCGCTGTCGCAGGACTCGCGCATCTCCTTGAGAGCCCTCTTCCGGTAGTTGGCGAACTCGGCCTGCAGTCTCTGAAGATGCTCCAGGTACTCCTGCGCCAGGTCTCTTTCCTTGCCCTTCGGCCTGGCCTCTTCCAGTTCCGCTGCCGTGACGCCTGTTCCTTCCAGGAGTTCGGCCCCGGGCGCGGGCTCAATGCCTGACGCAGGCCCCGCTTCCTGTTCGTCCAGGAGCCGGGCCCTGTCGGCTTCAGAAACGGCGAGCTGTTCTTCCGCCTGGGCCTGCTTTTCCGCGTCCTTACGGGACACGAAGGAGATAGGTATCTCCCTCCCGGACTCAGGCTTCTTTCTTCTTATCATTCATCCCACCTCGGCCTGTACTAGTCTGCCTTGCGCCGATTCATTTTTTCGTCGTTCGAACCGGCTTTGTCCGCCGTCCCCTCAGCTCCGGCCGTACCTTCCGCGTTCCGCGGTCCTGCCGTTTTCTCCGTCTCAGCCTTATCAGTCCCAGCGGGCCGCTCTGCGGCTCCGTCGGTGTCTCCGCTGCCGGATGTCCCTGCCCCTGCCACCGTTTCCTTGTTTTTCTCTGCCAGCTCGTCCTTTTCGAGTTCGTCGATGTAGTTGAGTCTCAACTCTGTGAGTATCGTTCTTAGAGTTCTGCTCTCTTCCTCCGTGCGGTTGCCCGCCGTCTTAGCCTCGAGCATACCCAGCATGTCTATTGTAAAACGAGCCTGCTCGAGATTCCTCTCAATCTTCTGCGTGAGCGGGCTCGTTATCTTGCCCAGAGCAATCATCGCAGTCGCATGGAGGTTTATGACAAGCCCCATGAAGAGCGCTTCGTTCGAGACGTGTTGCCTTTCTTCCATGAAGCCCTCCCGTCCTTGTCGCCACCGCGTAAGAGGCACACGGTGTGGCCGTCCGGTCTGTCGGGCAGCCCGGGCGGCCGGTCCACATTGAAGGTGAATGATCTGCGCTGTTGGGATGCCCTGATGCTGCGAAGCAGCGAAGGTCCTAGAGCGATTATATGAAGGGTGTGAGCGCCGGCCCTATTTCCACTATGCAGGTGCCATGGCTCTGACCCCAGCTCTGGCCTTGGCTCCAGCTCCAGCTCGCGCCCCGCCTCTGCCGCCTTCGCGCCTCGGCCCCCTGACTCGGCATGCCGGGACAGCACTCTCACACTTTCTCCGCACCGCACAATCCCGGCATGCGAGGGTCGAGGCCAGAACAACGCGGTTGGCTCGACGCTGTCCTGGAACGACCAGGAGGCCGTGGACATCTTACTCCACGACCTCGAAGTCTGCATCAACGGCTTCGCCTTCTTTGCGCTCCCTGGAGCCCGGCTGGGGACCGGCCTGTGGTCCTGCCTGGCCACTACCATTGCTGCCCGGGGAACCCGGGTCCGGACCGGCACCCGCCTGAGGACCTGACTGTTGAGAGGCCCTGGCGTACATCTGGCTCGCCGCCTCGTGCCAGGTTTGCGTGAGCGCCTCGGTGGCCGACCGTATTTCGTCGGCATTGTCCGACTTGAGAGCTTCTTTCACCCGCCCGACGGCCGCCTCGACTCTGGCCTTCACGTCCGGTTCGAGGTTTGCGCCGCTCTGGGCGAGATTCTTCTCGGTATCGAAGACCAATTGCTCTGCGCGGTTCTTGGCGTCCACCGCCTCACGGCGCTTCTTGTCTTCGGCGCCGTGATCTTCCGCATCGCGCACCATCTTCTTGATCTCTTCCTCTTTGAGACCGCTCGAGGCCTCGATGCGGATGCTCTGCTGGCGGCCGGTGGCCTTGTCCTTGGCAGACACGTTCAGGATGCCGTTCGCGTCTATGTCGAAAGTGACCTCTATCTGCGGTATGCCTCTCGGCGAGGGAGGTATGCCCGTGAGCTGGAAGCGCCCGATGGTCCTGTTGTCCTCTGCCATGGGTCTTTCTCCCTGCAGGACGTGGATCTCGACCTGCGTCTGGTCATCCGCCGCAGTCGTGAAAACCTCGCTCCTTCTTGTCGGTATGGTCGTGTTTCTCTCGATCAGTTTCGTGCACACGCGTCCCAGGGTCTCGATGCCCAGGGAAAGCGGCGTCACGTCCAGCAGGAGCACGTCCTTCACCTCACCCGCGAGAACACCTGCCTGTATGGCGGCACCGACGGCCACCACCTCGTCCGGGTTTACACCCTTGTGCGGCTCCTTTTCGAAGAGCTGCTTTACGAGCTCCTGTACTTTCGGCATTCTAGTCTGTCCGCCGACGAGGAGGACTTCGTCGATGTCCGCGGGCTTGAGATCTGCATCTGCCATGGCCTTCTTGCACGGCTCAACAGTACGCTGGACGAGATCGTCAACGAGCTGCTCGAGCTTCGCCCTCGTGAGCGTTATGTTGAGGTGCTTCGGACCCGATGCGTCTGCGGTGATGAACGGCAGATTCACGTCGGTCTGAAGCGTCGTAGAAAGCTCGCACTTGGCCTTCTCCGCAGCTTCCTTGAGCCGCTGGAGAGCCATGGGGTCTTTTCTCAAGTCAATGCCCTGTTCTTTCTTGAACTCGTCGGCCAGCCAATCCATGATTCGCTGGTCGAAGTCGTCGCCACCCAGGTGGGTGTCGCCGTTCGTGGCCTTGACTTCGAAAACACCGTCTCCAAGCTCGAGGATGGATATGTCAAATGTGCCGCCTCCGAGGTCGTATACGGCAATCTTCTCGTCCTTTTTCTTGTCGAGCCCGTAAGCCAGGGAGGCAGCAGTAGGTTCGTTTATTATTCTCTTTACTTCAAGCCCCGCAATCCTCCCGGCATCCTTCGTGGCCTGCCTTTGGCTGTCGTTAAAGTATGCGGGAACTGTGATGACTGCTTCCTTCACTTCCTCACCCAGGTACGCCTCGGCGGTCTGTTTCATCTTCTGAAGTATCATCGCCGATACCTCGGGAGGAGTGTATTCCTTGTCGCCGATCTTGACCGTCGCGAGGTCGTTTCTACCCCTCACGACCTGGTAAGGCACCTCGGAGATCTCTGTTCCGACCTCCTCGTACCTGCGTCCCATGAATCGCTTTATAGAATAGACCGTGTTCTTTGGGTTCGTTATGGCCTGGCGCTTTGCCACCAGTCCCACCAATCTCTCTCCTGCCTTAGTGAACGCCACAACGGATGGGGTCGTCCTCCCGCCTTCGGCGTTCGGGATTACGACGGAATCGCCACCCACCATGACCGCCACGCAGGAGTTCGTCGTGCCTAGGTCAATGCCTATCGTCTTTCCCATCTCGACAACCTCTCTTTCAGAATACCTACTTCGAAAAACCTCCGCTCACCTAGCGGGCAGGAGGAGCGAAAAAAACAGTGCCAACTCTCCCCGTCCGCTCCAGACGGGGAGAGTCAAGGAGACCAGGATTCAGTTCATGTCTATGGGAATTTCCTTGGTCTTGGCCTCCCCAACTTTCGGAAGCCTGATCTCCAGCACGCCGTCCTTGAACGACGCCTTGGCCTTGCTCGAATCAACTCTGTTGCTCAGACTGAACGTCCTCTCGAACGTGCCGTAGGAGCGTTCCATTCTGTGGTAGGTCTTCTCCTTCTCCTCCCTCACGAGCTTCTTCTCGCCCTTGATCGTCATCGTGTTCGAATCGACTGAGACCTTCACGTCTTCCTGTCTGATACCGGGCAGCTCTGCCCTGACTACGAACTCGTCGTCAGACTCGCTCACGTCGACGACAGGACCCCACAGCATTCCTGCCTCATCAGCCGGAGCGCCGCGGTCCTCGCCAGAGAGTATGCCGTGGATAAGGTCGTTGACCTCCCTCTGAATCGAGAAAACGTCACCCCATGGATTCCACCTCACCAATGCCATGCGAGTCACCTCCTTCTCTGCTTGCACGAACCATTGGTTTCATTGCCAGGAAACTCTAACAGCATACGCTGTGCCATTTCAGAGCACTGCGACCCGTATCGCATAACCGCCTTCACGTCAGTGGATTACGCCTCTCCACCTGGGAGACGCTGAACCTCATGCCATTGCGCCACATCCCATTGTTTCAATTTCGAGCATATTTCTGTTCTATTATGAAACAGTCAAATCGCTTAACGTGAGTTTGACGAGGGACGAGGGGACTCGGCCACGCCCGGGCGCGTGGAGGGCCTGGACAGGCATCAGAATCGAGGGAGCAGCAGAGTTTTTCGTGGCTTGATCTCCCGAAGGACCGGGACGGGTACGGGCCCGAACTATTCGACCCTGTCAGCTCTGCAGGTCAGTTTGTACTGTTTCATCTTTCTCCAGAGCGTCGAACGGGATATCCCGAGAGAGGCCGCCGAGTTGGAGACGTTGCCACGGTGTTTCTGGAGGACTCTGCTTATGTGTTCCCTTTCTACCTGCTCGAGCGTCCAGTCATCGGAATAGCCGGATACGGTCGATTCTGCCGGCTGCAGCATCTTGCGCTGGGTCATCTCTGATGGCAGCTCTTTCTCGGTGACCACTTCTCCATCCACCAGTCCGACTGCCCTTTCCATGGCGTTCTCGAGCTCGCGCACGTTGCCGGGATAGTCGTGCTGCAGCAGGAACAACTGTGCCTCCCTCGAAAAGCCTGTGATCTTCTTTCCGACCCGGCGCGAGTAGCGTTCGAGAAAGAACTTCGCGAGAAGGGGAATGTCCTCTTTGCGTTCCCTGAGTGGAGGCAGCTCAATATGAAACACGTTGAGGCGATAATAGAGGTCTTCTCTTAGCTGGCCCGCATCCAGCGCCGGCTTGACTTCACGGTTGGTGGCGGCCAGGAGTCGCACATCAACCCTGAGAGAGGCCGAATCGCCGACTCTCCTTACCTCCCTGTCCTGAATGGCCCTCAGGAGTTTGACCTGTATGGCTGGCGGCATCTCCGCAACTTCATCCAGGAAAAGGGTGCCTCCGTCTGCCTGCTCGAAGAGCCCCTTCTTAGTCCCGGTCGCTCCAGTGAAAGCACCCCTCACGTACCCGAAGAGCTCGCTCTCGAAGAGCGTTTCCGGGATGGCAGCGCAGTTCACGGGTACGAACGGCTTCGCGGCCCTGGGGCTCTCGTAGTGTATGGCCCGAGCCACCAGCTCCTTGCCCGTGCCGCTTTCGCCACTGATGAGGACAGAGCTTTCCGTGGCCGCGATTTTCTTGATGAGCTTCAAGAGCTTCTTCATCCTGGCAGAGCGGCCCAGGATGCCCTGGAGCATTTCGAATTCGCGGGCTTCCTGCCCGCCTGCCGCAGCTTCTATTGGCATAGCCTCACCTCAGAGCGCTCCAAACTGAAACACCAAGCGGCGAGAAATAGTCTTAGTGCTTCATTTCGCAACATATGGACAATAGTGGCTGGCTGTGGCGTGGGTGTCAAGTCCTATCTGTGCGCCCGCCTCTGGCAGTGGAAGGTCTCCGGCTCCGGCCGCGTCCGAGTCATTGCCAAGCCAGGCGCATATGCAGAAACAGAAAGGGCCTGCCCCTTCTAGAGGCAGGCCCATTGCCAGCCCGTCCGCTGGCTCACACGACTGACTGAGGACTAGAACTTCATCCCTATCCCGGCTCTGAGTGCCAGGTATGTGGTGTTGGTCGAACCCTCAACTTTGTCGTCTTCGGTCATGATGTAGTGGTAGGTGAGGCCCACGTCGAACATCATCGTCTCGCCGAACGGTACCTTCACGCCTGCGCCACCGTTTATACCGAAGTCGTTCTCACCCTCTACGTCATCCGGCACGTCATCGCCGGTCGGCTTCCACATGTAGTAACCGACACCGCCCTTGACGTACGGCTTCATGTTTCCTGCCGGGAAGGCAGCCATGAAGTCCAACGTAATAGGGATGATACGAAGATTCGCGTCCAGCTCACCCATGCCCATCGCATCCTCGAAATCGGAGTTTACGGGAAACTGGGCATAGTCGACGCCGAGCTCCATTCCGTACATGTCGGTGAACATGTAGCAGCCGTTCAGGCCGAGTGTGAGACCACCGTCATACCAGTCACCGAAGTCACCCATCGGGAGTGCGTATCCGACGCCTACTCCGACGGTCATCATGCTCATGCCTGCTTCCATCTGTGCGAAAGCCGGTGCAGCAAGAATGAGCGCAGGAAGCAGCAACAAACAAATCTTCTTCATCTTTCATCCTCCTTGAGTTTTTCAAGTTTCAACCTCTTAACGAGAGATCTCCAGCTTCGCAACCACCCCCTTCCGGATTTCGAAGCTCTGAATTCGCAAGCACGCCCAATTCGATTCTTCTCGGGAATCGATGTCCCGGACAACGCCGGACTCTCGCAAGACTGCTAATCCGGCGCGTTCTCTTTCTTGGTGAAATCTATGATTTCAACTCCGGCCGCTAGTTTAAGCTCGAAAATCGAGCTGTCAAGCCTTGGATTCGTCTTCACGTCAGAAAGTGTCATCTTCACTTTATCCCCTCCCACCTCGTCAACCTCGATGAAAGTCGGGAGAAGGAGCTCCGGGTCAATGCCCAGTACCACCCGTTTCAGGCCCTCCCAGCTTGTCTTATCTTTCGGCACAAGCTCTACATACTTGAGGCGGGTCCCCTTCTGCCTGACCTGGGCCATGGTGAAGTGTTCCTCGAGTTTGCTCAGGGGCTCCCAGAACACAAAGAGCTTGTCTGACTCGAGCTTTCCGCTGAGATCGTATTTCTGGACCTGGTTGAGAGAGGGTACGTACATCATGACCACGGAATCGTTCACCAGGAACTTCTGCCGCTCCGGACGTTCGTAGTCCAACAATATCCTACGCGGCTTGCTGAGAAAGAGTTTCCCTTCGGCCTCCATCTTCTGGCCGGCCAGATTGGCTTCCCTCATCTGAGTAAAAGAAGCCGACAGCGTCTCGACGGATGCGAGTTTCCGGTTCACGCGGCCGAGAAACTCCTCGAGCCCGCCTTTCTGCGCCAGGCCGACCAGGGGAATGGCAAACGCCACGAGGAAGAGTGTCGTGACTATTACATAGATTGTCTTTGCTCGAAAGCTCATTGGCCTCCCTTCAAAATCCAGCGCGCGACGTCAGGTCAACCGCGCTCCAGCCAGGCTGCCGCGCATCGCCGGCCGTGCCTCCCCGGCTTAACACCCTGCAGGCCAGACCACTGCCATTACCATCTGCGTTGCGGCCGACCGCCTATCCGAACGCAACCGAGCAACCACCGCCCTGCTTGATTCCCCTACACTCCTCAAGGGGTGTGGAATATTTCTTCTCAACTGCCTCCCTGAAAGTGGGCCCCGAGTTGTACGTGCAGAAGGGATATAGTCTTCCGTTGGGCGCAGAGTAATGTACAACACATCGCCGCACCCTATCAACGTCATAGTTATAGGCGTCCATGAAGTGCATTCCCGCCACCAGCAGGGTCTTGTACGTCTTGGGCGCGGTGCCCCTGCCGCGGCCCACCCTCTTGTCCATCAGGCCCTGGAGGGTCATGAGGAACATCTGGAACGTCAGGCCTTTCGGCGCCTTGTCTTCTCTGAAGTGCCTCTTTATCGAATTGAACGCCTTTACCTTTGCGAAGGCCCGGAATCGAGACCTGGGCACTGACCGGCTGAACTTCTCCAGGTCGAGAAACATCCCTTCGACGTCTATGAACTCGGGAGCAGGCACTGCTTCCTTTCCGTCGGGTGACACGAAGAGATACGTGGCCAGAGAACAGTGAGGGTGACACGTAAGATGTATGGTTTCCTCGCCCCTGACCGCGGCCACGAATCTGGTGAAAGGGGTGATGCATCCTGTCGGATACCAGTCTCGTCGCGCCCTGGCAAGTCCTGTCTGATTTTCCACTGCCCAGGCGACGTCCGTAAGAGTGAACCTCCTTTCCTCTCTCTCGTTGCAGGAAATGCGGCCGGTGAACACCACGGGCTGGTAGCTTATGCCGCTGACGACATCGATATTTTCGAGCGCGTAACGGAGTATCCTGCCCACCTCGTGGTCGTTGAAACCCTTGACGATCGTCGGGACAAAGACGAGCTTCATCCCGCTCCTGCGGATGCTCTCTATGGCCCTTTCCTTTGTCACCCAGAGGGGCCTGCCGCGGGTCTTTGTATAGACGTCGTCAGACAGCCCGTCGAACTGCAGATAGATCGTGTGCAGTCCCGCCTTGCCGCATTCCTCGGCGAACTTGGGGTCACACAAGTTTATTCCATTGGATGCAATCTGAATGTGTGAGAAGCCAAGCTTCCTGGCGGCCCTCACTATGTCCAGGAAGCGCGGGTGCAGGGTCGGTTCGCCTCCCGAGAACTGTATCATGCGCCCGGCGACTGGTTGCTCGGACCTGAGGTTCTTCAGCATGTCTACGACTTCCTCGTACGAGGGTTCGTACACGTAGCCGGCCACGTTGGCGTTCGCGAAACATATCGGACACACCAGGTCGCACCGATTCGTCAAATCGATGTTCCCGAGACCCGTGTGGCTGGTATGACGGTTGCAGAGCCCGCATTCCGTCGGACACGCGGTCGCATTGCGCACCCGCGGATTGAGGAGCCCGCTGCCGTCGGCAAAGGACCACTTCTCGGCCTTGAGATAGAGCTCGGTGTCTGACCAGTAGAGGTCTCTCACGTGGCCATGCTCGGGGCAGGTCTTCTCCATGACTACTCGTCCTGCCTCGTCAAACAGCCGAGCGTCTATGAGGTTCATGCACTCGGGACAGAGAGAGCGAATCGTCTTGGGCAGGCCCTTCCGGACATCGTTGGTCGGGGCTCCGGAGTAGGTACAATCAGTGACGCCGCGGGAGATACCTTCACGAAAGCCTGTGTGGCCTGCTCCCAGAGGTGGAGCGTAGCCAGAAGTCGAGGCGGTCATTCCAATGCACCCCCTTCGCTTCGATAAGGCTGCAGTACCTTGCAGCACTGGCAGGCGCGAGGCATTTTACGCCTGACCACCCAGGGCAGCTACATGGGCGGGCCTAAGGGCAAGATTCTACCCCAGGCAGGAGCGCGTGCAAGAAGAAAATTCGGGAGGGAGTGGAGGGGGTCGAGGCAGGAGCGGGAGCCTCATTCAACGCCTTAAAGCCGCACCTGGCGCGTACGAGGCAGGAGTGGGCGCTTCATTCAACGCCCTAGAGCCGCACCTGGCGCGTGTGAGGCAGGTGCGCGCGCGGGTTGCTTTCTCGGGTGCCTCGGCGGCGCGGCGACTGAATCAAATACCTGGGCCGGTCGGGCATTCCGCGGCGGCCACGCCCACACCACGAGCGCCTTCTTCAGTTATGTAATTCGTT
>Ga0315294_10006758_pt1 | contig 12585 bp, 9 predicted proteins | sample YL17G13_40_MG_FD_203626 | JGI IMG/M metagenome (GOLD analysis project Ga0315294, IMG submission 203626) | Sediment microbial communities from Yellowstone Lake, YNP, Wyoming, USA - YL17G13_40 | ecosystem: Environmental > Aquatic > Freshwater > Lake > Sediment | place: USA: Wyoming | collected...
ACGCGGGTCCGCCAGTGAATCCCCATCAGGCCGTTGCATCCATACCCCAGAGCATCGACGGCGTCTCTTCGCATCCTTCCTGCCCAAAGCTGCGGCGAGGCAATCGCTCCGTCGTCCTCAAGCCACGGTATCGCCCACTTGGGCCTGTTTTGTATCCTGGTGAAGTTCGCTTCGACCGGGGTAAAACCAACCTGACGATTGATGCAGCTAAACGGGATTTCCTTTGGCAGCACGCGGTCAAACTGCGCTCTGTCCTTCGGCGGGCCGAGAACCCAGCCGCATGTCGCGATAGTAAACGGTGAATTGACCGCCTTTGCCGCCTCGACGGCCAAAAGCATATCCCGCTCGGTTGCTGCCACCTGCTCATCTTTCACCGCTTCCCATGTCCAGCCCTCCGGTGTCCAGAGCCAGTAGTAGTCCAGCGGATAAGTCCTCTTTATCCGCTCGAACATACCCTCGTAAATCTCTTTGACCGTCGCGGGATTGTTTGGGTCTTTGCCCTGCTCGGACAGCCGGTTCCTGACCGCCTGCGGTATCATCAGGGGCGTCTCCGTGCCTGCACAGGTTTTAATGCCGAGCTTGTGGGCATATTCGAACGCTTCTTTCAGCATCCGGCCCGTCCGGTTGAACATCTCGTTATTCTGCTCAGTCGTTTTTGGCTCCGGCATCATTCCAAACATCAATTCCGCCCCGTAATCGTCGCGCTCAAAAAGCATCGAGGAGCCGAAATTGAACTCACTTGTTTTTTTCCGCGCATAACCCCAGTTGCCGCGAAGCGTGTTCTGATAGCTCGACGGATAACTGAATTTAACTTTTCCGTCCGGCTCAATATCTTCAGGAAGCCCAATCCACACGGTTGGTTCCGCGTTGGGACCCTTCTCCGGATAGGTATGGAGGGCGAAGAAATTCATCCGCAGTTTCGGCAGTTGAGAAATTATCGCCTTATAGTCGTTTTCGTTCCACCAGTCGGGGCCTTCGGGAAAATCGTGAAACGGGTGAATCCCGCGAAGCTCAAACAGCGGCCTGCCTGTTTCATTTACATCGGGCAGTTCGAGAGCGATTCTGCCGTCGGGTATTGTGTCCCCGTGAAGATAAAACCGCACGCCGAATTGCTCTATGAATCGATACGCCCCGTACAGTGTCCCCATATCGTCGCCGCCGACAATCAGCACGTGCCGTTTTCCATCTTGCGTCAGCGTTCTTATGAAATACTGCTGGTTCGCGAGTGAATCCGCCAGGGATTTGATTTCGCTTCCTGTTCCGGCGTATTCCGCAATTATGCCGCTGTCTTTGCGGCCAACGATAATCGCACAGTTTGGTTCCCGGCGGCTATCGGCAGTTATAGTCATCAGTTGCCCCGTTCGCAGATACAGATACCTTCGGATTTCCTTCGCGGCCAGGCGTTCAAGTTCCGCAGGATTGGATGAAGTGAGAATGACCTCCGGTTTTACCCGCTGTGTTTGTTCCGAGGCCTGACCCGTATTCACAACAGAAATGAATCCGAATACTATCAGGAAAATGATTCTACGCACCATAATTGTATTCTCCTTATTGTGGCTTATTACGGTTTCGATTGTGAAGCTGCCCCTGCCAGTATTTCTCTATTTCTTCGAGCGTTTTACCTTTCGTTTCCGGCACAAACAGCAGAACAAACACAACCAGAACCACGCACAGGCCGCCATACACCCAGAACGGGAAAGCCCGATTGAATTTCTCCACAAGCCAGGCGTTCTCGTTCATCATAGGAAAGGTTTGCGAAACGACGTAATTGGCCGCCCACAGACAAACGGTTGCGATAGCCATTGCCCTGCCTCGAATCCGCGTCGGAAATATTTCCGAAAGTATTACCCATGTAACCGGCCCGACCGAAAGAGCGAAACTGGCGATGTAGCCCAGTATGAAAACAAGAAACCAAAGTTCGGTTTTTTGATAGAACGCCGAAAGTCCCATCGCCAGCAGCGAGAGGCCCATCCCGCCTGCCCCGATTATCATCAGCGGCTTGCGTCCCAACCTGTCGACCGTCCAGATTGCGACGATTGTGAAGGCAAGGCTCACTGCCCCGACGACCACCGTCTGAAGCAATGCCGCATTCGTGCCCGTTCCGAGTTTTTTGAATATCTCCGGCCCGTAGTATAGAAAGACATTTATCCCGGTAACCTGCTGCAAGACAGCCAGCGCAACGCCGATTACCAGAACAAATCTCATCCCCGGCTGGAAAAGCTGCGCCACCGATTCGCTCTCGTGCGCAATCGCGTCCTTTATTGCCGCCATCTCCGTTTCCGCGTGCCTTTGCCCGTCCACCTTCGCCAAAATCCTGAAGGCCTCTTTCTCACGGTTTTGCTTGGTCAGCCAGCGCGGACTCTCCGGCACGAGGAACATCAGCGCCAGCAGCAGCACCGACGGCAGCGACTCCGAACCCATCATCCACCGCCAGCCAAAACGAACATTCCACGTCTCGTCGCCGAACTGCGCGATAAAATAATTTACAAAATAGACCAGCAGCATTCCCGAAACGATTGCAAACTGGTTTACTGAAACCATTCGCCCGCGGATTCGAGCTGGAGTAATCTCGGCGATATACATCGGCGATGTTATCGACGCTGCCCCGACGCCAATCCCACCGATAATACGGAATATGACAAATTCCGCCAGATTTCTGGGTATCGCCGTGCCGATACCCGAAACGAGAAAAAGAATCGCCGCGACAATCAGGGTTTTCTTTCGCCCAAGCCGGTCACTCAAAACGCCGGCAAATGCCACTCCGACAACGCATCCGAGAAGCGCCGATGACGCCGCCCAGCCGGTCCATTTCGGGTCAAGCTCAAACCGCTTCTGCAGGAAACCAATCGCACCTGAAATGACCGCCGTGTCGTACCCGAACAATAGTCCTCCCAGTGCCGCAACAATACAGACCAGCCAGATATAAATCATATTACCCGATTCTTTCGCAAGTTCGGAAACATCCGCGGCAGCTGCTTGTCTGTCGATTCTCATGGCTGCTCAAACCTTTCTGCCTATTGCCCTGAACATTGCGAGGACGTTCTCGACGGGCGTGCCGCACTGAATGTTGTGAATAGCGTTAAAGATAAAACCATTCTTTTGGCTGAAAATTTTGACGCGTTCCCTGACCTGCCCGGCAACCTCGTCCGGTGTGCCGAAGGGCAGCGTCTGCTGGGTATCGACGCCGCCTCCCCAGAAGACGATTCTGTCGCCGAACTTGTCAACCAGATGCTGCGGCTGCATACCTGCCACGGAGCATTGAACAGGATTGAGCACGTCGTATCCTGCCTCGATAAAACCCTCAATCAGGGGTTCGCATCCGCCGCAGCAGTGCTTTATCGTCTTCCATTTCGTATTGGCGTGAATCCAGTCGTTAACTTTCTTCGCGTAAGGCAGGTATAATTCCCTGTAACCATCGGGACTGCAGAAAAGAGAGTTCTGGCTCGACAAATCCGACCCATCCATCCAGACGATGTGAATTTTGTCCCCGACCGCCTGAAAGGCGAGTTTCAGGTTCTCAACCGCAATCTCCGCCTGTCGCGCAAACACCTCTTTGATGTAGTTTCTTCGCGTTATCGTGCTGATATACCATTCTTCGATATCGCGAATACCCTTTGGATGTTTCAGGAAAGGAGCGGGCACAAGCGCTATGTCGCCGAAAGCTGTTCCGGGGAAACCGGCGACAATAGCAAGGTTGGTATTCTTATGTAAATCGTCGGCGTGCTTCTCGTAATGCTTCAGGTCGTCTTCGCCGAGAATGGTAAACTCTTCAAGATTATCTTCGGGATTAAGATTCGAGTCGTCAATCGGTCCCTGCCGGACAATCGCATCGAAGTAGAACCCGCCCTTCGGCATGCGCCCCGAAGCCGGCGATGAGGTGTCCCCCTGCGGATACTGCAAAATGTCCCCGTTCGGCTCCGGTTTGGTATTGAACTTGCCCGGCACAAGAACGTCCGTCCCGTCGAACGTCCGCCATTTTTCCCAGCCGGCGTTCTCAAAACCGAACATATTGCGCCTGGCAGGCAGCATCACAATGTCAAGCTGAAGCGCCTCAATCAAATCGGGCGACACCTCACCCAGCATCTGATATATATCGATTACCTTTACCCGCTCATCCCTTTTTGCAAGTCCAAGGGCCTTGCGCAGCTGTGTTATTACGCTTACATGCGCTCCGCTGCAGTGCGTCCCCCCCAAATCAACTGGGACTCGGTCAACCTCGCGGTGATTAAGCGCCGCAAGCACCCGCTGCCTGCTCCCCATCAGGTCAGGTTTGTTCTCTGCAGATATGGTATTATCCTTCATAAATTTCCGCACTGAGTTCGTCGCAACTCTTAACCAACAGGTCGAAGGAAAGGATACCGCAACCGGCGCAATTGTCAAGCTTTGAACTGTGTGTAAATTAAGCTTATCGCTGCGACGCGCCTTCTCGACCACCAAGCGTTTCTGATTACTGACTGCTTCAAAATCTGCTGCGACTATGGGGTACAAAGCTGTGGCAGAATTTCTAATTGGTGCAGGCGCTGATGTCAACGCTATGGACGGGGATAACCGTACCCCACTACATAGAACGGCGAAACATGGTCACAATTTAGTAGCAGAACTGTTAATCACCAAGGGAAGCGACCTAAATGCAAAGGATAATTTCGGCATGAGTCCGCTACATGTAGCAGTAGCAGAAAAAAATAACACTGTAGCAGAACTTTTAATCAGAAAGGGTGCTAATGTAAATATTCGGTCGGATGATAAGTTTGGGTCTATTACCCCCCTCCACGAGGCAGCCAGAACTGGAAATAAAATTGCTGCGGAACTTCTCGTAGAGAATAATGCCGGCATTGATGCAATAGACAGTCACGGCATGACATCTTTGCACATTGCTATAATGAAAGGCCAAAATGACATTGCCAAATTTCTTATCGCAAAAGGCGCTGATATCCATATAAAAGGGATGGCAGGACTAACTCCTCTTAGTATCGCAATTCAGAAGGATAATAAAAAAATCGTGGATTTACTCCGTACCCATGGGGCTGTTGAATGAGGTCAATCCTTTTCCAAGGCCTTGATTGTGACACACCTATTCCACAAACGAAACGGCCAGAGATTTCTGGTCCGAGCAAACTCATTTCTATTCCTGTACTGGGAGGTTTGCATCACAGGTATATTCGCGTAGCTGCATAGGCCAACGAAGAACTTTTCTGATAGTCATATCAACATTGCCTGCCGACTCTCCAGTAGAGAGGCTTTTGCCAATTCACTTGCCCCCATGTGCATGGCTAGCAAGTCATAGATTTTATAGGTTTTAGCTCCACCTCTTCATCGAGATGGAGTTTTTCGGGGGGACAGGCCTCGCTGCAGACTCTAAATCCCGATTTTGTTGCGCATTTGTTGCGCACCCCTGTTTCTGCCCAAAGTGAAAAAAGCCAATCAGCCGTAACTGCTTGATGGTGAAAGTGTTAAGAAATACGCCCGACAGGATTCGAACCTGTGACCTACGGATTAGAAATCCGTTGCTCTATCCAGCTGAGCTACGGGCGCCAGAGCTAATACAAGATATAAATATAGCAAGTCCGTCGATATATTGTCAAACCTTAACACCCGTACGAAAAAAGGCGGTGATATTGACCAGAGAAATACAAATGGCGAATAATGGGCACAGGGCCGTTAGAAAGACGGGATTAAGGATTGACGGTATGTGGTTGGCGGATTAGGATTTCAGGAATGAAAAAGATAAAGGGCAAACTGGAGCATCCGAAGTCGGCGGAGGCATTCTCGGAGGCGAGAAGGTATCTGCCGGGAGGCGTGAACTCACCTGTTCGGGCATTCGGCGGCGTGGGGCTGAGGCCATTGTTTATCGCCAGGGCAAAAGGGGCGAAGATTTACGATATCGACGGGAACGCCTATATTGACTACGTGGGGTCGTGGGGGCCGATGATTTTAGGGCACGCTCATCCGGCGGTTGTGAGGGCCATTAATAAAGCAGCGAGGAAAGGGACGAGTTACGGTGCGCCCACGCTGGCGGAAACCGAATTGGCGAAAAAGATACGTGATGCGTTTGCGTCGATTGAAAAATTGCGTTTGGTCAGCAGCGGGACCGAGGCGGTGATGACGGCGATTCGGCTGGCGAGGGGCTATAAGCGAAAAGATTTGATTATCAAAATGGCGGGCTGCTATCACGGGCACAGCGATTCGCTGTTAGTCGCGGCGGGGTCTGGTGCGGCTGAACACTCGGCGCCATCGAGCGCGGGTATCCCCCCTGCCATAGCGAACCTTACCATAGTCATACCATATAACGATATTGAGGCGGTTAAGAATTGCTTTTTGGTTCACAGGGGGCAAATCGCGGCGGTCCTGGTTGAGCCGGTGGCAGCGAATATGGGAGTTGTGCCGGCGGCGGAGGGGTATCTGCAAATGCTGCGGGCCTTGTGCGACGCGGAGGGGGCGGTATTGATTTTCGACGAGGTAATCACGGGTTTTCGCATCGCCCGCGGAGGGGCACAGGAGCTTTACGGGGTGAAGGCGGACGTTACCTGTCTTGGCAAAATCATAGGGGGCGGATTGCCCCTGGCGGCGGTTGGGGGACAGGCAAGTATTATGGATATGCTTGCGCCGGCGGGGCCGGTTTATCAGGCGGGGACACTGAGCGGAAACCCGATTGCTACCGCGGCTGCAATCGCGACGCTGGATATATTGGCTAAGGGCGATTGCTACGACAAACTTGAGGCGAAAGCCGAGATGTTAGCTGAGGGATTGAAAGAGGCGGCCAGAAGCGCGGGTGTTCCTGTCGTTATCAATCGCGTCGGGTCGATTTTGAGCTGCTTTTTTACAGACAGGCCCGTGCAGAATTTTGAGGACGTCCAGTCAACTGATATCCATCAGTTCAAGAAGTTTTTCGCGGAGATGCTCGCGAGAGGCATATATATCGCCCCAAGCGCGTATGAGGCGATGTTCGTTTCGCTGGCACATTCGAAAAGGGATATCGCAAAGACAATCGAAGCGGCCAAAGCTGCCTTCAAGGCAGTTGATTAAGACACGGACAGACGCTGACTTTTAAGACACCCGCCAATAGGCGAGGTCTCGCCAAAGGCGGACACGGACTGACACCGACTTTTTAGACGCTGATTTCGCAGACCTGTCCTCCGTAGCGGCAGCGAAGGAGGATTGATTGCCGATTTTTTACCACGAAGTTTACCCGCCGTTGTTGTGGCGGGGCACGAAGAAACACGAAGTTATTTCCTTTTATCAATCAGCAATCCGAAATCACAAATCGGAAATGGATAAGCTCGGCGTCCTCAGTGTCAAGAGTCATAATTTCCTAAGTATCGAGCATATCCCATTCGTAGCCGAGGAGCCAGCGGAGGGCGGACAATTTGCCGTTGAGCATTCCCCATTCGAAGTCATCATAAGGGCCGAGATTTTCAAGGCCATACTTTTCTTCAATTTTCCTGGCGTTTTTACAGGCATCGTTCCAAATTTGAGGGTCAACTTCCTCTTCGCCATCCTCGACTAATTGCTTTAACTCCAGGTGCCTGTTGAGCCATATTTTGTCGAAGAGCGCATCGACTTCGGCAAGAATTTCGTCCTTAGTCCTGTTTTCGAAAAGTTCGGAATCTTCCGGCAGGTCATTTGAATTTCTGAATATCATATCAATCATCCAAAAAAAGGAAGTAGTGGGGGCTGTTGAAAAAGTCGAGATTGCTTCGTCGCTTCGCTCCTCGCAATGACAAAAAGTGCGTTCCTGTGTCATTGCGAGCGAAGCGAAGCAATCTCAAGCTCTGAATGTAATGTTTTTCAACAGCCCCGCAGTCGCCTGTTTATTCGTCGTCGAGCCATAATTCGTGTTTTCAATCCGCCCCGCCTGCTTCGACAAGCTCAGCACAGGTTCGGCGGGTAAACTTCTGCGGATGAATTATACCGACATTCGGGGTGAGTTTTCAAGAAGTCCCCCCAATAAATCCGCGAAGAAGTAACCCCCTAATAAATTAGGGGGCTAAATTTTATAAGGAAGACGGCGGGGTAAACCCCGCCCTACAACTACAACTGGATTCCCGCTCAGGACAGGTTACACAGAGGAAGGCGAAAAAAAGAGGGGCCCGCCCCACACCCAAAGCGGAACCCCTCGATGTCCCTTTGCAGGGACACCTTGGGAACAATTAAGCAATAAGTCCACAAAAAGTCAAGATGCTATTTGCATAAAAAAGCAGATATTTGAGCAGGATAGAGGCGGGGGCAAATTCGGCAAGGCAATCGTAAAACAAACGCCTTGCGGGCGGTGCGCGCGAGGAGGGACTAAACAGTGGCGGTCGGGTTTGATATAGTATAGCGGTATGAGACAGGTAGTTGACAAGACGGGGAAAGAATTGGTCCTGCTGGCAGGGGCAATTGCTATCGTTGTCGGCTGTTTCGCGGCGTATATACCGGCGATACAAGGCGGTTTTATCTGGGACGACGACCGGTATGTTACCGCCAATCCGCTTTTGACGGCTCCCGACGGGCTTTACCGAATATGGTTTTCAACGGATGCCCCATCGCAATACTTCCCGCTTGTTTACACAACGTTTCGGGTTGAGTACCAGTTGTGGGGACTTAACCCGGCGGGCTATCACGCCGTAAACGTGGTGATTCACTGCATTAATGCCCTTCTGCTATTGGTAATTTTGAGACGGCTGTCCACACCCTGGGCGTGGTTCGCCTCGGCGGTCTTTGCCCTGCATCCGGTGAACGTCGAATCGGTGGCGTGGATAACCGAGCGAAAGAACGTTTTGATGCTGTTCTTTTCGCTGTTATCGGTTTTGTGCTGGGTGGAATTTGTCTTCGGCAGCAAATCGGGCCGCAAGGCGATTTTGCTGTATGCCGGGTCTCTGTTGTTTTGTGCTTTTGCTCTTTTCAGCAAGGCGACGGCGTGCACGCTGCCCGCTGTGCTTGTTTTGATATTATGGCTAAAAGGTTCGCCTGTTACCGCCAGACGCTGGCTGCAAATTGTGCCTTTTGTCGCAATGGGAGCCTGTATAGGGCTTTTGGTGATGTGGTGGGAAAAGCATCATCAGGGTATGGGATTTGTCAATCTTGGTCTGATTCCGACGGAGAAGGCGTTGATTGCGGGCAGGGCTTTATGGTTCTATTTGTGGAAACTGATTTGGCCCGCGAACCTTATGTTCAGCTATCCACGGTGGAACATTGACGCACACTCGGTATGGCAATACGGCTGGCCCGTCGGTTTTGTTATAGCGATTGTATGCGCGTGGCTGTTGCGAAAACGAATTGGCCGGGCTCCGTTGACGGCGTTACTGTTTTTTGCCCTGACGTTGTTTCCGATGCTTGGTTTCTTCCCGCTTTATACGTTTGTCTATTCCTTCGTGGCGGACCATTATCAGTATGCCGCGTGTATCGGGCCGATTGTCCTTGCCGCGGGAATCGCAGCAGCGGTTTATCGCAGGTCAGGAAAAAACGCGAAACTTGTCATACTCTGGTCTGCGGGGACGCTATTGCTGGCACTGGGGACATTGACCTGGCGACAATGCGGGATATATAAGGATTCGGATACGCTGTGGGCTGATACGCTAAAGAAAAACCCGGATTCGTGGCTGGCCCACGGCGAAATCGGCGGTTCGCTCTACAGGCAGGGAAAACTCGATGAGGCGTTATTTCATCTTGACCGGCAAATCGAGCTTGCGGCTTACTTAAAGAAAATTCACCCGATGGCTTATTCGGATGCTTATTACTGCAAAGGGTTGATATTCACGGCGAAGGGCCGGCTGGGGGACGCGGCCGAACAATATAAAAAGTCGCTTGAAATCGATGATAATTCCGCGTTGGTGCATTATCTCTTAGCTGAAACATTAGTTAAACTGGGCAAGATTGATGAGGCGATTGCGCATTATCGGCAGGGCCTTGAGATAGCCAGGGCTAAGGGGGCCGAAAATCTGGCAGAGGATATCCGCCGACAACTGGAGGCGATTGAGAAGCAGAAGACCCTGCTTCGTTAACCCCCCGCCGCACTTCGCGTTATGCAGGGCAGGAGCTACGCAGGGCAGACAGAGGACCCGACTTCGCCCAATGGGCTACGCCGGGCAGGCTGAAGACGGACGAGAGATGAGAAACGAAAAAGAACATCCAACATCGAACATCCAACGTTGAACAGAGAACGAAAAGAGAGCCCTGAACCAGAAGCGGTTCAGGGCGACAGCAAAGCGTATCCAATAAAATACTTGAACTGGCGGATGGGCGAGGGCATAATAGCAGTTACATACGAAATGTAAAAATATAATTAACTGCCTAAACAAGCGTGTGTTATGGACTTTGAATTTGAAAAAGAACCGGAATCCAAGGACAGGAGAATCCAAATGGGTCAGGAACAGCCAAGGATGAGCAATCTGGTCGATACGACCGATTGCCTCGAAGCGGTAAGCGCAATAAAGTTCTGGAAGAACCTTCTGTTTTTAATCATTCTGCTGGGTCTGCTTCTTGTGCAAGGTTCATTCTGGGTTATGAATCTGCACTTAGTCAAGGGCGATAATGTGGTGCTTGGCCCCCCTGCCGGGGGTTCGGCGGCAGAGTCGCCGACGGTGGCGGACAAGATCAAAGAGGCCGCCCAACAAATCGCGTCGGACAGCAATGCTGCCGCTGCTGAGCCGAATACTCAGCAATCGCTGCAAGTGGGAGCGGAACCGAATAAGCCGGCGCCGGTGGAGTTGACGATTTCGCTGCGGTTGCGAGCAAAGCACATAGCGGCCATCGTGCGGTTCCTGGACTTTATCCTTATACCCTGCTCACTGCTTTATTGCCTGACGATATTGTTTGCGCTGAAGGTGTCGCTGATTGGGCGGCTGGGCGGAATAAACCATATCGCGAGAGCGTTCTTTTTGTCGCTGTTGTTCATTGTATTGCTGCTGCCGTGGCAATTACTGTTCGCGCCGGTGTTCGCGGGCGCGATGTTCACGCCATCGGAGTTGACAGCCGCATGCCAGGCGCAGAAGACGGCGATTGCCCAAGTTTCATTCTACCTGCGATTCTGCATTTACTGGCTGCTGGTAGTGCTGCTGCTGTTAGCGGCGCAGATGCGGAGTATGCGATGGGCAAGGGCAACGCTGCGGCGACTTGACGTGATGTGAGATGACAAGTCCGTTATTCGTCAAGAGAAAGAAGCCCAGGAAGGAACGCAACGCCATTCTCGACTGGCTGGGATATGCCGGCCTGCGAGTATTAGTCGGCATATTGCAACTATCCAGTGTCGAAACAAACCTGAGATTCGCCCGGTTTCTCGGTCGGCTGTTGTGGAAGCACTATGGACGAGGGAGACAACGGGCATTAGATAATCTTCGCGCGAGCTATCCCGATAAGGACGAGCAATGGTATGAGGAGACGGGGCGCAAAAGTTGTGAGCAATTAGTAATGCTGGCGGTGGATGTTATTTTTACGCCTCGGCTGGTGAAAAAAAACAACTGGCGGCAGTATTCGCGATTCAAAAACACCGAGCGTACCAAGTGGCTGAGCAAAGAGGGGAAAGGACTGATTTGCGTCGGGGCACATTACGGGAATTTTGAAATCCTCGGGTATATGATGGGGCTTTTCGGGTTCAATGTTTACAGCATCGCAAGGCCATTAGATAACCCGTTCATAAGCAAATACCTGTATGGGGTGCGGGAACGGGCGGGGCAAAAAATCATCGATAAAAAAGGCGCGGCGGAAATGTTCGACAAGGTAGCGTCATCGGGGGCGACGCTGTGCTTTATAGCGGACCAGGACGCGGGCGACAAGGGAATCTTCATTGACTTTTTCGGGAGAAAGGCGAGCACCTATAAAAGCATCGGGCTGCTTGCACTTACGAACAATATCCCGATTGTTGTCGGCTACGCCAGAAGAATAGACGACCGATTTTTCTTCGAGATAGCGGTGCAGCGAATAATCTTCCCCAACGAATGGGCCGACAAGAAAGACCCGCTATTGTGGGTAACAGCCGAATACACAAAGGCGATTGAGGGATTTGTCCGCGAAGACCCGACTCAATACTGGTGGCTGCACCGAAGGTGGAAACATAGGCCGAAGGGCGAAAGGCCTGAAGTAAAAAGTTAAAAGGCAAAAGTAAATAATTATAGGATGGGCTTCAGCCCATCAATCTCAATTTATCAAATATATACTGTCAATCTATGTATCCCGCTCTCATCTCCCTAACACTCCCATCGGGTTCAAACTCAAAAATCAATGCCCCAAATAAACCGTCTCCTCTGTCCGAAGCATACTCTATCGAGTCAATGAAAATCACACCTGGAAAGAATCGAAAAACATCATCCACAGTTTTAAGTTGATCTCGGAAATCTCCTTTGGGCCATCTTTCAACCAAATCTGCATTCATTGCCCATTTTATTGGCTCGTTCATATCCTTCCATTTTTCCAAATCCATCGGAAGAACTGAATTAGGTTCCCAATCACGCCAAATGAAATAGATCTTAGTTACCTGATTTAATTGAGCCTGTCCAGTCTGAGAACATAGTTTATGCAGCCAATGCTTTTAATTGACGGTTATATTCACCTTTGACACGGTTGGCAATCAGTGCCAGGCCGTAAAATATCAGCTTGCCGAGGCACCACCGA
>Ga0315294_10006760_pt1 | contig 12583 bp, 9 predicted proteins | sample YL17G13_40_MG_FD_203626 | JGI IMG/M metagenome (GOLD analysis project Ga0315294, IMG submission 203626) | Sediment microbial communities from Yellowstone Lake, YNP, Wyoming, USA - YL17G13_40 | ecosystem: Environmental > Aquatic > Freshwater > Lake > Sediment | place: USA: Wyoming | collected...
TGGTGTAGACCTTACATTTCCTTTTACTACAGGATTAAATGTTAGTTCCGCTTATGTAAATCATAGTATCTCAACTTTTATGGGTCTTTGTTGTTCAACTTTATATTCTCTCGCTCCTGCCCCTAACCCTACACAATGCGTGGTGACGTGGGAAGAATACTCTTTCACTGACACCGATGATAAAACAGATCGGTTTCAAAGAACTTATGTGGAGGGTACAGGTTCTGACCTTACGTGTTGGGTAAGTTTTAATAATTTAGCATCAACAAATGTAGTCTACAATGGAGCGGTTTTTAATATTCCTGTTGCGAATCAGGGGACGGATTTTAGAGTTGTGTTGTTTGGTAATATGTCAGGGCATCGAATCTATCTTGGTTCATGGTCTCTAATCTATTAACTTTTGACTTTTAGGGGTTTATGATTTGGACACAAACGGCAAACACTTATTGGTTGAATACGTAGGATGCAACCGCGATACATTAAATAATGTAAAGCAAGTGCAAGAACTAATGGAACTAGCTGCAACTGCCGCTAATACTCGTATTGTTGCATCTGTTTTTCATCCCTTTAATCCTCAAGGCGTAAGTGGTGTTGTGGTAATCGAGGAATCACACATGTCGATTCATACATGGCCGGAACACGGATACGCAGCCGTGGATTTTTATACTTGTGGCAAAGGTGAACCTGAAATGGCTCATCAAACTCTACAAGAGGGGTTACAAGCTACAAACTTTGAAGTCTTGCGGGTTAATCGAGGTGACTTGAATGGAAAGTCACTCATGCAAATTCGAGCGGAAACTAAGGAGACATAGTTATGGATACGAAACAATTTGGACTGTCCGGAGTAGGCCCGGATGTTCAATTAGGGAAAAGAGGCCCACGCGTAATAGCCAATGGGCAAGTTGTCGAGATAAAGGATAAAACTGCTGCCTTTACAAATGCACAAGCAGCAGACGCTAGAGTTGCCACAGGTGCAGCCCATGGTGATTTGACGACATTACGGCAGTTACGAACCATCACTGATATCAGGGTTTTTGCCGGTGTTGATGGTTCAAGTTTGCCCGGTGTTACCGAAGGTCGAGTCCTAATCGTGACTACGGCGGGCGGTGGACATAGTTTAGGAGAACTGCTTTATGGCGATACAACATGGCAAACTGTAACCGTATCTCAGGGTGCGGTTATGAAAGTTGTGAACTCCGGTATCACTGGATATATCGAAGATCACGTTTACATTTGGACAGGTGCCATATGGCAAGATATTGCAATTGACAGTAAAGGCGTTCTCTACATTGAGAATACCGTTGTTTGGAATTCTGCTGCCACTGTTGTTATCGGAACTGTGCCAGCAGGTGCGACCGTAACCAGCGTTAAAGTTAGACTTACGGAAACTTTCGATGGAAGTACGGAGGCAACTATAAATGTTGGCCCCGATGGGGGTGCCGCAGACCTCTATATGGACGAAACAGAGATTGATTTACAGTTAACTGCCCCCAAGACGTTTTTTACTTTTGTGGCACAAGACGCACTTATTGTGGCTACTGATATAGAAGCAACATTTGTAGCTGCTACGGGAGGATCTCCTTCAACAGGTGCAGTTACTATAACGGTTGAATACCACACTGCATAAGTTGTAATACATGGATTTTTTAGCCTACTCTCTAAAAGCTGTCTCCGATATATTACGCTTTGGTAAGGGTGGCCCGATACTAAAAGTTTCATCGGGCACCCTTACTTCTCGTAATACAGTTGATGGCGCTGACGCGCCTTTAGGGGTAGGAACTCCATCTTCCGATAATCATGCCACACCGAGAACTTATGTTACGTCCGAGTTCTCTTCCGGAGTAATGTGGGCTTTTGACGTTGCTACAGGAGATGCTAACCCTGGTAGTGGCAAATTCAGACTAAATAATATTGTTCAAGGTTCCGCGACTTTTGCTTATGTGAACTATGTATCTAGTTCAGGTGCAAATTTAAAAAATACACTTTTAGGGTTGTTAGATACCGATAGAATTTATTTTAATCAGAACGGCACCAAAGCTCGGAATCATGTTTTCAAAGTAACTGGTGCTCCTACCGACGCTACAACTTATTGTAAGATTCCTATAACTTCTGAATCTACCGGAACAGATCTTCAAGACACTTATATTGTTAGTCTGTCTTTTTATTTTGAACATCCAAGTAGTGGTACTGCTGCTGGGGCTGCCGCTGAAATGTGGACTTTCAACACTGCCACAAGCGGAGATCCTGGTAGCGGTAAATGCCTTTTAGATAATGCAACTCAACATTCAGCCACCTATGCTCACTTGAGCAAAACAAGTGATAGTGGTGCTGATTTTGGAGCACAATTACTTGCCTTGTTGAGTGGTGATAGATTTTATGTTCAGCAGAATGATGACGTCACTCGCTACCATGTATTTCGTGTAACAGGAACACCTTCCGATCAAACTACATATGTCAAAATTCCTATTATCTATGAAAGCTACGGGGCTGATTTAGCTAATACAAAGAAGGTTACTTTTTCTTGGCAATATACAAAATCTGCTATTTCAGATTACGACGGCGAGATTCAGGAGTTCTCCATCTTGACCGCCGACGCCGATCCCGGTGCGGGCAAATTCCGGCTGAACCATGCGACCCAGGCGAGCGCGACTTATGCCTTCATGGACGACACTGTGTACGGTGGCGCAACCATTAGGAACCAGCTACTCGCGCTCAAGGGCGGCGAATACGTGTATTTGCAGCAGAGGAACGACTCGACCAGATATCATCTGTACAAAGTTATGGGGCCAGTCCTGGGGCCGGTAGTCGCTGCCACTGGCTACGTGAAAATTCCGATATCGTCGGTGAGTGCGGGCGCGGCACTGCAAGACGGCGCTGCCGTGCTTTGGAATTTACACTACACGAACGACGAGTTGGGGATGAGTTTGCGTGTTCCGTCCATCAGTGTGTACGTTCCTCCGGTGAGCAATATGATCGTGCCGTACAGCTTCGAAGTTCTGGCCACCGGCTATCTCGAAGTGGCTCCGACCGGCATATTTGAGGTCGATCCGAGGAAAGGGCGCGAGTACCCACCTGGTTACATCGACGGTTTACAAGTTGAAATAACGGGGGACGATACTTGCTCTATCCTTCCAGGTGTCGCCCGTTGCAACTCCGATTCTTGCAACATGAAATCCACAGGCACGCTGATCGCAAACATCACATCGAGTGGTGCTGGCGGGTTGGATACAGGTTCTCCTGCGAATACCGCGTATTATATTCACGTTATTTGCAAATCATCTACTGGCATCTGCGCGGCGATGTTCTCGCTAAGTGAGTTCTCCCCGGCGCTACCGAGTGGTTACGCCGCGTTCCGGCGCGTGGGTTATGTGTACAGAAGCGGCGGGGTGTTCTCACCAAAGACCATCCAAAAAGACCGTGGAATTGAGCGCTTGGTGCAATACACGACCGACGTTGACCTCGGAAACACAACTAGTGGGACATACCAGACGATAAGCACCGGGGATACGGTATGTCCGCGTGCAAGGTCGATCAGGTTGGGTGCTGGTTGTTATTCGGGAGGGGGATATGGTTATACTTGTTTCAGGGGAGGCGATGTAACGTCTGGAGATGAACATATCGTTGAAGTTGGGCAAGCGGGTGACTATATGTGGGAGATTATTCGCCTATCGTTGAACTCAAGCCGCCAGTTCCAAATGCGTAGTATCAGCGGAGCAGACCGAGCGGACGCTTACCTTTGGGGATATTACGACGAGTTAATAACGGGGTAAGATATGCAATTAATTGTAGAAATTGTAACAGGAAAGGTGGTCGAGTTTGGATTGGTCGATGCTTCTCAAAGTGATTGTTACGATCCGGACGTACACGAGATTGTGGATGGTGAAGACCTGAACGGTCGCGGATTCGACCTTCACTATCCGATCTACAGAACGGGAACAAACGAGTACGTGCAGGATAGCGTCACCGTCGCCAAAGCTAAACGAACGGCGTTGGTAGATTTCCGCACGAGAAAATTTGTGACGCAAGAATTCGAGTTCGACGATCACACATTTTCACTAAGCGAGCGGGCTCAGCACAATCTTCTGGTTTTGCAGATAAACAAATCCACGCTCTCCTGGCCGCAGGAATTGAGCACGAAAGACGATCATGTGTATTCGCTGGCTGAATCGGATGCCGACGCGTTTATAGCTGCGGGTCTAAACAAGGTAAACGAGAGGCTCGCGTCCGGGCGTGCTATCAGAGAAGCAATCAACGCTTGCACTACACAAGCAGAATTAGACGCTGTAATCGACAGCAGAAGTTAAGGAGGCATATATGCCAAGCGGTGAAATAATACTCAGCAAAGTAGCAGTGCCCGACACTCCGGCGGCGGGCAAGATCGCATTGTTCGCCTTTTCCGGGGCGGTACCGAGCTTGCGGACGAAAGACGAGAACGGGAACATTGTCATCCTCAACCCATCGATCAACGCCTCTGTGGCTCAACAAGCGTTCATACAGACGGAGGCGTACATACTTGGCTCGAACGTAGTGCTTCCAGCAGGACAGTGGCGAGCAGGCGCTCACTACCGTTGCCGGTTTGATATGACCAAGACTGCGGCTTGTACGTCGGGACCACTTATCAACGTGAAGATGGGAACGTCGGGATTGGTTGGTGATGCGACGGTTCTGGCAATCCAGTTCGCGGCAGGCACGGCGGCAGCAGACACCGGCGTTTTTGAGGTAATGCTGACCTTCCGTGCGGTAGGGGTGGGCACGGCGGCTGTGATCCAAGCCATAACTATGTGCAACCACCATCTGGCGGCGGGGGGTCTGACCACTACCGGCGCGTCAGGTTGCGGCATAATCAAATCCACGTCGGCTGGTTTCGACAGCACGACGCAAACCAATCTCGGTTTGTCATTCACTGGCGGAGCTACCGGAGCAAACTTCTCAGGCACTTGCGAGCTGGTGCAAGCGCGGATCAACAACGGGCAGGTGTAGCCAAGATTGAATGGTCAGGTGTTAGAAAATTATAGCCAGTTAAAACACACTTGAGCTATCAAGTGTCAAGAAACTCACAGTGTGAATTGAAAATCAAAAATCTCTCTATAAAATCTTCTTAGATGAAGGCTATTGTCAAAATGGAAATTAGAGGTAATCAATGAGCAACAATTATGGCCCGGGTCTCTCGCGTGTTCTGATCACAGACGATACACAATATCTTGCTGCAATACATAATGCTGCCAAACCTCCATGTGACAGCGAGTTTCTTGCTAATCAACTTTTGGCTTTTGGCGCAATTCAATCGTTAGCACTACGCGAAATGCCCTCTGGCTGGTTAGGGAATGAAACCAATACTCATGCTTCTTTCTACACAAATCCTTCTTTTTCAAACTATTTTGAGTTTGGTGGACATCGTTCTGGCGAGTTAAACTCTATTACATACGCCAATGTTCATGGTTGGTTAATACCTGTTGCTGGTACTCATACAGGGCTTCCGCCAGGGTCCCCCTCAACGGATACTAAAAATGTTATTACTCTTGATCCTTCTCCCAGCACAGATGCACGTACTGATGTAGTGTTCCTAGAAGTGTGGCAAGCTAGAATTCAGCCTAATCCCATTACTACAAATAAGCCATCGGCTTCTGGAATTTACAGGTATGGAAATTGTGAATCAGGTAGTTTGCCTATTACGGATGACCTTATTGACGCAGCTTTAGGGTTCCAAACAACCGACCGTTTACAAATCCAATACCGAATCAGAGTTGTTTCAGGTGTTCTTGGGCTAACCACTAATCCCGATGGCTTTGATTCCACAGTAGTAAAAGGTCAAGGTGCAGCATTAGCCCCTGTACCTTCTTTTTATTTTATTAATCAAAGAGTGAATGGTGATCCCGGTCTGTGGCGAGCAGGTGATGGAAACTCTTCAAACGCCCTTGGGACCGTGGACGGTTATTCTTATGCCATCCCAATGGCTGCTGTTTTTCGTAGAAATTCAACAATTTTTACTTCCAGCAATCTGAACGGTGGGTTTAATCGTAATCCTACTGCTGTAGACCGCACAGGCTATAAGACATTTTCAGGTGTTGCAACTTTAGCAGCAAATCTTACAGCGGCGGCAACATCGGCAACTTTGGTATCGGTTACAAATATTCCTTTGCCTACAAATCCAGCTACCCCTGTTTTGATTCAAATTGGAGACGAGTTAGTAACTTACGCTTCTATCACAGGGGTCACTCTAAATACATTAAATAGGCATCAAAACGGAACCATTGCTGAACCGCATAAAGCGGGAAGCGTGGTTAGAATTATTTCTGGCCGTCCTGATGGTCTCTTTTCTGACCAGATTGCCAATACTGATATTTTGGATTTACGTCACGTTGTAAATCCAAATGGGTTTGATTATGACACTCTTTTAAAAACCAACTTAGACAAGCTTTTACGTGGGCAATTAAGGGCTAACTGGAAGCGGTCAGGTAATGGGACACAAGGGCCTTTTGTTTTTTATCAAGACGCGATTCAATCAGCGGCAGTACCTTCTGGTGTTACTCAGTTAGATGCACCAGATAACATACGAATGATTTATTCTGATGCCGCAACGATTCAACCGATCGAGTGCATTGTTAAACCTAATGATGCTCCGGTTTTGCCGGGACCGGGAACTAACATAAACGTTACTTGGTCATTAGGTCTCACCGTAAAAACTACGCTTCAATCAGTGGACGCTAAATTCACTGCTGGTGATATAATCATAATCCCCGTTAATCAATTACTTGGAGGTTTACAAGCTGGAAGTACGGATCAAGTCAGATGGCTCAATGATAGCGTAGTGGGAGCAATAAGTCTTCGGCTTGATGGAGAAACAGCGGATTTACCTTCCTCAATGTATACGGTAACACCTGCTATTCCCACTTCAAGCGATGATCTAACAATCACATTAAGCGGAACTTTCCCACAGCAAGATGATACGGCAACAAAGCCAGCTTTACTTCATATCAAGGTACATGCTGTTTATGGTGCTGGACGTGGTATTTCACGTAAGCCCGATTCTATCCACTCCATCTCTTATCAATTCCCCTCATCTGAATTATTGATACAAGAATCGGGAACGCCTGCAAATAATTTAGGTTCAAGAATCGCTTGGGCTCCTTTGTGGAGTAAATATCGGAGCGCTGTTTACAATAATTGCTTACCCACAACGGCTGAAATGTATGCTGATTTGGGCAGCAAAACGGTTATTGCAACTCCGTTCCGTAGAATCAATTTCCCCGATGTTCTAACTATTGATGGTGATGCCGCTAACCCAAACCCCACACCAAAAGCAGGTTTAACAGGCACAACAGCGGGGGTTAATGCTACCCTACTTACTGTAAATCCTACGGATACAGCAGCCCAATATGATGCTTTAGTTATTGCATCTGGCCCCGGAGCTGGACGTTATACTATAGTAAATGTGGTTCCGAATACTTCCATCACAGTAGATAGAGGCATCAAGGCTCAAGCAGGTTCCTTTACTTTTAACGTGTATGCAGCGCAAGGAGTGATGCCCTTGCTAAAGAAGGATGGCGTTACTCCCAAGTGGACTCAGACTGATCCTCTAGGTTTATTTTGTGGTCAAAGTGCCGGTGCTTTAGTATATACTAGTATTTATGTCTCTCTGCCTCGTCATCTTATACCCGGTTGGGGTGCTTTATATCTGCCCACTCTCAACAACGAGGGCACCACTTTTTCTCGCGGTATTAATTTTATGTCTAATAGCCGTGTTGGTGGTACTGGCACGCACGGTGATGCTGATAAAAACTTTGTGAATTATACCCCCAGTTCAGTGAATACCTATGCCACATTTTCAACCCTAGAATTTATTGGCATGGGCCCAATAAATTACAACACCCAATATACTTATACTTCTTTAAGTTACGCGGGCATTCGTCAATTTACAGACACTCGTGGGCTTGGGAGACAAGGTTTAGAATTGCCCCCATTTTACGGTATTGCTCGATTATTTGCTGTGTATGAAGCGGTGGATTATAAAACTAATGGATCAGCCTTTGATCCAAACACAAGAGCTTATGTGGGGGGTCATGCTACAAATCTTTTACGGCAAAATCTCCCACAATCAGAGGGCCCTGTAGTTTGGATTGAAATAGATGCTGATGGCGATTCTACTTTTATCTTAAATGCAAATGCTTTGGACTTATCCAAATCCCCAAATCCAATAGCATCTTTTGCAGCGGGGGATTATGTAATTGAGGCGTCCATTTTTGGCTTTGATCGTGGGACTTTTGATTTAGACTCGGAAGCTCGATTAGTTTTGACTAAACCAACAGGTGGTGATGAGACATGGAATAGAGTTGGAACTTCAACACCCGATTTAGCTATTCGTTCCAATAACATTAACAAATACGTTGCGGGTCCTTCTGCAATTCTTCCCGGTCCCGCCGATGCTACTAATCAGATTCTAGTAAATTTTTCTAGAAGTTCATATCAATTTGATGCTTGGGGCAGTGCCTCCACATATGTTGATTCTCCGTATGTTCTTGGGCCCATTACATCGTCGTCTGCATATCAGATTGTGTCAAACCCTCTGGATCAAGAAGCTCTTACTAGACCCAATCAAAAAGTTCTAGAGGTTCTTGCAAGCACAGGATTTGCTACAACTCTTGGAACAGGCAGATTATCAGGGGATGCCTCAACGGATGCACTAAACTTCCTTGATGTGGCCTATAGTGATCCAACAGTTTATCCCCCTGCATCAGCTATTGCAGATAGACCTTTAGCATTACCTGATAATTTTACTTCGGGTGATTCTGTTGATGTTGGTACAGAATACCTTGGATCAATATCAGGCTTGCCTCTTGGTTCCTTGTGGCGGGATTCTAGTTTTACCGGGCAGACATTTGGAAATACAGTCAAATCACCTTTAGTTTTCTTTGAGGAAGTTGGTACAGGAGCTTTTACAGGGTTGTCTGTCAATCATGGTGAGCAAGATGAAGTGCCCCTTACAAACGCTGCGTCGGGTGTTGGTTCGCCGGGCGATGCACTTGTGCTGGTGGACGGCGAGCAAACTAACTATTCCCTACTTGTAAATTATAGAACACACCGTGGCGGGTCCGTGTTCACAGCGAACGGGGAACGCCCCGGTGGTGCTTTAGACCTTGTTCAACCAAGCGTGACAGCTTCGGCCAGCCATACAAACGTATTGCAGGGCAGGGCCATGCTGGTACGCAACTCAGTTACTAATGTTGGTGCTAGTGAAGTGTCAGCGGGGGATGAATTAATGCTGCTGGTTGTAACAACAGTACAACAATTAAAAGACACCAACTCTCATGCTGGAATAGTTGCTTGTGGCACAGCAGGTTTGCAAGAAGGAAATTCAGCAGCAGATGCGTGCCGCATTGAAGGCCATCCACTAATTCGTAATAACGTCCGAATGGTTATTGATTCAAGCACTATTATATTATCACGATAGTTTTTAATCTGTGAAAATTATCTTCGGTAAATAAAAGTGTACTCTTTCATCTAAGTTTTTCTCAGGGCCTACAGCAAGAGCACAAACGTCTTGTTGTAGTGCTGCATGGACTAGAACCGTGTCCCAAGAAGGGTGGGTCACGTAAGCTCCTGGTAGTTCTTTTCTTAAATCAATCCTTCTAGTGTATTTGTTGTGTGAATTGGGATAAGCTGTAAGGGTTATAACGGAACCTTTGATTTCAGCTTTTAGCCATCCTTTTTTAAGCATAAGAACAACCCACTTATCTTCGATTGTTTTTCGTTCCTGTGTAATTTGTTCTGCTAATTTTTTGAAATCTGCACCGGAGAAGTTTTCTGTGGCTCGTTCAATTGTACGTTTACCACGAGTTTCTAACCATATTTTGATTTTGTTCTTACCTGTACGGGCTCCCTTTTCAGCAGTTTGAAGATGCATACGTTCATCTTCTTCAGAAAAGAAACCCCAATCATGTTTCACCACATTTCGTAAAATAACGGCCATTGACTGTTTTTTAAAACGGCCAACAACTTTTTGTGAATCAGTCATTTTTACTTATCCTTAGTCCTGCCAAAGAATCCTCTCTAACGGAATATCGATGAGTTCTTCCCCGGACACAGAAACCGAAAGAGACCCTGAATCATCCTTAATCTTTACGTCTTTGGATTGAAGCAGTGGCGCTAATCTGTCTATTTTACCGGGAGCTGCTTTTCGCAAATTAATGGTTCTAGTAAAGCGCCATTCGTGATTTGGATAGGCAGTCACTATAATATTTTCGCCGCTTAGATCGGTTTTAATCCATTTCTTAGCTACCATTAAGTTTGTCCATTTATTTTCAACCACATCCCGTTCAGTCAGAAGCTTTTCTTGTAAATCTTGTACGGCTTTTCTTAATTTTGGATCATCAGGGCGTCGTTCAACTTCAAAAATACGTTTTCCAAGACGTTCAAGATGAACACGAATTTTTTTATCTTTTGTTTTGTGCTCTTTATCCACAGTCTGCAAATGCATACGTTCATGCTCGTCAGTAAAAAAGCCCCAATCAATAGTTCCAGTGAGGTGCCTGAAAATGGTGGCCATGGCTTGTTTTTCAAAGCGAGCTACTATTTTTTCCGAGTTAGTCATTTTTGTTCAACAGTTTTCCTAGTTCAAGGGTACCAATTTCAAAATTCCAATAGCGTATTAAGGTATCACGATTCTCGTTTACAAATTTGATAACTTGCTTTTTAAGTTTCCCTGATAGGTCCCCCAATATTTCTGGGGGGTTTGTTAATCGCACGGTTACAGCATCTTTTAGAGCTTCTTTTGTACGTGTGGTTCCTTTCATAACTTTGATTCTGGGGCCGTGCTGGATTTTAGCCCCTGAGTATTCACCTGAAGAAATCCAAATAATTGCATTTTCAATCCCAGTATCTTCGGGACGAAGGTTAGCCATAGCCTCACGATTGAATTTAGCTATGATTCTTTGGGCTGATAGTTTGTCTGTTTGTTTTGGCATAACTGCTTATCTTATCACAGTGTAGTAGGAAATCAAGGATTCACAGCGATAGCTTGCACCCAGCTATCTTTAATCCAATAAAGACATCCGTTTGCTACTTGCATATTAGCAAAGACTACTGCCCCCACCCCGCTAAAAGACGCTAGGACGGTTGAAGCACCACCGTTTACACTGACTTTTAGAACTTGGCGAGCGTTACCATCAGAATAATATACGTTGGTTCCATCAGTTGTCATTGTTGCTGGCATGGCTGTCACTATGCGTGTTGCTGTTTCACCAGAGAAAGGTTTTCTATAAATACCTCCCGAAGCATCCGATGTGTAGAAAGAATAGTAGAGATATGAACCATTAGCCACAAGTCCTGAATAGCTAAAAGCCACACTGAGATTTGCTGTTTCAAAAGTAGTTACAGTTCCACCATGAATTGGGGCTTTAACAATAGGTATTTTGTTTGAAGAATAAGACTGGTATGCAGCATAGACATACGTTCCGTCCGTTACAAAAGGCTCGCTGTACGCATAAATGCCAGCTAGCACATAATCATTAACTTCCGGATTAGAACGAAGAATATAGGCAATAATAGATTTGTCTTGTCGTTGGGTGTAGAAAATATCTGTTGCGGTGACGATAATGTGCCCACCATAACCACCTACGTTGTCATATTTAGTGGTGGCACCACCCCCAATGGGTGTGGAATAAATACCACCCGTAGCAGGTTCAATTCCACCACCCCCTTGAATTTCTTTACCTTTGTCTAGCCAAAATATGTCTGACCCTTGAAGGGTGAAAGCTGTAATATTATTTTGATCCGATACAAGAGTAGTATCCGAATCACCATCACGGGGTCGTTGATTTATTGTGGTAGCATTTGACCAATATAGATAGGAAGCTGTGGGCAAATATGCTGAAACATACCTTATGATATTGCCAACACCACAAGTTCCATCCGAACAAGCCCCACCACAACAAGAGTGCCCACAAGTCCCGCAATTGACTTTATCCGTATTTAAATTTACTTCACAACCGTTAGATGGGTTGCCATCACAATCGTCATAATCAAGGTTGCAATTGAAGGTGCAACTCCCGCTTGAGCAATAAGCGGTTGCTCCTGCAACGATAGGACAATTTGTTGCCGTTCCCCATTGGCCTAAATCACTACAAGTTTGAATTTGCTGATCAGAACATTGTTTTACTCCGGGGTTACAAACTCCTGTACAAGAACCCGCCGAGCAAACATAGGTGCAAGCCGATCCTGAAACCCATTGACCTGAACTGTTACAAGTTCGTGGGGTTTTACTAACGCAATCTTTAGAAGTTGGAACGCACTCACCAGTGCAATTCCCTTCACCGCTACAAACATAAGGACACGTTTGATCGGTTTCCCACTGGCCCGACGAATTACAAGTTTGGGATTTCAGTCCGTCACAACGGTTACTATCGGGGGTGCAAACTCCTATGCAATCCCCGTTAGAACAGACGTAAGGGCAAGTCGAACCTGAGACCCAATAACCTGTTGAATCACAAGTTTGAGGCGTTTTATCAGAGCATTGCTTTGTAGTAGGCTCACACTCCCCCGTACAAACTCCGTCCCCTGAGCAAAGATAGGGGCAGGTTTCATCGGT
>Ga0315294_10006761_pt1 | contig 12582 bp, 10 predicted proteins | sample YL17G13_40_MG_FD_203626 | JGI IMG/M metagenome (GOLD analysis project Ga0315294, IMG submission 203626) | Sediment microbial communities from Yellowstone Lake, YNP, Wyoming, USA - YL17G13_40 | ecosystem: Environmental > Aquatic > Freshwater > Lake > Sediment | place: USA: Wyoming | collected...
CGAGTTCAAGAAACTGTTCCTGCGCGGCGTGTACGACCGCTGAGGCCGGGCCCGCCGCACCGGGGGAACGCCATGACCGACCGACGCATCCTTGCGCCGCTGGCCCTGCTGGCGGCCCTCGCGCTGGTGGCCGGCTGCGAGCCCAAGCGCACCAGCAACGTCTGGGTCAACCCGCTGGACGCGCTGGAGCCGACCCTGGCGAAGGACCCGAAGGACAACAACTACATCCTCCAGCGGATGGAGTTCGGCCGCCTGGCCATGACCCTTGGCAGCGACGCGCGCGCCAAGCCCCACCTGATGGAGGCCTTCGAGCAACTCGGGGTCGAGCGCGACAACACCGCCGCCGCCCTCACCACCGAGCAACTGAAGTACTACAAGGGCGAAACCTACGAGCGGGCCATGCTGACCACCTACCTGGGCATGATGGAGTACCGCGCGGGGCGGTACAACAACGCCCGGATCCTGCTGTCGCGGGCGCTGTCGGCGGACCGCGCGGCCGTGGTCAAGGAGGCCACGCCGTCGGCCTACGGCGAGGACTTCGGCCTGGCGTTCTTCTGGCTCGGCCGCACGTTCGCCAAGTTGAGCGACGCCGACCAGTGCGCCATCGCGCTCAGGAAGGCCGCGGCCCGCACCGAGCGCCAGCAGGCCGGGAAGGAACTCGCCGCCGACCAGAAGGCCGCCAGGGACTTCGAAAAACACCGCATCGAGGGCGAAAACTGGGCCTTCAAAACGTTCACCGACCCGAAGAACCCCAAGTGGCTCATGGACGGCGTGGTCAACGTGGCCGCCATCACCGCCGCGCTCGGCGACGCCCCGGCGATCCTCGCGGACGCCGCCGGGGAAAACCCCGTCCTCAAGACCACCGACAACCGGGCCGAGTTCTTCACCCCGGCGTACCAGGCCGAGGCGAACACGGTGCTGACGATCGAGGTGGGCCGGGCGCCCTTCAAGTATTTGGCGGGCATGAACGCCGAACGGACCGAGTTCGGCCGCACGCCCGTCCCGCCGCGCACCGTCCGCGTGTACGTGGACGGCCACTACGCGGGCCAGGCGTTGGAGGTCCTCGACCTGTGGGACCAGGCGGCCACGCAGGACCGCATCGCCGAGAAGGACACCGCCCAGGCCGCCAAGTCGATCCTCAAGACCATCCTCGATAATACGCCCTACGCCAGCAACGTGTCGGCCTACTGGAACGTCCAGGGCGACATCCGGCACTGGACCTCGCTGCCGGGCAAGGTGTTCGTGTTTGCCGGCAAACTCGCGCCCGGGCCGCACACCGTCCGCCTCCAGATGTACGACTGCTGCGGCAACCTGATCCCGAGATGGACCAACACGTACTACGGCATCGGCGTGCCGAAAGAGGGCGAGGCGTGCGTCAGCCTCATCCCGCAATGCGAGGGCGATAACCGCCTGACGCCCGAACTCGTCCAGAAAGCCATCGACGCCGGCGCCAGGCCGGGCATCGGCTACGGGTACGAGTACGGGTACGGCTACGGGTACGGGTACGGCTACGGGTACTAATCCAAAGGAGCACCCCATGGGTCGACTCAAGATCGCGCTGGTGCTGGGGCTGTCGCTGGCGCTGCTCGGATGCAACGCGGAGCCCAAACGGGCCGACGAGGCCGGCCGCGTCCTGCTGGAATCCAGCATGACCAAGCACAACGTCAAGGTGGCCCGCCAGGAAAGCGACCGCATCGAGGGCGGCCTCCTCCGCGTCCGCACCCTCCTGGACAACAAGGAAAAGGAAAACGTCTGGGTCGACATCCAGGTCGTCTGGAAAGACGCCACGGGCTTCAAGGTTTACGAGACCAACTGGGCCCCCCTGATGCTGCCGGCCCGGTACGTGACGACGCACGAGATCGTCAGCATGCGGGCCGATGTGGCCGACTACGAGTACCGCATCCGCGGCGGCAGCAAGACCGTCAAGCCCTTCGGCAAACAGTAGGCAGCGAGGTGAGTTCATGCGACGAAGTGCCCTCTGGCTGATGGTCGCCGCCGGCGCCGCCGTCCTTGCGGCCGGGTGCGGGCCGGCGTACCGGCCCCTGCCCTACATGCCCAAGGCCGCCCAGCCGCCGCCGACGCTCGCCTGCCACGACCTGGTCGGGCACGTCTCCGGCCGCAAGCCCTGGGTCCTGGGCGGCACGTGCTGCTGCACGCCCACGCAGGCCAACTTTGCCCTTCACCAGGCCCAGGGGACCCTCGAGAAGTCCATGACGTACGAGGCGTACCTGGCCCTCTACAAGGAAAAGGGCGTCGTGACGGACCTCGACCACAAGGGCTGCGGAAATCTGTGCGACCACGGGCCGCACGTCATCCTGGGCGGCAGGTGCATGGCCACGCCCACGCCCGGAACCTGGCTTTACGAACGGGTCACCTACGGGCCGCACACCCCGCTCACGGCCGACGACGCCAGGGCCCACAGGGCGCTGGCGGCGCCGCCGATGCCGTACGCGCGGCAGGGCATGGGGTATTGAAAGCGGGTACGTGTTTAGCGCTGTCATTCTGAGGCCCCGTTTACGGGGCCGAAGAATCTCGCCGTTCGGGCGGTTGAGATTCTTCGCTCGCTGCGCTCGCTCAGAATGACAGCCGCTCGGGGCACGCTAAACACGTACGAAAGCGGCGTATCATGATCCGCCCCGGTCGCCGGGCCGACTCGGTCGGCAGCGGCCCTTGCGGGCGCGCTTGGAAGGAGCGAATCCATGGTAACCAGCACGAATCGCGTGTGGCGCTGGGCGCTCGTCCTGGCAGCGGCGGGCATTGTCCTGGGCGTGATGCTGTCGCCCACGGGCGTCAGCCTGGCGGACAAGAAGATCCAGGTGGCGCCGCCGCCTCCGCCGCCGCCCACGCCGGCGAAGCCGTCGCCCGCCTTCGACTACAAGCACGAGATCAAGAAGGTCGTCCGCGACCGCAAGCCGGTCATCGCCCTGCTGCGGCCGGGCGACACGGCGCAAATGGCCGACGCCCTGCCCTTCGGGCGCGGCATCACGGTGACCGACGCCAAGGCATTCTGGGTCGTCGACCCCGGCCGGCAGGACGAGCCGGTGTACATGCCGGTCTCGGTCCGCCAGTTCCTGATGCGCGAGTTGCTGGAGACGAGGGAATTCGTGGTGGTGGAACGCGAACGCATCATGGAGATTCTCCGCGAACTGGCCTTCACGAAGACCCAGGCGGTCAACCCCGACACGGCGCCGCGCCCGGGGCGGCTCATCGGCGTCCACTACATCGTCGAGGGCTCGTTCTTCGCCGCCGGCGGCCTGCCCCCGAACGACGTGGCCCTTGACGGCGTCAAGCGCGAGATCGCCAAGCGGCAACTCGCCATCGACCCGCGACAGGCCTGCGTCATGTACCTGACGGTGTACAAGGTCGAAACCGGCGAGGTCAAGGCCATGGCCATCGGCGCGGACCTCCAGCCGCTCGTGGCCGTCAAGAAGGCCGTCGAGGACCTCGTCGACCAACTGGGCGAGATCGTTGAGCCCATCAAGATCAGCCAGGTCAACCCGCAGACCGGCCAGGCGCTGCTGGACATCGGCACCGAGGGCGGCGCGAAGCCCGGCGACCTCTTCACGCTCGGCCCGGCCGGCGGGGCGGCCACGGCCGGCCAGACCGGACCCGCCCGTACGGGCGCCACCGCTCCGCCCCCGGAGCCCGCCAAGCCCGCCCCCCAGGCCAAGGTCGTCCAGTCGTGGCCGCTCTACAGCCTCGTCGAGGTCCCCGCCGAGGACCGCGCCCAGGTGAAAGACGGCCAGGAAGCCCGGCCCGCGGCCGCCGCGGCCCCGGGCCAGGAGGAAAAGCCGCCTGCCGCACCCGCCGCTACCGAGAAAAGCGGCAGCCAGTAGGCCGCCGGGATAGCGGGCATCATGACCCACACCCCAGGCATCAGCCGACGCACGTTCCTAAGGGGCGCCGCCGGCCTTGCGGCGCCGTATGTCCTGGGCGCCTCGGCCCTCGGCGCCGGGGGGCGCCCGGCCCCGAGCAACCGCATCACGGTCGGATTCATCGGCGTGGGCGGCCAGGGCACCGAACGCAACCTCCGAGGATTCCTCAGCCAGCCCGATGCCCAGGCCGTGGCCGTCTGCGACGTGGACCCCGCCAACCGCGAGAATGCCAGGAGCCTCACCGAGCGCCACTACTCGCGCGAGATGGCCGACGGCACGTTCAAGGGCTGCGCCGGCTACAACGATTTCCGCGATGTGATCGCACGCAGGGACATCGACGCCATCTGCATCTCCACGCCCGACCACTGGCACGCCCTGATGTCGCTCATGGCCATCCGGGCCGGCAAGGACGTCATCTGCGAAAAGCCCACCGTCACCGTCCAGGAAGGCCGCAGCGTGGCCGATGCGGTCGCCCGCTACGCCGCGGTCTTCCAGACGGCCACCGAGGACCGCTCCATCGCGGTCTATCACCGCATGGCCGAACTGGTGCGCAACGGCCGCGTGGGCAAGTTGCAGCGGATTCTCGTGGGGCTGCCCTCCGGGCCGGGCCAGCCGGGCGACCCCACGCCGCGGCCCGTGCCGCAAGGCTTCGACTACGACCTCTGGCTCGGCCCCGCCCAGTGGGCGCCGTACTGCCCGGGGCGCATCCACTTCAACTTCCGCTGGATAACCGACTACTCCGGCGGCATGCTGCCCGACTGGGGCTGCCACCTGTTCGACACCGCCCAGTGGGCCAACAATACCGAGCGCACCGGCCCCGTGGAGGTCCAGGGCGCGGGCAAGCGCCACGCCGGCGGCCTGTACGACACGTTCCATGAGTTCCACCTGACGTACCGCTACGCCAACGGCGTTGAGATGATTGTCAATAGCACCGGCCCGGCGATCCGCTTCGAGGGCGCCGACAGGTGGGTCGGCAACAACGGCTGGCTCGGCCGCGTCCAGGCCAGTTCGCCGGAGATCCTGGCCTCGGTGATCGGCCCGTCGGAGATTCACCTCTTTACGTGCCCTGCGGCCGAGCACCGCAACTTCCTGGACTGCGTCAAGACCCGCACGGACCCGTACTTCCCCGCCGAGTTCGGCCATCGCGTGGCGACGATCTGCCACATCGGCAACATCGCGATGGAACTCGGCCGCAAACTGTGGTGGGACCCCGCGGCCGAGGAGTTCCCCGGCGACGCCGAGGCCAACCGCTACCTGGCCCGCGCCATGCGTGCCCCGTGGCATTTGTAGCGTTAAGCCGGCGGGCTTGCCCCGCCGCGCGCTTCGTACGGTTTGCGCGGCGGGCTCCCGACCCGTATATGTTTAGCGCGTCCAACAACGTCTGTCATTCTGAGCGAGCGTAGCGAGCGAAGAATCTCGGCCGTCCGAACGGCGAGATTCTTCGGCCCCGTAAACGGGGCCTCAGAATGACAGCGCTAAACACGTACCCCGACCCGCCGCGCAAAACACGAAAGTAGCGCAGTCATATTAAGCCTGCGGGCTTGCCCCGCCGCGCAAAACACGTTCGTGAACCTCTTTCGAGGAGATGGCTCATGACCCGCACCGCCCTGCTCGTCGCCCTGGCGGCCGCCGCCGTCGCGTGGGCCGCAACCCTCCCCGCCGGGGAGGCCGGCAAGCCGGCGGCCCCTTCTGCGTCCGCCGCGCCCGCCGCCAGTCCGCTGCCCGAAGTGGCCGCGCCCCTGGCCGACTGGAAACTACTCATCCCCGGCCCGGACATGACCGGCTGGAAGAAACCCACCGGCGAGTGGCAGATGGTGGGCGAGGCCGTCAAGGACCCGGCCAATGAGAAGGCCATCGCCACGAAGCCCGGCACGGGCATCATCTACAACGGGCCCAAGGGCCGCACGAACAACATATGTACAGGGGCCGAAGTCGGCGACGCCGCCCTGCACGTGGAGTTCATGATCCCCAAGGGCTCCAACTCGGGCGTGTACCTGATGGGCCGCTACGAGATCCAGGTGTACGACAGTTTCGGCGTCGAGAAAGACGCGTACCCCGGCATCGAGTGCGGCGGGATTTACGAGCGGTGGGACCCGAAGCGCGGCAAAGGCCGGGAGGGTTTCGAGGGCCACTCGCCGCGCATCAACGCCAGCAAGGCCCCGGGCGAGTGGCAGACCTTTGACATCCTCTTCCAGGCGCCGCGGTTCGACGCCGCCGGCAAGAAGACCGCCAACGCCAGGTTCGTCAAGGTGGTCCACAACGGCCAGGTCATCCACGAGAACGTCGAGGTGACCGGCCCCACCCGCGGCGGCGCGTTCGCTGACGAAAAGCCCACCGGGCCGCTCATGATCCAGGGCGACCACGGCCCGGTGGCGTACCGCAACGTGCGCCTCCAGCCGCGCGGCAAGTAGAGGCGGCCGGGACCGGCCCAGGGCCGCCGGGAGATAAGTACCACGTCCCCGGAACTCCCGTCAACAACCGCAAGAAATCAGCGCCGACGATTGGCTTCGAACACTGTATCGCGAGGGCTTCCTTGCCACGGCTGACTTCCAGCAACGGGTTTCGCACCTCGAGCGTCTTCGTGCGGGTGAAATCAAGCCGCCGGAGAGGGGGGCTAACAAAGGAAACCTAGGCAGGATTTGACGGTATTAATGGGGAGCGGGTGGTGTCGGTGGCTTACCGGTAGGAGGGGATGGCGATTGCATGGCCAATGCCTTGTCGGCAGCATCAAGGCATCCCCGTAAGGTCTTTCGGCAATGTTCTATCGGAGGTGAAACTTTAAGCTGATCAAGTTTTTCAAGTGATAATCGTAACTTGGTTACAGCGTAGTCGTCTTTGATTAGGTCGGAAATGGGGATCTCTTCCAGATATGTTATGGCGGCAGCAATCAATGAATATAATTCAGAATATGGGATGATATTGGGGTTGGCGCTGGCTGCTTGTTCTATGCATTCAAGGCATACCTTGGCTTGGTATAGTGGTCCCTTGGCTGCGGCTTCGTGCGCTTCGGCGAAAATTCTTTCACAACGTAAAGCAGAGAGTTTTTGCTCAGTTCGCTGCGATAATGTGTCAATTTGCATAAGTGCCTGTGTGAGTTTGTCGTTGAAGAGGGACTGTGCAGTCTGGATCTGGGCGAGTGTCTTGCTCTCAACATTTTGGATAGATTCTTTTGCTTGGAAAATCTCGGCCATGATCTGATCTCGACCGATTTTAAACTGGTTTTTGCGGGCTCGGTCCAGCAGGTAAGGGAATAGGATTCCAATGGTCCCGACCATTGCGAAGACAATCGCTACTGCGAGGGACACATGGACGAGAAGGCTACTCCACGCATCGTTATAAAAAGTGTGTGTGTCGCGCAGAAGATCCGCATAGGAGGGAGGGGGAGAAATGTCTTGTATGAGAAGCTTGAACATGACGGCTTCCTTTCTGGTGTTGCCATTGGAGGCCTTTACCCCTGTTGTGGGTTGGGACAGGTACAGGGGTGCAGACCAGCCGATAAGGCGTTAGGATGAAGGATATTTGAACACCGCTATGAGGAGATGTCAAGAGTGTAAGCGTGCTGTGGAGTTCCGGTGGAGTTCCGGGGACACGTGGATTTCCGGTGGAGTTCCGGGAATGTGATACTTATCTCTTGGGGAGTTCCGGCGACAATACCATTTATTGCCTGACACTGCCCTGTGGCGGCGGTAAGGTGCGGGCGCAGATCGTGGCCGAGGCTTCTTAAGGCCCTTCAGGGCCTTTGCCCGCCGTAGTTCCGGCTTGCCGGAACGAAGCCGGGTCTAGCCTCGGCCTTTTAGGCCGAGGAAAACAGGGCAGCAACCCCCATCCTGGTTTTCTCGTTTTTTTTGAGCCCGCTTCCAGCGGGCTTCCACCGTAGGATTCCGCAGTCGGCCCCGAAAGCCCGCTCGAAGCGGGCTGACGGAAGAAACGGGGGAAAAGATTGCGCCGTCATGCCTACCCCGACCTAAAAGGTCGGGGCTATACGCCGCTGGCGCGGCGGGAAGGCGGCTGGAAGCCGCCTCAAGACCACTTGTCGTCAAGACCCTGCCACGAAAAACAGCCGTACCCGGGGCGCGGCGGCGGCGCCGTTTCGCCCTTGCCGAATCCCGATTGCCGGCCTTTGGCCGCCGTCTGCCGTTTTGGCAGTTCCCTTGTCCCCCGCCCCTCGTCCCCCGTCCCCCGGCCTGCCCGCCTGTGGCCTTTGCGCGAGAACGCCGGCGTTGCCTTTGTTCAGTTTTTCACTCTGCACTCTGCACTCCGCACTCGTAACTCCTTTCCCCGCCTTATTTTACGGCCACAGGTGTCCCCAGGTTTCCGGTTCCCCGGCCTGCCCGCCGTAGTTCCGGCTTGCCGGAACGAAGGCGGGTTCCCCGGCCTGCCCGCCGTAGTTCCGGCTTGCCGGAACGAAGGCGGGTTCCCCGGCCTGCCCGCCGTAGTTCCGGCTTGCCGGAACGAAGGCGGGTTCCCCGGCCTGCCCACTCGCCCAGTCGAGTCTTCGACCTGGGCGGGCCTGCCGCACCCCATCATCCAGAGCCAAGGTGCGTGCAAAGCACGCACCCTACGTGGGGTTGGGCTTCGCCCCCCGGCACGGGTGTCCCCAGGTTTCCGGTTGCCTGTTCCCCGGTCCCCGTTCCCCGCTTTTGGGAGTTATCCACAACGGCGTATGCCCATCCGTCCATGTAAAAACCATCAAATTCGGGTCAAAATCGATCAAAAAGGCGACGTTTTCCGTCAAAAAGGGATCAAAAAGGCGCGCATTTCGTCATGCCCATCTTAACATTTTGGGGGGTCACCCCCTCTGGCGCTAGCGCCAGGGCCGATTTCGCCTTCCCAAAGGGCAAAAAAGGCGCGTTTTCGGGCGCTCCGGGGCAAGTCCAAAAGTTATCCACAATTCCGTGGCGGTTGTGGATAACGCCGGGTCATCCGGCCTGCGGCTCAGGCGCCAATTGACACGTGCGGCGGCGCCGGCTAGCATGAAGCCGCATGAAAGGAGGCCGCGCGTGATCTGCCTCAGCCTGATGCCCGAGACCACCGAGCAGGCGCTGGCGGGCCTGGCCGAGGCCGCCCGCATCGCCGACCTGGCGGAACTGCGCCTGGACGCCATGCGCGAGTTCGACCTGCCGCGCCTCCTGGCCTCGCCGCCCTGCCCCGTCATCGTCACTTACCGGCCGCAGCGCGAGGGCGGCCACTATGATGGCCCCGAGGGGCCGCGGCTGGAAACGCTGCGCCAGGCCGCACGCCTGGGGGCGAGGTACATCGACGTGGAGCACGATGCGCTGGCGAACCTGGGTAACGTGCCGCCCGCCAAGATCATCGTGTCGTACCACAACCACGAGCGGACGCCGCCGGACCTGGCGGACATCTATGCCCGCATGGCCAGGACCGGCGCGGCCGTGGTCAAGGTCGCGGCGATGGCCCGCCACATCCTGGACACGGTTCCCGTGCTTCGCATCCTGCGGGGGGCGCGGCGGCCCACGATCGCCCTGTCGATGGGCCCGCGGGGAGTGCTCACGCGGATCCTCGCCCCGAAGTTCGGGGCGCTCCTGACGTATGCGGCGCCGCCGTCCTTAGCCCCCCGTACGGGGGGCGGCGCCCGGGGAGCGCCCTCGGCCGCCTCGCCGCCCGTGCATTCACGGGGGGCCAAGTACGAGGCGGTGCGCGAGGCGGCCCCAGGGCAGGTCTCGGCCATCGACATGCGGCAACTTTACCGCGCGGACCGCATCGGCCCCAAGACGCGGGTGTACGGCGTCATCGCCGACCCGGTCGGGCACAGCCTGAGCCCGCGCATCCACAACGCGGCGTTCGACGCGACGGGCCTCGACGCGGTGTACCTGCCCCTGTGGGTCGAGGGCGACCCGGCGGCGTTCGTCCGGGCGATGAGGGAGTTTGACTTCGACGGCTACAGCGTCACCATCCCGCACAAGCAGGGGGTCATGGCGGCGCTCGACGAGATTGAGCCGCTCGCCCGACGCATCGGGGCCGTCAACACGGTCCAGCGGCGGCCGGACGGGAGCCTCTTCGGCACCAACACCGACTGGACGGCGGGCGCGGCGTCCATCGAGGCCGTAGTCGGCAACGACTGGCTGCGCGGCAAGCGGGCGCTCATCGTGGGCGCCGGCGGCGTGGGGCGGGCCATGGCGTTCGCCCTGAAGGAGCGCAGCGCCGCCGTAACCCTGACCGACGTGGATGAAGCGCGGGCCGAGGCGCTCGCAAAAGACGTCGGCGCGGCGACGATGCCGATTGCGGCCCTCCAGCGCGGCGGGTCCCCGCCCAGGCGGGTAAACTCCGACCTGCCGCGCGAGCAGTGGGACATCCTCCTGAACTGCACGCCCATCGGCATGCACCCGAAGACCGACGCCACCCCCGTGCCGCGCGAGATGCTCCGGCCGGGCATGGTCGTGTACGATGCGGTCTACAACCCGCTCCAGACGCGCCTCGTGCGCGAGGCCCGCGAAGCCGGCTGCCGCACGGTGGCGGGCATCGACCAATTCGTCCGCCAGGCGGTGGAGCAGTTCGAGTTGTGGACCGGCCGGCCCGCACCCGTGGACACCATGCGCCGGGTGGTCGTCGAGGCGCTGACGAAGTAGGCCGCAGCGCGGTCCCGGCGTGTGCGGCGGGATACGACAGCGCTACTTTCGAGTTATTGGGCGGCGGGTCTCCGTACCCGCCGCGCAAGCATCAATCGAACGCTGTCGTAAGGATGGCCGGGGCGGCGCCCCGGCCTGCATGCTCAATCGCCCGCCAGCAGCACCTGGCCGGCGTCCACCAGTTCGTCGCGGTCGGCAGTCTTGACGGCCACCTTGAAGCCCGGCCGCAGGGCCGCGCTGGACCAGCGGCCGTCGGGGGCGAGCGCGATGAGGCCCACCTGGTGAGGGTCGTGCAGCCGGTAGGTTTCAATGATGCGGCGGATGACGCATGCGGCGGCGTCGGCCGGCGATGTGCCCCGGCGCATCTCGTCCACCGCCAGAAACGTGCCGCAGACCCCCATGATGAGTTCCCCGTGGCCGGTGGCTGAGACACCCTCATGCCTTCCCTTTGATGCCCGTACGGCGTCAGTTACGGGGGATACTTCCTCTCGCTCGTGCTACGTAGCGAAGAGGCATCCGGCCTTCGCAGCCGAAGCGGCTGCTTCGGCGGAGTAGGCTCGCTACTTCGCAGAGTAGCACCGGGTGGCATGCTCACGCCGGTGCTGGCCCGCCAAGGCGGGCAGGCTGTGGGCATGCTTGGCGCCGGGGGCAGAAGCATGCCCAGCAAACGGCGTGCTGAGCATGCCACCCCCGTAACTGACGCCGTACTGATGCCCCGATATTGTGCTACCGTGCCGCCAAGCGGACCGATATAATACCGTGCGATGGTGTCACTCATAGAATCCAACCCGTACTTGCGAGATCCGAAGCGGCGGCGCCGGTGGATCGAAGAAGATGCGCGCGAGTCCGCGATCTTCGAGGGCGCGCGCGGCTTGCCGCACAGTCAAGAATCCCCGCCCTCACGGGCGCGCCGCTCGAAGGCATCGAGGAAGAAGGCCTCCAAGAAACCGTAATCCCGCAGGTAACCCCGCGAGACGGCCTCCAGGTACTGAAGTTTCCTGGCATTGGCCCCTTTCCCAGCAAGGCGGTACGCAGGAGGCGGCAACCCTGCCTGAAATGCCATCAAGTCGGCCAGCCATCGAGCAAGGCGCCCGTTGCCTTCGCGGAAGGGATGAATGAGCAGCAGTTCGGCGTGTACTTGGGCGATGCAACGGGCAACCTGCTCAGTGCGACCCGGACGACACGGTGTATTCTCACGCAGAATGCCCCGCTCGAAATTCGCCATGTGCCGAGGAATCAGATAGGCCGGCGGCCAGCGGAATCCTCCCTTAGCCAGTTCCACCGTGCGGTATTGGCCGGCCCACTCGTAGATGCCGCCAAGCCAGTCCCGATGCATCTGGCACAGAAGCGATGCCTTAAAGCGCGTGTCCCGGGCAATCCGCCCCAGCCCAAGCGAGCGGGCGCGCATCATTGCTGCGTGTTCCGCTCGGTCCATGTCGCCCTTGCGCGTGATCCCGAGGCGGTTGCGCAGCACGCGCCCGCGCGAACCCGGCTCATATTCGGCCTGGGGACCCGTAGGCGTAATGTACCGGGCCGGCGCCATCGCACGCTCCAGTGCAGGCAACCTTGAGGCCCGCGCCCGAGCCTGCTCTCCACACGCGGCCGGGCCAAGGTGCCACGGCGGGCGCGCCGCCCGCCGTTCACTCCGCAATCCGCCTCCGCCAAGGCTTCGGCGGACAAGTCCGCGACCCGCAACGGCTGCTACTTGTCCTGCCGCGACCAATCGTACGGGATTTCCGGCGTGTGGGCGGGCAGGCGGTACTCGTCGGGCGACTGGCGGTTGTACGGCTCCGTGGGCACGTTGATAATCATGGCCTCGGCCGTGGAGATGCACTTGAAGCCGTGGTACACGCCCGCCGGGATGCGCAGGCGCACCGGGTTCCAGACGCCCATGAAGAACTCGTTGACCTGGCCCTTCGTGGGCGAGGCTTCGCGCGGGTCGTACAGCACGACCTTCATCATGCCCTGGACGCAGATGAAGTTGTCGGTCTGTTTCTTGTGGTAGTGCCAGGCCTTGACCACGCCGGGGTAGGCGGTCGTGGCGTACACCTGGCCGAACTTTTCGAAGTCGGGCTCGTCCGAGCGGAACATCTCCATGAGTCGTCCGCGCTCGTCCGGAA
>Ga0315294_10006762_pt1 | contig 12582 bp, 4 predicted proteins | sample YL17G13_40_MG_FD_203626 | JGI IMG/M metagenome (GOLD analysis project Ga0315294, IMG submission 203626) | Sediment microbial communities from Yellowstone Lake, YNP, Wyoming, USA - YL17G13_40 | ecosystem: Environmental > Aquatic > Freshwater > Lake > Sediment | place: USA: Wyoming | collected...
CGATGCATTCTTCGCAATAAAGGTCAGCCCAAACAAAACAGAAAATGAAAAACTCAAAACGCATTTTTCTCGACAGCCCATTTTTCCTCTCTTGTTTTTTTCTTACAGTTCTCTCCCTCTCTCAGAGCTTGCACAGAGTCTGCTGCTGCTGCGGAAACTTGCCACCACCCACCTCTCCGCTCAGAAACCTCCTCCGCAGCTCCTTCTTGTCCACTTTCCCCGTCGCGCCGTGAGGTATCATCTTCACTCCGATCACAATCTTCTCCGGGACCCACCAGCTCGCCACTTTGCCCTTGAGGAACCCTTTGACTTCGTCTTCGGTGAGCTGCGAGGCCTTTTCGGCGTTCGTGACGTCCACGAACAACAGCGGCCGCTCGCCCCACCTCTCGTCGGCGACGCCGATCGCGGCCGCCTCCTCCACAAAAGGGTGGCCCATCGCCTCGGCCTCGAGCTGGGGGCTCGAAATGAACTCGCCGCCGCTCTTGATGACGTCCTTGGTGCGGTCGACGATCTTCATAAAGCCCATCGCGTCGATCGTCGCGAGGTCCCCCGTCGGGAAGAAGAGCGAAGAACTTTGCGGAGAGTTCGAACCTTTCGGGCTCCTCGGACCCTCCACGACGGCGGGCCGCGGCGCGTTGGCGTAGCGGTGGATGACGTGGGGGCCCCTCGCCTGCAGCTCTCCCGGGGTCCTGCCGTCGCGGGGAAGCTCCCGACCCCTTTCGTCCACGACGCGCAAGTCGACCAGGAGCGAGGGACGGCCCTGCTTGGCCCCCAGAGCGTGCTGCTCCTCGGGGGACAGCCGCAGCGCCTGCCTCGTCGCGCCGGCGATCGTGCCTATGGGCGAGAGCTCGGTCATTCCGTACACGTGGTTGACCTTCGCGACCCCCACCTCCTCCCTCAGCGATTTGGCCAGGGAGGGAGGGCAGGCAGCTCCCCCGATGACGACCGACTCGAGGGAAGGGAAAGGTCGAGGGTCGCTCCGGAACGCCGCGACGAAATCCAGAAAGATCGTCGGCACACCGGCGATCATGGAAACTTGGAACTCTCGGACAGCCTCGGCGATCGCCCTGCCCGAGACGTGCCTCCCGGGGAGGATGAGGGCCGCTCCCGTCATCGGGCAGGCGTGGGAGAGGCCCCAGCCGTTGGCGTGGAAGATGGGAACGACCTGTTTTGGTTTTTTATCGTTTTTTTTTCGTTTTTTCAGATGAGGTTGAGAAAAAAGGTTTCGCGGGGCTGCTGGTCGAAAGAAGAAAGAAAGAAAGAAAACGTCTCACCATCAGGACCGTGCTCACCGCCCTGACGTCCAGCGCGTCGCCGTGCGCCGCGGACAGCGCGTGGAGCACGTTGGAGCGGTGCGAGTAGAGCACGCCCTTCGGCCTTCCCGTAGTCCCGCTGGTGTAGCAGAGGCCGCAGGCGGCGTTTTCGTCGACGGGCGTCCAAGAAGAGGGAGAAGCGGAGGAGGAGGAGGAGGAGGAGGAGGAGGAGGAGGAGCGCGAGGAAGACAGGGAGCGCAGCGACCGCTCGACGAGCTTCTCGTAGCTCAGCCAGCGCACCTTCTTCTTCCTGTCACCACTGTCGTCTGCGACCTCGCACTCGCTGGGCACGCTCCCGCTCCTGTCGGGCGTCAGGCAGACCCAGTGCCTGACCTTGGGAAGCTTGGGACGCAGCCTCGCGGCCAGGTCCGCGAAGTCGCCGTCGAAGAAGACCACCGAGTCGCCCGCGTCGTCCGCAATCCAGCGCAGGTCGCCCTCGAACTGTTTTTTTGAAGAAGGGCGGGGGTTTTAAAAAGAGCATCGGGAGGGGAAGAGCGTGAGTGTTTGTTTTCTATCGCGAGACCTCGGCCCGCTCACACCTGATGTGAAGTCAGAAACTCTCACCAGCCTCGGGTTCAGCGTGTGGTGTATCGCACCCACGCCCGCGGAGGCGTAGAGCACCTCCAGGTGCGCGCTCGAGTTGAGCGCCAGCGTCGCCACGCGATCCCCGGGCCTCACTCCCAGCACGGAGGGAGCCCGCAGCGCTCCCGACGCAAACGCGGCCGCGCGCTCCCGGACCTCCCTCCAGTCGCGGACGAGGGTGCTTCCGTCGGAGAGCAGCGAGACGACGGGGGTGGAGCCGTGCCAGCGGGCCGCGGTGTCGAGGAGCGCCGGCACGAGGAGCGGGGTGCGCTGAGGTCCCCCGGTCGGGGCTGTTGAAGCGCTGCTGCTGCTGCTGCTGCCGTTGCCAGAGCCGGCGACGCGGTGAAGGAAGGGCGGCATCATCATATCTTTTTCGGGCGGCAGCGACCTCGATGCCCGATTGCTGCTCAAAAGCCTCGGCCTTGTTCTCTTGGAGAGATCTTTTTCGAGGAGAGCGAAGAAATATGGAGAGTGTGCTGCTGAGATCCAGAGGGAAGGGAAAAAGGAGCGCGAGCGACGTGCCAAAGCCGCGAGGCTCGAGCGATGACTAAAAAGAACAGATTGCTGTTGGCTTAGAAGAGTGTAGTCGCCCGGCTTTTTTTTCCACTGCAATTGTTTTTTGAACGAAGAAGACCCCCGGAATCTCTCTCTCTTCTCTCCGCCCTCTCTCCCCCCCGCTCCTCCAAAATGAATGCAGAAAGTTCACCCTGCCATCTTGCGCATCTTCTTGTTGGAAGCTGCAGCGGCAGCCTGCGGTGTCTTGGAAGCCTCGAGCTGGAGCGGGGCGCGGCGCTTGCCTCCTCCCCCTCCCCTCGCAGCCGCCGGAGCCTCGTTCTCGTCGTTGCCGTCGCCGTCCGCCACCTCGTCCTCCTCCTCGTTTCCGTCTCCGTCTCCTCCGCTCCCGTTGTTCCGCAGCTCCTGCATCCTCGCCTCGGCCTCCTCGACCGCCCTCTCGGCAGCCTCCATCCGCGGCAGCAGCCTCCCCTCGACCCTTTGGCCGCGCTCGCGCGCGTCCGCCAACCTGGCCTCGGCGCCGGCGCGCGCCTCGAGCGCCGCGACGAGCGCCTCGAGCGCGGCCGGGTCGGCGCCGCGGGCCCCCGCCTCCCCGGCCTCCTCCGCTACCGCCCCCTCCTCCTGCCCCTCCCCTTCCTCTTCCTCCTGGATCCGGGGCCTCTGGCTCGCCGGAGTGCTCCCAAACCTCCACGGCACCGAGCCCGCGGGCGGCACGGCGAAGCCGGACCCGCTCGTCACGCCCTTGGAGCTGACGCGCCCGCCGTCGAGCGAGACGATGTCGCCGCAGCCGGCCCGCAGCCGCGTCGCCAGGCGCTCCCTGTAGGCGCTCCCGGCCTCGAGCGACTCGAAGACCAGCGTCTGGCCCAGCAGCGGGTAGAGCAGGGCGGCCCGCGCCCCCTTTCTGGTCGGGCGGACGAGGTTGAAGGCGTACCCCAGGCAGCCCTCGGGCCACTCGTCGGCGGCCGGGACGCCCCTGGGCGGCGCGGCGGCGACGAGCGCGAGGGACGCGGCGGCGGCGGCGGCGGCAGGAGGACCGGGCTGCCCTTGCTGCTGCTGCTGCTGCTGCTGGGCCCTCCTCCTCGCCCCGTGGGCCAGGAGCACCTTGGCGTGCGGCAGCGGGAGCGGCAAGGGCGCGTCGCTCCCCCGGCAGGCCGCCGCGACGAGCGCGCGGGCTAGGGAGGAGGCGGTCCGGCTCTTGTGCGGCAGCAGGATCGCCCTCGACCGCGCGTCCTCGGGCACGGGGCCCGCGGCCCTGAACGGCTGGACGTGGGTGAGGGCCAGGATGTCTGGCGTCGGCAGCGCGTCGCCAGAGCGCGCCGCCGCGAGGAGGCTGCGGACAGCCGGGTCCCGGACGACGACGACGGGGAGGAGCCCGCGGTACTGGGCCGCGAGCACCGCCGAGAGGCGCGCGTCGTCGACCGTCGCGAGCCGCGCAAAGACGCCGACGACGCCCGGGATCGACGCCGCCGCCGCTGCCGCCGCTGCTGAGGAAGAGCTCGCCCCTCCGTCTGACAGACACGCGTCGACGGACTTGGTCATGGGCTTGCCGGCGGGGCCGTGAGAGGCCGCGAGGTCGAGCTGCTGCAGGAGCTGCTGCTTCTCTCTTCGCTGCTGCTGCCGCCGCTTGCCTCCTCGCTGGCCGCCTGCGGGAGCCTCCGAGGCCTCTTCGGCGCGCCTCTGCAGCGCCGCCTCCAGGGCAGTTTTCGCGGCTCCCGGGGAGTCCGGAGCAGACTTCCCGCCGCCGACGGCGCGCCTGGCGGCCGCGACGGCCCTCGCCGCGGCGGCGGCGTCGCGCTCCGCGGCGAGCGCGGCAGCGCGCGCCTGGGCGACCTTGGCCCCGAGCTCGTCCGCGGCGGCGGCCGCGGCGTCGCGCTCGGAGGCCGCGGCGGCGATCGCCTCGGCGAGGGCGCCGCCGTCCGTGAAGAGCAAGGATAGGGAGAGGGCCTCGACGACGACGGAAGGAGGGGCGGCGGAGGAGCCGTCGCCGTTCCCTTGTTCCGCCGCCGCCGTCGTCGTCAGGAGAGCGACGAGGCGCAGGTCGAGCGAGCGAGCGGCGGCCCCCCCTCCTCCTCCGCTTCCTCCGCCGCCGCCGGTCCCCTCCGCGATCCTCACGGGGCCGATGAAGGCCCTGCCGCGCTCGTCCGTCTCGTGCTCCTCGGCCGCGGCGCCCTCGAGCAAGGGGACGGCGGAGGGAGAAGTCGCCGTTGCGGCGGCGGCAGCGGCAGCGCGCTTGCCGCGACCGCCTCGGCCGCCGGCGGCGGCGGCGGAGGTCGAGTCTCCTCCCTGTGCTCCATCTCCAGCCAGCACCAACGCCAGTCGCACCCTGACCCCGGCCTTGCCCACGGCGTTTCCGTGCTCGTCGACGAGCTGCAGGGCCACGGGGCCAGGGAGCACCGACCTCGCGGCCTCTCCGCTGCCGTTGGAGGCGGTGAGCGAGGGCGGGGGGGGAGCAGGAGCAGCAGGGTCAGAGGCCCGCCCCCCTCCTCCCCTCCTCTTGCCAGACGGTTGTTGCTGCTGCTGCTGTTGAGCAGCAGAGGCAGCAGCGCCGGGAGCGGGGTCGAGCACGAGGGACACGGCGGGGCCCGCGGAGACGACCAGCTCGACCGCGGTGGAGCGGAGCAGCGAGGAAGAAGGACCATTGCTGCCGTTGGTGACCGTCGCCGTCGTCGGCGCCCTCCACCTTGCCGCCGCGGCGACGTCCTCGCGGGGCTCGCTCCACTCGGCTGACACGGCGTAGCTCCCGCTCCTCAGGATGGGCTCGGCCGAGGAGATCGCGAAGGCTCCCGGGTGGTCGCCAAGAAGGGGCACGGGCGCGGAAGCGTCGAGGGCAACAGGGGTCGAAGTGACGTTGTCGTTGCAGCCGTCGCCTCCTCCTCCTCCTGCTCCTCCGCCGCTTTGCTCAATCAGGCAGAGGCGGAGGCCCGCCGCGGCAACTTCGGCAGGCAGGGGAACGCCGTCTTCCGTGGCGACGTCGACGATGAATGTCGCGGTGGAGCCGGCGACGAGCGTCGCAGAAGTCGACGAAGTAGCACGAGAAGTCGGAGCGGCGGCGGCGGCAGCTTTGCCGCGGCCGCCCTTTGCCTGCTGCCGCAGCTGCTCGACCCCTCCGCCTCCTCCGTTCCCGGGCAGCGCCGCCCCTCCGCGGATGGAGACCCGCACGACCGCGTTGCTCGGGGCCAGGAACACCTCGAGCTCGCCGAAGGCTGCGGCCAAGGAGCGGGACGCGGGCTTGGCCCGCAGGGCGTAGGAGCCCGAAACGGCCGCGGCGGCCGCGGCGGCGCGCGCGAGCGAAAACGGGTCCGAGGCAGCCGCCGCCGCAGCAGCAGCAGCAGCACCGGCGACGGCGCCTCCCTTTTTCTGAGGCCTCGAGCTTCCTCCTGCGGCAGCAGTCTGGATGGCAGCGGAGACCCTGACGTTTTCGAACGTGGCGACTCCGTCGACGAGCCTCGCCCTGATCGCTCCCCCCGAGCTCGAAGGGGCGTCCCCGGCGGCGGCGGCGGCGGCGGAGACCGCCGCGGCCCTGCCTGTCCCGTCCGTGGCCAGCGCCCCCGGGAGCAGGGCCACGTCGGTGCCGTTGGCCGAGGGCCCCGAGGTGACCGCGTTGCCGCAGGCGTCGAGGACGCGCACCGTCAGCGGAGGGAGCGCGAGGGCGAGGCCGAGAGCGGCGGAGGCGGCGGCGGCGGGGGGGGCTGCGCCGATGGACGCCACTGCGGGAGCGGCAGCAGCGATCGCCGAAGCAGCCCCGCCGGTCGCAAAGGGAGCGGGCAGGGGATCGAACGCGAGCGTCTCCGGCGGTCCCGGGCCCAGGGTCAGCTCCAGCGCGTCCGGCGAGAGCGTCGAGGAGGCGTCATCGTCGCCGTTCCCGCCTCCTCCGCTCCCGTCGCCGTCGTCGCGGACCTCGAGGAGCAGCCTCCCCGTCGAGCCCCGGACGACGCCCCGCGCGGTGAACACGTCGCCGAGGGGCTCCTCGCCGGCGGCGTCCCCTGCGCTGGAGGAGACGGGCGTCCAGGTCCCGCCCCAGGCGGAGGGGTCGCACTCGAGCCAGGGAGCGGCGGTGGCTGCGTCGGCGGAGGGGGAGGCAGAGGGAGCGGCGTTGCTGTTGCTGCTGCTGTTGTTTTTGCGGCCTCGGCCGCTCGCGCCGCCGCCTCCTCCGCCTCCGCGTCCTCCGGGCAGCCTCGCCACGGACAGCTTGGGCATCGGCACCGCGGCGGCGTCGAAGGGGCACCTGTTGGCAAACTCGTCCAGGGCCTCGACCTCGAGCACAAAGGGGACGCCGGCGAAGACGTCGCCCTCGGACGATGACTTTTTGTTCGCCGCCGCCGCGGACGTCGTCGCGTTGGCCGCCTGCGCGTCTGCTTCGACGTCTCCGCTCCCCCCCTTGCCCCCTCCGTCGACCAGCCGCAGCTGCCACGACCGTGCCGGCCCGGGGGAGCACGAGACCGCCAGCCCGGCCTCGAGTAAGGGTGCACCTCGACCGGAGAACTTGAGCCTGACCCAGAACGACGCTTCCTCGCCGACACGCTCGGGCGCCTCGAGCGGCGGCAGCGTGATGAGGCCGCCTCCGGCAGCGGCGGCGGCAGCGTCGGCGTCCTCTTCGTCTTCGCCCCATCCTCCTCCTCCTCCCCCGGAAGCAACCAGGTCGGACGCCTTGACCTTCTTGTGCCCCCGCATCCACGAGACCTGGAGCTTTCCCGCGGCGGCGTCGGGGCCGTCGAGGCACGAGCCGGGCAGCGACGGGTCGCAGGGGCGGCCCCCGGCGTCGAGCACGCGCAGCGAGAGGCCCGAGACGGAGGATCCTGCAGAGACGCCGGCGAGGAGCGCAGAGGGGCCGTCGTCGCTGTTGTTGTTGGCTTTGTCGCCGTCGACGTTGTTGTTGTTGCTGTTTTTGGCAGCGCCGGCAGCAGCGCGGCCCTCTTCGAGCATCGGCAGCGGCCGGCCGTCGAGCAGCAGCTGCAGCCTCGCCGGCGCCCTCGAGGGCTGCACTCTCATCGGCAGCGAGAGCGGGGCCGCAGAGCCAGCTCCGTCGACGGCGTCCGCTGCGGCGGGGCACAGGGGCTTGACGACGAGGGAGAGGACGAGAGGAGCAAAGGAGGAAGAAGAAGAGGAAGTGGAAGAAGAAGCGGACGAGTCGGCGGCGGCGGCGGTCAGTCCCTCGACGCGCGCGGTGCCGCTGCCGTCAAAGCAGAACCTCCTCCCCTCGGCCGCAGGCTCGACGAGCGGCGACGCCACCTCGAGCTCGAACGCAAAGACCCCGTCGAAGGGGGCCGTGCGGTTTCCCCAGGCGTCGAGGGCCGAGACGGAGAAGGGCGGGAGCGGGGCGCCCGCGGGCACGCCCGCCGCGAGCAGGGCGGCGACCGAGGGAGCTCCCTCTTCGTCCGAGAGTCGGAGCGCCACGGGCGCCCCGGGTAAGAGGCGCAGGGGCAGCCTCACGGAGCCAGAAGCAGCAGCAGCAGCAGCAGCCGACTTGGCAGAATAGGCGGAAGAAGCTGGAAGCGGCGCGCTGACGAGCAGGGAGACGGACGCCGGGCCGCGGGGCAGAGCAGCGGCGCCGTCTGCGCTTCGCTGGGCTCCCCTCGGCTCGTCATCGCCCTCGTCTTCGCCCTCGGCGACAGAAGAAGGCGAGAAGATCGAGACGCCGGCGGTCACCCCCTCGGACCCGACGACGCGGACGCGAGAGAGCGTGGCCCCGCTCGCCGTCGCGTCGACCGCGGTGGAGAGGGCGCGGAGGTCGCCGATCGCCTCGTCGCTCTCGGCTCCGCCGCGGACGACCGACAGCGCCACGCCCTTCAGAAACCCTCCCGCGGCTTTGGGGGGCCTCGCCGCGTTCCCAAACTCGTCCCTGTAGACGAGCTCGAGGGCAGGTAGCGGGGCCCCAAGGGGTAGGGGGGCCGCGGAGGCCGCGGCCCTGCCCGGGCCAGAGGCCTCGAGCGTCGCGGCGGGGCCCGGAGCGACGTCGATCGCGACGCGCATGGCGATCCGAGGCGGGCTGCCGTCTCCTCCTCCCCCCCCGGGGAGCCGCGGCAGCAGCTCGTACTCGAGCTCGTACCTCCCGGATCTCCTGAGGCCGTCGCAGACCTTGGAGAAGCGGAAGAGGCCGTCGCGGGAAGGGGTGCGGTTCTCGACCTCCAGGACGAGCGAGCGGGAGGAGGAGGCGGGGGGAGCGGCGGAAGCCGTCGTCGCGGCAGCAGCGGGAGCGGCAGCAGCAATCTCTTCTCCTTCTCCTTCTCCTTCCTCCTCCGCTGCCGCAGCAGCGGCGCCCTTGCCCTTGCGAGCCCCGCGGCGAGACTTTTTAGAAGCCGCCGCAGCAGCATCAGGAGCCTCGGCTTCAGCGTCGCCTCCTTCCATCGCCTCTGCTTCTCCAACCTCCTTGGTGCCGCTGCCGCTGCCGCTGCCGCCGAGGAACCACAGCCGCTGCACCATCACCAGCGGGACGCGCCTCCCTCCGAGCATGGCCCTGGTGACCCGCGTCGACGCGCTCGCACAGGCAGCAGCAGCAGCATCGGCGGCGCCTCCTCCTCCAGCGAGCGCCGCGACGCCAGTCTCCGGGAGCGTGGCCCCGGCGGCGAGGGACATGACGCCGCTGCCTCCGCCCGCGGCCATCCGCAGCGGCTCGACGAGCCTGGCCGCCGACGGCGCGCGGGAGAGCTCGCGCGCGACGTGGGCGGCGGCCTCCTCCTCGGAGACGTGAGCGGAAGGGCGCTGCACTGCTGCTGCTGAGGCGGCGGCGGCAGCTGCTTCGCCGCCCTCTTCGGCAGCGGCGGCACTAGTGCTGCCACTGCTCGAGGCCAGGCGGCGGAAGGGAAAGGTCCTCGTCTCGCCTCCCCACAGCTTCTCGGGCAAGGGCGCGACGGTGACGAAGCCCCCGCCGTGGGCGCCCGCAGAGGCCCCCGCGACGGGGACGTGAAAGTAGAGGACCTTTCCGATGATGGCCGGTTTGACAGCCAGGCGTACGAGGTCTCCCGCGGAGTACGTGGTCGAGTTTGGAGGAGAAGGAGAAGACGAAGACGAGGACGAAGGAGGAGCGACAGCGACGCCGCCCTCGCTCGCCCTTTCGAAGACGGTGATCGCTTCCCCGTGGGCCTCCTTCGCCGAAGCCTGGACGCGAGGGGCCGCGGGCGACTCGTAGCGCACGCGCTTGTCGAGCGTGGCGTGGCAGCGCGCGAGCCACTCGCGGAAGCGGCGCTCGAGCGAGGCGCCGCCGTTGGCTGCCGCCGCCGTCGAGCCGCCGCCGCCAACGCTCCTCTCGCCGGTCGCCGCGGCGAGCAGGCCCCTCAGGTCGTCCCTGAACGTCAGCTTGTTCCGCGTGACCAGCCAGGCGGGACCGAAGAACAGCGCGCCGCGCAGGCGGCCGAACACCTCGTCGGGCACGGCGTCCCGCGCGGCGCCGCCGGCCCGCCTCGCGCGGGCGCGGGCGGCGTCGACGAACGGCAGCGACTCGACGCGCGCGCCGGGGATCAGCCTGCCCTGCCAGAACGCCTCGAGGCAGGGGCCGCGGAGGCGGGCCAGGGCCGCGGCGGTGGCCGCGGCGGCGACGGCGGCGTCGTCGTCGTCGCCGTCGCCGTCGCCGTCGCCGTCGTCGGTTCCGTTGCCGTCGACGGGGTCTGTTCCCTCGAGGTCTGCTGCTGCTGCTGCTGCGGCGGCGGCGGCGGCGGCGGCGGCGGCAGCCGAGGCCGGAGCTTCGGCGTCGGCGACGGCTGTGGCTTCCTCGTCGCCGGCCCCCTCGTCGATGGCGGAAACTCCCGCTCCAGCCTGGGTCAGATGCTGCTGCTGCAGCCTCTGCGTCAGCGCGCCGCTGCCGACCTGGGTCATGTCGATGGCGCCCCCCGCGATGTCGCTGCCTGCGCCGGAGGAGCGGCGCAGAGGGAGGTCTCGACCTCCGCAGGTGCCGCCGCTCGCCGGCCTCTTTTTCTGCTTCCTCTGCTGCTTCAAACCCGCACCAGCACCAGCGGCCACCGCAGCAGCAGCCGCAGCCGCAGCGGCGGCGTCCGCGTCCGCAACGGCGTTGGGGACGGTCTCCCTCTCCCCCGCGAACGGGAAGTAGCGCAGCACCCCCGCCACGATCCCGTCGGGGCCCGCGGCGGCCTTCCCTGGGACGTGCAGGCAGAACTCAAACTCGGAGGCCGCGGCGGCGAGCGAGCGGGACTCGAGGTCGTGCTGCACGTCGGCGAGGCGGCACTCCCAGGCAGGCTTTCCGGCCACGACGCCGCGGACGACGATCTCCGGCAGGGGTTTGGAGGCGGCCGTGGTCTTGTGAGCGCTGCTGTTGGTGTTGCTGCCGTCGCCTCCTCCGCTGCCGCCTCTGCCGCCGTTCCTCTTCGCCCTCCCGCGCGCGCCGTGGAGGTAGTAGTGGTAGAGGTGCGCCAGCGCGCCGCAGAGGCGCGTGCCGCCTCGGTCCTCGGCCAGCTGCTGCAGCACGGGGGCTTTCAGGGAGGAGACCGTGACGCGGGTCCAGTGGGCTGCGGGGGCCTCGTCCCCGGCGGGCTCGGCAGAGACCCACTGCCGCTCGAGCGCGCGGAGCAGGGCGAGCGACGGGGGCGGGGGCGAGGGTGGGGGAGCGGGAGGAGCAGACGAAGGGTGAGCGGCCGCAGAGGCGACGGGAGGTTCCAGCAGCGTCGAAGGGTCCCTCGGATCCCGGTGCACGAGGTCATCGGCGTAGACGGCCTCCTCCCTGCCCCCGTGGGCCGCGGCGGCGGCGGCTTGCTGGTAGCGCGCCTCGAGCGCCGCGGCGTCGAGCGCGAGCTCGCGGACGGCGCCCTCGCCGTGGCGGCTCGTGGCCACGCCGACGCGCCTCCCTAGAAAAAAGGCTGCGTTCTTGGACCCGACGCCGAAGTAGCTGAGGTCGCCGTTGAGGTGGCGGGCCGAAGCAAGGGCGTCCGGGGCAGGGGCCAGGGCGGGCGAGGAGGAGACGTCGAGGTTGGTGTTTCCGTCGTTCGCGACGAGGGCGGCGCCTCTGTTGCCGCCCTCGTCGGCCCGTTCCGAGACAGCCAGGTTCATCACGGCCCACGCGTTCAGGGCGGCCTTGCTCATCCCGGCCCCGTTGTCCCAGACGGAGACCAAGCCCGCAGTGGGGGAGTCCTCGGAGTCGAGCGCGACCGTGACCTCGATGCGCGGAGGGAGCAAAGATTGCGAAGAAGAGTTCAAGGTCGTCGACGTTTCTGCAATCGACCCGGCCGTCGCCCGGAGCGCGTTGTCTACGAGCTCGGCCACGGCGAACGCCAGGGGCTGCCTTCCCTGCGCGGCATAGTACTCGTAGTCCCCGGCCATCGTCATGGTCTTGGGGTGCGGGGCGAAGGTGACGCGCTCCTGTTGGAGAGGTGGGTGGGGCAGGGGAGCGAAAGAGACGACGGAATTGTTTCAGCTGAGGTGGTCGAAAACGAAGCTGCACGCTTCGCTCAGCAGCAGCAAGGAACTGCAATTGGTGCTCGCTGTTCTTCAAACTCTCGTCTCTTTCTCTGCCTCTCTCTTTTTGCATCTCCCGCGATTCATTTATCAGCCCGTTCTCACCTTGGCCACGCCACCGAGAGCCTGCGTTCCCGAGGACACGACCCAGAGGGCGACCGGGGCGTCGGAGGCCCTGGACAGGACGCGAGCGACGGCGGCATCGTCGGCGAGCGGCGGCGATGACAGGTCGGTCAGCTCGAATTGCTGAGGGGTTTTCGACGGGTTTTTTTCGAATTTTTTTGGTCGAGCAGTGAGAGTGAGTCGCCGCTCTCCTTCGGCGCGAGAAAAACCGCGCGAGCACGAGCGGAAAAGAAGCAAGCAAGGCGCAAAAACAAGAAGACGAAAAAAGTGTAACTCTTTCTTTCTCTCTCTCAGCTCTTTCGTCGTCGTCGCACCTGCCCATCGAGCTCCGGAGCAAACGCCTGGCGGACCGCGGCCTTGAGCGCATCGAGCGACGAGCTCGGGCGCAGCGTCAAGGAGGTCTCGGGGAGAGAGGAATGGTTGTCGCGTGACGCTCGCCTGACGACGAGCGAGACGACGGACATAGGAGGAAAAGAAAAGAGAGAGAGAGAGAATTCGCTCGGAAAATTGAGAAATTCAGAAAGTAAATTTCAACCTCCTCCTCCTTTCGACCGAGAGAAAGAAAGAGAAATAAAAAACAGACAAAACTCCTCTCTCTCTCTCTCTCTCTCTCTCTCTCTCTCTCTCTCTCTCTCTCTCTCTCTCTCTATCT
>Ga0315294_10006764_pt1 | contig 12576 bp, 13 predicted proteins | sample YL17G13_40_MG_FD_203626 | JGI IMG/M metagenome (GOLD analysis project Ga0315294, IMG submission 203626) | Sediment microbial communities from Yellowstone Lake, YNP, Wyoming, USA - YL17G13_40 | ecosystem: Environmental > Aquatic > Freshwater > Lake > Sediment | place: USA: Wyoming | collected...
CGAAAAACGTAACGCTATTTTAAAATTAATCAAAGTGCAATTTGGTCTTGACTAAAATGCAGTTCGGTATATAATAGTCATATTATGGAACGACTACAAAAGCAAATAATAGTCAAAGATTTAGATAAAAAGATGGTAATCCTTACAGGGCCGAGGCAGGTAGGGAAGACCACTTTAGCAAAATCCCTCTCCTCGGCGTGGGCTAACTTAGAATATTTAAACTGGGACTCAGAAAAAGACCGCAAGATTATACTAAGACAGGAATGGAACAGAAAGGCGGGTCTCCTGATTTTAGATGAGTTCCACAAACTTAAAAATTGGAAATCCCGCATCAAGGGAGTATATGATACGGAAGGAATACCGCCCAGGGTTTTAATTACGGGCAGCGCCCGCCTTGATCTTTACCGGCGCGGCTCAGACTCTTTGGCCGGACGGTATTTTTTACACCGCCTGTATCCCTTATCGGTCCGGGAGTTAAAGGCCCAATCTCGCTCCCCGCGGGAGACTTTACAGCAGCTCATGATCTTAGGGGGATTCCCTGAGCCGTTCTTTAGCCAATCGGAAGAATTCTCGAAAAGATGGAGAAAACAGCATCTGGAAAGAATTATCCGGGAGGATATCCAGGATTTGGAACCGATCAGAAATATCTCGTCTCTCTTTCTCCTGGTTGATTTACTGCGTGAACGCGTAGGTTCGCGGATCTCTTACACTTCTCTGGCCGAAGACCTCCAGGTATCTCCACACACCGTCAAGCACTGGATACAAATACTCGAACACATGTATATTCTCTTTGTAGTTACCCCTTATCACCGTAATTTAGCACGGGCTATCCTTAAAGAACCTAAAATTTATTTTTATGATACGGGCGCTGTGACAGGAGATGCGGGCGCGAAGCTGGAAAACGTTATTGCCGTATCCTTGAGGAAATGGCTTCACTTCCTGGAAGACACAAAGGGTAAAGATGTTCAGCTTTGTTACATTCGGGATAAAGAGAAAAGGGAAGTCGATTTTCTTATTGAGATAGATAAAAAAATAGACCTTTTAATTAAGGTAAAAGTATCGGAAGAAAATCTATCCAAAGGCCTTCTCCATTTTCATAAGAAACTAAAACCTAGAGAATCTGTTCAGCTTGTCCAGAGCGCAACCCGCACAAAGACAGCACAGGGTATTTTTGTCACACCCGCCGCGGATTGGTTAACGGAACTGGATATATAAATTTCGAAAGAAAATTTTGAGGTTTTTGACAACAGAGAAAGAATTTATAGAAGGCGCCTATAGGTAGAGGAAGGATTGGTTGACGCCTGCCTGCCGGCAGGCAGGGATAGAAGAGTGTAGAAAGGGCGAATAACCGGGCCATATGAAAGAAAACAATTATTTATTAAAAAAATTCAAGAAGAACTGGAAAGCTATAGAGATCCTTGAAGATAAGCAGCTGCGTAAATTATCTATAAAACAACGGCTATATCAACTTGCTTCTATTTTGAATATGGGCCTTGGCCTCGAATTAGGGTTTGGCGAGGACCGGCAAAAGTTGAGAGTGCGTTCCCGGTGGATACTCTTAAAAAAGGGCAGGCAAAGATGAAGAAAATGTCGCAATTTGAAATTTTATTGAAACCACTATTGTCTGTTCAGAAGTTGATGAAAAAATCCGGATGCCCGTGGGTAATTATCGGCGGCGTGGCGGCAAGCCTTTTAGGGAAGCCCAGATTCACCGCAGATGTGGATGTGCTGACGATAGTTGAGGATGACGGTATTGCCGGGATGTTAAAGATAGCAGGGCAATATGGTCTTAAGGCGCGCGTAAAAAATGCAGTTGACTTTGCCAAAAAGAACAGAGTTTTGCTTCTCAGGCATATTGAAACCGGTATCAACATAGACATATCTTTGGGGCTTTTATCATTTGAGAAAGAGGCCATAAAGAACAGTAAAAGGCACAAAGTTGGCGGATTAACTTTCTATCTGCCGACTCCGGAAGATTTAATAGTCTTTAAAGCTGTAGCCCACAGGCCGCAGGATATTATAGACATCAAAGAGATCGTAAAGGGCAATCCCAAAATAAATACAAGTTATATAAAAAAGAGAATAAAAGAATTTGCCGCCGCCCTAGGAATGCCGGAGATCTGGACGGATATAGAATCAGTTATCCTGAAGCGATGACCAGTGGATTCATAAGATGATCGGCCTATCGGAATGGCCGACGCCTGCCTGCCCTGTACCGTATCGGTACAGGGCAGGCAGGCAAGCAGGAATAAGCGCGTGAAGAAGGGAAGAGATGAACAAGCTGCCCTATAGTTTGAAGAAATATTTTTGGGACGTGAATTTTACAGAACTAAAGCCGCAGAGTAGGCAGATTTACATCATAAAGCGGATTTTGGAATACGGAGACAAGAGGGCAGTTGAGTGGATGTTTAAAAATTTCAAAAAATCAGAGATAAAAAATGCCTTATGTAATTTTCGCGGGTATTCGCAAAAAAGCGCTAATTTTTGGGCTTTTATTTTAGGTGTCAAAAAGGAGAGCGTAAAATGTTTGAACAGGTCCTTCCTGGAAATACAAAAGCAATTCTGGCCCTATTAGAAAAAAGTAAAATCATTCGGAATGCCTATTTGGCCGGCGGAACTGCCTTGGCGCTTCAACTTGGACATCGCCTGTCGTACGATCTGGATTTCTTCACTCCAATAGAATTTGATGAGCAGATGGTTTTACCGGAGATTGAAAAAATATCAGACTTTAAGCTTGAAAAAATTTCTTGGCGGACGATATTAGGTAAATTTAGCGATGTGCGGTTTAGTATATTTTATTATAAGTACCCTACCCTCTATGCTCCCAAGAAGTTTGGAAAGATAAATGTTTCGGATGTACGGGATATTGCAGGGATGAAGATCGCTGCCATTGCTTCCCGCGGAACCAAGAGAGATTTTGTGGACCTTTATTTTATCTGCAAAGAAACCGCCCCCTTAGATAAAGCTATCCGGCTTTATGAGAGAAAATATAAAAATTTAACCACCACCGCTATATACATTATGAAGAGTTTAGTATATTTTGATGACGCCGAACCCGAAGAGATGCCGCAGATGCTGAAAGAAGTAGAGTGGGTAGAAATAAAGAGATATTTCGAAAAAGAAGTCAAGAAACTGGCGAGATGAATGAGGATAACCGGGCTGTCGGAATGGCCGACGGATAAAAGAACGGATACACACGGATAATCCGCTTGTGGAGATGCTGAAGTTGCGCCTTGCGGTATCGATAAAATATATCTTGACTTATATTTTATAATAGTATAAAATATAACTACAGTGTGATTTTAGTTGGTATATAGGGGGCATTTTTATGGGAGATAGGCCCATCAAACGAGATGTCATAGACGAGATCGTTAAATATATAGATACCGATAATATCATTGTTTTACATGGCGCAAGGCAGGTCGGCAAAACCTATATCCTTTACTATCTCGAAGGCCTGTTAAAATCGCAGGACAAATTGACATTCTTTTTTGATCTCGAAGATTCCAGACTCGTTGATGTGTTAGATGCCGGCGTTGATTCATTTTTAACCTATTTAAAAAATGAGGGTTTTGACTCGGATAAGATTAAAAACGGCAACGGCCGCCTTTATGTGTTCATTGACGAAGTGCAATATCTCAATAGCCCGTCTCCGCTGTTAAAATTGCTCGCAGACCACCATAAATATATTCAGCTTATAGTTTCCGGCTCGTCAAGTTTTAACATTAAATCAAAATTCTCCGATTCGCTGGTCGGCAGAACCGTCATTTTTGAGGTATTTAATCTTTCTTTCAGGGAATTTATAAGGTTTAGGGGCCTCGGCTATGAATTAGAAAATATCTCATCAGGCGTTCATCTTGATAAGACAATAGAACTGTATCATGAATATGTTTTTTTTGGAGGATACCCAAAGATTGCGCTTGAAAATTCCGTAGAGAAAAAGGAAAAATATCTTCAGCAGATTATAGATACCTACATAAAAAAAGATATTAGAGATCTGGCCCATGTCAAGGATACAAGAAAATTCAACAACCTTCTTAAGGTCCTTGCTTCTCAGAGCGGGCAATTGTTAAATATAGCCCAGTTGGCAAATACCTGTTCTATTGCCAAGCAAACAATAGAAAGTTATCTTTTTATTCTGGAAAATACTTATGTGCTTAAGCTCGTTACTCCTTTTAGCTCCAGTTCAAAAGTGGAAGTGGTCAAGGCGCCTAAAATATTTTTTTATGACACAGGCCTTTTAGAGATGTTATGGCTTGGTAGCCTGCAGAAGAACCTGATAGGTAATATATTTGAGGCCAGTGTTTTTGCCGAGTTGGTTAAAAAATACGGCGCGCAAAATATTCATTATTGGAGAAATCGGAACCAAAACGAAATCGATTTTATATTGGAATTAAAAGGTAAGATATTGCCTATTGAGGTAAAGGGAAACTTTAGGAGTTTCAGAAGGCTATCAATGTCATCATTCTGCCGGCGATATAACATTGATGAATATAAGGTAGTGGGCTTGATTGGACAGAAAGAAGATAAGAATTACATCTATCCCTGGCAGGTATAATCGTTTTGGGGATACGCGAAAGAAAATTTTGAGGTTTTTGACAACAGAGAAAGAATTCATAGAAGATGAAACGCAATTGAAAGATGCGCGCAAAACGGACATTTTTGACGAGGAATAGACCTCTCTAAAAGCGAAATTCTCCGACGAGAAAATAGTTTTGGGCAACCCACTATTTAAAACAAGGAGGTGTTTATGTTTGGCTCGGGTTTGATGACTTTAGTAATCTTGGCTGTAGGTATTTGTATCTCTGGAATTAGAATTGTGTCGCAATGGCAGGTCGGTGTAGTTTTTCGTTTGGGAAAACTTGTCAGACAAATTAAACCTGGTCTTAATATCATCATCCCAGTGTTAGAATATGTAAATTCCGTCGATATGCGCATTCGAACAATGGATGTCATCCCCCAAGAAATTATGACTAAAGATTCTGTTCCAGTCAAGATCGACGCCGTGGTCTATTATAAGATTTTCGATGCGCCGAAGTCAATTATAGCGGTTGAGAATTTTAGTATGGCGTCTACCCTCCTGGCTCAATCTAAGCTGAGAGATGTTTTAGGTAAATATGATCTAGATACTCTTCTATCTAACAAAGATCAGATTGGTAAGGAAGTATTGGTGGCATTACAAGGCCCGACAGATGAGTGGGGTATTAATATCATCAGCGTTGAGATTAAGAATATCGAATTGCCGGATAATATGAAGCGTGCAATGGCTAAGGAATCTGAGGCTGTCCGGGAGAAGCGCTCGCGATTAGTTAAAGCTTCGGCGGAAGAGGAGGCGAGCAGGAAGTTTATGGAAGCCGCTAAAGTTATGGCCGAGTCTCCGAACGCCCTTATTTTAAGGCAACTGCAAACTTGGCAGGAAATCGGTGCGGAGCAAAATAGCTTGATTATACTTGTACCTACTGAATTTGCTACAATTGTAAAAAGTTTAAAGGATAGTAAATAAAGCAACAGTGGAACGCCTCAGAGTGACGAGGGAAAGTGTATATCTTCATTATACTTCTTCCTGTGTTCTAACGTCAAACGTTTCTTTTCAGCCCGTCTTTTTAATATCTCCTCCTTTCTGCCGGGGTGAATTTATTCTCGCTTCGTCCTAATCCCCTTCCGAAGGAAAAACATAACCCACAGTAAATTATAACAAAATATTCAAGAAATTTTACTTGACAAGCTGGCAAATAATCTATAGTATATTTTAATATATCATAGTAGATTAAAAATGGATAAAATCATATACAATTTATGCTATACTATAGTATCATGTATTATCCTTTTGACCCTATCCCCAAAAACTAGACAGTTTACAAGTTGAGTCTCCTGGTGTATAACCGTAGCTATCGTGGCTACAGAAAGAAGCAGGCTGTCGCTCGGTTGCAAGAGCACTTTGGGGGAAGAACCATGACGCAGAAAGACAAAACTAAAGAAGAACTCATTGAAGAGATAAGGCTCCTGCAAAAGCGGATAGCGGAACTTGAGACAGCGGATACCGAGAGCAAGAAGTCAGAAGAATCCTTGCGCCTTGCTCAACTCGGTAAGCTTGTTTCAGCTATGGCACACGAAGTCAACAATCCTTTGATGATTATCTCAGGAAATGCCCAGCTTTCTTTGATGGAGGGCACCAAAGAAGGAGAGATAAAGGACAGCTTTAAAATTATCTTTGAAGAGTGCCAGAGGGCAAAAGGCATTATTCAAAGGATTGTTAAAATTTCCCAGCCCAGCTGATAGACCTGAAAATTATCGGAGAAATCATAGATAAATACATGCAATCATGATAGAGGAATAATGGAACGCAATAAGACGATACTTGTAATCGATAACGACAAGGCCTTTACATCATTGATTATGAGGTTTTTGCAAGGGAAATGCGGCTATGAAGTAAAAATTGTATCGAATGGCTATGACGGCATAATTATGGCAAAAAAGTTAAAACCTGCAATTGTGTTATTAGATATACGCATGCCGGCTACTAACGGTTTGGGCGTGTTGGAGGAGCTGAAATCTAATGCCGAAACCTATTTTATTCCGGTTATTATTCTTACAGGCTTTGACGATGACGAAATCAGAAATAATGCGCTGGCCTTGAAAGCAGCGGACTATCTGACTAAACCCATTAGCCTAGATGTGTTGCGCGAAAAAATAGCCGCCGCTTTGAGTGAGAATAATCCTCAGGAATTAGGAGTTCGGCTACCTTGTCTCGAGCAGGGGCCTAAAAGTATGGAAAACAAAAGCATAAAAGTTCTCCTTATTGAAGATGATCCGTCAGCTGCGGCCCTGTATCAAAAGATATTCAGGGCGACCCAAAAGACATCTTTTGATGTTAGATGGGCCGATAACTTGGCGAAAGCCCTGAAATATGAAAAATATGGGACTTTTGATGTAATTCTATTGGATCTCAACTTGCCGGACTCAAGCGGATTCGATACATTTGCTAAAGTTAAAGAAGCGGCGCGGAATACTCCGATAATTATCTTAACCGGCCTTGAGGATGAGGAGTTGGAAATTCGTACTGCTATTAAAGGCGCCCGAAACTATATCACAAAAGCGAAGTTTGAAAACAATATGTTTTTGCGTGCCATAACGCATGCGATTGAGCGTAACCAAATATAAATGAATCTCCAGGAGGCGAAGAACGCTCTTGCGCAGAACGGGTCATCGGGGAGGCCAAACGCTTCCATTCTGGCGAGGAAATTGCCTCTCTGAGTCCCGAATTTCATGACTATCCCTTTATTCGGGCTATAATGGGTGACCTTATCCCTTTACACTGCACAGCTCGCAAGTTGAATTAAGAATTAAATATTGACTAATCTAGTATAATATAGTATAATTCCTCATCTTATTAGAGCGTTAGTTAAAGTTTTTAACGAGGAGGAGTCTTTGCAATGGAAAATTTGATGGATATTAAGCAGGTGGCAGAATATTTACAGATGAATAAGATGACGGTGTATAAACTTGCCCAGCAGGGCACGATCCCCGCCTTTAAGGTTGCCAGTGAGTGGCGTTTTAAGAAAGAGCTGATCGAGCAATGGTTAATGAATCAACTTAAAGGTAAAGCAGGGATGGAAAAGCTTGGCGCCGGGATGAAATTAAGCTACGGTAAGACAGTTTTAGTCGTTGATGACGAAGAGGTGATCCGGGATTTTTTCATCCGCGCGCTTACGGGGTACAAGGTGCTCACCGCATCGAGCGGAGAGGAAGCTCTGGATATAATAAGGAAGGACAAGCCGGATTTGGTACTTTTGGATATAAAAATGCCGGGAATCGACGGAATTGAAACTTTAAAGAGGATCAAAGAGATCGACAGCAGCATCGTGGTGATAATGCTCAGCGCCTTCGCGACATTAGAGAATAATATTGCCGCTGCCCGTTTAGGCGCCTACACTTCCATTGCCAAACCCTTCGATCTGGAAGAAATGAAATCAATAATCAAAGTTGCCATGGTAAGCGGGGCCGAAACCAAAGCAACCAACCCGCCTTTACACACAGCGAAAAAGACAAGAAAAAAGTAACCTTTTCTTCAAAAACCAACCGCGTTAGAAAAATCTTTCCATGGTTACCTATATAAGACCCTTTGGCGCTTGAAGAAATAGCCGGCGCCTCAGGATCAAGTAAAGAGAAACGGGGACGTTCCCGACACACTAATCGCCGTATTCAAGAAAAAGAAATTTTAAGTTGACAATACAAGCATAGTGTACCATAATATAGAACAGTTGAACCATGCTATGGAACAGTAACTTATGAGGCCGTATATGCTAATACCCTTACAGAGAAAGAAAATATTGGAAGTATTTATGAGTGATCCCGCGAAGGAGATCCACTTGCGAGAAATTTCCCGCCTTTCCAAAGTTTCGTTAAATAACGTTAACGATACTATGCGGCACTTTGTAAAAGATGGCTTATTTAAAAGGCGCGAAATTTCGAATATGTCTCTATTCAAGCCGAATCTCGATAGCGAAGATCTGCTTAAGCTTTTTGAATATCTGGAGCTAAAAAGAAAAAAAGAATTCTATAGCAAAAATAAAAGCATTGCTCGTCTCTTAGAAAAATACACCGCTAACGTTATAAATGTATCAAAGAGACAAATCCAGCTTGTAGTCCTCTTTGGGTCAGTGGCTAGAGGTGAGTGGGTTAAGGGCAGCGATATAGACATATTGGCTGTCAGTTCTAACAAAGATAGCGACGCCATTAATATCTTGAACAAGGCCAAAATAGACGTAAGCCCTCTTTTAGAAATCCGTCCAATTTCTACGACGATAGAAAAATTTACCGAAGGCCTCAAGAAAAAAACTGAGTTTTATCATGAGTTATGGAACGACAGAATTGTCCTGTACAATGAATCATTATTTTGGCAACTAATCAGGGAGGGGAATAGATAAATGACGAAAGATATTGAAAAAATATTACATGGATGTTTCCATCCAAAAGAAGGCCGGCCAAATCTCCATAAAATAACGGTTAATATAGAACGGGCAAGGCAGCACATCGACAAAGCCCGCGGGAACCTACGTGCAATGAAAATGATGTTCGATAATGATCTATTTGACTGGGCTATCATCTGCGGGTATTACGCTATGTATCATGCTGTCTTGGCGGCCTTGTTTAAGATAGGTATCCGCGCCACGGCTCATTATTGCGCTATAGCGGCATTTAAAGAATTCTATGTCAAGAGGGGTAAGGTAAGGCCCGAGTATATTAGCTACATTAAAAAGGCAAAGCAGCTCGAACAAAAATATGCCGACACTTTAGAAAAAGCACAAGGAGACAGGGTCGTAGAGCAATACGGAGTCGAACTGCTTACAAATGACGATGCTGAATGGATATTAGAGGACGCGAAAGATTTTGTGCTTAAAATAGAAGAAATATTAGCGGAGTAAGGCAGCAAATATAGCCCGTCCCCGACACCATTTACACACAGCGAAAAAGACAAGAAAAAAGTAACCTTTCCTTAGTTGCCTAAATAGGCCGGCGGCCTTAAAACGAGAAGCGCAGATTAAGCGCATGGAAAGACCTTAAAAAACTCGCTCTTATTGACACGAGTTTGTTAAAATGGCGATTACACAGATTTCCACCAAAGGCGGATCCGCCTACGGCGGAAAAAGGCACCTGCCTGCCCCAGCCTGCCGGCTGGCAGGGGCAGGCAGGGATTACACAGATGAGTTTACGACGAGACAATCTGTGTAATCTTATTTTCCCGATAAATCGGGATCCCGACTATGTCGGGAAAAAATCTGTGTAATCAACTTCAATGCATTAGATATTTATATTACAATAGGTTACATCAATTTTTGGCTATAAAATAGGCTAAAATTAACAAAGTAGTGTTATTGAGACAGCGTAGCGTATAATATGCTAAAAATCATTCGTGCAAAAATCGACCCGGAATCACGCCAGAAAGTAGCTGAAGATTTAAAAGGCTATATAAAGGTTGTAGTCGATGTTCGGCGTAAAATCCTCGCCGCAGGCGCAGAGAAGCAAGTTGATGCTGAGCAACTTCTTCTTGAAGACGGGAGCCTCCAGGCAGACCTCTGGGGAGCAGGTTTAGATTTAGAAACCGGTGAAATGGATTTTGATTCTTTGATTAACCTTAGGCCGCAGCAAAATAGAAGCAGAGAGATACTGGATCAGGAGATTCGAAGAGAAGTAGAGGTAATCACGCGTTCTTTATTGCTGGAGTAGATTAATGGAAGCCAAAGAATTAATTTTGAATATCTCCGTAAATCTGGGGCGTTTATGCCGTTGGGCCATGGAGGGCAACAGGTCACGAGTGGAACAGTTTTTAGCTCAGACCGAAGAATATGTAAAAGCCCTGGAATCGCTTCCAAAATCGCCCCGCTTCCTGCCTACCTATGAATGGTTCAAGGATGACTTTAAACGTCTCTGCCATGATGTTCGTATGGATGCTGAGTGGGCGGAGTCTATGCTTACTTGGGCGAACATTTTGGCTCATCGCGCCTCGCTAGTGTAATTTTTTCCCTACCAGTACAAGATATAAAAAATCTTTTCCCCACGCATGTGCATGGGCTCCATTGGCGGATACAATTTTTACAAGGAAATTAAATAGATCCTTCGTCGCCACAAACAGTTATGTCAATGAGCTCCTCAGGATCAAGTAAAAATTAAACGCTAGTTAGCAATGAGATTGCTAAACAATGCAGCAATCTCTGTAATCAGAGAGCGCTGATGTAGTTTTTAAGAATTTTTCAGCGCTCTCGCAATTTACTTGACAAATAGCTGCATAATAGTATGAACCAATAATATATAATTAAACTTAAATATAATATAGTATAATTTGATATTATATAGGTAAGAGAGTGCTCAAGGATTAATCAAGATTAACTGTTTAATAGTTGAACAGGGCTTAAAACTTAAATTCCAATAAGACCTAATAAGAGTATAAGGGAGACTAAGAATTGCGGATAATAACCAAATCTAACTTGCAAAAAGCGAGAATAGTATGAAAGCCGATTTAAGGAAATCAGGAATTGAGATTATCGGTGAAGTGCCCTGGGGTACGCACTTCTGCCAGTTTTACCAGGGCAAGGAAGATTTGCTTGAAATCCTGGTGCCGTATTTTAAGCAAGGTTTAGAGAATAATGAATTTTGCATGTGGGTTACTTCTGAGCCTTTGGGAGCCGAAGATGCAAAGAAAGCACTTAAAGAAAAAGTAAAGAATCTAGATGAGTATATTAAAAAGGGACAGATAGAAATACTTGATTTCAAACAGTGGTATACAAAATCAGGGACATTCGATGCTGATAAGGTTTTGCAGGGTTGGGTGGAAAAACTTAAACAAGGCCAAAGGAAGAGGTTTGATGGGCTCCGACTTACCGGAAATGCGTTCTGGCTTGAGAAAAAAAACTGGGAAGATTTTATTGAATATGAAGAAAATGTGAACAATGTTATCGGTAAATATCGAATGCTAGCTATCTGCACATATTCTTTGGATAAACGTGGAGCATCCGAAATTATAGATGTCGTCAGCACCCATCAATTTACTCTTATTAAGAAGGAAGGTAAATGGCAGCTTATTGAAAGCTCTGAACGTAAGAAGGATAAAGAGGCGCTTAGTGAGAGCGAGACAAGATACGGAGATCTGGTGGAAAATACTCCTGATATTATATACTCTTTGGATACAGCGGGAAATATAATTTCTGCAAATAAAGCCGTGAAAACCATACTTGGGTTCGAGCCTGAAGAGGTCATTGGTAGGAATATCAATGAATTTATATCGAATGGTGTGTTACCTAAAGCAATGGCAACTTTTAAGCAAATTATCAGAGGAGAGAAGTTTACTGCTGAAACCATTGTGATTGATAAGGATAAGAAACGGCATCATTTAGAAATTCTCTCAACGCCTATAATAGAAGATAAGAAGGTTGTAGGAACGCGGGGCGTAATAAGGGATATCACCGAGCGCAAGAAGGCAGAACAAAAACTGCAAGCCGCATATGAAAAACTGGAAAAGACCAAACAAGAACTTATCCACGCAGCCAAGATGGCAGCTATGGGTCAGCTGGCAGCCGGGATTTCTCATGAACTTAACCAGCCTTTAACTGGCATCAAAGGCTTTGCCCAGGCAGCACTTATAGATTTAGAGAAAAATAGCCCCATAAGAGAGGATTTAAACAAAATTGTAGAACAGGCGGACCGGATGGATAAGATTATTAAGAATGTTCGTCTGTTTAGCCGAAAGTCTGAATTTAAATTAGAGGAAATCGATATCCCCAGCCTACTACGTAATAATATAAACCAATGCTCTAAAAGAGCAAACATAATAATACAAGGAGGAAATGTGAGTAAAAGAAGAGAAAAACGCGAGCCCATTATTTGTCCTAATTGCCACGGTGAAATGGTATGTATGAATAAGTTTGAGTCAATATATAACATAATTAGAGGCTTCTATGCCTGGTATGCGTGTCCGCGCCGAAAAGGAGAAGGCGGTTGCGGCCATTCTGTCTTATTGGAAATTTCACCTACGGCAAAGAGATCTCAAAGAATTGTCAGTTCAGTTGTATCTAAAAAGTT
>Ga0315294_10006766_pt1 | contig 12574 bp, 18 predicted proteins | sample YL17G13_40_MG_FD_203626 | JGI IMG/M metagenome (GOLD analysis project Ga0315294, IMG submission 203626) | Sediment microbial communities from Yellowstone Lake, YNP, Wyoming, USA - YL17G13_40 | ecosystem: Environmental > Aquatic > Freshwater > Lake > Sediment | place: USA: Wyoming | collected...
AATCTTAGAAATGGAGAGAACCTGCAAGAGGGGCCTACACGGAATCGACTTTGGGGAGAAGGACGACGGCTTCGACAAGACGCATTGCACCTTTAGGGATAGGAAATGGTGGGAAGCCATCATGCCCATTCCCAGCTGCCAGACTATCGTAGCCAAGGACGATATCGAGAAGGATGCTGGAATTCCGCCAAGCGATAACCTGATCAAGTTTAACTTAGGGTCGTTTACGACGATGTTTCATCATGGCTGGGTTAATATGGATGTTCATAATCTTGGCCAGTTTGCTCAGCAGTACGGTTATACATATAGGCAACACGATATTACCAAGGGGCTTCCTCTTGCTGACGGCTGCGTAGACCTCATCTACGCATGCCATTTGCTTGGGCACATTGATTACAGACAAGGAGAAAAAGTTCTAAGAGAATGCCGTCGTGTCATGAAGAAGGATGGTGTTTTACGCGTTGTCGTTCCTGATGTCGATATTATGCTGGAGCTTTACATAGATAATAAGCTTCAATGCTTTGATGATATCAATGACGCCTGCATGGCGGCGCAATCTCAAGTCGAGAGACTTCATGCCCTTATGTGCTCTGGAAATTCAGCCATCTACAATAGCTCTACTGTTATTCAGATGCTAAAGAACGCGGGATTTGGAAGGACTCAAAAGATGTCGTTTCGAGAAAGCCTGTCACCACAGATACTAAAAGAGACCCTAGATCTTTATCCTACCCTGTCAGCATTTGTGGACGCTATCGCTTAGACTACGCGTAGTGGATGGCGATGGTTGGGAAGTACCCGGAATAGTACATAATGTTTCCGGATGATGTAGGGAACGTGTCGGGGAGAGGTGTCCCGCTCCACGGCATGTTGACACCAAAGATCTGGGAATTCTCCTCGAATTTCTGGTTGACGCCAAACAAGTTCAGATAGCAATTGGTCATGCCCTGTAGGCTATATGTCCCAGCCGTTGATGGCATTCGAAGAGCCAGCCAATACACCCAATTCGGGTTTAACGTTAGTCCGGGGTTGGTACTGACGGGGCCGTTATTCCCACTTGCCAATAGTCCAGAAGTCTGGGCAAGAAGACTTCCCGGCCAGAGATCGGCCATAGCCGAATCAATGTTGTCGTAGACTCCAAGGCAGAAAGATTCGCCAGATGTTGCGAAATTTCTGTAGCAACGGAGATCGTCAATAGCTCCACCTATCTCAGAGCAGATGGGTATGCAGTAAATGCATTGGCCGGGGAAGCTTGCGAGGGCTTGAGACGGAGTGTCGTTCATGGCAGTGAATCCGGCAGGATACCAGCGTTGTGCCATTCCGCTGGCGCTGAAGGACATGCCGGAGCCGTATCCTTTCATCCTAAAACGGTCGTAATCTGAGCTTCCCAGAAGATCTAACGCGGCTGCATTCACGTTCCCTGAGCATATGGTTGTCAAGCCAATGCTACCAGATGTTATAGCACCTGAGGCTATGACTCCGATAGTTACACAGCCAGACCCGAAGTCCCCGGAGGCTAGCTGCCTTGAGACCATCAAACCACTTGTTAACGATACTGGTTTTCCCATTTAGAAGTAGAATTGTACGTCCGGTACGTTATTGCCTGTTCCTTCTAGCGTACCAGACGTAGTGGGAAACGGATCGGGTAACGGCCAAGTTCCACTTACTCCTCGGTACGAGATCATCGTGATGTTCGTCGGGACCATGTTCGCGTCAACTCCCCAGAATTGTATCGGACTCCCTACTCCCTTCAAGCCTATGACTGCTCCAGAACCCTGAAGCCACGCGGCCCAGTAGAGTTTGTTTGGCGCGAATGCCCAAGTTAGCCCACTTTCTTCAGTTCTGCCGTAGATAGGGTCAGGATACGTAGACTGCCCACTCATTCGCAACTGTGACGTACTATAAAGCAGCGTCGTGGGCCAAAGGTCTGGACCCGAATCGTATATACCCATCTGGCAAAGCCTGCCGTCGTTTCCGTTCTGAGTCTTCCAGACGGCGACTTTCCAAGCAGATAATGCCCTGCTTGTAGCGAAGGGCATACAGAAGACGCGCATCGTCTGCGAGGGGCTAAACGTGCCTCCAATCCCAAGTGCACAACTGTTTTGTCCTGCTGGGTATCCACGCGTTACTTCAAATCCGGAATGTGCCCATCCACCGAAATATGCAAACGCGCCTAGCGTGCCCACTTGTCTATAATACCGTTCGAGTTTTGAGCCGCCTGCCCCAGATGCGATATGACCAGACATAACAATGGGCAGGGCGTCTTGGGTAATGATTCCGCTCGTAATGGCCCCAGACCCCACGTGCCCAACATATACATCACCAGAGACAAGGTCTCCAGAGGAAACCGCTCTGGACTGCAACGCGCCGCTGTTTAGGAAGATGGGCATCAGTACCTGATTCCGATTCCCGGAATAGTCACGTTAGCAAACTGTACGAGTCCGGAGACAGTCGGGAAAGTGGTCTTCATGGGCCAGTTACCGCTCCAGTTGTTATTGTCATTCACGTAGATGCCTTTTATGGCCACGGTGTTGTCAACATTGAAACAGTCATTGATACCCCACGGGCCATAAGTAGCTTGCCCTACTTGCTTGATCCATGGACCTCTCGTGAGTGGATGCCCAGCAATGGATAACCAATAGAGGCTGCCCGGAGACAAGACGGTCGTAGGAGACCATGTATATAGCATGCCGCTATACATGTCGGCACCAACATTCGGTACGCCGCAGAATATTCCACTACCGTTATTGACTTCAAGCAGCGTGTTGGGATAAATGGTATTACCACTACTCGCGGAGTCGTAGATCCCGAGTTGGAACTTTCCTCCGGAGCTTGTTGACAGTCGCGTGATGTAGATTCCCATGCCGCCACTGGCAATCGCACCGCCCCTTGCTGCCAAGAAAGGTACGGCGTAATGATAGAACTGAACCTCAAAATCGGAGCTGATTCCGGCCTCGTTAGTTCCTCCGTGCCGGTTCAACATGCCGCCGAGATACCACCGATGACCAACTCCTGACGAATAACCAGCGCTGTCTCGAAGGTGCGCATTAACTCCGATCTGCTTCCAGTATTCGTTTCCCTTGGTGCCCAAAATTGCGGGGTCTATGTGCTTCTCGAAGATAAATCCGGACATGCACATCGTTCCGCTTACAGCCGCCCCAGATGCAATAGTACCGTAGGTGATTCCACCGGAGGAGATGCTACCCGATACGAGCTGGGCAGTCTGCTGAAATGATCCACTTTGCAGATTTACGAAGGTGGGCATACAAGGAAAAACCCTCTTAGAAAGTTTAGTCCCCGGACCCTGTAAGCTTCTTCTCGGACTTTTCTTCCTTCCACGCGAACTCACCATCAGGACCGATTCTCTCGGTGTTCCCGAACTGGTGGGGATCAATCACGGGACGAACAATGACTTCGATGGTGTCGGTATAGAGATGGCAGAACGAGTTAATGGTTACCGGGGAATCCACAATTCTGCAGACGTTCGGGAATCCGAAGAAGCGGCACGTCGCGCACATCCGGGACAGCGCGTTGTTCATATACCCCACGACGGCGATATTCTTTGCCTTGTTTTCCCAAGGACGTCCGTCGAGTACGTTCTGGTTATTCTTACAGGGAATGTTATTAGCGAAGCCAAAAGCGACGTTTCCAAAGTTGGGAATGTCGGGGAGTTCCTGCGGGCTCTTCCATGCTGCCTTGCGGGGTCTCCACCCGTCGCACGAGGCATCTTCACGTACTCGAAACTTCATGATGGGATCGACTGCGATGTGATCATCTGACTCGGATTGCCTGTAAAGGCAGAGGCCGTCCGGTTCGTCCTTCTCGGGCTTGAAGAACAGACAAGTCTGACAGAGACGGAATGCTCCGCACTGGACTAGATCCACCTCGGCGGCGGAGAACCTAGGGAACTTTCGACCAAGGATTCCGTCGATTTCCTTCTTGATCTGGAGCGGCTCGCCTTGCCAGACGAGTTCCGGCTTTGTCTTTCCGGTAAGGTCCGGGTTTCGCTGCCTGCGCTCGATGGCAACTCGAACGGAGTCGTCTGTCTCGATGGCTTCATTCAGCTTGCTAAGCAGGATATCAATCTTTCCGGCCATGGCGATTACTCCTTATCTCCCAGCCTTTCGAGGATTTCCTCGACGGCTTCCTTCCTGTTACACTGAATCTTGGATTCGTCCTTGTCATTATATAACAAAAATCTCTTAACGCAATAGTCCACAAGGTGAGGATTTTTTTCGATTGCATAAACGGCGCGGCCCACGCGTTCACCTGCCATTATCTGAGCGCCATGCCCCGCGAAGGGCTCAAGGCAGATGCCCTCTGCTTCAACGTGATAAAACATCGGTATCTCATAAAGCCTTGTGGGCCTGTCTTTTCCCATATAAGGGATGTCCCACACTGAGGTCAGGGTTCCCTTGTCCAGATGCGCGGGGGGCTTTTCACCCTTCTTGGTTCCGAAGACCGCCTCCTCGTGTTCGGGGTTATAGTAGAGCTTCTCGTCACGCTGTGGCGGGGGATCTTTGTAAGCAAGGACTGCGGCTCCGTGCGCAGTAGGATAGAAGCTTCCTTTTGATCCCGGAATCTTTTTCCAGATGATATGCTGCTTTGGTATGATTTCGAGGATACCGAGTATAGATACAACTTCTATGAGCTGTTTGAACCCGGAACACCAGATGTACCAAGCGGCGTTTGGCAGGGTAAAGCAAGAGCAGTTGGTGAGCACGGTGTTCAGATCGATTCCTGTGGGCGGAAGCGTGTTGACAACGAATGCCTTCCGGTCCCCCATGAGCATGGAGAATACACCCTCGTTCAGCTGGTCACCGCATATCAGGCGATGCTTTCCGAGTGTCCACAAATCGCCGTCTTTGGTTACTGGTTCCTGCCCTTCCGGGGCCTCTTCGGGGAGAGTCTCGTCCGGGGACTTCAAAGACTGCGTTAAACCCTTCAGGGCCTCGTTGGACTTGATGGCCCTGAGTATGTCACTCTCCTTTACGGCGAACGCGTCACAGACCTGTTTCCAGTCGAAATTGGCCTGTCCCTTGAGGTAGGTTGCAAGGACAGCCCCAAATTTATCGAAATTTGGATGCCCCCTGACCATGTTTCTCTTGACGCACTCTTCCATTGAGCGACGTTCATCCCAATCGTAGATTACACACGGAACCTCGGGCATGTTTAATAGTTTTGCAACCTTCCATCGGTGATTACCACCCATTACTATGTACTTCTCGTTTCTCTTGACAACCTGAAGTGGCTCATCGAATCCGTTCCTCTGTATCATTTTGGCGAGTTGGCTAAGCTCTTCTTGGCCCATTTCGTTCACGTTGGACTCGTTCGGCTCAAGAAGGTCGAGGCTCAGCATAACCGCCTTGTTGATTTGGATGCCAGAGCTTTCGGGCGTACTTTGAGACATTGCCGCCTCCGGTGGAGTGGGCGTGGGGGGACTTTCAACTTTAGAAATTTCGGTGTCTTCCTTCTTTTTTTGGTCGTTCTTTCTTTTAGCCATTCGCATAGTCTAGCAGATTACCGGCTTGCGTCAATGGTTCTCTGAAAATAAAATTGATATAATTCCATAAAAAAGGGCGTTCGGAAGTCACGGACGAGCGAGTTAACCGTATACAACAATCTTTATTTTAGGGCTTCTTTTGGTTACTGGGGGTTATATAATAGGAAGGTGCAGTAGGAATTTTACTATGCCCCAGTATAAAAAGTGCAAGTCCTGTGGGGACCCCGTCTTTAAAGACGGTCGCTGCGAGGACTGTTATAATGAAGTAAAGACGGGCCAGATTCCACCGGGGATGACGGATACGCGGTCCTGTGAGAAAAGCGGTAGGTCGGCCCGCCAGAAGCAGGCCATGAGGAAGATCCGGCGCAATCCTTAATTTTTAAAAAATCGTAAAAAACACTTCAAAAAATTTCATCAAGACCACATATCTAAGTATGCAAGAGTTTAAGAATTCTTCTTATTTTCCTCGTTGCTTTCACACAATAGGACCAAAGGAGAACAGGAATGCCGCTGAACAAAAGTAAAGGGCAAATGTACCAAGCATAACCTTGGTCGGCTTTTGGGAACAACCACTTAAGGAAATTCTCATGAACATCAACTGGACTATTAACGGGTACTCAATTCCTGCGCGAGGGTCAGAGTGGGTTGGGGGTCTTCGCAAGATCGGGGATGTTTCGTTGCCTTGTATCCACCCGGAACACAATCCACCAAGCAACATCGTTCTTCAGCCCGGAATCTACGAGTACACGTGTCCCGGCTGTGGTCACACTGTCAAGTTCACAGTTAACGGATTCATCTGCTAAGGAATAGACAGGAGAGAACGGCTATGTTGAACGCCGAGGACTTGCGGTCTATCGTTGAGAAACATGGATTCCGTGTAATTTTGGGCATGAACGAGACGCAGGAACTGGTTCTCGCCCGCGCCGTTGCGGTGGCCGTTAAACGCGATGACGCCAAGCGATGCGATATGTATATCCGGCTACTCAATGACTGTGGCTGCGCCGCCGCTGCGGACGAGGTGCGCCACCTTCAGCGTCATTTTAATGAAGACGCGGACGACTTCGCCGGAAAGGGGACCACATGAGATTAAAAGAGCGGGGAAGACACCTGTATCATCCAAAGCCGTCCTGCAGCGTAATGGGCGATTCAATCTTTATTCCACAATCCTTGAACAGGGCGGAGGCCATTCGGTATATTATTAAAATCGCTTCTGACAAGGGAAGTCACGTGTTGACTAATGAGGCGCTTGATTGGGCGGAACTGAAATTGCTGGCGATCAAGAAAATTGCAAAGCGGATAAGTTAAACTTCTACAGGAGTCTCAAATGCCAAAGAACGAAAAGCGGCTGCAAAAACTTCAGGCGGCGGTCTGGAAAGAGCAGGAAAAGAAGCAGACCGCTGAGGCTAAAAAGTTGATTGGAAAATGTTTCAAGTTTCGCAATTCATACAGTTGTCCAGAAGGTGACAAGGATAAGTGGTGGTTTTATCGGCGCGTTGTCAGTGCAGCCAACGGATGTACTATTACCATAGAACACGAGGTTGACAAAGACGGAAATTTATCTATAAAAAAAGGCAAGCAATCTCCCCAGTTCTTTGGCATGGATTCCGGCTATATTCCCATTACGGCTGATGAATACAAGGACGCTTTTGGTGCTGCACTACTACGAGGACACAATCTCATGGATGAAGCCATTTAAGGAGAGCGGAAACATGGGCGTTGAAAAGTTTTCATACGAGCAGGCTGCCGAAATTAGAAAAAAGGATTTTAATGGATGGTGCTGCAAGTCTTGCGACCGGTATTACGGAGAAGAAGAACACCTTGCCCGTTACTGCTGCGCAAAAGATCTTCCGTGCGATACACCGGGATGTAAAGGCCGAGCGGAAAAGCCGTATATCTGCTGCAAGGAGTGTCTAAACAAGAGAGAACGGGAGCGGTGGATTTTGCTTCCTGAAGTTCCTTGGGACGGAGAGACGCCACTTTGTATCTACGATGATGATACTTATTTTTATGCCTCCGAAGAAATTGATGACTATCTGGAAGATCACGACCTGAAGGCGGAAGACATTCGTCTTGTGATTTGTGAGCACGTCGATAAGCCGGAATTCGACATGAGTGCTCTGCTGGAAGACTACCTGTGTGAAGATCAGGAAGTAGACAACGTCGCTGAAATTGAAAAGATTGTGAACAAGTGGATTGAAGATAACGTCCCGGAAGTCTGGTACCCCGGAAAGAAGAGGCCCACGCTGGCATCAATTCGGGATGAGAATCCGGAGGTTAAACCGTGAACATAACAACCATACTCCGTGCCAGAGCGCGTATGGAACGCATTAATGCCGCTGTTTTAAAACTTGAAAAGATGACGCCGCGCAATCGTGTTAGAGTCAGGACGGACGAACGCCGGACATACATGCTTGCTCATTCAAGTGATCTTGTGTTTTTCGAGGGACGCGGCTACCGGGTTTGTTGGAAAAACCTTCAAGGTGGCGTGTGGGAAGCTTATCTAGATGTGGATAAATAGCCAAGGATTATAGGCATGACTAAACGAGAATGGCCAGAGCACGAGCTGGCTAACTATCGCATTGCACTTTCCGCGTTTAGACGCGTTTCTTTAAAAGCAAAAGACGGATTTTCCTCGAAAGCGTGGAAGCGTGTTCTCGGCAATGCTTTGCGTCTGGCCGAAGCAGTTGACGAGATTGATAAGGCCAAGAACTAGGAGGATTTACGTTGCGATCCAAAAAAGAAGTAGACGAATTAGTTAAAAGATGCGAAGAACTGAAAGCGCTTTTGAGCGAGTTCGGCCTGAGACTTTCCGGATTTGATCCCGGAGTGATAGCTAGAGGCGAAGATCGGCTTTCCTATAATTTTGACGCCCACGTTTGGGGTTGGCTTGAGCCTCTTTTACAAGAGCTTCATAGGTACAGATATGAGAAGGAACACGAACTAATCGATGACATATCAGATACGGGCTAGAAATTTTCTTATTTTTCAATGTTTTCTTACACAATAGGATTATGGACAACAGGGTATTCAACGTGAACGGGCGCGGAGCCAAAATGCTGGCGGATACGATCCGTCTTGCGATTAGCGAAGAGTGCATGTGCGGGCCTATTGCCGGGTGGAAGAAAGACCCGAAGAAAGGCTTCATTTTGTACTGGTTTGTTGATTCTCCTTCTGTTACATCCTTTCCGGTATCAAAAGAACGGATCGATTCTTTTGCCGCGTTAATAGTAGATTCTCTTGAGGAAGACTGGGCGAAGTGTCTTCTAAAGAAGGAATGCGAGGCGGGAGTGGAAGACTGGGATTACGAATGTGATCATGATGGCGATAACCATCTGGGCTGGCGTGCGTTTTGTGAGGACTGGGGGCACGTCGGTCACGATGCTTATGCCTTTCTTTGTATCAAGCCCGCGTGGCTTTGGTATGGAAAGTAAAAAATGGCTAAACCTTTTCAGCATCTTTCAGACTGCTGCGTTCATGCCGGTGGAAATTGCTGCTGCGGTTACGAAGCACAACACAGAAAAAAAGGAAAAAAGAACGAAATCAACAGAGTAGACATCGACTGGAAAACGGGCGACGTTTATTTTTACTTTGAAGATAAACCCGAAGCGTCGTTTTCCTCCCTCGAATTCGTCAAGGGTTCCGCAACGCGATCAAAGCTAGAAGCTATAGAGGCGGCGTTGTTTACGCTGTGGAAGACTGCTTCAAGTACAAGTAAGTGGAGATGACTGTGAAGATATCTAGCGTTCGTCTGGGGCATGCAAACAATTCCTCGTCGTCCCACTCTATCCTCTTGGGCAGCAAGATGCCCGAGAATCTTGACGTGCGGTCATTTGAGTACGGTTGGGAGTGGTTCCATTTGGTCGCTCCGAAAGATAAAGCCCGCTACATGGCGGCTATGGTTTTCATGGCGCTTCCGAAAAACATCGCGTATCAGCACAAGGCCAGCATTATCAAAGGCATCTTGGGCGTTGATATGGCTTCGGAATATTTCAAGGCCAAGAATCACCTAGGTGAAACTCCTTTACTGCATGCCGATCATCAGAGTGCTTTTTCGTTTCCACGCAGCCTCCTTAACAGGGAGCAAGTTCACGCGGAGTTCTTGCAGGAACTTTGCGACCACGTTGTTCACAATCCACGAATTAGTATTCGTGGTGGAAACGACAACGAAGAGATACCCGAAGCGTGGCAAAAGGATTGTGGGACTCCAGCGCTTAAGAATATAAAAACAGACTCCGACGAGATTCTGTTTGCCAGAAAAGAAGGCGACTGGTGGATTCTTTACAATCATCGCACGGGGGCCAAGATTCGTTTTTCGTTCAAAGACGACGCGAAACCGCTGACACACGCGTCAACTCCAGAACTCGTAGACTTGAAGATCACAGATTACTGCGACAAGGGTTGTCCATTCTGTTATCAGGCATCCGGTGAAAACGGAAAGCACGCCGCTGTTGACGACATTAGCCACATAGTTTATGGCCTTAGAGAGGCACAGACATTCGAAATAGCGCTTGGCGGGGGTGAACCGACTGCGCATCCCGCCTTCTGCCAAATTCTTGAGGCAATATACCACAATGGAATTACACCTAATTTTTCGTCTAACTCAACGGATTGGATGAAAGACAAGAAGATTTCAAAGGCTGTTAAGGAATTCTGCGGGAGTTTCGCGATATCAAACTTGAAAAAGATCAGGGATGTGCTAGACTGGAACACGAAGGGGGTGACACATTCGGGTGTCTATTCGGACCAAGCGTTACCGCAAGCCACCCTCCAGATTCCTCTTGGCTGTTACGACGAGAAGACCATCAAGGATACCCTTCGTGTTGCAGAAGAATTTAGTTGGGATATCCCGATTACACTTCTGGGTTTCAAGCGTTTCGGGAGAGGCACATCCTTCAAGCCGTTCTCGTATAGCTGGATTTTGGATTTCCTCCAAGAGATTGACCTCGAAAGATTTGGAGCTGATTCTGTTTTCATTCAAGAGTTTGGCGAGGATCTGAAAAAGCGAGGAATCAGCCCAACCCTTTTTGTTGATGGTGAAGGAGCGTTTTCCTGCTACATAGATGCTGTCAAGCGCGAAATCGGGGCATCCAGCTATTCAGGAGACATGAAGTCGCTGGTACGCCCCGGAGATAACTATGTGGATATGAAAGAGGGTTTGTCACATTTCCCTTTTTCTAAAGTTAATGTTTCGTGAGTCCCCCTTTTTAAGTGGAGGCGTTATGGCGTTCGGAATGATCGTCAAGAACCTGCGTGCTGGGAAGAAGCTCACGCTGGAGGATCTCGGAAAGCTGGTGAAGAAGAGCAAGGGGTATCTGTCGGGTATTGAGAACCAGAAGGTTCGCCCGCCGACGCCGAAGATCGTCGCGTCTCTCGCGGCTTCTCTAGGCTTCGATGCAAACGTCTTGGCACAGGTCGCCTACGTCGAGAAGGCTCCCAAGTCTCTGACGACGCTCTCAGAGTTTCAGGCATTCAAGCAGTCCGTCATGTCCAGAGTTCCGGCCAACCTCCTCAGCAACGGAGCAGCGGTCCCGGTTGAGAAGCCGAAGGACGAGAAACCCCCAGCCGTGGTTCCGGTTGAGGAAAAGAAGCTATAAATATGAGTGACAAAGCCTATCTCCTGTGCCTCCGTACTGTTGACACGTACTACTCTATGATTGTGCCGGGAAGCACCAAGTCTAACTGTTCAGCCTGCGGGAATTCTGTTTATATTTCCCCAGAGTCTCTCAAGGTCAAAGAAGACCGTGGGGCGTTGGTTCTTTGTATGCAATGCTCAGTCGAGTATATTAGGACGGCTAGAGATGAGGACCCGCTCGAAGCGTTCGTCTTTACGCAAGGCCAAGTCGAAGAAGCTAAAAAGATGCGAGAAACGAAGCACGAGAATATACAGAGAAACTAATCCACCGATCATCGTTGCAACCAAATGCACGTGCGGAGATCCTGTATATAAGGATGGCCGCTGCGCAGAGTGTTACATGGAAATCAAACACGGCAGGCTATCCAAGAGCGTGTTCGACTCCTCCCCCGGACTTCGCAGGGCGGCTTACCATTTGGACAATACCATTAAGTGGCTTGAGACACGTGAGAGCGAAAAGGAGCAATAATGGAAACGGTGTGCGTCATTGCCGTTATTCTCGGGGTTGCCGTTCTGCAAGTTCTGCTTTTCTTGAAACATAAGAAAGACGCCGCCAGCTTGTCGGAGCGCCTTGACAAGGGTCTTTCTTCCATTGTCGATGACTGCAATCGCCTTCTGACTTCCCAGACGACGCTGACCACGTCGGCCATTACCAGCGCGACGGCCACGTTGTCCAGCCAAAGCGCCGAGATGCAGCAGACCACTCGGCGCGAAACAGAAGCAAAGATACAGCTTATTAATGAAGGCATCCTGAAGAATATCGGAGTGCTCAAGAGCGCCGTGGAGGAGGCCCTGAAATCCGGAAGGACGGAGCAGGCTGAGGCGCTCCAAAAGACGTTCGGTTCCTTTGAGGGGAGCCTTGAGACGTTGCGCAAGTCCGTTGCGGATCGGCTGACCGGCATTGGCGAAACCGCCGGACAGATCGTATCGGCGTCGAAGGACATCCAGAGCCTGAACGCCATTCTGCGGAATCCGCAGGGGCGCGGCTTATTTGGTGAATCCCAGCTTGAAAGCATCCTTGGGAACGTGTTCGGAAACTCTGGCCTGTACGCCCGTCAGCACGTCATCGAGGGGAACGAGAAGGTCGATACCGTCGTCTTTATTGACGCCGACAAGACGCGCATGATCGGGATTGACTCCAAGTTCCCGCTGGCGAACGCTATGCCGCTCCTGACCGGCGACATCGAGCCCGCCGACAAGCCCGCCAAGCGGAAACTGTTCGATTCCGACGTCCTGAAGCGGGCAGAGGAAATTAGTTCCAGATATATCCGGCCACCAAAAACGGAGGATTTCGCGATCATGTTCGTCCCGTCCGAGTCGGTTTACTCCCTCATATGCGAGAATAGTAGCCTGTTGGACCGCCTCGGGAAGATGAAGGTGACTCTGGCATCCCCCACGACGCTGGCGGCGCTCCTGAGGGTCATTCTGAGCAATATCAGCCG
>Ga0315294_10006767_pt1 | contig 12573 bp, 9 predicted proteins | sample YL17G13_40_MG_FD_203626 | JGI IMG/M metagenome (GOLD analysis project Ga0315294, IMG submission 203626) | Sediment microbial communities from Yellowstone Lake, YNP, Wyoming, USA - YL17G13_40 | ecosystem: Environmental > Aquatic > Freshwater > Lake > Sediment | place: USA: Wyoming | collected...
GTAGAGGCCGTGCGAGGAGTGCTGGACCTCGAGTTTGTCGAGATCGAGGGAGGCTTTGTGGACCCTGGGGACGGTTCCAGTCTTTAGGCGGCCCAGACGAAGGCCGAGAGAGGCCAGGGAGTGGGAAAGTTCGGTGGAGGGGAACTCCCCCAGGCGGCCGGCGGGAAACGTGCGTTCTCCCACATGGATTAGGCCGTTGAGAAATGTCCCCGTGGTGAGAACTACGGCGCGGCAGGGGTAGAGAATACCGTCGGCGACGACGCCAGAGACGCAGTTGTCGTCCGTGCAGATCTGCTCCACGGTGGCCTGGACGAGGTGGAGGTTAGGCTGACCCTCGAGGACGGATTTCATCCGCAATTGATACTGCTTCTTGTCGGCCTGGGCGCGAAGGGCCCGGACGGCAGCGCCCTTCGAGGTATTCAGCATACGGATGTGGGTATAGGTCGCGTCCGTGTTTCGGGCCATCTCCCCACCGAGGGCGTCAATCTCCCGGACAAGGTGTCCCTTCGCTGGCCCGCCGATCGAGCAATTGCAGGGCATGAGGGCAACGGTGTCGAGGTTCTGAGTTAGCAAACAGGTGTTCGCTCCGAGGCGAGCGGAGGCCAAGGCTGCCTCACAGCCAGCGTGTCCTGCACCGACTACGAGGACGTCAAAAGAGGCTGTGAAGGTCTCCATAGGCGATATCAGACTACTACAGAGGGGGCGAATGTATCAACAGATTATGCACATAGGCTCGGTTCGGAAACGGGGTTATCCACTGGATTGGGGCGGTTATCAACCGGCTTATGTGGAAAAACGCCAGGAGAGGCGGTGTGGTGCGGTTCTTGGGAAACGGCCTCGATAGTGATGCGGTGGATGGGCGGTTTCGGGGGTTAACCCGCGTCATGATGGGCTTGGCGGCGGGTCATTAAAGTAAGGTAGGAGGCGAAGACAGTCGTCAAGAGTTGCAGGAATGGGGATATGAGGATCATGAGCACCAGCCAGGCTATGAAGCTGGCCTTTGGCTGGTAAAGGAGCAGCGGGACGCCGAAGGCACGAGAGTCCATGTTAGGGTTGAAGATCGCTGGGATGCAGCGTCCCCAGATGACGGCCATCTGGGCGAAGGTGAAGGCGGAGGTGATGAGGGCATACTTAATCAGCGTACTGAGATGGCGTTCAAGACCTCCGGCGGGCACTGGCGTGCGGGAGGCGATGTACCAGCCGACGGGGAAGCCGAGGAATATGCTGAGGATGGGGACTCCCATCCCGATGCCGACGCAGACGACGTCGGTGATCACATAGAGCGCAAGGGCGACCCGGGGTTTCACCCGGAAATACTAGCACGTCGGAATGGTGAGGCTCAAGCGGGTTGTGGCGGCGAGCGCCGTGGCCGTCTGCCCCCCTTACTCTCTTGGTGCGGTGGGGGGCAGTGGGATGTGGGTCGCCGCGGAAGACCCTTAGGCTTCGTAGAGACTGACTGTCACCGGAAGGTCCACCGAGCTGTCAGATTGCGCCTGCCTGATAGGGTGTGACGACCCAGAGTGCGGCGGGTAGAGTCCGTGAATAAGGAGCGGCCATATGTGGCCAGTGTGTTTGCGGGATTCGGGAAGGGGGGCGCTATGGGATTATGGGGGGCTTGGACTCGATGCAACAGTTGTCGCAGTTGTGCTATAGTTGGCTGGCGAATAAGTGACTCCTGTGCTCTCTTCAAAGGCACAAGAAAGGAAGGCAGGGGAATGGCCCAGAGAATGTGTGGAAAAGACCGCTCAGAGATGCTGGGAGATCAGTATGGCAGACTGATGGAACGTCTGATCAGAGCCATCGAGTGTACGACCCTCTTGCACAAGGAAGGTAGTAAGCATATGCCAAGCGACGAAATGGAGGATGCGGCTTGCCAGGCCCTTACTGACGAAATCATCTTCTGTCTGAAGGAGTTGGGTTACGGCAGTTTCCTCAGCGCAGAACCGGAGTGAAGGCGGGACTACCAAGCGGTTGGAGGTGTTCATGCAGGAGAGGTTGAGTCCAGCCTTAACAGGCACATCCAAAGCCACCTGATGTGCCCCGATGACGTCGCAATCGCCCCGAGGTCAGCGGACCGGCCACTCGGGAATCAGGCGGTCAATCTCCGCCATCAGGCGGATGGTTTCGGTCAGGGCGACGACGACCTTCTGGTAGTGAACGACGTCGTCATAGGATAGTTCCCTTCCCTTCCGATCCTTAAGCCACTTTTCGAGGACTTGATAGCCGCCGACCTGAAACTCCCAGACTTCGGGCGGGACCCGCTCGAAGTATTGTTCCTTGTTGATGTAAACCCGGCCCGGTGTGTCAGCCGTCGGTTCCGAGTATCGCACCTTCTCGACCAGGTTGGAGTCGGAGATCGGGAATCCAGTGATCAGATTCTCGAGTTTCGGGGATTCCATGAGGTGGAGGGACACCAGTTCCCCGCCCTTCTCCGCCAGGGCCTTGAAGAGGGAGCGGTCGGAGGTCAGCGGCAGCCGTGGGAAGTCAATCCGCAGGAATTGGGCGTAGCGGCTGCGATAGGTGGGGGAGTGGAAGACGGCATAGGCATAGTCGAACACATCTTCCGGCCCGAAGGTCTTCTCCATATCGCCCCTCCCGTCGGGGATGAACTCCAGCCCCAGTTTTTCCGACAAGGCACGGATGAAGTCTTGCGAGAGGTTAGGCCGCCGCTCCCCGGGTAGGGGCGTATGGCTATACGCCCCTACAAGCCGCTCGCCCTCGGGGTAGAGGTAGAGCGGGAAGACGCAAGCACTTGCGTTGGCCGTCTCCAGGATGTGAAGGTCAACGATGTGGTGGGCGGCCCATGTGTGCTGGATGGGCTGGATGCGGATCTGTCTATTGGCGATCAGTGCCAGGTTGCGCCCGGCCAGCATGTGGTGCATGACATCGCGTCGCGGCCGATCTACCACCGCGCCGTGATAGAACAGGTGGCGCACATCGAAAGGGCGGTAGAGGTACGGCACCATCGCGCCCTCCCACTGACGGTCTTTACGCAACCCCTCGCGGGCCGGCGGTAGCGCCCAAGAACCTGTGTCACTCAGGCCGAAGCGTTCCCGCAGTTCTACATCCGTCGCCTCTGCACGCCGCAGTATTTGTATCCGCTGACGGAGTTCCTCGCGATCAAAAGCAACAGCGAAGTGGTCTCGGTGCGTCTTTACGCCCTCGCTATACGCAGTGAAGACCTCGGTGATCTTCCATGTCTGTTCGTACTCCTGTGCCAGCGTGTCGTCGAAGGGAATGAATAGGTAGTGGGGGCTGTGCGGGTTGAGTTCGGCCCACTCGGTCCCCGACACATCTGCCTCCTCCAGGTAGGAGTACTTCTCTTTCCGCAAACCCCAGAGGTCGGCGTGGTGCACTTTTGCCGGCACTGCGTTGGCCGGGTCCTTCACGAATATCCCGATGGCCACTCCTTGCTGAATGTCGAAGACATTCTCATCTTTTCCACCCTCCGGGGTGGCCTCCTTCTTCCTGGAGTTACCGTGAAGGTCAAGAATGTAGATGTCAGTGAAAGTGTCAATCAGCGACTGCCGCATTCCCCGGAAGGTCGGGTTGTCGAGGTAGGAATGGTTAGTGATGAAGGCGAGGATCCCCTGGCCCGTCCGTTCGATCCGCCACTGGCCGAAGCGGATGAACTTCACATAGTCGTCCTGCAATGGCTTGGGGTTCTTCTCCCGCAGCGGTTGGCCATCAACCGTCTTGTAGTCTTGGATGAGCGACGTTATCCATGCACCTTTGTTGGCCGATTCCGCGGAATAGGGCGGATTGCCGAGGACGACCATGATGGGTTCCTGGTGCTTGATCCTAGCGGCAGCCCGCCCCTCCTGGTCAAGAGACCGGGCGAGGTGGGGCTGGGGGATCGGGCCCATCTCGGCAAGGGTATTGGCCAAGTAAACCCCCAGACGGTCGAGTGGAGCGAAGTGATGGCCGAGGTCTCTGAGCTCGGTTTCAAGTTTCAAGTGGGCAATGGCGTAGGGCGCCATGAGGAGTTCGAAGCCAAACAGTCGCGGCAACAGGTGTTTCGCAACGTAGTTACTCCAGACGCCCGCCTGGCCGCGCGCCATCTGGGATTGATGGATCTCGTTGATGACGTAGTAGAGGAAGGTGCCGGTTCCGCAGGCAGGGTCGAGTATCAGGACAGACGAATCCGCCATCCCCTGGCGGCGGTTGAACTTCGTTTTCAAGAGATAGTCAACGGAGCGAACGATGTAGGAGACGACCTGCTCTGGGGTGTAATACACTCCGCGCATCTCGCGGGTCTTGGGGTCATACTCTTTGAGGAAGGTTTCGTAGAAGTGGAAGACAGGGTCTTCCCTGCCTGTCCGCCTTGCGAAGTGTTCGAACGCGGCGGAAACGTCTGGGTGGGCCAGCAACTCCGTGAGGTAGTCCGCGTCAGGGACTATGCGGTCGTCAAGCGAAGGCCCGGCGATCTGAGTGAAGAGGTCGCGGAGAAACGGGTTGGTCTTCGAGATGAGCCAGAGGGCCGTCTGTCTGCTAAAGACGCCTGAGAGGTGGTTGGAGCGGGCGGCGAAGAGCCCGTAGGCAATTGTCTGGGCGAACATGTCGGCGAATTGCTCGGGGGTAAGGCCTGGGAGGAGGGTCTGGCGGAAGTCGGTGAGTTGATCGTGGAGTGGGCCGGATTGGGGTTCGGCGCGGAGGGTGGCCAGGATCATCTGTCGGATCATGTGGGCGCGGCGGGCCATGAAGATGGCCAGTTCGCGGGGCGACGACGGCGCTTGGGGAGGATAGGTGAGGAACTGGATGAGAAGGTGATCGGCGTCCTCTGCCCCTCCTCTTTCGGAGTGGATACGGCCATGCGCGTCGAGTGACGCCAGGCGGGCGGAGAGCCGCCGAGAGCCGTGCTCGTACCACCGGAACTCGATGTAATCGGTGAGGATCAGATTGTGGAACGCGGCTCGGTATCTCTTGAGTTGGTCAGAGTTCTCGGCCTCGTCGAGGCTCGCGCCCACATTCTTCGTCTCGACATGGCCGATGGTGAAGAGACCTTTCGAGACCCTCAGGTCGGGTGCCCCAACATCAACGCGGCGCTTGGGCTCGTTGGTGGCGGTGACGCCCTCCTCCAGGGACTCAAAGAGCGCTTTCAGGGCCGACCGATGCGTGTGCTCGGTGGCGTCCCCGCGAGTCAGGTTCGCCTCAAGCGCGGAAAGGTACTCCCTGAATGGGTCGGGTCTCATGGCACTCTCACTCTTCTAGTCTACTCGTCTGCGAGTCTTCCAGTCCATAAGACCATTCGCGTGCCAGACGGCGGCCATAGCCCGATCCCGACGCAGAGGATGTCGGTGGTCACATAGAGGGCAAGGGCGACCCGGGGGTTCACCAGGGAATGCTAGCACGCCGGAATAGTGAGGCTCAAGAATGGCGCTGGCGAGTTCACCGCGCCTCCGCGTGATTTTCGCCTGTATGCGATCATCAACAACCTCTGGAGAAAAATAGCGATCACCGACCAATTTGTCAAAGGCGCGGGTTAGTTGGAGACGGAAGCCGTCTGCGAGTCTGCTAGTCTGCTAGTCTGGCAGTCTGCTAGTCTGGTAGTCTGCTAGTCAGCAGGACAAGAGCGAGATGGGAGACTGGGATGGGGGACGATGTGAGCCGCGACACGGAAACTGACGGTGGCGCTGGGGGAAGTGGGCGCTCGTGGCGGCGGTATTACATTCCGCTGAACCTGCTGTTCCTCGGTGCGTTGGCAACGATGCTGGCGCGCTTTCACTGGCTGGACGTGGCCGGACTGGCACGGTCGGCATCATCGGGGCTGCTCTTGCTGGCATTGGGGGTGGCTTTGGCGGCCATTTTTCTGCAATCGCTCTCCTGGAGGGCCATCGCCCTCTCGCAGGGAATGAGTCTAGGCCCCCTTCGTGGGTTTCTTGCCCAACTGGCGAGCAGGTATTGGGCTGAGGTCACGCCGAACCACGTGGGAGAGTTCATGAGGATATCGTATCTTCGTTCCCCGACCCAGTCCTCCACCGGCCTTTTCCTCTCCAGCCATACGATGGATCTTTTAGTTGGGAACGTTGCCCTGGTGACGCTGGGCATGATCTCCCTTCTCGTCCTCGCGCGAGAGGGGCTTTTCTCCTTCTTGCAGGCTGGCCTTGCCTCTGGCCTTGCTCTTGTCTTCCTGGCCTGGCTTGGTTTTCTCTTCCTTCACCGGCGATTCCACCGCCGCCTGTTCGAGTGGCTCGGCCGGTTGCCAGTGGGAAGGAAGTTTGCTGCTTCGCTGAGCGAGGGAACAGGCGATTATCACGGGGGCTTGTCTCGCCTCCGGATTCGCAGCCTGCTGCTCCCCTTTTGGCTGAGGGTTGCTGCGTTGTCGGCGAACTACCTGGCTGGCTATTGTATTGCGGCTTCGCTGGGAATAAAGACTTCGTTCCATCTCTTTTACCTCTGCCTGGCGGTGGGAATGCTTGTCAGCAGGGTGGTTCCGATCGGGGTGTTCAAGATCGGGAGCGGGTCGGCCACCGTCATGTACGAATTGACCCGCCTGGGAGTGGTCAAAGGGCAGGCGGGGGCTTACATCCTGTTGGAGGCGTTGATGGCTGGCATCGTCTTGCCCACGCTGGGGGCAGGGCTGTGGTACTCAGGGAGGGGGCGGCGGGACAGATGCAGGCTGGAAGCCTGCACCACAATCAGATCTCGGACTTTTAGACTCTCAGACTGCTAGACTCGTGTTGCCACCGCCTGCCGTCCCGACTCTGGGCGCAGGCCAGAGGTCGGGAGAGATTGCTGTCTACTCCGCCGTAGTGTTCTACGGCTACGAAGGCTGGATCGTCGCTCCGCTCCTGGCAATGACGGCGCCGGGGGCACAGGAGAGGAAGGGAGCACATGCGCCGACGAACGGCGGGCGGAGACCCCTGCATTGCCCCACCCGCCTCTTTGCCCTGGGAGTTATCCTGGAGGGTAAGGCGCTCTTGCATTTGATTTTGACTCGGCCCACCGATATACTGCGGCGTAATTCTTGGCAAGCGGAGGAGAAGGAAAATGTCAGACAGTCGTGAGGTAGTTTCGGGGCTGAGGATTCTGGGGTTTCGGTATCCGAATCCGCAGATGCCCTATTATCATGTGCGGTGCAAGGTGAAGGTGGCGGAGCCGATAATGGTGACCGGCTCGTCCTTTGGGTTGGCGGGTGGAAAGATGAGGAAGGGAGAGGTGCAGCCGGTGGTGAACGGGGAGAAGACGCACGAGGGGGTGGTTCCGGCGGAGGTGGAGGCGGAGATGCTGATCCGATGTGACTGGCAAGCGGGGAAGACGTATCGGGTGCAACTTGATTGGAAACCGAAGGGCGCGAATGATCCCGGCAAGCCGGTTAGCACCTCAGATCGGTCGCCGGCGAAAGGCGGCTACTGGGATGCGCGCTGGAAGAATTATCGGCCGATAGTGCTGAGGGAGAAGGACGGACTCAAGCGCGAACTGGAACCGGTGGACGTGAGTTTCGCCGTGCCGTGGTTCGACAGGCCCACCACGGACGACCTGGCGCGGGAGATTCGGGTGATGGAGGTGAATACGAGGACGGGGGCTTGCACGGAGATACCGAGCCAGACGTATGCGGTTACGCCCCTTGCGGCGAAGGGAGATGGTGCAGGCGAGGCGGGCGTTCGGTGCAACGTGGCGTTTCTGGCAACGGTTCCGGCGAATGCCACGAAGGTGTATCTGGCTTTCTACGGCAATCCCAAGGCTGCGGCGCCGAAGTATAAGACGGACTTGCGGGTGAGCGGAGCGGGGGCAGGCCAGGTCTGGGAGAACGCGCATGCGCGCTATTCCTTCGATGCGAAGAGCGGGCAACTGATAGAAGTTTTCATGAAGGGAGTGGAGAAAACTTTCTGCCATGGCCGGAAAGGGGGTTCGACGGCGATGCACTGGAATCCGGACTGCTACTCGAGGCCGCGGCCCTGGGCCTATACTCACAAGTGGAACATCCCCGAATCGGGCAACATCAGGGAGATTCGCGGGCCGATCTTCTGCCAGACCACGAGATGGGGGGCCCTGGAGGCCAACATGCCCGAGGTGGAGAGTTGGGTGACCTACCGCCTCTACGCCGGCAATCCCGAACTGCACATGTCCTCGCTGATGGAAGTGGTGCAGGACATAGAGTGCACGGCGATAAGGAATGACGAGATAGTCCTCAACGCCACCGACGTGACTCACTACGCCTTCAAGGACACGAACGGGAAGGTGACAGAAGCCCCGAAGGGAACGAGCGAAAAGATTGACCGTAAGTTGGTGGGCCCGCTGGACCTGGATCTGCCCTGGGTGTGCTTATACGACAGGAAGGACAGGTGCGGTCTGGGGAGTGTTCACGTCAGCCAAGACTTCGGCCACAGATATGGGAAACTGGCCGCGACCGACAAGGCGGGCATTTACTTTCACCTAAACGAGGCAGGCATCTGCTACTGGTTCCGAGCCTATGTGATGGAATTGTGGAAGCCGCACGATGCGGTTCTGGAGAAGGGAGCCTTCTACTCGGAGACGAACGCCTATCTGCCCTTCAAGTTGAATGCGGGAAGTGACCCGCTCAAAGGGTTCAGCGAGAGGGCGGAGAGGCTGCTCCATCCCTTGATGACGAGCGCGGAGTGGTTCGTGTAAAGGCTTTAGAGAGCAACGGAGGTGCAAGAGAGAGCGTGGAGAGAGAGATACTGACCAATTCCGCCAAGAAAGCCCTGCAGAGGGGCGAGAGGATAATTGGGACGATGTCCGGCACGCTGGGGAGCCCGGAGGCGATCCAGTTGTTCGCGGTGGCGGGGCTGGACTACGTGATAATTGATTCGGAACATTCTCCTTACGACATAATGACGTTGCGGCGGCTGGTGATGACGGCGCGGCTGTCGGGGATCGTGCCGCTCATCCGGGTGCCGGACTGCGAGTATCACTTCATCGCGCGCGCCCTCGATACTGGAGCGCTGGGGGTGATGGTGCCTCGGGTGGAGACGAGAGCGGCGGTGGAGAGGGCGGTGGCGGCGGTGAAATATCCGCCGGTGGGGGAAAGAGGATGCGGGGGCATTGACTGGCAGAACGATTTCATCCCTACCACGGTGCCGGATTTCATCGCCCGTTCGAACGAGGAGACGATGATCATCATCCAGGTGGAGACGAAGCCGGCCCTGGAGCGAGTGGATGAACTGGTGAGCGTGCCGGGGGTGGACGTGGCACTCATCGGGCCGGTTGATTTCTCGATCTCGCTTGGGGTGGCTGCGCAGTTCCGTTCGGAGGTTTTCATGAAGGGGGTGGAGCGGGTGATCGGGGCCTGCCAGAAGGCGGGGATTGCGGCGGGGCTTCACACACCGGACCCGGAGATGCTCGCCTACTGGGCCGACCGCGGGATGAGGGCGTTGACCTGCTCCTCCGACATGACGCTGCTCAAGAACGCGGTCATGGATCTGGGGAAGAAGCTCAAGGAACTCAAGCAGCGCAAGCCAGGGGCGTAGCCCAGATTATTCATGAACCGGTCTTTCCAGTGGCAGGCTGTCCAATTTAACGCACGAAGAGCAGAGGGAGGACACGAGGTCCTCCCCTACACAGAAAGACCGACGAGTCTTACGGGGGTACTGTAGGGGCGGAACCTGTGTCCGCCCTCTTGGGGTTTTTCTATCCACCTGCCTTCTTACTCTAACCGCGTTGGTGAAAGATGCGGGCTGGGGAGACGCCGCACCACGAGATGGTGCGGCGTTCGCAGCGGGGGACTGAGAGAAGCGAGGTTGAAGAGACAGAAGAAAGATGGAAGGAGTCCCGCGGGAAGGGCGCTGCGCTACGGAGCTCTCGCCCTGGTTGGGATTCTGGCCTACACGGGCTGGCTTTACCACGACGTCCGCGGTGCGGCGACTTCCCAGCCCAGCCATCCGGCTGATGTCATCATAGTGCTGGGGTCGGGGGGCAACGCCTCTCGTCCTTCCCGGGTATATCAGGCCCGCCTGGATTACGCGTTCAACCTCTACCGGCGCGGCTTCGCCCAACACGTCATCGTCACGGAGAAAGCGCCGATCGCGCAGTCGGCGGGACGCTATCTGACGGGGAAGGGGACGCCCAGTCAGGCGGTCTTCCTGGAGGACAGAAGCAAGAATACCTGGGAAAATCTGAAGTACGCGCAGGTGATAATGCGCGAACAGGGATGGGAGAGCGCAATTGTGGTCAGTTGCGGGTTTCACCTTTTCCGCGCGCTGAGGATGTGCCGTGATTTGGGGATGAATGCGCAGGGAGCCGCGGCGACCAACAGCCCGGTCGAACGGAGCGCCGCAGGCCGGTTCAAGTGGACCCTGCTGGAGTGCCCGAAGTACTTCGCCCACCGGTGGCTGGGGATAAGGTAGGGCGGGCGGCTAGCGCTTGGTCTTTGGTGCGCCGAGACAGAAGGAACCGGCGACTGCGGGGAGGACGGAGTTAAAGATGAAGCATACGAAGGTGGCAACCGCGCCGGAGGCCCCGATGTCTTGAGCGTGGGTTAGGGCCACCAGGAGGACAGCCGTCGTGAGTTCGCGGCCACCCGTGCCGGAGATGGTGGGGGAGATTACTCCGGCGATGAGGGAGACTGGGAAGGCGAGCAGGGAGGCGACGAGCGGGATGGGGTGCAAGCCCAGCATCACCAGGTGAAACTGGAGGCCGCCGAGGAGCAAAGAAATCGCGCCCAGCAGGAGGCACCAGAAGATGGCCCATCCCCGCAGGGAGGTGGCGGCGCGGAAGGCCGGTATGGTGAGGCGCTTGAGGGGCAGCGTGCCGAGGAGCCTCTCTCCGCCCGGCCCAAGAAACGGCAACAAGACGACGAAAATGCAGGTTACGACGGCGGCAACCGTCACTAGACCTCCCTGGGTTCCCCCGAAAACCGCCCAGTAGGCAAGGCCAGCACCCAAGACCGTCACCGCCAGGTCGTAGATGCGGTCGAGAGTGACCAAACCCAGCCCCTGGGACCTCCTGCCTTCGCCCACGTAGAGGGCGCGGCCCAGTTCCCCTATCCGGCCCGGCACGATAAGTCCCAGCCACATACCAGCGAGGAACGAAGTGGTTACGTGTCTGGGTGAAAGACGGAGGCCGCCATAGTGGGCCACCAGCCCCCACTTCCATATCCTCACGCCGATGAGGGGTATGGTAACCAACAGGGCGGCGACTAACGGCGCAACTTCAACGCTGCGGAGGTTATTCAGCAGGCTCCGGATGCTCACCACCCGGATGACGATGGCCAACGCGAGGACCGTCAGGACGGCTCGAACGGCCAGTCGAAAGGCCGAGTTAGCCCAGAGCCGAGCCAAGCGATGTTTCATGGCGAGTCCTGTTGCCTTCACCCCTCAGGCCATAGTCTGCTGGAGCCAGAGGACGAGGGCGAGGGTGAGGCCATTGTAAAGGCCGTGGGCCACCATGCCGGGAACGATCGAGCCGGTTTTTTCGTAGAGATAGGCCAGGGCCATCCCGAGGAAAGTAATGGGGAGCAACGTAGCAAGGGACGGGTGGATGGAGGCAAAGAAGACGGCGCTTATGATGATGGCGGGGCCTGGCGACCAAAGGGTGCGCAGGGAACGGTAAAGCAAGCCGCGAAAGAGGAACTCTTCAATCACGGGACCGAGCAGCGCGACCAGGGCGAAGAGCAAGATCCAGTCGGCAGCCGCTGAAGTGGAAAAAGCAATGGAAAAGACCGGGTTCGTTTGGAACGGGTCGAACTTAGAAACCGGAAGCGTGAGGAGGGTTCCGATGGCAACCAGGGCGGGAAAAGAGAGGAATGCCAAGAACCCCCAGAGGAACTCCTTGCCTTTGTGGGGGAGGCGGAGCCCCAACCGTGCCCTATCCGGCAGTCTGCCTTTGAAAGCGATGAATAGGGGCAACAAGACTCCCAGCAAAGTTCCGAACAGCAAGGCCAGAAAGAGCGCGAGCACATCCGAAATCTCGCCCCCGAACCGACTGGCAACGAGGGCTATGAGTAGTATCGGGATGGTTGCCGCTGCCTGACCGACCGCCCAGAGAAGCACCAACCCCGCGGCCTGCACAGGGGCCAGGGGCGCGGGCGGCATCTCTGCTTGTGGGGTCGGCTCCGGTCGCTTTCGTCGAAGAAACAGGACGGCCGCAAAGGCTATGACCAGGAAAACGGCAAGGTAAGGGTCGAAGTGGGAGAGCGATTGCTCGGCCGCCTGGGAGATGCGGCTGAACTTCTGGGGCGGGGCAGGGGTGGACTTGAGGGCTTCTCGACCAACGACTCCGAGCACAGATGCGGTTCCCCCTAGCGCAAGGAGGGCGAGCGCGCGGGGGTAGAGCCGCTTCACCAGGAGATTCTGGAGAGCAAGGGAATGCTCTCCTCTTGTTCCGGCTGCTCCTGAGGCTCTGGGGAGAGGGGCAAAGTCGGGCGCGAGGAGGGGCTGCCCTGGGCCATTTCCCAGATGGAGGTCAGCAGGCCCTTGAGTTCGGAGAGGAAGCGATGCTTGGCACGGTTTAATTCGTCTATTTGTTCCTCAAGGGAGGCGACTTCCTCCTTGGCCGACCGGAGGAGGCCCTCCTTGTCCTGGCTGGCCTGGTTGAGGATGAGTTCGGCCTGCTTTTGGGCGTTGAGGTTGATGTCCCGGGAGGTCTTTTGGGCCAGGATAAGCGCCTCGTTGA
>Ga0315294_10006770_pt1 | contig 12571 bp, 16 predicted proteins | sample YL17G13_40_MG_FD_203626 | JGI IMG/M metagenome (GOLD analysis project Ga0315294, IMG submission 203626) | Sediment microbial communities from Yellowstone Lake, YNP, Wyoming, USA - YL17G13_40 | ecosystem: Environmental > Aquatic > Freshwater > Lake > Sediment | place: USA: Wyoming | collected...
TTGGGGATATGCTCCCAAAACCTCCAGATATTGTTGTGAATTTGAAACCCGCTCGAATATTTGGAAATGTTCCAAAATAACTTTTTAGGAGAATAAACATGGCCGAAGGTGATGCCCACGTATATAATAATTTCAAAGAACAACTGTTAATCAAAGCAATAAGTTGTACCGCTGATGTTTTCAAAGTTGCCCTCTACTCAGGGACTTATGCCGCAAGTGAACTGGATTCAAATCCTGTTTATAGTGCGTCAGGAGAAATTACTCCCTCAGGATATACCGCTGGAGGTAGAGTTGCTAGTGGAACGAGTGTTGTTCAAGGTGATGGTGGAATAACGGGGTCAGCCACTTGGGATGGTTACGATTGTTTGTGGCCTAGCCTGGGTGCTTCCTTTATCAGAAAAGCCATCATGTATGATGACACTACCGCAAGCAAGTGGTTGCTTATCGTTTGGGAGATTGCCACCGATAGCAATGGAGGCAACTACACTCTTTCATTTAGCGCACAAGGTATAGCTGTATTGAGCTAAACGCTCACCAGGAAGGTGAGCAATGGCACAGTTCGCTCGTCCCAATAGTGATAATGTAGTTACGGGTTGGCAAGCCTTTACTGGCACAACCCGTACTACTGCTTCTCTATACACAATGATAGATGAGGCAGTAAGAGATGACAATGACTACATTAGAGCAACTGGAACTAGCTGTGTTTATAGATGTGGTCTATCTGGAGTAGTTGACCCATTATCAAGTTCTAGTCATACCATAGTATTTGTAGGTAGAGCTACGGGAAGTAGCACGACAGAAAGATTGACTATCCAGTTGATGCAAGGAACTGGAACAGTCATTGCTACCCCATTCAATCCACAAGTTATCACTAGAAACTCTTGGGTAACTTATTCTGGAACTATATCAGCGGCAGAAGCAGATGCAATAACAAATTATAGTGATTTGTATTTGAGATTCAATCCTACTACATTGACAACTAATGAAAGGATTGAAGTATCTCAGGCGTATTTTGAAGTTCCAGATATTACTCCAGTTACGGTAAATCTTAAAGTTGCTACCCTATCTTTATATGACCCTCCTGTAACTATTGTTACTCCACCAGCACCTATTACAATTAATCTTAATCCAGCAATATTATCCATAAATAAACCACCTATAACTATTGATGCTCCAGCACCTACTGGAGTTACAGTTAATCTTGAATCAGCACAATTATCATTATCTGGAAAGACAAGTAATATTCAAGAAGGCGCAGTATCTATTCTTTTAGACCCCGCCCAATTATCTCTCTCTGGAAAGCAAGTTACCTTATCTTCTCCTGCCCCTGGAGTTCAAGTAGATTTACATCTTGCACAATTGTCGTTATCTGCTAAGACGACTACTATACAAAAGGGTGCAGTATCTATTCCCTTAGACCCCGCCCAATTATCCCTTTCGGGTAAACAATCATCTATTCAAGAAGGTGCAGTATCAATTGCCCTCGACCCTGCCCTTCTTAGTCTTAGTGGAAAGTCATCTACTATACAAAAGGGTGCAGTTTCGGTCACACTAGACCCCGCATTATTAAGTCTTAGTGCTAAATCTGCTACTATTCAAAAGGGTGCGGTCTCAGTAGCATTAGACCCTGCATTGCTTACCTTGAATGGGAAGAATGTAACTCTATCTTCTCCTCCTCCTGGTTTGCAAGTAAATCTTAAACCAGCGACTTTATCTCTTAGTGCTAAGTCTTCTACCGTACAAAAAGGTGCAGTAACAATAACCCTTGACCCTGCATTATTGATGCTTGATGGAAAACGTGCAACTCCTTCTACACCTGGGGCTGTCATAACCATCAATCTTCAACCAGCTAGATTATCTTTTAGTGCTAAGAGTGCAAGTGTTCAAAAGGGTGCAGTTTCAATATCACTACGCCCCGCATTGCTTAATATCAATGGAAAGTCTGGAAGTGTACTAAAGGGAGCAGTTTCAATATCATTAGACCCTGCGCTACTCGGTCTTAATGCTAAAGGTGCTAATGTTCAAAAGGGTGCGGTCTCTATTGCCCTTGACCCCGCATTATTGACCTTTACACCCAATCGTGTTTCAATAATCACACCTTTCTCACAAACGATTACTCTTGACCCTGCATTGCTTACTTTTAATGGTAAGCCACTTCAATTTGCCCCACCTACCCCAACACCTCCGACCACCCCAATTTCTTATGGTCGTCATGGTTTGCCACGTAGGATAATTGTCATACTTCCAGAAAATAAGAAAAAGAAATTGGAGGAAGAAATAATGATAATGAATTAAAATACTGCAAATAATGTTGCGTGTTATAATAATCTGGATTATAATAATCTGGATTATATTATCGGAGGACAATATGGTTAAAAAACTATTTGATGAAAATGTTCAGGAGGAACAAACAATGGAAACATCAGTGAGTGAAGTTCAAGAAGTAGAAGGCCCTAAAGTTAAGCAGATGGTTCGGTGGATTAGTATGGGTGTCAATGAAACTGGAGATAGTGTTTTTACAGTTGATGAGGAACTTTCGAGTTATTTAGCGAGAGGATACCGCTTACTTGGTACTCATTATATTGGAACTGACCCTTCTAATGGTATTGGAGTTTTCTACGTTCTAGTGCATGACTAATGTTAGAGTTCTTCGTCTATGCGACTATAGGTAGACTTATCATCTTCACTCTGCAACGGTTTCCATTCGGGAAGATACCTGGAATTGGAAAGTTGTGGTTAGACGATAAATTCTTTGCGGAGTTGTTCGGATGCGATTTTTGTCTTGGGTTTTGGGTATATACTGCTCTTGCACCTCTCTTTGGGATGAATCTCATCGAACAATTCTACATACCAATAATTTCATGGGCTATAACAGGAGTAATAACAAGTTTCATAATACATGTCTTTACCAACGGATGGAAAGCATTGTATAATGTAACTGTGATTGGAAATTAATTTGTTTGTGGGTGACTTCTTATGAATCTTGCTATGTCAATTTGTCCTAATTTTTCATGTAAATCTGCATGGCATGATTTACATAGCAAGATTTTGTTTTCTGATGAATTGTTTCCTCTGTTTCTGTCTTTGTGGTGTACTTGCAGATTTATTGCTGTTAAACAGTTTTCACAAACTTTTCTTTCGGCTATTAAATCTCTGCGTACTTTTTTACAAACACTTCGGAAGGGTTTTCGTTGGTCGGGGGGTTTCCAATTTGGATTGTTTTTATCTTTAAGATTTTCTGTTTGCCACTTACTTTTACATTCCGTTGAGCAGAAAATTCTGTGGCGTGAACGAGGAACTGTAAATGAGTTTTTACAGTATTTACATTTAATGGTTTCCCAAGTATATACTTTTTTCTCGTTAGCTCCATTAGGTATGAATCGTCCAGATAGTTTTTTGGAAACTAGTGATAGGCGGCATTTTTCAGAGCAAGTTATTTTTGGGTGGAATTTTTCAGTAGAAGGATACTTCTGATATGAAAACATTCCCCCACAAATTATGCAAACTTTATTGTAAGTTATCTTCATGTTATAATAATAACATGAAAATACCATTCTGTAAAGAATGGAGGATGATATAAAATGCCATTCAAAAATATGCCTGATGCTTGCTTCAAATTGTGGGAACAAGTTTATAATGCCTCCAAAAAGGCTGGAGATGATGAAGAAAAATCTGCCAAAAAAGCGTATGGAGCAATAAAACAAGCTGGTTGGTCTAAGGACGCTAAGGGAGAATGGCATAAATCAGATATTACTGAGTTCTCCATGCGTATTGAACGTGCCTCCTACGACAAGGCTACAAATGAGCGTAGGTGGAGGGCTGTAGCATCTGACACAGATGAGGATAAGCGGAAAGATAGCATGTCCTTACAGCTTTTCAATGACTTCATAAGTAGAATTGATACTGGAGAATTAGTCCCCGAACAGTATCAGAGTGATTTCTGGAAGGGTGGTATGCCTTATGTCTCAGTATCTCATTATTCAGATTTGAATGGTGATGGAATCCCTGGAGTCATTGACGCAGTTTACATTGATGGTACTTACCTGAAGGCAAAAGGACGTTTCAACGACAATCCATTAGGTCGCAAATGCTTTGAAGCTATTTGTGCAGACCTATATAATAAGGAAAACGGACAGGATAAGAAAGTCAGAGTATCCATTGGTTTCCTGGATTGGTCACATCAACATAAAAGTGATGGTTTTATATTCAATCGAAAGGGCGAAAGTGATATTTGCCCTGAATGTTTAAAAGACTTGCTTACTGGCGAAGACGAAGGAAAGGTTTTCCTAATTGGTCATTTAGTGCATCTAGCATTGACCAGAGTTCCAGCCAACGAGCGAACATCTATGGAGGTCGAAAAGACTATGGCAGACGAAATTTTAACCCGTAAAGATGACGCAACCTCTATTGTGGGTGAAGAACTTGCCACCGAGTTAGATGAAAAATCTAAAAAGTTGAGAGAACATGCTTCTCTCGTAACCTTCTCGGAAGTTCCTGAACCTGGAGACTCTGCGACTGATGCAGTAGTTGAGGAAGCGGCAGTAAGATGTCCATCATGCAATCAGATGGTCACACCAACATCGGCTGGAATGTGTCCGAAATGTGGTGCTCAATTCCCTGCTAGTGAAGACACTGGTGGGATTGAAACTGAATCAAAAGCTAAAGATAAAACCAAGGCTGAAGAAGATGCGGAAGCTAAATTGGATGCTGAGGAAGAAGAAGGTTGTGGTGATAGAAAGAAAAAGAAATCCGATTTAGACGAAATTATGAGTGAAATTTCAGAACTCAAGTCTCTAATCGTTTCTTACAACTCACACCCATCTCATCCCTTGGATGTTATGTTTGAAACATTCAAATCCGATTTCGATGAAGTTACCAATTCGGATGTGGATGTTGATACCAAACTACGTTCAATCCAAGAACCCTTTAATAAATTAGGTTCAGACATCGTAACTACCATTCGCACTTCAATTGTGGTACAATCCGAACCAGAAGATGCAATAGAAAATGATATGGCAACTATGATTGCAAGAGCTATTGCAAAGGCGGTATCTCCGCTGAGTCAAAAATTGGAAATTCTGTCTAACCAGATGCAACCTGTAAGTTCAGAGAAGAAAATTCCTGAACGTAGGAGTATCCAGGCGGCAGAAGTCCGTCAGAGTGTAATCAATCAGCAGACGGAAACACCCGATTCTCCAACTCCAAAGCTGAGAGCATTAGTGAGAAAAACCGTAGGATAAATAGAAGATTAAAATAATCTTCTGGTCAAGTCGTATAAACGATGTCAGAAACCGTGTAACACTATTCTAACTACTTTTTAAGGAAAGGTGTACCATGACTGACATGTCTGGTGAAACTGTACTAAACTTGGGCGCAGATGCACAGCACGAACAGGCGTTTGTTGCTAAGGCGACTGACCCTCTTATCCTGCCCCAACCATATGTAACTCCAGCGGATTTTGCCGCTCAGTATCCACAGCCTCTTGATACTACCGAACTCATTGCCCTCTGTGAAGAGGTCAATATGCTTCGTTCAATTCCCGATATCGGGACTTCACTCAAGGCTGAAACTTGGCGTGAGCTAACATCCCTGGCATTTGTTTCTGGTTCTTCGTACATTGCGTTTGCTGATGGCGAATGTCCAGAATACTACTCACATGACGGAGCAAATAAGACCGTCAACATCAAAAATATTGGTGCTAAGAAATCCCTGTCAATTCGTGACATCAAGCACTCGATGGCTGTTGCATCAGCGAATTGGAATGGCATCAATAGTTTAGTCGGGGGTTTCCCATCTGGTGAAGGTCTGCCAGGAGGTAATGATTTAGCTTCCTTCCAGCGTGAAACGGTACGTGACGTAAAGGAAAAGGAAGTCCGTTTGGCATCTACTCTTGTTATGAACGGTGAGGATAGATTGCTAGTTCAAGGTGACCATGTTACGAACTCCTTGGAGTTCTCAGGCATTGAAACTTGGGCAAGCAACTATTCTTGTGTGTTCCATACGGGAACTGCCTCAGATGCAACTGGTACTTTCTCCGCACAGTCGTTTGACCGCTTCCTCAGCGAAGCATGTGCCAAACCAACCCACATCTTCGGTCATCCATCAGCTATTCAGGAAATGCTTTCATCTTACTTCCAGTTAGGTTTTGCTGGTAGTCAGGTTGTAAACTTCCAGGATGGTGGCAGGATTACCCCTGGCTTCAACTTTGCAGGATTTGTCAATACGGGTGTTGGTCGTCTGACTGTTGTAGCCGACTATAACTTCCGTAAGACCAACCTAAACGGTACAGCGTATGCCGCTGACCTGTGGGCTTTACGCATGACCCATAACGGTGAACCTCTGGTCTATCGCATCACCCAGATTCCTCTAAGTCTGACCGACTTAGTTCCTGGTTGTACTGCGGTCTCCTTTGAGGTTTGGAAAGCTACCGCTTTGGTAATCAAGGCTTGTTGCGCTCAGGGTAAGTGGACAGCTTCCTTCACAGGTAAGATTGTCTCAACCTGTACCCGCATCGGGTAACATTTTTTCTCTCTCCTCGGGCTTGCTTGGTGGGAGGTTTCCCCTCCTTTTCCTCCCACCAAGCGTATCCCAAATATAAAGGTGAATATTATGAGTACAGTATGTGAAGAAAAACCTATTGGTGATATGTATTTAGCGGCGGCATTTCTGTCTTATGACATCCCATTGATACGCATTGAGCGTAAGGATGCACGTAGACAGAAATTTATTTTTTCAGGAAGTCCCCGAAGGATATACATAGAACAAACTGGTCTCGTTTTAGCAATAGAAAACCCAACCCTTGAAGATATTGAAACCAGATTTATTGCTAAAACTCTCATGTTTCCCCCATCTTATCCTGATTCAATAAGACGTATCAAAGCATCTATTCATTCAGGAGACTCGGATGGTTGAAAGAGATGGTCAAACAGCCATTGATTATTATCAGACCATACCACATGTAGTAGAAGTTCATGGACATGAATATGCTTTTGTAGTACGGGCTGATATTTGTATGGCATGGATTTTGAATGGTGATGTAGATGCTATCTTGGCAGTAACCAAAGTTTGTTGTGGTAATCATCCAAAACGTGTTTATAGGCTTGCAAATGAAGATGATGTTAGAAGATGGACAAATGGTGGGGGTAGGTAAGTCTAATCTAATTCTAATAAAAACTAACGGATTCATGGTATAATGTCCAGGTCGTGCGACTTGGACATTTTTATATGGAGGACTATATGAAAATAGTTGTGACTGGTGCAACTGGAAAGCTAGGTACTGCCTTAGTTCAACGTGGTTGTTTGGCATTGAAAAGTGATATAACTATGCAAAACGACTTGACTAGTGAAATTCATTCTATAAAACCTGATATATTGATTCATTGTGCCGCTATAACTGGTGTAGATTATTGTGAATCACATTACAAAGAAGCATTTGAAGTTAATGTAAGAGGGACTTTGAATGTCTTTGATGCTCTCCCAAAAACATCAACGATGATATATATTTCTACTGACCATATTTTCCCTGGAGAGAATTGGTTTGATGTGGGTTATAGTGAAGTTCATAAACCTCAACCTGTAAACTATTATGGATTTACTAAGTGGGGTGGGGAACTTGCTATGCAAAAGACATCATTCAATTGTAGACCAATCATCGTAAGAACAAGTAAATCTTATGATTATGAATCTATGAAGCCGACTATTGACGCTTTGAATAAGGAAGAAGAAATTGTACTTACAGATTTGATTAGACGTTCATTTATGTATGTCCCTCATTTTGTAGGTGCTATCCTTTGGCTTGCTAATAATACTAAGGAATTTCCAGAGACTAAAGAGACTGAAATCATCAATATCGCTGGAGATTGTGTATTCTCTTATTATAGGTTCTGGACTATCATGAAAGATGCTTTAGGATTAGGTGGTAGATTAGTTCCTCGTAGGACTAAGTTGAGACCAGAAGAAGCATCTCCTAGACCATTTAGGGCAGGATTGGATGTTCGGTATGCTAAAAACATGGGAGTTCCAATTGGTTCTATGCAAGATGCAATTAAAGATTTGAAAGAGAAGATGAAAAATGAATGAATGGATAACTGGAGATAGCTTTGAAGTTCTAAAGCATTTTGGAGATAAATCTGTGGATTGTATCATTACAGACCCTCCGTATGATTTAAAATTTGAACAGAAATTAAGACTTCAGGCAGAATTTGAAAAGATAAGTAGAGGTGCTATTATTGTATTTGCTCCTCCAGAAAACCAATGGATATGGCCTGTTGACCAATATCTATTTTGGATGAAGCCCATAAGTACAAAAAATACATCCAAAAGTTATAGTAGATTTGTTGAAATGATTTTTGTTTACAATGTTACTACTTGGAATCATGATAGGCATTGGTCACAATACACTAATGTATTCATGGATTTAGTGGATGATTCTAAGAAACATCCTTTTAGAAAACCTCCGTCTTTGATTGAAAGGTTAATTCTTAATCATACTAATCCAGGTGACTTTGTACTTGACCCATTTGCTGGTTCAGGAGTAGTTCCTGAGGTTTGTGATAGACTTGGTAGGGGATGGGTCGCAATTGAGAAAGATGGGAGTAGGGAATGGATAAAACAATTGGAATAACGGGTTACAAAGGAAGATTAGGAAGTGTATTAGTTACAAAACCAAATTTTGTTGCTTTAGATTGTGATGTGACTAATCCAACTAGCATAGCATCGGCTATCAAAGAAGCAACTCCCGACATTATTATAAATTGTGCCGCCTTTACGGATGTTGATGATGCTGAAAGACGATATACTCATGTACTTGGCATTAATGATTATGGGGTAATGAATATCCGAGATGCTTTTGAAGGTTGGCTTATCCAAATGAGTACGGATTATATATTTGGAGGTGTGCAAGGGCCTTATGGAGAGAGGTTCAATATTGATGAAGACTTTGCCAAGGGTAAGTATGGTAGGTCAAAAGCGTATGGGGAAACACATGTATTTACTTATCCTGATAGATTTGGAACGATTGTTAGAACAACTATGCTATATGGAAGTTTAGGTTATCCAGATTTTGTTACCCATATCTTGGACAGATTAAAGATAAGTGTGCCTTTTGAAGTTCCATATACCTTGATGGGTTCTCCAACTTATGTTCCTCATCTTGTCGAAGGAATACTTGCTTTGATTGAACATCATTGGCATAATCCTCCACCCATCGTAAACATCGTGGGTTTGGATGTTATCTCACGATATGATTTTGCTTTGATGATTGCTTCTATATGGGGATATGATAAAACACTCATAAATCCCATAAGAGAAGTCCCTGGAAAAGCAATTAGACCTCGTAAGGCAGGATTGAAAGTAGGTCTTGCTCACAAATTGAAGATACCCATTCATTCAGTAATCGAAGGATTAGAGGAGTATAAAAAATATTATGAATAAAAAAGATGTATGTAAATATGGTCATCCTATTAAGAGAGAACAAATAGTTTTATTGAATCATGCAGTTGGAGTTTGTGACAAGTGTGGTCATCGTTATTTGCACTCTGAAATTCCAGGAACATATATATATGATTTACATAATGACCTAAATGAGAGATTTCATGTTTACGCATTTTCATCCTTGCTTTTTTGTGGAGGATGTAAAAGCATAATGGTAAGTATTAAAATGGCTTGTAAAGACCCTGTTGAATATGAAGTGGATTGGGCAAAAGAACTAACTAATAATATAAATGAAATGATAAAAAAGGAGAAAAGATGAGACACAATCTTAAAATCTACATAGCACATCAAATTACTGGTCTTACGTTTGATGAAGTTGTTGGTTATTACAACAACATGGATGCACTCTTGGGAGATAGTTATGGATATGAAGTATGGTGTCCAATGACTGCCAAGGGTTATTTAAGGACGGATGAGAATGAACGATTTGTTCCCAAAGATTATACTTATCCAGTTGCTACTAATCATGCTATAGCTGAACGTGACAAATGGATGGTCGAAAATTGTGATGTTTTATTCTGTGACTTCACAGGCTCAAAGAAAGCACTCATTGGGTGTATCTTTGAACTTGCGTGGGCGCACTTATGGGGAAAGCATACCATTACAGTAGTTCCTGAAGGCAATATCCACCAACATGCTTTCATTCTGGAAGCGTCTGATATCTGTTTCAAGAATACAGGAGATGCTTTGGATTACTTGAAGCATCTCATCGAAGGTAAAATAGAATGATATTAGAACCTCCAGAAGCATCAATCATAATTCCATATTTCAACAAGTGGGAACTTACCCATGCACGTATGATGGAACTCTATAAGTTTGCTCCTGAAACCTGTGAGATAATCTTGGTGGATGATTGTTCAACCGATGAAGAGGCGGCTAGAGGAGTTGCTTGGTGGCAAAAGAATCCTGGCAATCATGCTGTTCGATATTATAGAAATAAGGAAAATCAAGGATTTGGTGCGGCTTGTAATGTCGGTGCTAGGCTTGCACATGGAAGAATATTGATTTTCTTATCCAATGATGTTGTAGTTTATGGAGATATATTCTCTGACATTATAGTCCTGCTTGGATTTGATAACACAATGTTAGTTGCTGGACGTGTGGTTGATTTCCCTGGTGGTTGGAATGAGTTTGATGTGGCTGGAAAACATGTAGTCATTCCTTATGCTGAGGGTTACTTGATAGGATGTACCAAGACTGCATGGAAGACCTTGGGTGGATTTGACCTACGTTATGGAAAGTATGACTACGAAGATGTTGACCTTTCCACGACTGCCCTTGAGAATAAATTCTCCCTTGTAGCTTTGAACTCTGATAAGGTTCATCACATGGTAGGAAAAACTATAGCATCTTTAGGAGTAGATAGGATGGCAATTACTCATGTAAATAGACTTGTTTACTTTGAGAAATGGAAAGACAAATTAGCAACTTTGGAGGTGTGAGTTGGAAAAAGCTGAGATATTGGAAGGAGTTTTGAATTATGAAAGAAAAATACTTAAACCTAAAAAGTTCGTGCCTTATGAAACTCCCGTTCCCGTTTCTGGTAGTATATTATCTCCCGAAGATATTGCTAATCTGGTTGAGACTGCTCTTACTGGTTGGGTCACAGAAGGTCAACAATGTGCTGAGTTCTCACAAAAACTAAAGAAATATACGGGTATTCATCATTGTGTTTTGTGTAATTCTGGTTCAAGTGCAAACTTGCTTGCCATGTCTGCTTTGATTGATAAGTATCAAGTCCCCAAAAATTCTCTTGTTGTGACAAGTGCGTTGGCTTTTCAGACAACAATTGCTCCAATTATTCAAAAAGGAATGATTCCTTTGTTTGTAGATGTGGATTGGCACACTCTAAACCCTGATGTAAATCTTCTGATGGATTTGGCAGAACGCAAGGATGTGAAAGGTATCATTATAGCTCATACCCTTGGATTTCCAATCCGTAAGATGGAATTGGTGGCTAATTATTATCATGAACGTGGGAAGTTTGTCATTGAGGATTGCTGTGATGCTCTTGGAGCTTGTGTAGATGACAAAAACCATGTGGGAGTTTTTGGGGATGCGGCTACATTTTCATTCTTCCCTGCCCATCAATTGACGACTGGTGAGGGTGGTGCTGTCCTTACAAATGATGGTAAGTTGTTTGCAGTCCTACGTTCTTACTGTAATTGGGGTAGAGACTGCTGGTGTAAGCCAGGAGAAGAAAATACTTGTGGTAAGAGATTTGATTGGGATTTTCCTAAACTTCCATCACACTTTGACCATAAATATGTCATCACTAAGATTGGTTATAATTTGAAGATGACTGACATGCAAGCCGCCATTGGAAATTCTCAAATAAATAGGATTTCAGAAATCATAAGAGAAAGACTCGGAAACTATTATTACCTGTTGGATGGTTTCAAGGATATACCTAACTTCACAAAGACTTTTTATGTAGTTCATGAAACAGAACCAATGTTTACATCATCTCCTTTTGGAGTTCCTGTAATTTGTATGCCTGGAGTTGTTGAAAGAGCAGATTTGATTTCTTTCCTCGATAAGCGCAAGATACAGACTAGACCTTTATTTACGGGAAATATAACTAAGCACCCAATGATGCAACACGTCAATTATGAATCTCATGGTGCTCTAAGTGGGTGCGATACCATAATGGAACATGCGTTCTGGTTAGGGTGTCATCCTGAGTTAAGTTTAGCACAACTTGACTTTGTACTTCAATCCTTTGATGATTATTTGGTGAAACTATGGAAAAAATAAAAATAGCGATATCCGCAATGTGGTATCCAATGGCAATGGCAACTTACTTCTGGAGAGCATTTCTTAGAAGGAAAGATGTTGATTTATTTGTTGTGGGGCCATTCACTGGAAGTTGGATACCTTGGAATGGTGGGATGAACTTACCTGAGAAATATGTAAAAGTTCCAGATTTTCCACTCCCATTTCCATCCAACAATCCTCCAGCTGGTATAGTGAATAATAATTTACCTTGGATACCCGATATCTTTATTCAATTTGATGCTGGTTTCCATTATAGAGATAGACCAGCAGGAAGGATTGTGGCACATGTTCAGACAGACCC
>Ga0315294_10006773_pt1 | contig 12569 bp, 16 predicted proteins | sample YL17G13_40_MG_FD_203626 | JGI IMG/M metagenome (GOLD analysis project Ga0315294, IMG submission 203626) | Sediment microbial communities from Yellowstone Lake, YNP, Wyoming, USA - YL17G13_40 | ecosystem: Environmental > Aquatic > Freshwater > Lake > Sediment | place: USA: Wyoming | collected...
TAGGATATGATTTTGGTGGTAGTAAAGAAAAAGCGTTAGATTATTTTATGAAAATATCGAACGATATTAATAACTTTAATCTAAACATAGTTTATTACTCACCTGAAAATGGTATTTATGATATGGAAGATAACTTCCTATGGAATTTTAATTACGAAATAACTGATATACCAAATGTACCTGCAGAGGTTATTAAAATAATGGATGAATATTTAACTGAAGAGTAATATGAACTTACAAGAAAATATAGATAGAATACGAGAAATGATGGGAATGGATGATTCTCGTTTAACCTTTGATATACAAAAACTTGTGGACGATGGAATTATATTTGTCACAGAACCAGGTGACGGACAAGGAGGAGTTACAAAACCAAATTGGGAAGGTGATTGTAGTGTAATCACATTAGAAAACCTCACACCTGAACAAATAAAATTAAATAAGTGGAGATTAGAAGCAATTAATAAACCATTTCCTGAATGTATTCCATATGTACAAGATAGACAAAGTAATTGGGATGAGGAGAAATATCAACAAGTAATTGACTCAATAAAAATGAAAGGTGGGGAGTTAGATAATTATACAATATGAACTTACAAGAAAATATAGATAGAATACGAGAAATGATGATTTCAGAAGAAATGGTTCAATCGGACGCATGGAAATCAATTGAGAAAACATTAGATATTCTAAAAAAGAAAAAAAAGGTTTTATTATTAAGTTGCTCAAACAGATATAATTGGGACGATAAGAATATTGATATACCGAAGTCAAAAATGATTGCGATGTATTTAAAAGACCAATTAGGTGATAAGTCAGTATTGATAGATGTTCCAGAACTTAAAATTCTACCCTGTGAAGGTAATGTATCAAGAAAGGACGGAAACTCTTGTGGATTATTAAAAGCCAAACTTAAAGACAAAGATAAAAACCCATCAGGTGATCATAGATGTTGGGTTAATATCAATAACAAGTCAGACGAATTATGGAAAATATCCAAGGAGTTATTTGAATCAGATGTTGTTTTATTTTTCAGTTCTATAAGATGGGGTCAGACCAATATGTATTACCAAAACTTAATTGAGAGATTGAATTGGTTAGAAAATAGACATACAACATTGGGTGAATCAAATATTATTAAAGATATTGAGACAGGTTTTATTTGTGTTGGTCAGAATTGGAATGGTGAGAATGTAACTGAGACCCAAAAGGAAGTTCATAAATTTTATGGATTCAAACCAAACAAAGATTTATACTGGAATTGGCAATACACCAAAAACGTAAATGATGAAACACAAAAGTCGTATAAAAATGCGTATGGAAAATTTATAAAAGACACTAAAATCCCAACCCCTAAGAAATAGTTATGAACCTACAAGAAAACATACAGAGGATTAAAGAGATGATGGGTGTTATTACCGAAATATTTGATAATGGTGAAGAACCAAAGTTAATTAAAAAAAATAATACAAAAGAAACTATTACTTATGACTATTCTCTTCCATCCAAAAAATCCGATGGAACTTACATTATCAGGATGACTTTACATAAACAATATCAAAGTCTTGATTTAAAAAATGTAATGGAATTAGAGTTTTTTTATTATAGTAAAGATGGGGGTGCAGATATAGGATATACGGGGCTTAATGAAATACTATATCTTTTTACCTCAATCAATAAATTAATTGAAAATCATAAAAAAGAGTTTAAATATCTTATGATAGCATCAACTGAAGATAGATTATCTCTTTATAAAAAAACAATATCTAGAATAAGTTATTTAACTTTAGTTGATACTAAAGACAGATATATATTATATAGTAATAGTGAATACTCAAGATGGTTTTAAAATAATTAAATTATGAACCTACAAGAAAACATACAAAGGATACAGGAAATGATGATAATCAATGAATCCAAAGGATGGAGTGATTCAAAACAAAAATTAGAAAGAACATTTAAATTCAAAGATTTTAATGAATCAATGGAATTTGTTAATAAAGTTGCGAAGATTGCCGAATCACAAAACCATCATCCCGATATTGATATAAAGTATAACAAAGTAAAATTATCAATAACAGATCACGAAAAGGGTGGGGTATCAGAGAAATGCCATAAATTTGTTAAATCCATTGATGATATGGGAAATGAAGAACTAACCGAATACTCAAGAACATTAAAAAATGCAAGACAACAGGGGGCAGGATTAAGATTCCCAAAGTCAGCAATAAAATCAAACCCATCAAGGTTTAGACCATACAACAGGTAATATGAAAAAAATAATAAGATTAACAGAATCAGAACTTATTTCATTAGTTAAAAGAGTAATCAATGAAGGTGACCCAAAGGTTGGTACAGGAAAAAAACCAAAAGATTCTGATAGAAGATTATATACAGATGAAAATCCAAGTGATACGGTTTCTGTTAAGTTTAAAACAAAACAAGATGTTATTGATACTTTAAACAAAGATAGTTTTAAATCTAAATCACACTCTAGACAATCACAAATTATTAATCTTATACATCAGAGATTAAGAGTTGCGTTAGAAAGAGCAAAAGACCCTGAAGTAAAGAAAAGATTAAGTACCGCATTTGAATATATTGAATCCAAAAAAGAAGCGTCAAAAAGAAAGACCGAAGAAATGAAAGAAGGTGAACTTACAGAAAAATGTTGGGCCGGTTATACTCAAAAAGGTATGAAGACAATGTTTGGTAAGAGATACCCTAATTGCGTAAAAAAGACAAAGAAATGAATCTACAAGAAAACATACAAAGGATACAGGAAATGATGGGTCTTAATGAAAATCTTAGTCCGTGGTTTAAGAGAAGATTTGATATTAACGAACTAGATGACCTAATTAAAGAGGTTAAAGACCAAATAGAATATGGTGAGAGTTTGGATACTGCAATTTATGATACGGTAAGAGAATTTATAAAAAAAGGAAAGTTTTCTGATATTGATGAGTTTGGTACTGACGTGTCTTATTGGGAATCATATCTTAAATATGAAAGACCTTTGGTTAAATACGTTAAGGAAAAATTAGGATTTGACTAATATGGATTTAAAAAATTTAATCACAATAGTAATTCCCTGTAAAAACGAAAAAGACGTTATCTTAAAATCGTTAGATATATTAAATTATCAAAAGGATATAGATGGTGTAAATGTTATAGTTTGTGATTCATCAAACGATTCAATTACCTATGAATCATTAATTGATAGATTAACACATAATAAAGACGTATTTGATTTAATAATAATAGATGGTGGATTACCGGGGATAGCCAGAAATAAAGGATTCAAAATAGTAAAAACACCCTATGTGTTATTTATGGATTCTGATGTGTTTCTATTGGACGCAAAAATACTAACGCAATCAATAAAAAAAATACATAAAAATCACTTAGATTTGGTAACCACGAAGTTCAGGACGGACAATGGTGAATACAATTACATATACAAGTCATTTGATATAATACAATCACTTTCAAAATGGATTACACCGTTTTGTCTTGGTGGTTTTATGTTGATTAGATCCGAAACATTTAAGTTAATAGGGGGGTTTGATGAGGACGTAAAAGTCGCTGAGGATTACATATTATCAAAACAAATTAAACCAAAAAAGTTTGGAAGAATTAATAACATATCATACACACCACCAAGAAGATTTAAAAATAAAGGTATTATGTATATGGTAAAATTAATGATTAACTCATTCTTCAACCACAATAACAAATCATACTTCAAAAACGATAAAGGATATTGGAAATGAAAAAGTGGAGAACAATAATAATGAGTGATCTACATCTTGGTTCAAGACAATCACAAACCAATAAAATTATAAAGTTTTTGGAAGAGAACGAATCCGAAACATTAATTTTAAATGGTGATATTATTGATGGATGGGCATTAAAAAGTGGTGGAAAATGGAATAACAACTGCTCCAAGATATTTCGTAAGTTTATGAAAAGAAGTGAGAAGGGAACTAAGGTAATTTATATTAGAGGAAATCACGATGACTTTCTAAAGGAGTTCATACCATTCACATTAAATAATATAGAGATTGTAAGAAAATATGTCCATATAGGAGCCGATGGTCGTAGTTATTATTGTTATCACGGGGATGTATTAGATTTTGTTATTATGGAGGCCAGATGGTTGGCGGTTATCGGTGGGTGGTCGTATGATTTTGTTATTAGATTCAACACCCTATATAACCACATAAGGAGATGGTTTAATTTACCATACCATTCATTGGCTAATGTGGTAAAACAAAGCGTTAAAGGTGTAATTAATTTTGTATCTGATTTTGAAGATAACGCAAAATCATTAACAAAAGAAAAGGGGTATGATGTTACCGTATGTGGACACATCCACTACCCAAAATTAACCGATGATTATATGAACTCAGGTGACTTTTGCGAGAATTCAACTTGTTTGGTTGAGGACTTCAAAGGGAAATGGAAAATTATCAATGTGTGATAATATTTATATGTTATGAACCTACAAGAAAACATACATAGGATACAGGAAGTGATGGGGATTAATGAATCTTCTTTTCTACGTAGAAGAGTTGATATTAGTTCATTAGATAGTGACATACTAGATAATTTAAATTACGTCACTGATATTTTTTTAAGAGAGCTTAGAGATGGTAATAGGATGGAATTTGATGATTTTAAAAGACGTATAATAAATGGTATTATTGACGAGTATCACGGAGATTTATCAAATTGGGGTCAAGACGAATTTCCGTCTGATGAAATATATAATTTTTTATTAGATAGATACTTACCTAAGATTGAGTCAAGATATAACTGGATAACTAATCTTTATTAAATAAAAAAACCCCACCATTTCTGATGAGGTTTAGAGGTGGATCCAGAGGGATTCGAACCCTCGTGTTGTTCATATTGATTACTAAGTTCTACATACATAGGACATTGGTTTTCTAACCAATCCGAAACTTCACAATTCCCTTATTTTTAAAGTGGTTCGGTTTACTGAGAACTAATCCTCCACATGTTTCTTTTTAGATAGAAACCACACCTTTTGCAAGTACTTCTGTTCCTAGGTTGTATGTACGCCGACCCGTTGTAGTTTCGCCTTAGGCTACTGCTACGGTTTCAGAAGTGCGAACAAGTCCTACTGCTGAAAGTTTGTTGATTACGTTGCCGTATATCGGTTTAAGTCAGTTTTACAAGGTTAACTCAGCCTCGGTATGCTCTTAATATCCAACTATGCCAGTCGATACCAATTTTGGACCCAATATTTTAAAGAACTTGTCTCTGATTACAAATATACAATAGATATTTGAAAAAACAAAATAAATCGGATATTTATGTAAAAAAGTTATATGGATGAATTAGAAAATGACGCTTACACCGAATCGGAAATCATTCTTGAGAATTCAAAGTATCTTATAGTAATGGCAAATGGTCCTATTTCCGCTAAGTATTTTGGTGGTGATAGATTTGCTGGTAGTAATTGGGGTAGGGTATATAGAAATGGTGATTTATATTTTATTATAGATAAAGAAAATAGGGAAAATTCAGCTAGTCTATTCAATCCTAATTATGGGTCTATGTCAATAATGGATAATGACCAAAATTATTTAGATTTTGAGAGTTTAGTTGAGAAGTTTCCTTCATTGGAGGGTAAATTAATGACGATTATTAACCCGTTTGGAACTAGTACATATAGGGCGTTAAGGGCAATTGCTATGGGTATTGAACCGGAAAACGATTATATGTTGGGTCAGTTAGATCCTATGATATATAAGTTATTTTTTGATAAAAACAAACCTGAAAAATCTAAGATAACATTATCATTTAATAATAATTCTGATTATTTTGAATTATTTGATTTGGGTGACGAAGGTAAATGGTATGTAAGTGCTATATTTGACTCATACGGTAATGGATATGATTTTACGGTGTGGGGTGATGATTATCAATGGAAGGAGGGTTGGGTACTATATGAATTTGATGATGAAAATAAACAAAAGGTTGACGATATTTTAAAATATATTGCACCTAATTTAACTATGGATGGTGAGAGTGAGACAAATGCCAAAATTGCGGTAGCAATGGATGAATTTTTTACAAGTAGAACACAAGATATATATAACGAATATAACTCTGAAACAAATAACTCCAAAAACGCCGCACAAAGGGAAGAAATAAAAGATGAATTATGTGATATTTTCAGACCTTATGGTTTAATGAAATTAAGTTGTTTTTATAAATACATAACCACAGTTAGAATATTAATTAAGTTATTTGAAAGATATGGAACCAATATGACATTGGAAGAGGTCTTAAAAGAACTTGGTCACTCAATTGAGGTTCAGGATTTTTATGAGTATGCGTATGAAGCCGATGGGACTGAACATTTTGATAGTGAAAGTTTTAACAGGTCGGTTGGTTATTCCTTAGATAAAATAATTGAAGAATTGGAGGACTCGGATAATTTTTTAAATATGGCGGAATTTAAAGAGATTGTTAGTGAGATAGGTAAAAAATATTCTTACAACGGACGATATAAATTTCCAAAAGACGAAAATAGATGGTTTGAGATTGTTACCGTTGATCCTAAAACTAATTTATTACATATTAAAACAGGTTCTTATAGTGGGGATTATAAAATACAATACTCCGATAAAACGTTAGAAGATTTTTACACTTTAATATATCATCCTGAATTATTTAAAGATGAGTGATATTTATAAACAAAAAACAATTTATATATGAAAAATTTATTCAACAATATGGATTCATCTGAAATAGGTAGAATCTTGGAAATGCATAAAAAAAAAGGATATGGTACAATTAATGAACAGACTAGCGCCGCAGGTGGTTTTGACATTAACCTATTTAATAAACCTGGCGGTAAACCGACTGATACTAAAACACCTAATCAACTAAAAGCACAAAAAGCGGGTTATGGTCCTGTTAGTAAAGAATACGCAGAAAAATTGGCCGTAAGTACAAAAAATTTCACAATTACTAAAGGTAATGACTTAAAGCAAGTTGAGATAGTTGGTGAAAAGGGTTTTGAAGTTAAGGATGCTGCAATTACAAGAAACGGAAAAATTATACCCAAAAAAGGAATGGGGTCTCAATTTTGTTACGCGATTCCTGCCGATTCTATCGAAGCATTTAAGACGAGAAAAAACATAACTCAAACTGAATTAACAGGGGCTAAACAACAGGGAGTATCTCCTTGGACTGACGTACAACAATTTTTTAGGAATAATGATTTGGGTCAGTGTAGAACAAATGACGAAGCGGGTCTCAGTACCCCAATGGGTAAGTATGTTTCGATAGGATCAAAAGGTCCGTTTGTTAAAACAATACAATTAAAATTAGCAAACTATTCAGAACAATACGCAGCATCTTTACACGCTGCGAAAAAAAATGATTATAAGATAGACCCAATTGATGGTAATTTTGGTAAAGTAACTAGAGGACTAGTTAAAGATTATCAAAGTCATGAAGGAATATCACCGGCCGATGGTAGAGTTAGGAAAAACACTTGGGACTCTTTAAAAAATATTCGTACCGCTAATGTATATGATGTTAATACACAGAAATGGGAACCTATTGGAGGTAATGTTGAGAAATTACAAGGAATTAAAGCGAAATCTGTTACTCCAACTGATGATAGCGAACCAACACTAAAAGTTTAATTAAGAAAGAACGTTTTGAAAAATTTATTCAACAATATGGATTCATCCGAGAGAGATAGGATCTTAGAAATGCATAAAAAAAGAGGTTATAATACCATTATTGTAGAATCTCCTATGGACTCAATGTTTTATCAAGGTGATGATTATACAAAAGATATGGGCAATAGTGTTATGGATACTATATCAACAATCAAAGAAAAATTAGATTCCATACCAATGAGTGCGTTTGCGAAACTTCCTAATCCTGAAAAAATTATTAATAATGTAAATAATTTTTTTGGTGGTGATGTTACAAAAATGTCTCAATCTGAGGTTGAAGATATTATATCACGAGAATTCAAATCTTCGTCTATCGGAGAATCTACAATTGATGATTATGATAATTTTAAATCTCCGCACGATGATGAAGAAGCCATATTCCCAAAAATCAAAGACGTGAAAGGGGGAATAGTCCAAAAAATTCTTTCTTTTATTGGTAGTGTTTTTGGAATTAATGTAATGAGTTTTGGTCTAATAGGTAGTTTTTTAACCGATATACTATCTTCAGGATTACATGTTAGTCCGATTATGAGTATGGTGATTTCCGCTATAGCCGCAGTTATTATATATATAGTAAGAAAAATAATTTATTTTAATAATGAAAAATGATATTTCATCAGTAATTGATTTATATTCCAAAATATTATCTGTTAGAAATGAAACATATAATAAAAGGGTTGGTATATTTAATCAATTAATAGAAACTTTTATTTCAAAGTTGTTTAAAGACCCAAAAGAATTAGTGTTTGAATATAATTTAAAATTTTCAAACAATCTTCTTATTGAGTCGGTGTCTAATAACTATGACCCAATTAACAATGTCAAAATTGTGGATTGGATACTTGAAAAGATAGAAAATGGAAGTGGGGTTATTAAAGAACAATATAATCAAGAATATTTGGATTCCCAAGAGTATTACTACACCAGAGATGGTAAATTAGTGCAAGGTAAAAAAAATGCTCTTGATGGCGTGGCCGCTAAAATATTATATCCTGATGTTAAAGATTTAAAATCTTATCCCGCAAGTATTAATAGTTCTTACGTAACAAATGCGTTAGTTAACCAAAAAAACCAACCTCAAAAAAGTAATACCGGTCAGGAATTTCAGAAATCAACCGAGTGGGCGGCATTTGAAAAACAATTAATAGGCGCTTGTCAAAAAAACCCTACTGCAACTAACGTTAGTTATAAATCAAGTGACGGAAAATCATTAAAAAATTATTTTTGTCACTATAATTGGTGTAATACTAATAGAGAACAACGATATGACCCTAATAAAAAATTATGTAAAAATAATACGTCTCTGTCAAAAATTAAGGAGATGGGTTGGGATGGATTTTTTGAAAAATTGAGGGAATTGTTAAACTCAGCAGGCGGTGTCGCGACTCAGGTTGCAATAGATTTTGTTGGTGGAGGTGTTGGTGTTGAAGTCGTTTGGCTTATTATGTTAGGGTATGATCTTTTAAAGCCGGAAAAAGATTGGATTAATATAATTGTTGATATAGCGGGTGTCGTTACATTTGGTATTGGGGGTAAAGTTATATCAAACGCATTTAAATCTGCGGGGACTATGTTAGCGGATAAAGGATTTGTCAGTGTCGTTGAATTTATATCTAAGAATCGAGAAAGTTTTGAATACTTAAAAAAAATAGCACCTACTTTTGAGAACATTTTTGTGACAACTATTAGATTTTCAGAATGGATTTTATCTATTTTTGGTAAATATGGGGAGTCAATAATAAACTCAATGCAAACCTTTAAAATTCAAATAATGGAACTTGTTGAGGTTATTGCCGGTAAAACAGGATCCAAAGCGGTTGAAAAAGGAGGTGAAAAATACATAGCAAAGCAAGGTGGAGAAACTGTGAAACAAGAATTTGATGGTCCATCTAATAATTACCTTAAAAAAGTTGAGCAGGTTGTTAATAAGACATCATCTATGATTTCTAAAATTGCCGGTTCTTAATAATTTTATATATCATCCTGAATTATTTAAAGATTAGTAATATTTATAAACAAAAAACAAGGTTACATTAATATAAATGAGCAACCAGACTCTAAATTTGATATACGACGACCTGTGAATCCAAAACCAAGTGTTACTAAACCTACAACATCAACTATCCCCGATGAGACTGGTGGTGCCACTAATGATGTTTTAAAAAATCCCCTATATCAAAATTTTTATAATGATATTATGGGTGTTGGGGTTGATATTCTTTCTAAGTCAAGTAATACGATAAAGATAAATGGGCCAACAGGAGTGTGGACGTTATCAAAATCTAACGCATAATTTTTATTTATAATCTAGGTCAAAAATGATTAATATTTCCGACTCTGAAAAAAAAATAATTTTAGAATTACATAAAAAACAAGGATATAATACAATATCAGAACAAGGTATAGAAAATATTAATCCTTTAAATTTATCTATCGGTGCTGGAGGTAAAAAAAATCCAAATCAAATTCCTGCGGTTAAATCATTACAACAAAAATTGATTGATAAAGGACTCCTTAAAATCAAGACAGGTCGACCGACAGGATATTTTGGTAATTTTACTAACGCGGCTTTAAGTAGATATCAAAGTCAATCAACCCCAACCGAAAAAGTAAAAAAAACACCAACTCAAACTAGAACGCAAACACCAACTAAAACACCACAAACAAAACAATTTTGTGAACCACACCCAAAAGATAATAGGGTTGACCCTAAGTTAGAGGTTAATTATCAACCTGAGGCTATTAAGTTAAGAAAACTTGGTATACCCCAAAGAACGTCTTGTGAAATTTCATTTATTAAATTAAGACCTGAGTTTACTAAAAAACCTTTTTTTGTTGTCGATACAAGAGAGAATTTAATATATTTGTTTGGAACTGATAGTCAATTCGTTGCGAAATCGTATACTTTGGATGGCGCTCACGGTCAGTCTCAGGACGCTAAAAAAATAGCACAGGCGTTAATGACTTTTGAAGAAGAGATGACATCCATAGGTTTAAGTTGGGATTCTAAAACTAGAAAGTATAAGGACAGTAAGGGTAAGACAGTGGAAAATTATACAGACAAGTTTTATAACAATATTGATAAAATTGGTGCCAGATTCTTCCCTAAAGGAATCTATTCAATACACAATTTATCTACTGATAAAGAGTATGCGGGAGGTAGTAACAATATTTTCAATATAAAAACGTTAGACGGTAAACAAATCTCTCAAGCAATTCACGGGTTTTATAATGAACCCCCAAGAGTCGAGGCTCTACAGAGATTAAAATCTAAAATGGGTAAATCATTTAACCCAGAAAATCCTAACGTGCCTCAGGAGTTTATCGATGAAGTCACTAAATATTTAAACACTAGTAAATATAACAGGTCTTACGGTTGTATAAACGTTCCTGCAGATTTTTTAGAAAAGGCTAAACCTTATGCAAAACAAAAACCTATGGTTTTTATTATAGGTGAAACGGAAAATAATTATCTTGTTAATAATTCAGATGACTTCTTTAATAAAATGGGTCAAGGTGAAGATTGTGTTAATCCGGCTAAATTGGGTACGCCGATTAGTTTTAATAATGTAGCATAATTTTTTTGTGGTTTAAATTTTTTTTCATACATTTGTGATATGAAAAAAATACTCTTAACCGTTTTATATGTTTTTATGAGTTTTGTTTTGTTTTCACAGACAAAAACCATAAACATACTCCCATTAGGGAATGTTGGACAAGTTGAATTGGAATTAGTGAAAACTAGTATATCCAATTTTTATGGGTTTAAATGTGTAATCCTTAAACCGGTCAAATTAACCAATGATTTACTGTCACCATCTAAAACTAGATATTCCGCAGATAAAATCCTAAAAAAGTTTAACGGAACTAACCATACCATAGTTATTACTTCGGTTGATATTACTACTGAAAAAAATGGTAATAAGGAATGGGGAGTTTTTGGATTAGGATATATGCCTGGTAATGTTTGTGTTGTTTCGACCAAAAGACTCAAAAAAGGTGTTTCTAATGAGACCTTTAAAGATAGGTTCGAAAAAGTAATACTTCACGAAATTGGACATAATTTGGGTTTAGACCATTGTGATAAAAATATTCATTGTATGATGAATGATGCCAAGGGAACTTCAAGTCAAGTTGATAATGAAAAAATTTGGTTATGTGGTAATTGTAAAAATAAATTAAAGAAATAATGGAAAGAAATTATCAATTACTAAAAGACGTATTGTCGGTACCAAGTAAAACATATAAGGAAGAACAGATGGTTCAATTTCTTATTGATTGGCTAACTGAAAACAACATTGACCATACGGTGGATGAACATCTTAATGTTTACGCAACCAAACAAACTGGTGTTTTACCAGATGGGTTTATGTTCCCCTGTGTTGTATCACACACCGATACCGTTCACAATTTGGACTCAATCAATGTTGTTGAGGAGCAACTTGAAAATGCTCAAGGCGAAATTAAGTTATCCCTAAAAGCATATAATAACGACGGAAACCCAACAGGTATCGGAGGTGATGATAAATGCGGTGTTTATGCTTGTTTGGAATTACTAAAAGAGTTACCCAACTTAAAGGCAGCATTCTTCGTTTCTGAAGAAACAGGATGTCACGGATCTCGTAAAGCCGATAAATCATTCTTCACCAATGTTGGTTACGCCATTCAGTTTGATGCCCCTGAAAATTGGATGGTTACTGAAAGATGTTGGGGAACAACATTATTTGACAGACGGACTGACTTCTTTAAAGAATGTGATAAAGTTCTAACTGAAAGTTTTCCTGATAAACTAAAATATTTCTCACACCCTTACACCGATGTTTACGCTCTTAAAGAATC
>Ga0315294_10006774_pt1 | contig 12567 bp, 4 predicted proteins | sample YL17G13_40_MG_FD_203626 | JGI IMG/M metagenome (GOLD analysis project Ga0315294, IMG submission 203626) | Sediment microbial communities from Yellowstone Lake, YNP, Wyoming, USA - YL17G13_40 | ecosystem: Environmental > Aquatic > Freshwater > Lake > Sediment | place: USA: Wyoming | collected...
CGACCTTCGGATAGGCATTGTCGCCGCCCGGCGTGTTTTCGCTCATTGCCACAAAATTGTACGTGCCGGTACTTTTCTGATAGCGGCCGAAAGCGACGCCTGTTTCCGAAGCGTCGAAATTCTCCTTATCGCTGTATCCAGTTAACACTCCATCTTGGCCTGAATGCAGATAGAGTGTTTCGCCGTTCTCGCTGAGGGCGAAAGGTATATGACAACCCGGATCGCCCGGATTGCCGAAATTCAGGTCTTCATATATTACGAAGTAGCCGTATGGTTCGATAGTAGTCCCGGCGGCAATCTCGTATTTCATAAAGTCAACAGAACTGTCACTCAGGAACCAGCCGCCGATCTTGATGGCGGCATCAGTCGTATTGTACAGCTCGATCCAGTCCGGATCCCCGGCATGTGAATGAGCTAATATCTCGTTAATTACGACCTCGCCGAGTACGGGGATCTGCTCCATATCGTCCCAGCCGGGCGAGCCGCCGGGATTGGCGCTGGGGCGCCAGCCGCTCTTGTTGTCCCACTGGTTCGGCTCAGCACTTGCCGGGTCTATGATCGCCAGAGAAAATCCCATGCCGTCGGTGATATCATACCAGCCGTCTTTGTACCCGAATTCCAGAATCGTGCTGTTAGTCGAGTCTTCCAGTTTAAGGTTCTCTCCGCTGTTGGATAACTGTCCGTCGTAAGGGCCCAAAACCTGTATGCCGTCTGGCACAGTGTATAGCGAAGTAAATGCGGCTTGATTTTTTACGACCACGACATAATCGCCGGCGGCTAAAGTTATGCCGGGGAGGTTGAAAGAAATTCCGTCTGTAAATTTCACGCCGGTTAATGGAAGCGGGGCGGTTCCGATGTTCTTCAGCTCGATGTACTCATACTCCTGGCTATCAAAAACATCTCCCTCTGCCGGGTTATACATCAACTCCGTAATCCGAAGGTATTTCTGCTGGTCGCTCGGATCGCCCTGGTACGTGATTGTGTTCACCAATCTCCCATTACTATCGAGAAGGTTTATAGTTTCTCCCCAGCTTGAGAGGTGGCCTTTGTAGTTGCCCTGTACCAATAATTTTAGACCTCCTTTGGGGCTTCTCGTGCGATTGCGGAAGGCCACAGCATTTGGAGTGACGTAGAGTCTGCCGTATCTCGCAATGACCGTACCCGGCGAAAAGAGGTGTTCTACGCCGCCTTGAAGATTCCAAGCGGAAATATCAACCTCGAACGCGTTGGGATTGGACAGCTCAATGTATTCTTCGTCCTGGTTGCCGGAGACGGGATTGAAATCGATCGAACCGAAATTAACCGTAACGTTGGCCGGCTGGGCATCGGGAATGCCGGCATTCTGATTGTAGCCGGGATTATGGATGCTGTGATTTTCGAACAGGTGCCGGCGCCGGACCGTCAGATAATCGGTCTTTATCTGTCCGAGATCGCGGTACCATCCGCTGGAGCTTAATTCGATGTCGAGCTGCGCCCTTAGTTCGTCGATTCTCTTTTCGAACTTGCGTTGTGCGATAGGGGTATTCGGCGGTTGGAGCAGCTCGTCCATCAGCGTTCGCAGCCGGCGCAGGTACATCAGGCGGATTACTTCGTTGTCGTGAAGGGCGTCGATCAGGCAGTTCCATTGACGGTCGACCTTCTGGTGCTCGGAACATCCGTAGAACGGATGGCTTGGCGAGCGCACATCTCCCGGCCAGTCCTGGTCGGCAATGACGCCGCCGATACCGTTGTTAATACCGAAAGTCAGGTCCTTGTCCCACGGCAGGAACAACCACTCGTTCGTGCCGTCGGGATTGTTTACAGGGTCCCATGTGTCACGATAGGCGTAGTAATTCTTATGCGTATGATCGTTTTCATGCATGATTACCGATGAGGCCCAGTAGTTTATCATGGCGGGAATATTGACGTTGTCGAACACGAATTGATCCCTGTTGGGATTGCGGGTGTCAATGCCGCCGGCCAGAGCCAAAAGGTCGCCGGAGTCCTCATCCAGACGGGTCTTTTTTCTGTGGATACCTTCTCCGTCTATTCTTCCATCTTGCAGGTCGTCGTACATTTTGTACAGCGCGCCGTCCGGATCAAGGTTGTTTCTGCGAAGCATGTCCCGGTCCGGTTGTTCGACGAAAATTCGGATGGCAAGATAAAGGCCGTTGCGCCTGACGTGCATGGGAAACGAAAGGCTGCCGGGCTGGCCAGCGTTAACATATGTCTCCCAGCCCAGGACCTGGCGTATGTAGGTTGGGTCGCCTCCCCGTTCGTTCAGATTGATTTCGTCCACGCGCGGCAGGCCTGGATCGAAGCGAAAATGATAGCCGTCGTTGAATTCGAACTTTCGCCCGTGAGTGGTGTAGCCTCCGCGCAGGCGTACGAAAATATTGTCGTAGAATTCGCCGTCATAGAATACGGATGCCCGTGTACCTGAGCGGCTGCCTGCGGCGCCTGTATTCTCGACGAAGTACTGAAAGATCGGTATCGCTGTGCGGATAGACGGGTCGGCCACCACGGTGCCGAAATATTCAGGCGATTGTATTCTGCCTTCTTTCACGAGAAAAAGAGGGCTGTGGGAGATATTGTGCTGATCATACGAAATAATCTTCCAGCGGACCATGTCGCCGGGGCCGTATTCGCCGGCGGGAATTAAAGCGGCGTATATGTTGTCGTTGGCCTCTCCGTCATTGTGAAGTCCGTCATCGAACATCGTTACGCTGGTGTTAGTACTGAAATTAATACAATAGACCAGTAATACTCCCGCGACAGGTTCGAACGTCCCTGTCACCTCGGCTCTGATGATCAGGTCTTCGTTAGCGGTTGGTTGCGGTGGATTCTCCGTGACGTTGTGGATAGCAGGACCGAGATTTGGTATGGCACCGCTGTTTCTTTCGCCGGGCGTGGGCTTGTCGAAGTAGCCTTCGGTAACGGAAGAAAGATCGACCGATTCAAGCTCTGTGGCGATCAGCTCCGGCAGGATCAGCAGGTCCGAACTGCCCAGGCTGCCGTTCAGGCCGTGAATGGCCAGTACATTAAAGCCCACGACAAGCAAGTCCTTGTAGGCGCTAATGTCAAAATCCTGAAAATCGACGGCAAGATTGTCATCCCGGTTTGCGTTGGCGCCGGAATTCCACGTCAGCTCATTCCGGAGGGGGGCATTGTCACCACCCAGCTCACGGCCGTTCAGATAAGCTGCGAAACCGTCATCATATTTCATGCGCAGCGTTAGCTCGTCGATGACCGAGACATCCTCGACGACAAACGGAATGCGGATGTATACCGTCTGATTGACGTTTCTCATCGCGCTAACATCAAGGCCGATCAGGTCTCCGTAGTCATATCCGACGCCGGTGTTGCCACCGCGCCATTGCGAATCGTCAAATGCCGGTTCGGTCCAACTCACGCCGAGCGAGGCATCTGTTGGAATCAGTGCCGTTGCAGGTGCGAGCTGGGCTATGAGCTTCGTTTCAGTAGCCAGACGGGTCGCGTCAATGCTCAGCCCATAAGAAAAGTTGCCGAATTGCTGTGGATACTCGTAAGCGTTCTCGATCGTTTCGCCGTCAGGTTTGACAAGGGCCAGAAAGCCGGCGCTTCCGGTGAGCTTGAAGCTGGTGTGCAGCTCATCGTCCGGATCGTTGCGGTTTTTGCCTGAAGCAAAGATAATCATGGACCGGTCGGGCTGGATCCGGACCGGCGGGAATTTCCACCGGGTCAGATTGCTGGCGTCATTAGTCAGATACCAGCCGTCCATGTCGATGGCTGCATTCGTCGGATTGTATATCTCGATCCAGTCGGACGAGTCGCCGTCTTCGTCCAAAAGCTCCCCAGTTTCCAGCGGCGCCTTACTGCCGTTGATCGCCATAAACTCACTGATAATGAGCGAAGGCTCTTGCACCTCCGGTTCCTGTGCCATGAATGCATAGTCAGATACGTGTGTACCTGCAATCCCGTACCATGGTGCCGAAGGACTTTCATCCACCCATTGTTTTGGCACAAATCCCGGATTATTGAAAACGGGGCGGCTCTCGGTGTTAGAACCGCCCTTAAGATATGGTGTCTGGGCGAACACGAGCAGCCAGACAGACAGTAATATCAGAGACAAAATCGCTTTTGTTATCCATCCGCGGACGTTTGACTTTATGCCATTCTTGTTCTGTAAGTTGCCAATTGTCATATGGTGATTTGCCTGCATTGCAGAACTCCTCAAAAAGCGGAACGAACGCCGAAAGTTTCTTTCCGTTGCTTCCTACGTTTTACACATTTTATTAATGAACCAAGCAAGCGGGGCCTATACCGAGCCGATCAGTATAGGCCCCGAATTTATACAAACTTTTATTCATTGCCGCCGAGCGATAATTCACAAACGCGTATTACCACGCGGGCCAGATGAGCTGTTGGAGCCACTCATCTGCCAGGACGGCAAAGTCCTTGAAATTGACCCTCTTGGAGTTAACCGGCTCGTCGTCGGAAACGTTCGCCGGTGAGGTCACCGGGTGATACATTTCCGTCAGGCCGGCGACACTTAACAAATCTGTGTCCGAGAGGGCATAGTCGTAAATCCGAACGTCGTCGATATCGCCGGTGAAATACTTAAACAGCGTGCCGTCCCGGTTGTCCACTATGACACCGACATAAGCATTGGTTTGTGTTGTGCCGGATAGGTCGTATCCTACAGGTACCGTGCCGGTTCCGTCTAATACTCCATCGACATAAACGAGCAACTGTGCTGCTTTTCTCATCCCGGCGACGTGGTGCCAGATATCGTCGTTTGCCGGAGTATTGCCGGTTGCCTGTGCCTTTGTAACATCATCGTCCGTGGTCAGGGTTATCATACCCGATGTTGCTTCGTTAATAGCCAGTGTATACCGGATTCCGCCGGTTTGATCCGCACCCTTGGCGTAAATAGTGCCTTTGTTTTCGTCGGCCGTGCCGGACTGCGTGGTTTTTATCCATGCGGATATGGTCCAATCGCCGGTGCCGAAATCAAGCGAGGGCGTATTGCCGAAATCCACGTAATCGTCGCCGTCGAGGCGGATCGCCTGGCCGGAATTGCCCGCGACGTAGGTCGGGTTGCCTCGCGTGGTTCCTGAGTTGCCCCCGGCGCTGTCACTTGCATTGTTGTCGAACTTCCACCAGGAAACAGGGGGCTGCGGCGTGGTCGCGGCTACTGTGTAGTCACCTTGCAGCCAGTCGTTGATCATTATCCGAAGGTCTTTGAAATTGACGATACCGTCACCGGTAAAGTCGGCCTTGAGCGGCGTCACCTTGTCGGGGAGATATCTCGGCCGGTACAGCCGGATATCGTCAATGTACATTTTGCCCGAGCCGCCGGCCTGGGGATTACCTTTGTCGCCGAAGCCGATGGAAATGCTGTTGACGTCGGTCAGAACGACGCCCTGGTCGCTGAAGTCTTTCAGGTCGATATTCCATTCCGTCCAGGCGGAGATCTGCGTTGCATTGGGATTATCGTGATAAACTATCCCGGCTGTGCCGTTATTGTTTGCGACGGTTACGTACATCTTTGCCGCTTCATTGCTGGTCAGGCCGATATCCTGGTCGGTCCAAGGGCCCGTTCCATTGCTCGTGACATTGGAGAATCTTGCCTCACATGCGACGCCGGGATTGTGGCTGGTTACAGCCAGTCCGATATACATCGGTGTATTCATATTGATAGGTACAGACGAACCCAACTGTGTCCATGAGCTGCCGTCGGCCGAGTAATAGGCCCTGACGAGCCCGCCGATTGTACGTTCCAGTTTCACCCAGTAGGGCGCGGTCGGACCGGCCAGGCTGTCGCTTTCGCTGATGCCGCCGGCGGCTGTGCGACGTCCGAACCAGACGCCGTTGCCGGGGGTTACGGCCACCATCGCTTGCGCCGAGTCTGCGGCCAAAGTGTCGCGAATCATCACACCGGCCTTGGCCCAGGGATCCGTGTCCTGAACGCTCAGGACCTTGACAACAATCGTGCCGGAGCCTGGAAGCTGCTGCCAGGCGAAGTGGAGCTGGTCGGAGGCACCCCAGATATCCGCCCCTTCTGCTCTCATCGTGTAGGTGCCGGCCGGGGCTTCCGTGAAGCCGCCGAGATATGCCGCGTATCCTCTGAACCACAGCGACAGTGCCTTGACACCCTGTTCAGTCCAATCCCTGGCGTTGGTCAATGTCTTTGTCGCTTCTGAATACTTAAGGAAGCCTTGTTTATTGTTGTTATAGAGATATGGTATCGACTGACGGCCACTATGAACAATAGTCTCCTCAGTGAAGGAATTCGTGGTTTCATCGCCCACTGCGGCGCCGGTTCCGTTGCCGGCAAAATATGGTGGAATAGTCGGCTCGCCGTAGCCGAGCCCATCATGCCATGCGTACCATATCTGGTTGTCGCCGGTATCATAGTTCTCGAAATCGTCCACGAGAATATAGTCTAAAATCGAAAAGCTCCAGATGTTGCCAGTGTGTATTGTAGTGCCGTCGGCCTCGACCTCGTCGATTCGCCAGTAATAAGTCCCGCCTAATTCGAGAGCTTCGGACGGGGTGTAGATAACAAGATTCTGCCGGCCCCGATAGATACCATTCGTATCGGTCGTATCGGCGTCGTTTACATCGTTTTCACTGGCTCCGAAATAGATGTCATGTCTGGCGGCACTTTGTCCGGCCTTCCAGCTCAGCGGTGTCGCTAGCGCCAGTGTGACTGTTGAGCCCGGAAGTGGCGTAAGAGCACGGGCCTTGTCCGGATCGGAGGCACCGGGAGGGATGAGTCCGGGCTTATAGGCAAAGAAATCCACGTCCTGTGAGCCTGCAATAGCCGTTCGGCCGAGGCTCATACCGATATACCCATTGAGGTCGTACTCGTCCTTGGTGCCCGCCGTGACGTGGAAGGTCCCTTTTGGAGCAGTTGCATTGCCGTCCATCCAGATGGTAACTTTGTGGGTGCCGCCCCCTGATGTATCGGCTACAATCTGGATCCAGAACTCGTGCCATTCGGTTGGATCGAATCCGGTGAATAAAACCTCAGTACCTGCCGTATCGTAAGAGTCCACATCTCCGGTGACTGTGGTGCCATTGAGTTTGTTCATAATCAGACCGGCCCCGGAAACACCCTCGTCGTCGGGCGTACAGAGCGAGAAGGAAATCATCCCCTCAGCGCCTGTGCCCTGCTTGACACAAAACACGCCGTAGCCGTCGTCATGAATGTTATAACCTCTGGTCATCCAGGCTTCCGTGGCTGAGCCGCCGTCAGGGTAATAGTTATCCAATGGGGGTGTTGTCGGGATACGTGCCCTGAACGATATAGTGACACCATTGTCAAGAATAGTGCTTCCGTCCACTCCCGCTTCCTGAGCCATATCGTGTGCGAAGGTTACCTTTCGATTGGATGGATCGGCCCATCCACCCCCGGCGTCCCTGGGGTCGCCGCAATCCTGAATGCGAAGGAAGGTTGTATCACCTTCGGTGAAGATTCCGGCTCCGCCCGGAGCATTGCCGGAGCCTGCAGTACCCGAATCGCCGGGGGCCGAACCATCCCATGCATCAGATCCACCTGCGGCGGCATCATTATGGTTCCAGGTGCCGTCCAGCGACGCCGCAGCATCGGGCAGGGCCTGGTCACCCGTGTAAATGTATGCCCAGCCTCCTTCAGGTTCTAAATAATCGATGCCGCCGAAAGCTACCCCGGCGGTCAGAATCATTACTAAAGTAAAGAAAGCCACATAAGGCGCGTTTCTACACATAATAATCCTCCTTCAAAAATAATGAAATTATGCAACAACCGGTCTCTATTTTGATTTTAAGTTAAGAAAGAGCGATAAAATTCCCAACTCCACCGAATTCTGTCTATGTCTAATCAGGACAAATGTTTATGGTTTTGCGCTACCTCCTTCCAAAGTCTCAAATCAGGCTGTAGATAGAAATATGAAAATTCTGCTATAAAGCACAAACTTCACCATTTTTTATAGCAGATTTGAGGCTTCTCTTCAAGGGGAAACTTATCCGGACCCAGGATTTTTTTCATTCTCAGAGTTATCGGAAGCAGCTACGTTCTAAAAGAGTACATTTTATAGAATACTCGTGAGGTGTTATGGCATTGTATTTTAGCCTTACTTCCTGGCAAGTTCTGCTATGCAGTATCTTCATAAAACTATGATTTTGGGCTATTTTGATGTTGCAGTAAAGAAGATTTGGATGTATAATACGAATATAAATCGAGTAAGGGTCTAAAGTACACAGATAATTACGAAATACGGCAGAACAGAATAATCGTTTTGCGCATCCCATAATTTAGTTTAGTAGCAGAAATATATGCAGAGGAGTTTGATTATGCACAAGCGAAGAACGAGTGGTTTTACTTTGATAGAACTTTTAGTCGTAATCGCTATTATTGCGTTGCTGATGTCGATTTTGATGCCGGCATTGCAGCGGGTAAAGCAGCAGGCTAAGACAATAAGTTGCCGGGCGAACCTCAAACAATGGAACCTCTTCTTTTCGATGTACACCGAAGATAACAACAGCAGATTCCAGGCGGGTACTGGAGATGGACATACGTACCATTGGATGAATGCTCTGAGACCGTATTATAAAAACGATCATCTCATACGCTGCTGTCCCACTGCATTGATACCTATTATCGACGAGAACGGCAATCAGTCGCCCCGGTTTAATGTATTTTCAGCCTGGGGAAGATTCTGGGGTCAGGGCCATTCTGAGGAAGGTGACTGGGGCAGCTACGGGATAAATGGCTGGGTGGAAGATCCGCCCCCATCATATACAACGGTTTATGAAGATTTTGAAACCGTTAATAACTTGAGAACTCCCAACGTGAAAGGGGCCGGCTATGTGCCTCTGTTTATGGATGCACTACGATTCAATATCTTTCCGAGACATACGGATACCCCGCCGGAATTTCAGGATATGGCATGGGCGGGCTTGCAGCATATGAGACGTATCTGCATCGACCGGCATGATGCGTTTATAAACATGGCATTTCTGGATTGGTCTGTCAGGAAGGTCGGTCTCAAGGAGATGTGGACTTTGAAATGGCATCGGGCATATCCCCAGGCCGGACCCTGGACTATGGCCGGCGGTGTCCAGTCGAGCGATTGGCCCGAATGGATGAAAAAGTTCAAGGATTACTGAGAATGGCCACTTCATAAAGCGGCAGTAACGGAATATTTTTCACGGATTTCCTATGTCATGGGTGATGATTGGGCTGGAATTTTATAGTATAGAGACTATGGAAACCATTCAGTGCAGTTTTGACCGTATCGTACGGGAGAACTGTATGGATGAAGCACGCAAGGACACTAAGAAACAAACTCATCTTGTTGATATTTCAAATCCAGGAAATGTCAGAAATCGTATTAGGAAATCGTATTAGACAGTAAAAACCACCGGTTGAGATGCATCGAGATAGTTGCTGAAACAGAAACAATCTGAGGAGTTTGTTTATGTACAAGCGAAGAACGAGTGGTTTTACATTGATAGAACTTTTGGTCGTAATCGCTATTATTGCGTTGTTGATGTCGATTTTGATGCCGGCATTGCAGCGGGTAAAGAAGCAAGCCAAGAGTGTTGCCTGCCTGAGTAAGCTCAAACAGTGGGGCCTGTTTTTCTCGATGTACGCTGAAGACTACAACAGCCGATTCATGAATGGCTTTACAGCCTCACCTCGGGCCAATCGGTGGGTCTACGCACTTGGGGACTACTATAAATGGGATGACGAGTTTACCTGTTGTCCGAACGCGACGAAACCGTGGGTGGATGAATACGGGGTAGATTCGGGTGCCGAAGGGAGCAGTTTAGGTGTAGGTGTGACTATGGCCTGGGGCTACATGAATCAGGGGCACTGGAAAAAGCAGATGAAAGGAAGTTACGGAATCAACGGCTGGGTTGTCGATCCTCAGCCGGGTCTGGAACCCCATCCAGAGCGGGGGACTCCGGATTACTTCTGGCGCGGGCCGTCTGTGGCGGGGGCCGGGTACGTGCCCTTGTTTCTGGAGGCACAGCGTTATAACGGCGTACCGTTACAGACTGACAGGCCGCCCAATTTTAGCGGCGAACCATGGAACGATGATGCGCAAATGGGGCGGTTCTGCCTTAACCGGCACGATGGATTCGCCGGTTGTCTGTTAATGGATTTTTCGGCTCGTAAAGTGGGGCTAAAAGAGTTGTGGACTCTTAAATGGCATCGAAAATACGAGCAATCCGGTCCCTGGACCAGGGGCGGCGGTGTCCAACCTACCGATTGGCCCGAGTGGATGAGAGAGTTCAAAGATTACTGAGATTGACCGCTTCATGCAGCAGCAGATATTAAGCATTTTCTCGAATCTCTTCTCTGCAAGTGCCTGTTAGAACTTGCATCTAAAATAACTGCGCGTTTTCGAGCCAATCAAATCGCTTTGTTTCTATTTCTATGCCATTATCCTTGACGAAAAGATGGGTAATGTGGTATAAGTAGGTTAGAAATGACTGTAGAATCCGGGTCTTTTAACCGATTGAAAATCTGAATTGCGTTTCAGATTTTGACGTTTTAATATAAAGCCTTATATTTAGCTTTGGAAGGAGGCTGTTTCAAACCGTAAAAACGTGCAGGGCAGGCACAAACCAAAAGTTATAGTCAAGATGGGGGATATTATCGGTTGTTAAAATTAGCGTTTTTTGAGAGGAGCAATATTATGTGTAGAAGATTGGTTTATTTTGCATTTGTTCTATTAGTGTTTAATCTGGTTGCGGGTTTAGCAAATGCCAAGCCGCTCAATCAGGATCCCGGTCCGGATGGGATTGTTTCAGTGGAAGCCGAGCATTATGATGACAATGTTGCAGTAGGTGGCCATCAATGGGAGCTGACCGGGCCTACGGGTGGCTTTACCGGCATCGCTGGTATGCACGCGCCGAACGGCCGCGGCGGACACAGTACCAACTATGCCGCCAATAGTGAGCGTTTGGACTATGAGATTGACTTTGTCAAGACGGGTACGTACTATGTGTGGATCCTGGCTTGGGGTTTCGATGGGAACGATGACTCCTGCCATGCAGGTCTGGATGGCGAAGAAATACCAACTCTTGTTGCTATGTCCGGCTGGAGCGGCAGTTACGAATGGAACTGCGACTTGATGAGCTTAAGTGACCCGCCGACTTTTGAGGTTACTTCGACCGGTGTCCACACTCTGAATATCTGGGTGCGTGAGGATGGACTTATCATTGACAAGATCGTTCTGACGACCAATCCCGATTTCACTTTGTCGGGTTCGGAGCCTGGCCCGCCCGAAAGCACGCGCGGCCCCCGAGTAATAGCATTCAGTCCGAATCCTAAAGACGGTGCGGAAGATGTGTCGCGGGACCTCGTGCTCGGCTGGGAAACGGGATTATTTGCCGTGACGCACGATGTTTACTTCGGAACCGTTTTCGAAGATGTGAACCAGGCCACTCCAGCGGCCGACCCGGCAGGTGTTTATAAGGGCAGTATAATTACAGATAGTTATGCTCTGCCAGAACGACTCGAATTCGACCAAACATATTACTGGCGGGTCGATGAGGTTAATGCCGCGCCCGATAATACCGTACGCAAAGGTGATGTCTGGAGCTTTACTACCGAATTATTTGCTTATACAATCGAAAACGTAGTCGCCACGGCTTCCAGCAGCGAGCCAGGCAAAGAGGCTGAAAATACTGTGAACGGCTCGGGACTTGATGCGAGCGGCTTGTTGCACGGCAATATAGGTGAAGACACGATGTGGCTGAGTGCTGCGGATGCAAATCAGCCGACCTGGATCGAATTTGAATTCCCAAGTGTACAAAAAGTCTATGAGATGTGGGTCTGGAACTCGAATGAGGGACTGGAGAAGGCTATCGGTTTAGGATTTAAAAATGTTACTATCGAATATTCGGTCGATGGCATCGACTATATGACATTGGGAACGACGCATGAATTTAGCCAGGCACCCGGTGCGGCCGACTATGCACACAATACCACGATTGATATGGAAGGTGTTGCGGCGAAATACGTCAAGCTTACTGCCAACAGCAACTTCAAGAACATCCTTGAGCAGTATGGTCTAAGTGAAGTGAGATTCTTCTCCATACCGGTACAGGCAAGGGAGCCCAAACCGGCTGTCGGGGCAGCAGATGTAGAACTGGATTTGACCCTCAGCTTCAGAGCGGGAAGAGAAGGAGCTAAGCATGATGTTTACTTCAGCGAGGACTATCTGGCGGTGGTGGATGGCACTGCTCCCGTTATGACCATAACCGAGACTAACTATGGTCCGCTGGCCCTCGATTTGGACAAGACTTACTTCTGGCGGGTTAATGAGGTTAATAATGTAGAGACGCCCGGCATGTGGCAGGGAAATATCTGGCACTTTACAACACAGGAATATTTTGTGCTGGACGACTTCGAGACCTACGCCGCCGCCGATAACCAGATATGGTATGCATGGAAAGATGGGCTCGGCTACGGAACGCCGGACACTCCCCCTTATTATGCCGGTAACGGCAGCGGAGCGGCGGTAGGCGATGAATCAACGGAATCGTTCACAGAGGAAACCATTGTTCATGGCGGTAAGCAGTCGATGCCGCTCGCCTACAATAACA
>Ga0315294_10006776_pt1 | contig 12566 bp, 7 predicted proteins | sample YL17G13_40_MG_FD_203626 | JGI IMG/M metagenome (GOLD analysis project Ga0315294, IMG submission 203626) | Sediment microbial communities from Yellowstone Lake, YNP, Wyoming, USA - YL17G13_40 | ecosystem: Environmental > Aquatic > Freshwater > Lake > Sediment | place: USA: Wyoming | collected...
TGGATATGTGACCGGCCTGGAACCGGGGACCGGTTTTCCGCGTAACAGATCGATCGAGCGCAAGTTCGGCCGGGTCCCGAAGCTTGCCCCACATGAAAGCCGTTCGTTCACGATTGATTTTGCTCTTCACACAGGGGAAAACGAGGTAAACGCCTCGGCCGACGAAATTGCACGCATCTGGGCCGGCCGGCCTACTCAGGTTGATAAAACTCCACAAACCAGCACCGGGCCGAGCCTGGACGAGATAATCAAGGCGGCAAAGACCTGGGGCCCGGCGTTTAAGCCGTGGTACGGCAAGCCGGCGCCGGATTTTACCTTGACCGATATTGCCGGCAAAGAGCATAAGCTAAGCGATTACCTCGGCAAAAATGTACTGATTGTCTTCTGGGCAACCTGGTGCGGCCCCTGCCGGATGGAGATACCGGATCTGATTAAACTGAGAAATACAGTCAGCCAGGATGATTTGGCCATACTGGCCATCTCGAATGAGAACCCGAGTGTGGTCAAAAAGTTTGTCACCGAGGCAAAAATGAATTATACGATCTTGCTCGACCCGGGTATTCTGCCAGGCCCATACAATACTATAAATGCCATCCCGAGCAGTTTCTTCATCGATTCCGGCGGCAAAATCAAGCTGGGCAGTACCGGCATGGTCTCATTGAATGAAATAAAGGCCATATTCGAGGCCGAATAACCACCAGGACATCGGGCCGCCACGTTGATAAATAATTATAAAAGGGGCCTATACCGAGTTGATCGGTATAGGCCCCTACTAATACCAAACCTGATGTTCTTCCAGCAACTACATTCATTACGGAGCAGTTCTGATCCGATACAAACCAATATCGTCAATGAACATCTTACCTGAACCGCCGGGCACCGTCATATTGCCTCGAGTACCCAGACCAATCGCAATCCTGTCAACGTTGGTCAGGTTGATGCCCTGATCGGCAATGGCCTGCAGCGGAATGATCCATTCGGTCCAGGTGGCAATCTGAGCTGCGGCCGGGTCATCATTGACTACAACGGCTGCCTGGCCGGAAGTGTTGGAAACAGCCACATAAAGAGGCTCAGCAGCGTTGCTGGCTATGCCGATATCCTGGTTCGCCCACTGCGGACCGACAGTACCGACAATCTGGACGTTGGAGAACTTGGCTGTGCAAGCCAAAGCATCGTCATGGCTGGTCAGAGCTAATCCAACATAGACATTCGAACTCATCGAAATGTTCTGCGGCGTAGAATTCACCACCGCCACCCATGTCGTGCCGTTGGTTGAAATGGAAGCCGTAAAGCTGCCGGAGATGCTGCGTTCCAATTTGACCCAATACGGGGCGGTAATGCTGGTCTGGGTCGCGCTTAGAGCGTCCTCGTCTGAGTTGAGGCGATATTGGAAGGAGACCCCGCTGGCCGGTGTAACACACATAAAGGCATATTTCGAACCGGGTTCCAGCGTCTCACGAATCATCACGCCGGCCTTGGCCCAGACGTTGGTGTTATCAACGCTCTCGACCTTGGCGACAATCGAGCCGGCGCCGGTGAGTATCTTGTACCCGAAATGGAACTCATCGGCCTGATTCCAGATATCCACGCCTGAGCCGGTCATCGTGTAAGTGCCGACCGGGCCCTCTATGAAGCTGCCGACGGATGCCGCATAGCCTCTGAACCAGATAGACAATTCACCGACATCGTATTTCGTCCAGTCACGCGGTGAAGTCAATGTAAATTCCGTCTCCGAATACCTGGCGAAGCCCTGCTTATTGTTGTCGTAGGATACCGGCATCGACTGGCCGCCGCCATGAACAATAGTCTGTTCGGTGTACGAATTAGTGTTCTCATCGCCTACGGCGGCACCTGTACCGTTACCGGCAAAGTAAGGCGGAACACCCGGGGCGCCATAGCCAAGGCCATCGTGCCAGGAGTACCATATCTGGTTGTCTTCGGCGTCGTAACTCTCAAAATCTTCCACGATAAGATGGTCGGCTACCGAAAAGTTCCAGATACTGCCCATGCTGATGTTCCCGTCCGCATTGAACTCATCGATTCGCCAGTAATAAGGTCCGGTTCCCCAGTCAAGACTTTCCGTCGGTTTATAGCTGGTCCCGGCCTGCCTGCCTCGATAGACGCCCGTAGTGTCGGAGCTATCGGCATTCTCCACAGCGGCCAGATCCATATCGAAATACACATCATGCTGAGCTGCCTGATCTCCGGGCGACCAGGTCAAGGGTGACTTCGCACCTTCAACATCCACCGTTGAGTTGTTACCGGGATTCGGGTTCCACGCAGCCAGCGTGTCGCCTCTGGTAAGCTCCACAACCTCGGCTTGTGTCAGCGCCTTATTGTAGATGCGGACATCGTCCACCATACCGATATAAAAATCGCTCGGTGTAGAGTCGTCCCATTCCTGTCCTATTGACCAGCGTGTTACTATGTCCCAGGTGAAGCTGGATGAATACGTGGCTCGCTGAACTGCATCGACGTATATAGATGCTCTTGATCCGTCCCTGACATACGTAAGCATGTGCCACTGGCCGTCATTGATAGCAGGCGGGTACTGTTCGTCGGCAACATCCCACCTATAGGGATTCCCACCTTGAATGCCAAACATCAAAGCGTAATCGGAGCCGCTGTCATTGGCTGCAAACACATTCCCCTCCGAGCCCTGTGTGGTCTTGATCCATACACTGAGTGTGATGTTGGTGCTTGTTATGTCATCGACTACACCGTTAATTGCGACATAATCGTTGCCACTCAAATCCAGGGCGCCATTCATGATTCCCTCTACCCACTGCGGATCGCCGCCAAGCGTGCCGTGATTCTCATGTCCCGACCAGTCAAGGGCGGTGTTGCCGTATCCTTCGTCGAACTTCCACCAGCCAATAAGATCGGGATCTGTAATCGTGATTGCGGGCCTTGTCTTGAAACTCCAAACGTCGCCCTTAAATGTTTCCCTGCCGTTAAACTCATCAACTCGCCAATAGTAAGTCGTGTTTACCGCAAGAGAACCGGGCTTATAGGTTGCTGCCGCCTGTGGGAGAGCCCCTGCAGCATTATTGACTTGGTCAAAACTCGTGCCGAAGTACACATAGTGCACTTTCGCACCGAAGCCTGCTATCCAGCTAAGGGTCGCATCCGGGGCCACAAATTTGACGTTATCAGACGGGCTGGGATTGTAGGCCGTCATTGGGGGAACACTAAAGCTCCAGACATCACCCTTGTGTTTCGTTGTGCCGTTGGCCTCAACCTCATCCACTCTCCAGTAGTAGGTAGTGCCCGGAACAAGACCGTCAGGATAAGGAAATCCCGGGAAACCGATAACATAAAAATCTGTGGCCCGATTGCCCTGGAACGTATCGCCGGTGCCTTCGTTCACTTCATCAAAACTTTCGCCCAGATAGACATCGTGCGAGGCCGCAGTATCTCCCGGCGACCAGGCGAGACTCACCCATGTATCCGGATAAATGGCGCCATCGACCGGATCGGGATCTGTGGCCTTGACGTACATCGGTTCGATACCGTTAAACAGGCCCAGCACATGCTCTGCCGACAGGGAGCCGTCATAGATGCGGGCATCGTCCAACGCGCCGGTGTAAAAGTCGCTCGGTGTAGAGTCGTCCCACTCCTGTCCGATGGACCAGCGTGTTACTATGGCCCAGGTGAAGCTGGATGAATACGTGGCTCGCTGAATTCCATCGACGTATATATATCCTGTTGACCCGTTCCTGACATACGTCAACATATGCCACTGGCCGTCATTGATAGCAGGAGGGTACTGTTGGTCGCCAGCATCCCACCTATAAGGATTCCCACCTTGAATGCCAAACATCAAAGCGTAATCGGAGCCGCTGTTATTGGCTGCAAACACATTCCCCTCCGACCCGGAAGTGGTTTTAATCCATACATTAATTGTAATATTGGTGCTTGTTATGTCATCGACTACACCGTCGATTGCGATATAATCATCACCGTCGAGGTTCAGGGCGTTTGTGCCGACCCTGCCGGCTATGAAAGTCGGATTGCCTCCACGGACGCCATCGTTACCCAAGCCGGAAGAGTCCTTCATGTCGCCGTCAAACTTCCACCAGCCGATAAGATTGGCCTTGCCGGCGGCATTTACAGCATTTGTCGAAACCATGCCCAATACCAATAACAAAGCAATTAAAAAGAATAGTTTCCTACACATCGTAGTAGTCCTCCTTCAATAAGAGTTTTAAAATGACCAAAATAATTTTCACCTTAATTAGCCCTATAATATGCATATCCGAGAGGTTCATTAATGAATTTATACCACCTCCTTCCTATGAAGAAAACAAAGCATGGCTAATCAAAGCAAAAATTTTTACTCCGGAGTACGCTACCCCAGCGGTCTTAAATTTACTTTCCAATGTTTTTTTAACGCAAAACATTAATTACTTGTATATTTGAACAGCCGGAAGGATAGAAAATCCACAGGCTTTACTTATTATTACTTATACCAAATTACCTACCGTCCCGTCAAGAAAAAATCGCCGGAAAATAAAAGCTTTTATAAGCTGCAGGTAATTCACAATTAATCTTAGCAGAAGCTCTATCTTATCAAAAAGCTTATTAAGATTCCATTTAGGCCCAATATTGTGACAAATTATCAATTTCCCACGCATTTCAAGACCTTTTTTCGATAATTATGCTGAATAAATGCCCGAAAACGGGCATTATCCGGCAAATCAAATATTAGCTTGACTGCGTATTCTCGTCACGGCATAGAGCTGTCCGGCATTTGCGGCACGATTGAATTTAGCACGCTTTAGAGTGGCACTTGTCAAAAGGGAAATTACGGAGGATATAAATTCACAGCAGGAATAGGCACAATTAACGATAAGTATAGTAGTTGTAGAAAAGCGGGCGATGGGATTCGAACCCACGACATTCAGCTTGGGAAGCTGACATTCTACCACTGAATTACGCCCGCAACTCCTTTATTCCTAAAGTCTTACAATAGGCTTTGTATCCACAATGCCCGTTTTGTGGCAGTTCTTGTGGCAAATGAAAGCCATTTTCTATGCTCATACTTCATTATGATATACCAAACACAGAAAGGTAGCAAGCATTTTTATCGCCTGCAGACCTTAGACCTTAGGGCACTTTCTGGCATCTTCTTTTTCATGTTCAGAGACTTTGGAAAAAACTTCCAACAACATACTGTACAGTGCAGGTCTAATACCAATTCTGATTAATAAATGCGCTGAGCTATGCGTTTAGTGCAGACACTATTAAGTCTCATAGTTTATCACTAAAAAGTGGCACCAGCATCGAGTATGGCATTGGTTTAAGTATATTCTTGACTTAATGGTGCCGAAAAATGTATAATAGTGTAAGGATAAGGTTTTACAAGGCTTTTTATGAGATTATAGACACCTACCTTGTAGTATCGATCAGCCGCGACATTTTTTGACAAAAAAGAGCAGGTAGAAAAATGATAGAAAGTGAAAGAAGCACCTCAAGGCGCTTGTATCTCTGGAAGATCCTCACAAGCTTGCTGACACTTTGCCTGACTTTGAGCATTTCATTGTCAGTGGTGCTTGGTATGCCTGATGACCCCAACCAAGGAGATGTTCCTGAGAAGCCGATTCCGACTGAGCCTCAGACAGATCCCAATACTCCAAAAGAAAAAACCATAGACATGGGAAATGGAGTCACAATGGAGTTTGTTCTTATTCGTGCGGGGGAATTTGACATGGGATCTCCCTCTTCCGAGAGAGACAGGGATAATGATGAAGGTCCGGTTCACCGCGTGAAAATAAGCAGACCGTTTTATATGGGTAAATATGAAGTGACGCAGAAACAGTACTATGTTATCGCGAAGAGTAAACCCAGTCGATTCAAGCAAGAGGGTCGGCCTGTAGAGAACGTATCATGGGATCAGGCAAACAGTTTCTGTAAGAAGCTTAGCGAGATCAAAGGGGGCTCCTATCGATTGCCTACGGAGGCCGAGTGGGAATATGCGTGTAGAGCCGGTTCTCAGGATAGTTTCTACTTCGGCGATGATCCTACGTATTCACAGTTAGAACAGTATGCATGGTATTCAAAGAACGGTGATTCAGCAACTCACCCGGTAGGTGAAAAGAAACCTAATTCATTTGGCCTGTATGACATGCACGGTAACGTGTGGGAGTGGTGCGGGGATTGGTATGCCACTGATTACTCTCGCCATAGTATAGCAGTAGATCCACAGGGTCCATTGATTGGCAAGTCACGCGTTCTTAGGGGCGGCGGCTGGTTCCGCAGTGCGATGTACTGCCGATCTGCAAATCGCAGCGGCTGCGAGCCAGTCTACGGGCGAGACTACCTGGGATTTCGCATTGTTCTGGAAGTAGAATAATCCTTAGCAGTTGAGGAGCATCATCTACTATATCGGATCATGTACCAGAGCATGCCAACCCATTCGTGGATCGCTTCTGTGCTCGTCTGCAAGGCCACTGAAGATGGGATCATGCTCTCCAGACATCGTTTCGATGGTTTATAGAGATAACCTACTGGAAGAGGTACGATCGTGTCCTCGGCAAAGACCTGTCTGAACACGCGTTCTGAACGGGGCATATGCAAAGCAGAAGTGGCAAGGCCAATACGTCTTTGCCCTTTTGTAACAAGTAACCTCTTAAGCTCCGTGGCATTTTCCATGGTGTTTTGTGATCTGCCCTCGGTGATTATTTTATCTTCCCGCACCCCCAATGCCATTGCAAGTGTTTTCATCACGTCGGCTTCGGTTTCATCAGTCTCGTCATCCCCTCCTCCGCACAAGGCCAGTACTCCTGCTTTGCTGTTCTTAAAGGCTTTTACACCTCCAAAGACCCGCGCATAGGCCAATCCACTTGGCTCAGCGGATTCTCTAAATCCTCCCGAAGGATGGTACCCAGCGCCCAGAACGACCACGAGATCCAAACTGGAGAGGACCTCAACATCAGGCTGGCGGTGTTGGCTTTCCAAAGAACACAGAAGTCGGTCAGAGATGGCGGGTATGCTAAACAGATATAAAACCAGTCCTGCGGCGATAATCAGAATCCGTCCAACGAAACAGAGCCTTTTTCGCTGTTGCCTCAGTTCCAGGATCAAGCCCAATACCATAAGAACCAGAACCCACACGATCGGAGTCGCTATTGACTCAGCCAGTTTATCCATTTGTTCAAATCCTTTTGAATAAGACTATTCAGTAGTTGATATTTCATTCATTCTATCAAGAAATACAGGGCAATCCTTCATGATGCACTTCAATTTCGCAAATCTAATCAGCGACTCTTAGTATACATTAAACCTTACGATTATAAAGGCTTGCATTTATGGTGAATGTGTTAACGTTTTACACTAAGGTATGTATAAAAAAGGGCTGTGAGCATCGTCTCGGCAATTTGATCTTTAGAAAGATTCAGGTATCAGAGTTCTTCAAGAAGGATTTTTACAATACGCTCGGCAGCACGACCATCCCAGAGCGGAGGTATCACAGGTTTGTTCCATGTACCGTTTATAGCGCGTTTATAGGCCTGGATTATTGTTGAGGGATTAGTTCCAACAATCTGATTAGTGCCGAGTTCGGTGGTGATTGGGCGCTCGGTATTGTCTCGTAGTGTCAGGCATGGGATGTTTAAAATAGTTGCTTCTTCCTGTATTCCTCCTGAATCAGTCAGTACCACTTTTGCATTGGACATTAATTTAAGAAAGTCAAGGTACCCCAAAGGATCGGTAAGGTGAAAACCTGGCATTTCTTCGAGACGTTTACCGAGCGAGCAGGAAACCAGGTTCTTTCGGGTTCGAGGATGGATGGGAAAAATTACAGGCATATCATTTTGTATTATTGTAAGAGCATCAAGAATCCTGCCAAAAATAACCGGATCATCAACGTTTGATGGACGGTGCAGAGTAAGGACTGTAAAATCATCTCCGTTAAGATTTAACGCACTCAAGATATTTGACTTCTTGGCTTTTTGCTTATTTCTCAAAAGTGTGTCAATCATGACATTACCGACCATGTGGATTTTTTTGGGTGAGATTCCCTCTCCGATAAGGTTATTCACGCCGCTCTGCTCTGTACAGAAAAGCAGGTCGCTGATAGAATCCGTCAACACTCGGTTTATTTCTTCCGGCATAGTCCTGTCGCCGCTTCGCAGACCTGCCTCGACATGTACAAGTTTGACACCTAATTTAACCGCAACAAGGCCACATGCAATAGTGCTGTTAACGTCTCCTACGACCACAACCACATCTGGTTTACAGTTGATGAGAACCGGCTCAAACCTCTTCATAATCTCGGCTGTCTGTACTGCGTGGCTGCCAGAACCGACCTCCAGATTGATATCGGGCTCCGGGATCCCGAGTTCGCTGAAGAACAGCTTGCTCATTATTTCATCATAGTGCTGCCCCGTATGGACAAGGACAGCATGAATTTTCTCGTGCCGGCGGTATTCAGCCATCAAAGGCGCTATTTTCATGAAATTTGGCCGAGCACCAACAACATTCAATATCTTCATAAAAGCACTTGAAGAAATATAGATACTTCTTCGGAAAGATCAACACATGCAGGGAAAGCTCTAAAAGGATCTTCCCCATTCACAAGGTTTCCTATTACACTGAATTACTGATTGTTTATTAGATTGCTCTTACGCAAATTTTCTTAATTTTATGCCGGCTATACTCAAGCCGAGCAGTCCGAGAATCGCTGCCCCCGGTACAGGTGTCATGATGAACGAGTCGCTATAATCAGCACCATCCGGATAAATTCCACGGATATGTATTCCGACTCGCAAAGCACCATCTTGCCACGGATCAGTAAAACCGAGTTCAATTGCATCGAGCAGCTCATCAAAGTCACTACTAATGGAAAACTGTAGTCCAACATTCTCTCCTTGGTTTACTCCATTGATCTGAGCCTCGGGATCGCTTTCTGCTGAGAATGTCACTGTCGCTGTAAACTCAGGATCCAACATGTTCCCGCCGGGTAAATTAGCCGGATCGGCACCACGAATAAAATTCACTCCTTCCATATTAATAATGAATGGCCAGCCTAAAAGTGTACCGTCATCAAAATATGCTTCGGTGATGGAACTTGGGATAGGATCATCGGTATAAAAGTCAGGAAACTTCAAAGGATTGTTGTAGAAAGTAAATAGTGCCTGACTGACTTCTTCTGTAATTTTTACTTCTGTAACTTCTACGTAAAGCTGCTCTGCCAAAGTGCCGCTAACGCCGGAATTGTTGGAAATGGCTTCGAAGCCAAACAGCTCAGCTCTGGCCTCTGCTGATAAGAAAATTAGCAGAATAAAGAAAAGAATCAAAACATAGGTTTGTCTTTGCGGTTTACACTTTAAAGTCGCTCTCATACCCTCTTCCTCCAAATTTTAATGGAACTTTAATAAATTCTACGTTGACACAAACTACACTATATAAGTTTCCATCCTCGCTGTTATATGGGCAATAATGCTAACCTCAAAAATACATTATACTTTATTAAAGATATTCATGTCAAGTATTTTCTCAAGAAAATTCTAAATATAGGCATTATTTCTAGGTAATTTCGTTGCTTTATGCCAGCGCGTGAACTGTAAATACTTTATATCAAGATATTTATAAATTAGTATAAATATTCTTAAAAAAACTAAAATATATTTAAAAATATAACAATAAATTATAATAATTCTAAAAATAAATACCTGCAATTGTCAATCTGATAGCTGTTTTAGATTTTTTCCACTCATGGGCAGGTCAGTTTCCAATCATAACGATTCGTTCACTAAACTATGTTGGTTTTTCTTCTGAGGAAATGTTTTGAATGGTCTATACAACGGATCGCCTATCAGGAGCATTTGCCACGAATTGAACGGCTTTGTGCGATAGTACGCCTCAACAAGGCAGTTGCCTTCGTACAGTTTCGGGAAGAATGCTCTTGGTTCCGGAAATGCAGAAAGATAAGGTTCCGCCACTGGCCCTAATGTTGCGGTTATCCCATCCATAAGCATTGACGGGCACCATTGACTACTGTTCGGATCGCGAAGACTCACAGCTTCAAAGCTCGCAATATGGTACCCTATCGCTCCATCGACAAAATCGAAGGCATCGATATATGTCCCAACACTGTACCAGCCACAGTAGAGAGCTGTTTGGGGACAAGTACCGGGTGCAAAAAGTTTTGCTGCTCGCTCTTCTATAACGGGGATTTCCGTCTCGGATTTTGTAAAGGCCGCCAGGTTGCGCAAAGACTGGTCAAAATGGCCGTACATATCTTTGCTTACAATACCACGTGAATCAATGTAAGCGATACCTTTAAGCCCATTTTTTTCTGCAGTTATCGCCTTATCGACGAGGCCTTTGATTATATCATAATTCGGTCCATCAAGACGACTTACCATTAGTGTTATAGAGTTGTGGCTTTTTACTTCATCCTTGAGCATATTTGGCTGCCAACGATAAAGATCGTATGCATCGAATAAGACCAGTGACAATTCACTATCCACTGAGGCATGCGTTTCTTTGCCATTGATACGATCAATTGTAAGTTGTAACTGAGCCAGTCGTGTTTTGATTTGTTTGTGCTCTGCCGAATCCGTCAAACCAGCCTGCTTCAACTTCTCCAGAATCTTTATTTCTTGTTCAGCCAGCCTGTTCAATTCATTTAGCATACCTTTCTGATCCTCTAAGACACCTCGTCCTCCCACCTTTATGGGCACACCGTAAATTGTAAGCAGGCATTTAATTTCTCCCACGAGTCGCTCAGTAAAGAATTTCTTGCGAATCGGCTCAACAAGTTGCTTTTCGTAATTGTCCCTGCTAATAGTGTCTTTAAGGTCTGCACCTAAGGGCAGTGCGAGAATATTTTTATCAGGCACGCTGCGTTGTGTGCAGTAGTATCGAGCAAGGCCCATGGATTCTTCTATATCCTTATTTGCTATGACGAGAATCTCATTAGGCTCTAGCGCAAAGAGTCTCCCGCAGCATAGTAGCATAAGTAAAATCACTGCAAAGGTGCTTACTCTCATTTGTGTTACTAAATTTCGATTTTCCATGTAACTATGCCTATTCCCATTCAAATTGTTCTACAATACGCCTTGTGACTTTCGAAAGAATTTAGGTCTGAGCTTTCAATTCCAGAAATCTCAGAATCGGACTGATTGTACTTGTGTCTGGTTAGTTATATGCAGGGCAAGTGGCTATGCGTCGCTCGATCTCCTCAATAACACGGCGATAGCCTTCTCCGCCCACACCCCCGTATTGAGTCTGCAGCTCGGCATCGGTTATACCTTCGGGTAGATCTGCCGCTGGGGGGAAAAAATCATCGATTTTAAAGCCGCGAACAATACGATCTTGCATAGCGCGAGCTTCCTCCTCGTTGCGAGTTGCCCATAAGGCGAAAGTAGTGCCGGCCCGGGACGCGAGTATATCGGAGAACGAGAAGCCACTTCCGCCTATGTCGGAATCGAGTTCCTCTTTGAGTAAACTGGCAGCGTCACTCACAATCTCGTCGGATAGCAGGGCAATTGCTGCTGCCACACAAAAATGTTTTGTCCAGTCAGGTCTACCACGAAGAACGACACGTGAGAGAATTCTTCGGGCAGCATGATTGCTGTGATTGATATTAACCGGCCCCAGAAACTCCTCAACACGAGGATGGCCCAAAAGCATCCCAAGAGAAAATATCGCCGCCCGGTTTTCAATAACCGGATCTCTTCCATCGATAGAGCGAATCCGGGCAAGTGCAAATGCGTTTTCAACGCACTCATTGAAGACCGGCTGCTTGTCAGGTGACTGGCTGATAACCGCAAGAAGGTGCTCCACCTGGGCCCGCGTTGATGCGAGCACCTCTTCGCCCGAGCCGGCGGGACCAAAAAGTTCCTCTCTAAATCCGTGGGGGGGCAAATGCAAAGGACCATAGGTGACTGCGATTGAGTCCGGCTCGATTGCTACGGCTCTGGCGGCATCCAGAAACGGCTTCAAAAGTCGGTCGTGTCTAAGTTGTGATATGACAACAGGAGAAACGAGATTGAGAAACCATTGCGGGACTTCCAGAGAACCTAACCTGCATCGGTCTATATCTAAGTTCAGGATTTCCCTTTCAATTTCCGATCTGCCGGCCATCTCTAAATTAAAGTAACGAGTTTTTCCTCCTCCGGGCGCAACACCAATGGACACGGACAACAAAACCAGATCTCGTTCCAGACTGACCTTCGCTTTTCGGTTTTGCGATCCGAGCGAAAGACCCCATGACAGCAAGACGTTGATATCATGCTCGGTCAAGCGTAAAGTCTGAGTCTGGCCTTCTATTAGATATCTCGGACTTTTGCTGCGAATGAGATGTACAAGCCGCCGCTTCTCTGCAGAGGTCACGCGAGCCGCGTCAAAAGGCAAAGGTTTTTCTTCCACGATCAGCCACAGAATGATACCGCTGCAAAGAGCAATCAGAAGTGCCAGTAAGGCAATCTTCGGCAGCAACCAAAGGCGAGCCCGCCTGCCACGAAACCACGTAGTGCCCATCCACGTTCCGAATAGACAACCGACCAGAGGAAGCACCAAACTAACTACTCCGGCCCAATGCCACGATTGGTCGATCT
>Ga0315294_10006778_pt1 | contig 12565 bp, 11 predicted proteins | sample YL17G13_40_MG_FD_203626 | JGI IMG/M metagenome (GOLD analysis project Ga0315294, IMG submission 203626) | Sediment microbial communities from Yellowstone Lake, YNP, Wyoming, USA - YL17G13_40 | ecosystem: Environmental > Aquatic > Freshwater > Lake > Sediment | place: USA: Wyoming | collected...
GATCGCCCAGGATGCCGAACGCCAGCACCGCGGTGTCGAGGACCCCGAACTCGGCGAACAGCCGATCCACCACCCGGCCGTGTGACTCCAGGTCGTCGGCGTCGAATTCGATGGTGTGCACCGACGCGGCGCCGGCCGAGCGCACCGCGGCGGCCTCAGCGGTCAGCCGGTCGGCTCCGCGGGCGGCCAGCACCACCGTCGCACCGGGAGCCAGGCGGGTGGCGACTTCCAGCCCGATCTCGCTGCGGCCGCCGAAAACCACCACCACCCGACCGGATTCGGCGGACGTGTCCGCTGTGTCTTCCACGGCTTGGATTATCCACTGCGCTAGCGTGAGTAACGATGCCGAACACCTCGACCAGGCTGACCAGCGACGCCCTCGACTTCCTCACCGAACGTCACCTCGCAATGCTGACCACGCTGCGCGCCGACGGTTCCCCGCATGTGGTGGCGGTGGGTTTCACGTTCGACCCCATGACCCACATCGCCCGGGTGATCACCAGCGACGGCTCACAAAAGGCCGTCAACGCCGAGCGCAGCAAAATCGGGGTGCTGTCCCAGGTGGACGGCGCACGGTGGCTGTCCCTGGAGGGGATTGCCGGGGTCAATCGGGATCCGGCGGCCATCCGGGACGCCGAACTGCGCTACGCCCAGCGCTATCGCACGCCGAGGCCCAATCCGCAGCGCGTGGTGATCGAGGTGCTGGTCAAACGGGTGCTGGGTTCGTCGACGCTCCTGGTCCGTTCCTGACTACAGCGGCACGACCGTCAGGTCGTGCGGCCGATTGTTGACCGGCAGCGCCCCCTCGGCGGTGACTATCACGATGTCCTCGATGCGCGCACCCCATTGCCCCGGTAGGTAGATCCCCGGCTCCACGCTGAAGGCCATGCCCTCGGTGAGCGGCGTGGCGTTGCCGGCGACGATATAGGGCTCCTCGTGCACCGAGAGGCCGATTCCGTGGCCGGTCCTGTGGACGAAGTAGTCCGCGAGCCCGGCCTCGGACAGCACGTCGCGGGCCGCGGCGTCGACCTGCTCGGCGGTCACGCCGGGCCGCACCGACGCCACCGCGGCGGCCTGGGCGCGCTGCAGCGCCGCGTACTGCCCCGCGATCTCCGCGCTGGGCTCGCCGAGACTGTAGGTGCGGGTGCAGTCGGAGTTGTAGCCCGGATCGACCGGCCCGCCGATGTCGACGACGACGATGTCCCCGGGCTCCAACACCCGGTCGGAGCACTCGTGGTGCGGGTCGGCTCCGTGCGGACCAGAGCCGACGATGACGAAAGCGGCCTCCGAATGCCCTTCGGCCACAATGGCTTCGGTGATGTCGGCAGCGACCTCGGCCTCGGTGCGTCCGGGCCGCAGGAACCCGGGCACCGCAGTGTGCACCCGGTCGATTGCGGCGCCGGCGGCACGCAGCGCCTCGATCTCGCTGGCGTCCTTGACCATCCGCAGCGCGGCCAGCACCCGGGTGGCCAGCACCGGCACCGCACCGAGCCGCTCAGCCAGCGGCAGCAGATGCAGGGCGGGCATGGAGTCGGTCACCGCGAACGGGGCTGATCCACCGTCGAGGGCCTCCGCGACCAGTCGGTAGGGGTCCTCGCCGTCGACCCAATCACACACGGCCAGGCCGAGTTCTCCGACAGCCGACTCCTTAAGCGCCGCCAATTCCAGCCGAGGCAGCACCACGACGGGATCACCGGAGGCCGGGATCACCAAGGCGGTCAGCCGCTCGAAAGTCTGGGCGCGCGAACCGATCAGGTAACGCAGGTCATAGCCGGGGGTGATGATCAGACCCGCCAGGCCCGCGCCCCGCGCACCGTCCGCCGCTGCGGCGAGTCGCCGCGCGTACACCTCGTGGGAGAACCGGGTCGTCATGCCAGTCAGGCTAGCGTGGGGGCTTGTGACTGCCCCCGCGTCCGCTCCTCTTCTGCTGCTCGACGGCGCCAGTATGTGGTTCCGTTCCTATTTCGGTGTGCCGTCGTCCATCACCGCCCCGGACGGCCGGCCGGTCAACGCGGTGCGCGGCTTCCTCGACAGCGTTGCCACCCTCATCGCCCGGGAGCGCCCGGCCCGGCTGGTGGTGTGCCTGGACCTGGACTGGCGCCCGGCCTGGCGAGTCGACCTCATCCCGTCCTACAAGGCGCACCGAGTCGCCGCCGAGGTGGACGAGATCGACGGCGACACCGATACCGAGGAGGTGCCCGACGATCTGAGCCCCCAGGTGGAGATGATCCTGGAGATCCTGGATGCCTACGGAATCGCCACCGCCAGCGCGGAGGGGTTCGAGGCCGACGACGTACTCGGCACGCTGGCCGCCGCCGAGCGCCGCGACCGGGTGGTGGTGGTCAGCGGCGATCGGGATCTGCTGCAACTGGTCTCCGACGAGCCGGTCCAGGTGCGGGTGCTGTACATGGGGCGCGGGCTTTCCAAAGCGACGATGTTCGGCCCCGGTGAGGTCGCCGAGCGCTACGGGGTGCCGTTGGGCCGCGCGGGCCCGGCGTACGCGGAGCTGGCGCTGCTGCGCGGCGACCCGTCCGATGGTCTGCCCGGTGTGCCGGGCGTCGGCGAGAAGACCGCCGCCACAATGCTGTCCCAGTATGGGTCGCTGGAGAACATCCTGGCGGCCGCCGAAAACCCGAAATCGAAGCTGCCCAGGGCTTTTCGGGCGAGAATTCTGGCCGCGGGCGACTATATCGAGGCGGCGCAGCCGGTGGTGCGGGTGGCCCTAGACGCCCCGGTGCGGCTCTACACCACCGACGACCGCCTGCCCCTGCACGCCGGCGACCCGGCGCGGGTGGCCGCGTTGGCCGAGCGCTACGGACTCAGTTCACCGCTGGCGCGGCTGCAGAAGGCGTTGGACGCGCTTCCGGGCTAGGCGCGCTTAGGCGGATGACGGCGCCAGCGCCTACTTGGGCCGATGACGGCGCCAGCGCCTACTTGGGCCGATGACGGCGCCAGCGCCTACTTGGGCCGATGACGGCGCCAGCGCCTACTTGGGCCGGCCGACCTCGTAGGTGCCCTTGTCGTCCTGGAACGTCACCGTCACCTGGCGCTTGGTGCCGTCGATGCTGACCTCGCAGTTGAAGGTGTCACCCTTCTTGACCTGCGGATTCTGGCCGTTGTTGCACTTGACGTCCTTGACGTTCTTGGCGCCGTAGCCGTTGGACTCGTCGGTGAGGATCTGCTGCACGCCCTGCTGGGCCTTGTTAACGTCCAGCTTGGTGGTGACGAAGAACCCGGGCTTCCAGAAGCCGAGCACCAGCACGACGAGTAGGGCCAGCGCGGCCAGCAATCCGAGGATGGTGCCGATCGTGCGGTTCGAGGTCTTCGTGGCGCCCTCAGCACCCGGCGGGGCGTACTGCGGGTACTGGCCGGGCTGTCCTGGGGGCGGCGGGTACTGCCCGTACTGCGGCGGCGGTCCGTACTGGCCCGGCTGACCGTACTGGCCCGGCTGACCGTACTGGCCCGGCTGACCGTACTGGCCCGGCTGACCGTACTGGCCGGGTTGGCCGTACGCGGCAGAGTTGTACTCAGTCGGGGCGCCGTAGGGCTGCGCGGGCGGATAACCCGGCGGGACCGGCTGCTGGCCGTACTGCGGATACTGCTGCGGGGTGTAGGCGGGCGGCTGCCAGGCCGGGGCCTCACTGCCCTCGGGCTGCCATGGCGCGGGGTCACCGCCCGGCTGATCCGATGCCTGCCAGGGGTTGCCGTCGGATCCCTGCGGTCCGCTCATCGTCTCTCCTTGCATGTCAGGGGCTCCCGCCCCTCAAAAGAACGTTCCCAACAGTAGCGTTTGCATCACCCTACCCGCTGTCAACAGCCACGACGCCGCGCCGGATGCCGTCGATGGCGCGTTTCGCGGCCTTGCGAACGCCGCCGTCTGGGGCGGCGTTGCGCACCTGATCGAGCAGGTCGAGCACCTGACGGCACCACCGGACGAAGTCCCCCGCCGATAGCGGAGAGCCGTTGCCCGCGACATCCGAGGCGTCCAGCGCGGCTGCCAGGTTGCCGGTGGTGGCCCACCGGAAGACGGCCGCCACGAAGCCCTCATCGGGTTGCCGCGAGGGGTTCAGCTTGTGCCGGGCCTCGTCAGCGCGCAGTTTGTCGAAAGACCGGCGGGTCTCGGCCAGGGCTCGACGCACCGCCGGTGTCGGCATGTCGATGGCATGGACCGGGGTGGGCCCGTCGGACCCACGGGACTCGAAGACCAACGCCGAGAGCACGGCAGCCAACTCGGCGGACTGCAGGCCCTTCCACACCCCGGTGCGCAGACATTCCGCCACCAGCAGGTCGCTCTCGTTGTAGATGCGGGCCAACAGGTGTCCGTCGTCGGTCACCCGCGGATCAGGGGAGGACCCGATCCCCGAGTCGCTTCGCTCCCGCCCGCCGGACCCGATCCCCGAGTCGCTTCGCTCCCGCCCGCCGGACCCGATCCCCGAGTCGCTTCGCTCCCGCCCGCCGGTGGCCGTCATGTAGCCGCGCTCGGTCAGCAGCCCGACGATCCGGTCGAACGTCCGCGCCAGCGAGTTGGTGGCGGCATTGACCTTGTTGCGGATCTGCTCGTTGTCCCGTTCGACCCGCAGGTAGCGCTCGGCGACCCGCACCAGGGCCTCCCGGTCGGCCAGCCGGTGCGCGGGGTGACGGCGCATCGTCTCGCGCAGGACGAGCAGTTCGGGGTCGACGTCAGGCTCGTCGCCGCCGCGCCGCTTGCGCTCCGACGGCATGACCAGGCCGTCGGCGGCCGATAACAGCGCGGACGCCAGGTCGCGGCGCACCCTGGGCTGGCGGTGCTCGACCCGCTTGGGCAGCACCATCGTGCCGACCGGCGAAGCGGCGCCGGGATAATCCGCCGAGGAAATCCTTCCGGCCCAACGGTTTTCGGTCAGAACCAGCGGCCGCGGATCATCGGGGTCGTTGGCCGCCTCGAGGACGACGGCAAGTCCGCCGCGACGACCGTGGGTGATGCTGATGATGTCGCCGCGGCGCAACCCGGCCAGCGCGTCGGCGGCCACCTGGCGGCGAGCCAACCGGGATACCCGGGACTGGGCCCGTTCCCGCTCGTTGATCGCGGCCCGCAGCCGCGCATAGTCGAGGATCACCGGCTCGGTGGCCGTCGCCCGCCGGTCCCAGCCCATCTCCCCGGCGATATCGCCGAGCATCTTCTCCCCGCGCTCCACCGCGCGCACCAGACCCACCACCGACCGGTCTGCCTGGTACTGCGCGAAGGATCGCTCCAGCAGTTGGCGGGCGGCCTGCGGGTTCATCTGGCTCACCAGGTTGATCGTCATGTTGTACGACGGCGCGAAGGAACTCCTCAGCGGAAAGGTGCGGGTGGAGGCCAGGCCGGCGATCTCGGCCGGCTCGGCGTTGGAGTCCTGTCCTGACCAGATCACCACCGCATGACCCTCGATGTCGATCCCGCGGCGCCCGGCCCGCCCGGTCAGCTGGGTGTACTCCCCCGGCGTCAGCGGCATGTGCTGTTCGCCGTTGAACTTGACCAGCTTCTCCAGCACCACCGTGCGGGCCGGCATGTTAATGCCCAGCGCCAGCGTCTCGGTGGCGAACACCGCCTTGATCAGCCCCGCGGTGAACAGTTCCTCGACGGTGTGGCGGAACGTCGGCAGCATCCCGGCGTGGTGGGCGGCCAGTCCGCGCAGCAGACCCTCCCGCCATTCGTGGTAGTCCAGGACCACCAGATCGGCGTCGGCGAGATCCCCGCAGCGCCGATCGACCACCTCGGCGATGCGGGCCCGGTCCTCCTCGGTCGTCAGTCGAAGCGGGCTGCGCAGGCACTGCTTGACCGCGGCGTCGCAGCCGGCGCGGGAGAAGATGAAGGTGATGGCCGGAAGTAGACCCTCGCGGTCCAGGGTGGCGATGACGTCCGGCCGCGCCGGCGGACGGTGCAGGCCCGGGCCCCCCGGCCGGCCGCCGTGGTGCGGTCCGCGGCGCCGCGGCTGCCAGTCGGCCAGCCGCTCGGCTTCGCGCCGGTTGGCGATGTGGCGCATCAACTCCGGGTCGACGAGGTGCGCCCGGCCTGAAGTGTCCGGCTCGGCGGAGTAGTCGAAAAGGTCGAAAAGCCGCTTGCCCACCAGCACGTGCTGCCACAGCGGTACCGGACGGTGTTCGTCGACCACCACCGCGGTGTCGCCGCGCACTGTCTTGATCCAGCCGCCGAACTCCTCGGCATTGCTGACCGTGGCCGACAGGCTGACCAGCCGCACCTCCCCGGGCAGATGGAGGATCACCTCCTCCCATACCGCACCGCGCATCCGGTCGGCCAGGAAGTGCACTTCATCCATGACGACGTGCGAAAGGCCCTGCAGCGCATCCGAACCCGCGTAGAGCATGTTGCGGAGCACTTCAGTGGTCATCACCACGACCGGTGCGTCGCCGTTGATCGACTGGTCGCCGGTCAGCAGTCCGATCCGCTCGGCACCGTACCGGCGCACCAGGTCGCTGTGCTTCTGATTGCTCAGCGCCTTGATCGGCGTGGTGTAGAAGCACTTCTGTCCGGCCTGCAACGCCAGATGTACGGCGAACTCCCCGACCACGGTCTTTCCGGCACCGGTCGGCGCGCACACCAGCACCCCGTGGCCACGCTCGAGTGCCTCACAGGCCTGGACCTGGAAGGGGTCGAGCCGGAAGGTCAGCTGCCCGGCGAACGCGGCGAGTTGAGAATCCGGCGACGGCTCAGGTGATGTCGTCATGCTCGATGCCGGTGCGAACGGGCGCCGCCACCGGGGCCGGCGGGTCGATCGGCGCGGCCTGGTCGTCGGGTATCTCGATTCTGGCTTCCCGCTTGGCTTTGCGCCGGTCATGCAGGCGGGCGATCTGGATGGCGAACTCGAGCAGCAGTGTCAGCGCCAGACCGAGCGCCAGCATGGAGAACGGGTCCGACCCCGGGGTTGCGATGGCGGCGAAGGCGAACACCCCGAAGATCAGCCCGCGCCGCCACGCCTTGAGTTTCTCGTAGCTGAGCACCCCGATCATGTTGAGCATGACGATCAGCAGCGGAAACTCGAAGCCGACGCCGAAGACGAGCAGCAGATTGATCAGAAAGCCGAAGTACTGGTCGCCCGACAGCGCCGTGACCTGAACGTCGCTGCCGACGGTGAGCAGGAAGTGCAGGGCCTTGGCCATCACGATGTAGGCCAGGATGGCGCCGGCGATGAACAGCGTCGCCGCCGCGACGACGAACGCGGTGGCGAACCGGCGCTCGTTCTTGTAGAGGCCGGGGGTGATGAAGGCCCACAGTTGGTGGAACCAGACCGGGCAGGCCAGCACGATGCCCGCGGTGAGCCCGACCTTGAGTCGTAGCATGAACTGGTCGAACGGGGCGGTGGCCAGCAGCCGGCAGCCGCCGTCGGCGCTGATGTCGGCGCGTGCAGAAGCAGGTAGCGAGCAGTACGGCCGGCGCAGCCACTCGCCCAGGCTCTCCATACCGAGAAACCCGTGGCTGTACCAGAAGAACCCGAGGATGGTGGTCAGCACGACCGCACCCATCGAGATCAGCAGGCGGGTTCGCAGTTCCCGGACATGCTCGACCAGCGACATGGTGCCGTCCGGATTGACCCGGGTGCGCCGCTGGCGCGGATCGAGACGGGAAAAGGCCTTAGGTGTGCGCACGGCGTCTACCTAGCGGCGCCCGGGCGCCGGCTGTGTCTCCCGGCTCAGGCCGGGCGGACGTCGGTCGGGTTCGGCACCGGCGGGGACACCGGGGACTCCACCCGCTCGGACTGGACATGCGCGGGCTGCGCCGGGTAGGCCTGCGCCCCCGGCTGCTGCGGGGTCACCGGGGTATCGGCCTTGTTCTCGGCCTGCAGCTCCTTGACCTCGGTTTTGAAGATGCGCATCGACTTGCCGAGGGACCGCGCGGCGTCAGGCAACCGCTTGGACCCGAACAGCAGGACGACCACCAGAAGCAGGATTATCCAGTGCCACGGTTGTAAAGCACCCATTCGGTCACCTCCAAGACGTTGGCCCCGATGCTACCCGGCTCGGATGCCGGCGGGGCCGGGACTCAACTCTCCAGAGCAGCGTAGGCGTCCAGCGCCTCGGCGGCGGAGTCCCGCACCCGCCGCGCCAGCGACTCTGGAGCCAGCACCTCCACGTCGGCTCCGAAGCCCAGGATGAGCCGCGCCATCCACTCTTCAGCCGCGTAGGTCATGGCCGCCTCGCAGTGCCCGTCGGGCAATTCGGTCAGGATCCGCATGGGAAAGTACTCCAGCATCCACGCCGCGCGCGGGGCGACTCGCAACGTCGCCGACGGCAGGGAGGGGTCGGCCTCGAACAGCGCCGTGTTCGGCGGGGCGTCCAGGGCGGGGCGGGGCGGGGCGGCGGGCTCCTCGAGAGCGGTGGCCTCGACGATCCGGTCGAACCGGAATAGCCGCACCCCCTCGGCCTCCCGGCACCAGGCCTCCAGGTAACTGCGGTCACCGACGAGAACCACCCGGATCGGGTCGACGACCCTGCTGGACAGGGTGTCCCGGGAGGCGGAGTAGTAGTCGATGCGCACCGCACGCGAGTCGCGGAGAGCGGCACGCACCGCGGCGGCGGCTTCGTCTTCCACCGGTGCCGGCTCGTCGATTGCGGACGGGTTTCCCTCGTCGGACGCCGTTCCGGCGGCGGCTTCGATCTTGGCGATGGCGCTGAGCGCCGCCGCCGGATCCACCACCCCGGGGATGCCGGCCAGCGCGCGCAGGGCCACCAGCAGGACGCTGGCCTCCGACGAGTTCAGCCGCAGCGGCTGGTCCATCCCGGCCGAGAAGGTGACTTTGACGGTGCCGCCCGACAGCTCGAAGTCGATGAGGTCACCGGGCCCGTAGCCGGGCAGCCCGCAGATCCAGAGCTGGTTGATGTCCTGCTGGAGCTGTTTGCGGGTGACGCCGAGGTCGGAGGCCGCCTTGGCGAAGCTGACCCTGGGGTTGGCCTGGAAGTACGGAACCATGTTGAGCAGCCGCACAAGGCGGGTGGACACCGGTGTCATGCGCCCGCACCGGCCTGTGCCGTCAGCCGCGCGAGCACGTCCCGGCGCAGCGACTCAGGTTCGAGCACCAGCGCGTCGGCTCCGTAACCGGTGACCTCCCGGGCCAGCACATCCAGTATTCCCACCTCGATTTCGATGATGTCTCCGTCGCGTCCGCCGATCGCGCGGCGGCCGGTCGCGCTACCGGCGCGGCGCAGCGCGGTCGCGCGCCCGTCGGCTACCCAGACCTTGGCCTGACCCCCCGCTGCGGCTTCACCGATCGCCTGCTCGACGGTCGCGCGAAGGTCCACCCCGTCCGGGCGGGTGGTGACATCGCCTTGCGGCCCAAAGGGTTTCACGTCGGCGATGCGGGAGAGCCGGAATATCCGGGTGGCGTCGCGGTCGCGGTCGTGGCCGACCAGATACCAGCGCCCCCGGGCGGTGACCACACCCCACGGCTCGACGGTGCGTACGGTGACGGGGTCGACGGGGGTGGGCCGGTGCTGGAACTGCACCGCCTGGAGTGCGTCGATGGCGGAGAACAGGATTCCCAACACCTCCTCCGAACCCCGCAGGCCGGCCGCCCCCGCACCGGTGGTGATGGCGACTCCGGCAGCAGGGTCCACATCCACCCCGGCGGCCCGCAGCTTGAGCAGTGCGCTCTGCGTGGCGGTGATGCGCTCGGGGGACTCCCACAGCGTGGTGGCCACCGCCACCGCGGCGGCCTCGTCGGCGGTGAGGTCGATATCGGGCAGCGCGTAGGCGTCCGGGGTGATGCGGTAACCCTCGGTGGGGTCGAACGCCGAGATCCGGCCCGTCTCCAGTGGAATGCCCAGATCGCGCAACTCACTCTTGTCGCGCTCGAACATCCGGGAGAACGCCTCGTCGGAGGGACACTCGCCGTAGCCGGCGACGTTTGCCCGGATCCTTTCGGCGGTCAGATAGCGGCGGGTAGCCAAGAGCGCGATGACAAGGTTCATCAACCGCTCGACTTTGGATATCTTCACCGGCGCCACGCTGGCCAACATTAGCCCCAATCAGACTTCCCGCCTCGGCTGCGGCAATCAGACAACCGGCCGTGCAGTCACATGCTGGCGATCAGCCGCTTGACCCGCTCATCGGTGGACCGGAACGGGTCTTTGCATAACACGGTGCGCTGCGCCTGGTCGTTGAGCTTGAGGTGCACCCAGTCAACTGTGAAGTCGCGGCCGGCCTCCTGGGCGGCGGCGATGAACTCCCCGCGGAGCTTGGCGCGAGTGGTCTGCGGCGGGGTGTCGACGGCGGCCTCGATCTCCTCGTCGGTGGTGACCCGGGTGGCCAGCCCCTTGCGCTGAAGCAGATCGAACACCCCACGGCCGCGTTTGATGTCGTGATAAGTCAGGTCGAGCTGGCTGATCTTCGGATCGGACAGCTCCATGTCGTAGCGGTCCTGGTAGCGCTGGAACAACTTGCGCTTGATCACCCAGTCGATCTCGGTGTCGACCTTCGCAAAGTCCTGGCTCTCGACGGCATCCAGCTGACGGCCCCACAGGTCGACGACCATGTCGATCTGGGTGTTGGGCTCGCTGGACTGCAGGTAGTCGACGGCGCGGGAGTAGTACTCGCGCTGGATGTCCAGCGCGCTGGCCTGCCGTCCACCGGCCAGACGGACCGGCCGGCGCCCGGTCAGGTCGTGGCTGACCTCGCGGATCGCCCGGATCGGATTGTCCAGCGAGAAGTCGCGGAACGGAACCCCGGCCTCGATCATCTCCAGGACCAGAGCGGCCGACCCCACCTTGAGCATGGTGGTCGTCTCGCTCATATTGGAGTCGCCGACGATCACGTGCAGCCGGCGGTACTTCTCGGCGTCGGCGTGCGGCTCGTCGCGGGTGTTGATGATCGGTCGTGACCGGGTGGTGGCGCTGGAGACGCCCTCCCAGATGTGTTCGGCCCGCTGGGAGAGGCAGAAGGTGGCCGCCTTCGGGGTCTGCAGCACCTTGCCTGCGCCGCAGATGAGTTGCCGGGTCACCAGGAACGGCAGCAGCACGTCGGAGATCCGGGAGAACTCGCCTGCCCGCACGATCAGGTAGTTCTCGTGGCAGCCGTAGGAGTTGCCGGCCGAGTCGGTGTTGTTCTTGAACAGGTAGATGTCCCCGCCGATGCCCTCATCAACCAACCGCTGCTCGGCATCGATGAGCAGGTCCTCCAGCACCCGCTCGCCGGCCCGGTCGTGGGTGACCAGCTGAATCAGGTTGTCGCACTCGGCGGTGGCGTATTCGGGATGGCTGCCAACGTCGAGGTACAGCCGAGCCCCGTTGCGCAGGAAAACGTTGGAACTGCGGCCCCAGGACACCACGCGCCGGAACAGGTAGCGGGCCACCTCGTCCGGGCTGAGCCGACGGTGGCCGTGAAACGTGCAGGTCACACCGAACTCGGTCTCGATGCCCATGATTCTGCGCTGCACGCGTCGAGCCTACTGGTTTGCCAGTGCCACCGGATGCAAGCCTCCGCGAACTCCCCGCCGTGCATCAGCCCGGGCGCTCTTCGCAGCAACCCTGCTCGCCCGCGGACCCTATGACAGGAGCAAAGGTCACAGATCAGCGTGTGTGTGAGGTCGAACGCAATTGTTTCATTAGGCTGGCGCGGGTGACCCTAGACGCCAAGACCCTCGGCCGCAGGATCTTGATCGCGCTGACCGTGCTGGCGGCCGTCGTCGTGGTGGTTCTGAGCTGGCGGGTACCCGAGCCGGAGGGTCACGGCACCGACCCCGCGCAGCGGATCGAGAACATCTCCTATATGCAGTACGTGCCGCAGCCGGCACTGGCGCCGAACTACGGAACCCGCTAGCCGCTGCGGTTCTCGCCTTCTGCGCCGCCGGCTACGTCTTTCAGGGCCGGAGCCGGATCCGGCGACGGCAGCAGACCCTCCAGCGCCGCACCGGTGATGCGCCGGAACGCGCGCCGGGGCCGGCCGGTGTCGAGAACCGCCACCTCGAGGGTGGCCGGGCCCAGCACCCGCGGCTCGGCCGCCGGTGTCGCGTTGCCGGCCGCGCTGGTGATGCCCGACCGGAGCGCATCGACGGCGATGCGAACGGCCTCGCCCAGTTCGGCGTTCTCCGAGTAACTCTCCTTGAGCGCGGTGATGATCGGCTCGGTGGTGCCGCCCATCACCACGAAATGCGGCTCGTCGGCGATCGACCCGTCGTAGGTGATGCGATACAGCTCCGGCGGCTTGGTCTCCCCGTGGTGCGCCACCTCGGCGACACACAGTTCGACCTCATAGGGCTTGGCCTGCTCGGTGAAGATGGTGCCCAGGGTCTGGGCGTAGACGTTCGCCAGCTGCCGGCCGCTCACGTCACGGCGGTCGTAGGCGTATCCGCGGGTGTCGGCGTACTGGATCCCGCCCCGGCGCAGGCTGTCGAACTCGTTGAACCGGCCGACAGCGGCGAAACCCACCCGGTCGTAGATCTCACTGACCTTATGCAGCGACCGCGACGGGTTCTCGGCGACGAAAAGCACACCGCCGGAGTAGGCCAGCGCAACCACACTGCGGCCGCGGGCAATCCCCTTGCGCGCGAGCTCCGACCGCTCACGCATCGCCTGCTCAGGCGAGATGAAATACGGA